>QFCE01000825.1_pt1 | contig 319609 bp, 298 predicted proteins | sample 5346091 | NCBI WGS metagenome assembly QFCE01 (sample SAMN09062252, study PRJNA434731) | Human gut metagenome, whole genome shotgun sequencing project. | isolation source: stool timepoint A chromium assembly | host: Homo sapiens | collected 2015 | reverse complement strand
AACATATCGAAATCTTTTCAAAAATCATCTTGACATATCACCAGATTGCTCCTGCACATTGATAATGACTTTCATCGTTGTCTCACGGTTATCATCAATATACTGGTATGCTTTCAGATAATCTTTAAATGCAAACGTTTTTGAAATTAATGGTTTCAAATGTACCTTTCCCTCATTGACAAGACGGATACCATCTACATAATCGTCATGCCGGTACATCATAGTACTTTTAATATCGAGTTCGTGATCATTTGCGACTGCCAGATCCACCTCTGCCATTCCTGCAAATACTGCAACCAGTACGATCACACTTCCTTTTCTTGCATATTTGATTGCCTGCCCCATCGTAATGTTATTTCCTGCACAGTCATAGATCACATCTGCCTTATCCGGACCAAATGCCTCTACCATAGCCTCTCCAAAATCTTTGTGCAGCGTGTTGACACATACATCAATTCCACATTCCTTTGCTTTCTCCAAACGCAGATCACTGACATCGGTAATCATAACCTTTGCTGCTCCCATCCCTTTTGCTGTTTGTGCAACAAGATTTCCAATTGGACCTGCGCCGATTACTGTGATATTCATTCCTTTTACATCGCCCATCTGCTTTACTCCATGAACTGCAACTGCAAGAGGCTCGATCATCGCCCCTTCTTCATAAGACATATCTTCCGGAATCGGTGTTACCTTAGATGCATCTACTGCAAAATATTCAGAAGCCGTACCTGTGGTCTGGAATCCCATAACCTTTAATTCCTCGCAAAGATTATATTTTCCATGGCGACACGGATAGCAGTGTCCGCAATAAACCTGTGGTTCAATCGTAACTTTCTGTCCGATCTGAAACCCGGAAACATTTTTCCCTATTTCTGCGATTTCTCCGGAAACCTCATGTCCCTGTGTCACCGGATATTTCGTAAACGGATGCTTTCCATGATATACATGGATATCAGAACCACAGATACCTATATTTCTGATTTTTACCAGTACCTGATCATCCTTGACTTCTGGAACCGGAACCTCTCTAAATGTAATTTCTCCTGGATTTGTCATTACCTGCTGTAACATAATTGTTTCCTCCTTTATATTTGTTCTTCTTTTGTTTTATCTTTTATAAAATGTTTTATTAAAGTAATTACATTATTGTCCCATTCCTCTGTTTTGTCAATAGTTTTTGAGAGTTTTTACCAGTTGCACAATTTTTTATTTTACTTTTTGTACAATTTTTCTAAATTTTTAAACAAAAAAGTTCCCTCTTTACCGCATATACACGCCAGTAAAGAAGGAACTTTTTTAATTTCATCATTACGAACAGCATTCTTTTACATATTCATACAAAAAATGTTTTGCCGCACCAACCGCCGATGCTTCTTTTTCATAAGAACAATTTTTCAGATAAGAAATATCCCTGTCAAATCCATTGTAAGACAATACCCTCTGTCCCAATGGAATCATATACTCTGCCAGTACACCTCCGACATCTCCCCCAAGTATAATATCCATATCGTATGCCATCCGAAGATTGGATATCAGGATAGCAAGATGATCCAGATATCTTTCCCATTTTTGTTCAGCTTCCTTATTTCCCTGTTTCAATTGTTCCATAAATACTTCCAGAGAATTTTTTCCGTCCCCAGTCAGCACACTTGCCGCACAATAAGCATCTGCACACCCCTGCTTTCCACAATAACATCTGTCCCCTCCGGGAATCAGGATCATATGTCCAAACTCTCCTGCCTTCTGGTTCTGTCCACGAAACAGTTTTCCATCAATGCAAAATGCCCCTCCAAGAGTATGATTTAAGGAGAGGTATATCGCATTGTTATATTTTTGTGTATCTTCCGCAAGCATAGCGGAATTAGCATCATTCTCAAAATAAACCGGAAATCCCAATGCCTGTTCCAAAAAACGCAGACTGTAATTTTCTACCTGAAGAGCATGCGATTTTAGAACTGTCTTCTCATTCTGATCGATAATTCCGGGAATTGCAATTCCAATCCCTAAAATATCTTTCTCCGTTTTGCATTCTTTCAGAAACTGTTGTACCTGCCCGGCAATTTTTACACTATAATCGATATCCGGTGAAAATTTTAAACGGACACGTTTCAGATGTTCGATTTCATATCCCAGATTTACGAGTACCATTTCCAGATGATTAGCGGTAATTACAAGTCCCATTGCCCTGCAATATTCCTTGTTAATTCCTATGCTTTTGGCTTTTCTTCCCCCGGTAGATGCATACTCTCCATTTTCTACAATCAGTCCCTTTGCAATCAGCTCATTGACATTTGTCAGAACTGTAGGCATACTAAGCCCCAGTTCTTTTGCCAGTTCTGCCTTTGATGTAACGGAATGGTTCAACATGTAATTAATAATTTCAGTTCTTGCTATATTGCGTTTTTCTCTTTTTTCCGGCATAATCTTCCTCTTAAATAAAGTATTTTATAAAAGTATCATATGCTTTTATTTATTATTTGTAAAGAACAAATTTCATCCTATATCCAGACAAAAAACCGCTGCGGCTGCAACGGTTTTCATTCTGTCTATTATTCTTATTTTACGGTAACGGTCTTTACTTTCGACCATGCAGAATATGCTTTCTTATTGTTATCATTTTCTGTTTTGGCACAGGAACGAACCCGCACGTAATACTTCTTTTTTGAAGTAAGGTATTTGATTGTAACAGAAGTTTTCTGATCGTAAACACTTACTTTTTTTGCGCCCTGAAACTTGCTGTTGGTCGCATACTGTACCTCATATCTGTAATTATTTACTTTCGACCAGCTTACTTTTGCACTGCTCTTTCCGGCAGAAACAGATACGGTCGGGGCTTTCATGTTTATTTTTTTCACTCCGATTTCGTACTTGTACTGTTTTCCATAATAATTATTTACATATGCATAATAAGTTCCTGTATAAGGCGCAATAAACACATCACCGGATGACACACAGAAATCTTTTTTCTTTACAGATGGCCAGAAAAACGATAATTTTGTTGTTTTACCAAGCAATTTTACAATCGTTGTTTTTTCACTGTAAGAGTCCGCATCACTGATAAATTTATAGCTCTGTCCCTTTTTTAAGGTTACTGCATACATATCATTATCTTCTTCCGCACCACTATAGGAATTTCCCATAAATCCAGTATACATGGTGTTTACTTTCATACCTGTAGCATTATTTTTCTTCTCGTTCGGCTCAAGCTCACAGGTATTATTTTTTTCAAACGAAAAACGATACGTTGTAGAAGGCCGAAACTGATAATGCGATTTCAGTGATACATAATAAGTTCCCTTTGCAAGCCCCACATAATTATCTGCTGCTGCCCCTGCACAGTCCATCATGATCTTCCAGATCTTTTCCCCTTTGGCGGAGTAAACAGCTACAACATAATTCTCCAGGGAATCCGGATCCTCCTCATTCAAATGAATCCGAAGGATTCCCTGCTGATCCAGCGTAATTTTATTCCAGTATACCTTATCCGCATCCCATTTTACGGTATAATCAGTATCAAACGACTTCTCCGTTGCCGTGTCCATGGAAGTTTCCTCAACCGTAATTCCATCGGCATATGCCGGTACCGGTGCCATTACACCTGCTGCCAGCGCAAGTGTCAGTATCATCGCAGCTAATTTCTTTTTCATAGTATTCTCCTTTTTGTTTACATTTTAACCGAACCAATTGTCCTACACAATTCGTCCGACTCTCCCATTGTAAACATTTCAGGATGTAACCACAATAGGCGATAAGTCCTATAATTAACACAGCTTGTTGCCGTTTACAAGAAATTTAAACCTGCATCCCAGCACCTCTGCCGCACGTTTACACATCAGCATACGCTGCAAAAAAATCTCGAAATAGTCCATGACCGTGCACATCGTATCGTCCATCTCCAGTTCCATCTGAATCACTTTCTTTTCCTTCTTAATCTCCAGATGCGACCCCAATGCCGCATAATTGACCCTGTCATGAGAGTCAAAATTGGCAATGACCTGGTTCCGCACACGATTGCGACGCACATCCGTCTTATCTGCCAGAATCAGTGCCGCAGAAACCGCATCCACTGCTGTACCGGTTGCCTCATCGTGCTGTCCGATGGCAGTTGCCACAAGAATTGCATCTGACAGTGGCATTTTGCGCTCCTTGAGGATCTGATATGCCATGATGCCGCCTGTATGGGCGTGATCGTTACGGTTAATGCTGTTTCCGATGTCATGCATATACCCGGCTATCCTGCTCAGTTCTATCTCATGGGCACTGTACCCCAGTTCATTTAAGATGCGGGCAGCTTCCTGTGCCACTTTGGCTGCATGTTTGATGGAATGCTCGGTAAATCCCAGCTCACCGAGTACCTGATTTCCACGCTCGATCAATAAATTAATTTCTTCATCTTTTTTTATCGCGTCATACGAAAAAGCACATGCTGCTTTTTTCGTTTCTCTTTTTGTTTCTTTTTTTGTTTCCTTCATACCTGTTTCCTTGCTTTCTTTTTTCTATTTTTTCCATACCTGCCTGTATGTAATCATACATTTTCTGTAAATCCGTATAAGTAACTGTTCACAGATGTCCCTCCTTACATTCGTGTGATCGCATCCGCCGCAAGCTTTGAACGCTCACATTCTTCCGCGGTCAGAGTGATCTGCCAGCAAAGAGGGCTTCCTTTCATATGTTCCGCCGCATAACTGAGTCCATTGGTCCTCTCATCCAGAAACGGACGGTCAATCTGATTGGGATCTCCAAGCAGAATTATTTTTGTGTCTTTTCCAACCCTGGTAATCAGACCCTTCATCTGATTCGGCGTCATATTCTGTGCCTCATCGATGATCAGATACGTTTTTACAATGGATCTGCCACGGATAAAATTCATCGCCTCCGCCTGAATAATTCCACGGTCAAACACTTCTTCCACCTTATCCTGCAGCTCTGCCTCGTTTTCATAGCGGCTCTGCTCATTGGAATCAATCAGCTGCTCTAAATTGTCAATGATCGGGCGCATCAGCGGTCCTATTTTTTCCTGTTCATCTCCCGGCAAAAATCCGATATCCTCATCAAACTGTGCATTCGGCCGGCAGATCATGATTCTTCTGTACTCTCCTGTCGGATTATTCAGCATTTTCTCCAGACCGACCGCAAGCGAATAAAACGTCTTACTGGTTCCTGCCATCCCCTTTACAATCACAAGCGGTGCTTTCTCTGCCGGCTGAATGAGCGCCTCCTGTAAAAAATACTGTCCGGCATTGCGCGGGCTTACCCCATAAGGCTGTGCCTTGCGGTATTCCAGTTTGCGGATCACACCATGTTCTACCCTTCCCAGCTGCGTTTTCTTTGTGGACTGGTCACTCTGGATGATTACAAATTCATTCTCATACAACTGCGGAATGACAGTTTTCCCCTCTTCATCCACCTGATATATGGTTTCCACCGGAATCCCCTTTTTCTTAAAATCCTTAAAGTTTTCTTCCGGTGCATAGACACAGATTCTTCCACGATACTGTGCGTCATGTCCAAGTACCTGCTCGGTCAGGAAATCCTCAGCCTTAATTCCTATAATCTGTGCTTTGATGCGCAGTAAAATATCTTTTGTGACAAGCACCACCTGCTCCGGTTTCTCCTGCGATAATCCCAGACATACTTTTAAAATCCGGTTATCACTTTTGGTCTCCGGAAGATCCGAAGGCAGTTCGACATCACGGTAGTTTTTCTCTACACGAAGCGTTCCTCCTCCCGGAAGCGTTACTCCTTCCAGCAAATCTCCCTGCAGCCGCAGTTCCTCCAGCATCCGGATCGTTGTCCGGACATTTGCGCCAGTCTCTCCTTCCGCTTTTTTGAGATTATCCAGTTCTTCCAGTACAACTACCGGAAGCACCACCTGATTGTCTTCAAAACACTGCATTCCATAAGGTGCCTGAATCAGAACATTGGTATCTACCACATAAATTTTTACCATGCAAAAGCACTCCTTTTTCATTTCTATCCTTTACAATTCTTACTGTTATTATCATACCTCTTTTCCGTTTTTCCTGTTATCGCGCTACTGTAAAAGATTGTAAAATATATGCAAAAAAGCCACCGCAGATTCGTTTTCTGTAACGATTCTGCGATGGCTCCCATCTCATTTTGTTTTGTAAAAATTATCCCTGTGCATACCGTGTCAGGAACTGCTTTGTCCGCTCTTCCTTCGGATGATCGATCACCTGGTGCGGGTCTCCCTGCTCCACAATCACACCACCATCCATGAAAATCAGCTGATCTGCCACATCACGGGCAAATGCCATCTCATGGGTAACAATGATCATCGTTGTTTTCTGTTCTGCCAGTGTGCGGATGACTTTTAAAACCTCACCGGTCAGCTCCGGATCAAGCGCCGATGTCGGCTCATCAAAACAGAGAATATCCGGTTTTAAGGCAAGAGCACGCGCAATTGCCACCCGCTGCTGCTGTCCGCCGGACAACTGATGCGGATAATGATCCATACGCTCCGCAAGTCCCATGCGCTCTAACAGCTGTCGGCCGTGTGCATCAATTTCTTCCAAGATCTTTTTCTTATTCTGTTTGAAATCCGGACGTTCCTGTGCCAGAAGCTGTTCCGCAAGCGTCACATTCTGTAACGCTGTATACTGTGGAAACAGATTGAATGACTGAAACACCATGCCAAAATGCAGACGTTTTCTGCGCAGATCCGCATCCTTTTCCATTCCGGCCGTTGATGCATCAAACAGTGTCTCTCCATTAACCGTAATCGTTCCGCCATTCGGGCGCTCCAGAAAATTCAGACAGCGCAGAAGCGTTGTCTTTCCGGAGCCGGAAGATCCAATAATTGCAAGCGCCGTGCCTTCCTCCATGGAGAAACTGACATCTTTTAATACATTCGTTCTGCCGAAATGTTTTTCTATATGTGATACCTCTAAGATTGCCATGTTATCCTCCTACTTAAAGTAATCCAGCTTACGCTCAATATAATTAAATAAAAGCGTCAAAATACCAATAAAAATAAGATAAAATACACCGGTGTAAAACAGTGGCCAGGTCAGGCCATCGGATTTCATAAACGCAGCACCGGCAAAGGTCAGCTCATAGGCTGCAATGATACGCGCAAGAGAGGTATCTTTTACAAGCGTAATGATCTCGTTTGACATCGGTGGTACGACGCGCTTAATCATCTGAAGCAATGTGATTTTGAAAAAGATCTGATGCTTTGTCATGCCAAGCACCTGTCCGGCTTCCCTCTGTCCGGCCGGAACTCCCTCGATTCCTCCACGGAAAATCACAGAAAAATAGCACGCATAATTAATCACAAATGCCACTACGGTTGCGGTAATTCGCCCGCTCTCATTTCCGCTCCAGACGGTCGTATGGAGCCAGAGCCCCGGTCCATAGAAAATAATGATCAGCTGAAGCATCAGAGGTGTTCCACGGATGATCCAGACCAGAATCTGAACCAGACGCTGCAGCGGTTTAAACTTGCTGAGCAGGCCAAATGCCAGCACCAGCCCAAGCGGCAGCGCAAAAATCAGTGTCAGTATAAAAATTTCAAAAGTGGTGGCAAGACCTGTCAAAAGTGACTGTGTTACTGTCCAGAACATGATTTATTTCCCCTCTGGTACGACAACTACCTGTGCATTGTTACAATAAGCATTGGTACATTCCATTGCAGAAGTTACCTCGCTCGTCAGAGTCATTCCATTCCATACGACATCGATATTCTTGGAATTCAGTTCCATGACCTTGTTGTCCCAGTCGATCTCTACAAAATCAACCTCTACACCAAGTTTTTCTCCGACAAGTTTTGCCATATCTGCATCAAAACCGATCCAGTTGCCATCTTTATCCTTATAATCCATCGGCTCAAAATCGGTCACACCGACAACCAGTTTTCCTCTTCCCTTGATGTAATCCACGTCACTGTCTTTTGGGGACTGTTCAAAGGTGGCATCTTTCTGCTCTACAAGTGCTTCCTGAACACCGTAGGTTTCGGCAATTTTTTCCATGCTTCCGTCTTTATAAGAGTCAGCAAACACCTGATTGATATAAGAAGCCAGATCCGATCCTTTCCGGCATCCAACGCCATACTCCTCGGTCGTAAGTTCGTCTGTATACTTCAGATTCGGATAACTGGTGCCCTCACCGATCATGGCACCTGCCATCAGAAGGTCAATGATCGCTGCATCAGATGTACCGGAAGCAACTTCCATCAGGGCATCTGCCTGGGACGAAACGGAATTGTACTGAAATCCCTTTTCTTTTGCAGCTTCTTCTCCGGCAGATCCTGCCTCTACTGCATATACCATGCTCTTTTCGCTCTTTCCGGTATCTCCCGCTCCTTTGGATGCACCACAGGCAGTCATACCAAGTGTCAGCGCTGCTGCCAGCAATACTGCAAGTTTCTTTTTCATAATGTTCCTCCATTAATTATTAATTCTTCTGTTTACTACATGTTTACCATATTATCATGTTATCATGCTAAAGTAAAGAGGAGTAAATTACAAACCTTCCTGCATTTTTTCCCTGACCATTTTTACCATCTGAATCACCAATGTCGGCACAAATGCCAGCAGCAGAATATATCCATACATCAGCACTCCCATTTCCGCCACATCAAACAGCCTCTCAAAAACCGGAACGCAAAGTACCAGTCCCAAAAGAATACATCCACCCAAAAATGCTCCCATGCTGTACTTGTTAGACCCAAGTCCAACCCGTGCCATGGACTTTTGGCTCCGGCAGTTAAACCCATGAAACAGGCGTGCCAGTGTCAGCGTTGCAAAAGCCATCGTTGCTGCAAGCGCGATACTCTGCTGCAGCCCTATATAATAAGAAGTCATGACCGGACACGCAATCAACGCTCCCTCTGCCACAATTTTCCCCAGAAACGAACCGGTCAGTATTCCGGCAGAAGGATCCCTTGGTTTTTCCTCTAAAAGTGCTGCATCTGCCGGCTCCATGCCAATCGCAATTGCCGGAAGCGAATCCGTCAGCAAATTGATAAAAAGCAGATGCACCGGTGCAAACGGAACCGGAAGTCCTGCAAGTGAAGTATACAGTACCGCCAGAATCGCTGCCATATTGCCGGACAGCAAAAACAAAATAGCATTCTTTATATTCCGGTATACATTTCTTCCATTCACCACCGCCTGAATGATGGTCGCAAAATTATCATCTAAAAGAATCATGTCTGCCGCATCTTTTGCCACTTCTGTTCCTGTAATCCCCATTGCCACTCCGATATCTGCGCGTTTTAATGCCGGTGCATCGTTGACACCATCCCCCGTCATGGAAACAATCCGTCCTTTTTTCTGCCATGCCTTTACAATTCTTATCTTATGTTCCGGCGAAACTCTGGCATATACACAGATTTTTTCCAGTTTTTCCTGCAATTCCTTCTCACTCATGGCATCTAACTCCCTTCCAGTCACAGCCAGATCCCCTTCCTGATAAATTCCAAGCTGTTTTGCAATCGCACGCGCGGTAATTTTGTGATCCCCTGTAATCATGACCGTGCGGATTCCTGCTCTCTTTGCATCGGCAACCGCCTGAATGGCTTCCGGTCTTGGCGGATCCATCATGGCAATCAGCCCGAGAAAGATCAGATTTTCTTCGCTTTCTATGGTCAGCGGTCCTTCACTCTCTTTATACGCAAATGCCAGCACACGCAGTCCCTGCCCGGAAAATTCCGCAATCTTTTTTTTGATTTTTTCTGTCTCCGTCGGATCAAGTGGAACAATTCCGGTACTTTTCCGGACAAAATCACAGCGTTCCAGCAATACATCCGGTGCCCCTTTGGTCAGAATGGTTCCGACCCCGTGCAGGCAATATCTTGTGCTCATCCGTTTCCGCTCAGAATCAAACGGAACCTCTTCGAGACGTTTCATACAGCTTCGAAGCATTTCTTCCCGGTAACCGCCTTCACCCATCATTCCCCCTTTCGGTGCGGGAATTTTACGAAACATTTCCAACAGGGCATATTCGGTCGGATCTCCGATTCCTTTTCCGTTCTCCAATGTTGCATCATTGCTAAGCACCGCATCATATACCAGATATCTGTGCAGCTGCTCTTCCATGGAAAGCTGTCCGGGCAGATATTCCCTGTCGTCCACATAAACTTTCTGCACGGTCATCTTATTCTGTGTCAGCGTTCCGGTTTTATCCGAACAGATCACCGATACACACCCAAGGCTCTCCACTGCCTTCAGCTTTCTGACGATGGCATTTTCCTTTACCATCTTTTGTGTTCCCATCGCCTGCACAATGGTCACGATTGAACTGAGTGCTTCCGGAATGGCGGCTACCGCAAGTGCAACCGCAAACATCAATGCATCCAGAAGCGGCATTTTACGGTATAAACATAACCCCAATACCACTGCTGAAATTCCCATAACCAGAACTGCCAGCTTTTTGCTGAACTGATCCAGACTCACCTGTAATGGTGTCTTACGGTCCCGGATATCATTCATCATCCCGGCAATCTTTCCGATCTCTGTATGCATCCCTGTTCCTGTAACCAGAACCTGTGCGCGTCCATAAGTGACCAGGCTTCCGGAATATACCATGTTTCTGCGGTCTGCCAGCGGCAGATCCTCCGGCAGACTGCCTTGTGTCTTTTCTACATTGGTGGATTCTCCGGTCAGCGCACTCTCATTGACCTGCAGGGAATAATTATCCAGAATCCTTCCATCTGCCACAACCATGTCACCAGCTTCCAGTTCCACAAGATCTCCAGGAACCAGTTCCCTCGAAGGGATCTCTTTCTTTTTCCCTTCCCGGATGACTTTTGCACACGGTGCAGACAGATTTTTCAGACTGTCCAGTGATTTTTCCGCTTTCTGGTGCTGCACCGTTCCCAAAACTGCATTCATCACCAGGACAACTGCGATTACAATCGTACTCTCTGCATTTCCGGATAACATGGAAATAAGCGCGGCGATCAGCAAAATGACAATGAGTAAATCTGCAAACTGTGACAAAAACACCCTCAACAGCCCGGGTCTTTTTCCCTCTTCCAGTATATTTTCCCCACATGTTTCCCGGATTTTTTTCACCTGCATTTCGGATAATCCCTGCTCCGTAGTAGAAAATACGTCTCTTAGCTGCTCTTTGGAATACTTCCAGTATTTTTTCATGGCATGCCCTCCCTGTGTTGTGGTACAAAAAAAGAAACGGGACTTTTTTGCACCAGAATAATGCAATAAAAAGTCTCGTTTCTTCGTGTACAGCCCGGTTCCAGCTTTCCTGTAACGTGATGACGGCCTGCACAACACCCGGACACACCGGATGCAAACTACTCCCTGTTTATTATCTTTTTGTATTTTACCCATATCCTCTTTCATTTGTCAACTGCTTTGTTTCTTTTTTCACCACATTGCACAAAATATTTGTTTCTTTAAGCATTATATAGTATAATAAATCCAAAGATAAACTTACATCAGGGATTTACATGATAGAATAGGAGATACGCTTATGATGCTTACACTCATTCCTTTTTTTGACCGAAATATGTCCGTTAGTGCTTATTCTCTGTTTACCAGAAAAAATAACTTTCTTATGAACCCAAGCCTTCTTGGTTCCAGACAGTTTGACGGAGCTGCCTATGTAGATGGGCTGGAACTGATTCAGGAGCTTGGAACCACCACACTCTCCGGAGGAAAACCGATTTTTGTATCTTTAAATAATATCTCTATTTTCAGCAGTCTGGAATCCGAATGCAAAAATACAAACCATGCACCGATTCTCCTGATTGACCAGACATTTCCTCCGGTATCCATGTATACAGACCGCATCCGCGAACTGCGCGAATTCGGATATCATTTTGCAATCCGTAATCTTCCTGTTCACTGCTACGAAGACTACGCACCGATTCTGTCACAGATGGACTACGTTCTGATTGACTGCCAGAAAATAGATGTCGTCAAGGCTTCTTTCTATTTCCGCAAACTGTATCCGGACATCTGTATCTGTGCCAGCAACATTCCGGACATGGAAACATTCGGAAAACTCAGTCCTGCAGAAACAATTTCTTTATTTGAAGGAACCTTTTTCCGTATGCCGGTCACACGCGGCGAACACAAAGTATCGCCCCTGAAGATCAATTACATTTCCCTTCTGAATCTGATTGAAGAAGATGATTTTGACCTGACCAAAGCGGCTGATATTATCAGTCAGGACACGGCTCTTATCATCTCCCTGCTGCGGCTGGCAAATACACGCTCCTTTAATTCCGAAATCACTTCCGTGCGGGTTGCTGTCTCAATGCTGGGGCAGAAGGATCTGACGCGCTGGATTCAAACAACCGTCATTGAGAAACTGTGTTCTGACAAGCCTAATGAACTGATGCGCCTTTCCCTGCTGCGTGCCAAGTTTGCAGAAAATCTTGCACCGGTCTTTGGCATGGCAATGCGTTCCCAGGAACTGTTTCTGACCGGTCTTTTCTCGATTCTGGATATTATTCTGGATTGTTCCATGGAAGAAGCTCTCTCCATGGTGCGTGTATCGGGCAAGATCCGCACCGCCCTTCTGGAGCGCACCGGTTCCCTGGCAGAAGTGCTTCACTTTATTGTAAAATACGAATCGGCAGAATGGCAGGAAGTTTCCCGCCAGCTGGTGCTTAAAAACATCGAAATTCCGGATGTTTCCCATGCATGGGTTTCTTCCCTGCAATGGTATGCAAAACTGATTACCATGAATGAATAATGTCAGATAAAAAAAGGATGCACAAAACGTGCATCCTTTTTTATTGTTTTATTTTCTTCCGCTGGTTCCTTTCAGACGTGCCATCGCACGGGAAAGAGAAGCTCTTGAGTGGTAATACTCACGGATACTCTGCTTCTGGCGCATCTGCTCCTCTGCACGCTCTTTTGCTTCGCGGGCTCTTGCCACATCGATTTCCTCCGGACGCTCTGCAGTCTCCACGAGAAGTGTCACACGGTTATTGACGATCTCGACAAATCCCATTCCGACTACTGCATATTCCCAGTTATCCGTGCCTTCCGGCTGAAACCTCATCTCGCCCTCATCAATGGCGATGATCATATCCTCATGATGGGCCAGAATTTCTTTCTGCCCATCATATTCCGGAACGATCAGAGAACGGCATCTTCCGGAAAAGAACACACGGTTCGCAGATATAATTTTTAAATAGAATGTATTGCCTGCCATAATGATCTCCGTTCTTTATGCTATGCGTTCTGCTCCATCTGCTCTGCTTTCTTCCTGACATCTTCGATGGTTCCTGCATTGAAGAATGCATTCTCCGGATATTCATCCATCTCACCATCTAAAATTGCCTTGAATCCGCGGATTGTTTCTTTCAAAGGAACATATACACCTTTGATACCGGTAAAGTTCTCTGCTACGTGGAACGGCTGTGACAGGAACTTCTGAATCTTTCTTGCACGGTATACCAGGACTTTATCTTCATCTGCCAGCTCTTCCATACCAAGAATTGCAATGATATCCTGCAATTCCTTATATTTCTGAAGGATCTCCTGCACTTTACGTGCAACTTCATAATGCTCCTCCCCAACAATATCCGGCTCAAGGATACGGGAAGATGACTCCAGAGGATCAACCGCCGGATAAATACCCTGCTCAACGATCTTTCTGGAAAGTACGGTTGTTGCATCCAGATGTGCAAATGTCGTAGCTGGTGCCGGGTCTGTCAGGTCATCGGCTGGTACATATACAGCCTGTACGGAAGTGATAGATCCATTCTTTGTAGAAGCGATCCTCTCCTGTAATTCACCCATCTCCGTAGCCAGTGTCGGCTGATAACCTACGGCTGACGGCATACGTCCAAGCAGTGCGGATACCTCTGATCCGGCCTGTGTGAAACGGAAAATGTTATCAATGAAGAGAAGCACATTTTTATGCTGCTCATCACGGAAATACTCAGCCATGGTAAGTCCGGTCTCAGCGACACGCATACGAGCCCCTGGCGGCTCATTCATCTGTCCAAACACTAAGGCTGTTTTTTCAAGTACACCGGATTCGCCCATTTCAGTCCACAGATCATTTCCTTCACGGGAACGCTCCCCGACACCGGTGAAAATGGAATATCCACCGTGCTCTGTTGCAATATTACTGATCAGCTCCTGGATCAATACGGTTTTCCCTACACCGGCACCACCGAACAGACCAATCTTACCACCCTTTGCATATGGGGCAAGTAAGTCGATGACCTTGATACCGGTCTCTAAGATTTCCTCTGCAGGGTTCTGATCTTCAAATGCTGGCGGCTCTCTGTGGATCACCCACTTTGGAGCATCCCCGATCGGCTTTCCGTCATCAATTGTTTCTCCTAATACGTTGAACAGACGTCCCAGTGTTGCCTCACCAACTGGTGTCTTGATACCGCTTCCGGTTGCAATGACTTCCATATCACGGTGAAGTCCTTCACTGGCTGCAAGCATAATACAGCGTACCGTATTATTTCCTATATGCTGTGCAACCTCCATGATACATTTTTTGTCACCATTTTGTACTTCCAGAGCGTCTCTGATTGCAGGCAATTCTTCGTCTTCAAATTCAACGTCCACAACAGGTCCCATAACCTGTATGATTTTTCCTGTTTTCATCCTAGGCCTCCATTATCTCTTTTTCTTGCGCTTCTGGGATTTTGCTCCCGCAATTACCTCTGTGATCTCCTGGGTAATCGCTGCCTGTCTGGCACGGTTATACATGATATCCAGCTCATGAAGCATATCCTTTGCGCTGTTGGTTGCTGCCTCCATCGCCATCATACGGGCATTCTGCTCGCAGGAGAAGGATTCTACCAGCGCACCATAAACAAATCCTACCACATAGTCCGGAACAATACGATTCATCACTGCATCTGCCGATGGACGCAGGGCAAGCTCCTCACGTCTGACATCCAGCGGAATCTCCACGTTGTGGAAATCTGCTTTTTTCAGTGGAAGCAGCTGCAGGATTTCTGCTTCTTCCTGCATCGCATTGACCATTGAGGTATAAATGATATAGATTTCATCAAAATCTCCCTGACGGTAACCTTCGAGAAGTTCCTCAGAGATATTTCGTGCACGGTTCAATGTCGGATTCTGAATCGTATAATGGAACTGTTTGTTGATCTCAATTCCACGTTCTTCAAAATAATGTCTTCCGACTTCACCAAGCACATACAGCTGACGTTTCGGGTGCTTTGCAAGTTCCTCTTCCGCAATTTTTAAAATATTGTGGTTGTAAGATCCTGCCAGTCCCTTATCTGCCGTAACCACCATATAAGCGATCCGTTTTTCTTCTTCCGGAATCTCATCTGTGGACCTGAAATAAATACTGTCCAGATCCGGCAAATGCCGCAGAATACGGCTCATCTCAGATTGCAGGGTAAAGAAATACGGTTCTGTGTCCGTCAGCATTTTTTTAGATTTCTTTAATTTCGAAGAAGAAATCATGTACATTGCATTTGTAATCTTTAATGTATCATTGATACTCTTCATTCGATCCTGAATTTCTTTTGCATTTGCCATCGTAACACCTGCTTACTGTTCTGCTGCGAACTCTGCTGCAGCATCTTTGATTTTCTGTCTCAGTTCATCGGATAAAGCTTTTGTCTGCTCAATTTCTTTTCCGATCTCCGGATGTTTCAGATCCATGAAATCCAGAATATCTTTCTGATACTGTTTTACCTGTCTGGTAGGTATCTTATCGAATACACCGTCCGTTGCCATGCACAGGGTTAATACCTGCTCATGCATGGAAAGCGGATGACTCAGCGGCTGCTTCAACAGCTCCATCAGAGCTTTTCCGTGCTGCAGCTGTGCTTTTGTTGCATCATCCAGATCAGAAGCAAACTGTGTGAACACTTCCATCTCACGGTACTGTGCCAGATCGATACGGATACTACCGGAGGCTTTCTTCATTGCCTTTGTCTGGGCTGCACCACCGACTCGGGATACGGAAAGTCCTACGTTTACGGCTGGTCTCATACCTGCGTTGAACAGGTTGCTCTCGAGGAAGATCTGACCATCGGTAATGGAAATAACGTTGGTAGGAATATATGCGGAAACATCACCGGCCTGTGTTTCAATAATCGGCAGTGCGGTGATGGAACCGCCACCTAACTTGTCACTCAGATGACTGGAACGCTCAAGCAGTCTGGAGTGTAAGTAGAATACATCACCCGGATAAGCCTCACGTCCCGGGGAACGCTCAAGCAGAAGGGAAATTGCACGGTATGCAACCGCATGCTTGGACAGATCATCATATACAATGAGAACATCCTTGCCCTTGTGCATAAAATATTCTGCCATGGCAGTTCCTGCATATGGAGCTATGTACTGTAAAGATGCCGGATCGCTGGCTGTAGAAGATACTACGATGGAATAATCCATGGCATCATGTTTCTTTAATGTATTTACAATCTTTGCAACGGTAGATGCCTTCTGACCAATGGCAACGTAAATACAGATTACATCTTTGCCTCTCTGGTTGATAATGGTATCTGTTGCAATGGATGTCTTACCTGTCTGACGGTCACCAATGATCAACTCACGCTGTCCACGTCCGATTGGGAACATGGAATCAATGGAAAGAATACCGGTCTCCATTGGTGTGTCTACGCTTTGTCTGTCGATGATACCAGGAGCTTCCTGCTCGATCGGACGATAATCATCCTCTTTTACATCACCGTTTCCGTCAATCGGCTCACCGAGTGCATTGATTACTCTTCCTACAAACGCATCACCGACCGGAATACCGGCTTTTTTCTTGGTACGAACCACTTTGGTTCCTTCTTTGATTCCGGTATCACGACCAAAAAGAATAATACCGATTTCATTCTGTCTGACATCCTGAACCATTCCTTTGACTCCGTTTTCAAAGGCTACGATCTCGCCATACATTGCATGATCAATTCCGTATACGGTAACAATTCCATCACCGACCCAGATGACCTCACCTGTCTCACGGCTTTGTTCATCCCAGTTGATATTTTCGATCTCACCCTGAATAATGGAGATAATATCTGTTGCACTAATAGCGCCCAAAGGGGTCACCTCCCTGTAAGTTTTCTTTGTAACTGACGCAGACGTCCTTCATAGCTGTGGTCATATTCTTTATATCCCACCTTAACAACATAGCCACCGATCAGCGACTCATCCACACTCTGCGTCAGGGTAATCTCACTATCCGGATAGTTTTTATCCAGAATTTTTTTCGCCTCGGCCTCCTCTTCTTTGCTCGGAGTCTCGGCATAAATCAGGTCCGCACGAACCACATGATGCATCTGATCCCAGTATTTATAATAATATTGGAAAATATCCTGCATCTCGGTCATGTTACCAATCCTGCACATGATCTTCATGTACCGGACCAGCACATCTTCTGTCGTTTCCAGTGCAAATACCTGATCGATAATTTCATACTTTTTTGCTGCCGGTACGACCGGGCTCGTCAGAACTTTCTGCAGTTGCGGTGTCATAAAGAAAAGTTTTTCCGCTTTCTCGACATCCTCTCTGCTGACAGACAGCCGGTATAGTACCTTGGCACTATTTACTGCTGCCTGCGTCATGTGCTTCACCCGTCTTCATAATCTTCTTAGCAGCCAGCAAAGCAAGCTCTGCGATCTTTGCCTGAGCATCTCTTGTTGCCTTTTCCTGCTCATTTGCAATATCACTCTTTGCTTTCTCAAGCATATGATCTGCTTCGGCTCTGGTTGCTTCCATTTTATTGTTATATTCTTCCTGTGCACGCGTCTTCGCATCGAGAATGATCTGATCTGCCTTTTCTCTGGCACCCTTTAACTGGTTCTCATACTCACTCTTCATCTGCGCTGCATCGTCCTGCTGTTTTTGGGCATCCTCGAACTGTTTGTTGATCATGTCCTCTCTCTCATGAATGATATTCATGACCGGCTGAAACAAAAACTTACGAAAGATTGCATATAAAACAAGCAGATTTACGATCGTCCACAAGATATCCCATGGATTTAAACTCAGCATAGTTTACTGCTCCTTTCTTAATGTAATAATTACGCAGGTAATCATTATTTTAAGAAAAGAATGATAAGTAATGCAATAACGAAACCGTAAATAGCGGTTGCCTCGGCAAGTGCACAACCAAGAAGTAATGCTTTGGAAATCTTACCTTCTGCTTCCGGCTGTCTTGCGATAGCGTCTACTGCAGAACCTGTTGCCTTACCGATTCCAAGACCTGCTCCGATACCTGTTAATACTGCTACTCCTGCTCCGATTGCTACAAATAATGATGCTGACATAATGTTTTCTCCTTTTCTTTTCTCAGTTAATTAGTGTGTTACTCCGTTGCTTCCTTGATGAACAAGCCTGTAAGGAATACAAATACGTATGCCTGAATCAGTCCGTCAAAAATATCAAAGTAACAACTGAATATTGCTGGAAGTACGGGTGGAACCACCATCTTCAGTAACTCCATAATAACGAAGGAACCAAGTACATTTCCAAACAATCGCATACAAAGTGATAATGGTTTGATGAATATCTCAAGAATGTTAATTGGAAGAACTACAGGCATTGGTTCCGCAAAACTCTTTAACCAGCCTTTGGTACCTTTCTTTCTCACTCCTGCTGCTTCAATTAAGATGATACTCATCAATGCAAGCGCTACCGTGACATTCATGTCTTTTGTCGGCGGCTTGAAGCCTAATAGGCCGATGAGGTTGGCAATTCCTATGTAGATGGCAACTGCTGCCAGGTACGGAATGTACGCTTTACCGTTTTCTCCTATCGTGTCCTCAAAGAATCCATACAGTTTTGAAACAGCAAGTTCAAGTACTACCTGCTTACGGCTTGGATTCTCAACTCTGAGTCCTTTGACAAGGATCAGACACAAAAGAAGAATGACCGCCATGATGATCCATGTAACAACAACCGATTCATAGATCGGAATGCCACCAAACAGCGGGATTGTAAAGACGGTATCGCAATTCAGCTCCTCCATCAGATTCTTTACCAACGCATCCAACAGTCTCACTTCCTTTCTTAACTTTTGAATCAAAAGCTATTATATTTGTCATATTGTAAAAAGTAAAACGTTTTTTTTATATAAACTATATGTCATATTTGTATATTTCTCATATGGTCATACACTTTATATATAAAAATAGGCGTCGTACATACATTACGACGCCTTTGCTCTACCCACTGTGGTATTCTACCCCTTTCTTCCAAAAAATGCAAGCACAAAAAAACTAATTTTCGGCAAAGAACTTCGAAAGAACTTCTTTCAGCGTATTTGCAGACTCATGCAGTTTGGAAACTTCCTCCTGATCCAGATCGATTGGAACCTTGGTTTCATAGCCATCGCGGCCAACGATACACGGCAGACTTAACACCACGTCTGAGATTCCATACTCTCCGTGCAGCATGGTCGAAATCGGCAGAATTGATTTTTCATCTCTTATGATTGCTTCGCAGATGCGCTTAACTGACATGGCAATTCCATAATATGTGGCTCCTTTTTTGGAAATAATCTCATAGGCACTCTGTTTTACCTCCGCGGCGATACGTTCCGTTGCTTCCATATGATTATAGTGCCCCCGCATCTCACAGAAATTGTCCAGCGGTATTCCGGATATATTCGCACTGCTCCATGCCGCAATCTCACTGTCCCCGTGTTCTCCCACGATAAAAGCATGTACACTTCTGCTGTCCACTCCCAGATGCTGTCCCAGATGATACTTCAGTCTGGCAGAATCCAGCACAGTTCCAGAACCAATTACCCGTTTTTCCGGATAACCGGACAGTTTCTGCGCCGTGTAAGTCAGAATATCTACCGGATTTGCAACAATCAGAAGAATTCCTTCAAAATCTCTTTTTGTAATTTCCGGAATAATCGACTGGAAAATTGCAATGTTTTTGTTTACCAGATCCAGCCGTGTTTCGTCCGGCTTCTGATTTGCACCTGCTGTAATTACAATAATGGCTGCATCCGCAATATCATCATAATCTCCGGCATAAATCTGCATCGGTCTTCCAAACGGAATTCCGTGTACGATATCTTCGGCTTCCCCTTCTGCTTTCTGATGGTTTGCATCCAAAAGCACCATCTCGGTAAATAATCCGCTCTGCATCAGGGCGAATGCAGATGCAGAACCGACAAATCCACATCCGATAATTGCTACTTTTCCTGATTTTAATTTACTCATATGGTTACCTCCTTCCAGGCACAAAAATTCTCTACAATATAGTCTGCCTCTTTTCCGTCATCATTTTTCGGGGAAATATTGGAATTTACATAAAACACCGGCATTCCGACACCTTTTGCACCATCGACATCACAACGGCTGTCATTCCCGATATACAGGGAATGTGACACATCCAGCTTATGCCGCTCCAACAATATATGAAAGAAACGTTTGTCCGGTTTTTTCGTGTGATAATCCGAAGAAATCAAAATATCATCAAAATATTTTGTAATGCCTAAAACATTCATTTCATATGCGGTAAAAATGCGCTGGGCATTCGATAACAGATATACTTTTTTGTCCATTTTTTTCAGACTGGCAAGCATCTGCTGTGTCCCCGGATACAAACGGACATAATCGGTAGACAGCGCACGGAAAAACTGTCCGGTATGTATGGCAAGGGTCTTATCGGCCACGATCCCTTTTTCCTGATACAGTTTTTCAAACACTTCCCCGATCTCAATCTCCGGAGATGCCTCATGCGTATAATGCCTGTCCTCTTCCAGCGTCTTTTTCAACGCGCGCTCACAGTCGCTGGCAAGTGCCGCATAGCGCTTCTGCAATTCCTTCGGTTCATAAATAGCCCCGTAATATCCAAAAAACAATGCCAGTTTCTCCCACAGTTTTGGAAAATCTTCCTCTGTGTGGATATCCACCAGTGTCCCGTACAAATCAAACACATAATTGTCGTACTGCACCGGCAACACGGCTTCCTGCAAATATTCTCCCATGTTAATTTCTCCCTTTTATGATCTTTTACGTGCAAATTATACCAGATTTTCCCTGTACCTGTAAGTGGTAGCTACAACATTTTTCTGCGAAGTTTTTCCAGTATCTTCCGCTCACTGCGCGATACGGATACCTGATTTTTCCCCATGCGCTTTGCTGTTTCTGCCTGGGAAAGATTGTCCATATAGCGAAATTTTATCAGCTGTGCTTCTTTCTCCGGCAGCTGGTCGATCGCCTGTTTCAATGCAATATGATTCAGAAGCGGAGTTTCAAACCGGTGATTATCCTCCAGCTTTTCTTCCAAAGTCAGCACTTTTCCGTCATTTTCCGTCACCGGTCGCGAAAAAGAATCTACCTCTCTTCCTGCTTCCATTGCCACCACCAGATCTTCAATGGCAATTCCTGTCTTTTCCGCCAATTCCTGCAATGTCGGCTCCTTATTTTGTGTCTTTTTCATTTGTTCTCTGACAATTGCTATTTTTCTTGCATGTTCTTTCATCTGGCGACTCGTATGAATCATACCGTCATCCCGTAAAAATCTCCGGATTTCCCCCATAATAAGCGGAACCGCATAGGTAGAAAAAGAGTAGGATAGCGAAGTGTCAAACCGGTCGATCGCCTTGATCAGACCAATCACTCCGATCTGTGTCAGATCCTGCAAATCGGTTCCCCGGTTTGCAAATCGTTTCGCCACCATATAAACCAGCCCCATATTCTCGGTTATCATCTGCTGCCTGATCTTCCGGTCTCCCTGCTGCGCCCTCTGGATGTTCTGTCGTCCATTTTCCTCTTTTGCCGGTATCTTACTGCTCACGTTCCCTTTCTATGTATTTCCACATAACCACACGTGTTCCTTCTCCTTTTTTTGACCGTACCTCAATCCGATCCATAAATGCCTCCATAAAGGAAAAGCCCATACCGGAACGTTCCAATTCCGGTTTTGTAGTAAAAAAAGGCTGCAATGCCTGTTCAAGATCTTCAATTCCGACTCCGTGATCTTCCACCGTTACCACCAATTGCTGACCGTTTTGGTCACAGGTCAGTTCCACCTGTTTCGTTTCATCTTCGTATCCATGGATAATGGCATTTGTCACAGCCTCACTCACTGCTGTCTTTACATCTGCAATCTGCTCCAGCGTCGGATTCATATTTGTCATAAATGCGGTCACAACCATGCGTGCCAATCCCTCATTTACGGATTTTGCATCAAAATGAACCTGCATATGATTTTCCTGCACCATTTTATTTTTCCTCCTCTTCCAATGAAATAATCTGAAACAACCCGGATTTTTCAAATATTTTATACACCCGTTCTCCCAGATTTACCGCTGTCACTTTTCCTGCATGCATGTCCATCGTCTTTTTTCTTCCTATTAATATACCGATTCCGGAACTGTCCATAAAATCAGTCCCCGCAAAATCAAATACAATCCTGTGAACATGCCAGCTTTCCGCCAACAGATCTATTTCCCTGCTCATATTGCCTGCCACATGATGATCCACCTCCCGCGGCATCGGCACAATCATGCAGTCCGCTTCCTTTCGATATGCTGCTTCCATATAAAACCTCTTCCTTTCCCTTACTTCTTTATAAATAAGCAAAAAAAGACACCGACAGTAACCTGTACTGTAGTGTCTTTTGTAATGCAATGTGTTCCTTTTTATTCCTGTGCGTCTACATAATTCTGTGACGTTCTCGCCCGCTCCGTATCCGGATAATTTTCAATTACATACTGATAATACGGTTTTGCAGATTTCAGGTCCCCGTTTTTCCGGTAGGACTGCGCCAGATAATAGGCAGCTGATCCATCCTGGAAATCTTCCTGCTCATCCGTAATCTGTTTTAATGTATCGATGGCGTCCTTATACTTTCCACGGGAGTACAAACTATAGCCTTCCTTGTAAAGCTGATTCAGATACTTATCCTGTACCTCCCCATTGATATCATCATATATGGTTTTAGCTTTGTCGGACAGATACTTCGTCTTTACTTTATCCAGTGTCTTTCCCGCAGTCGTCACATCCTTTGATCCATAATAGGAAACACATGCCTGCAGGAGATTTTCATAAGTGGATATCTGAACCTTGACCTTTTCGTTGTTGGTCGTCTGCTCTTCCAGCTGATTTTTCAGATCCTCCACCTGTCCTTCCAGATCTTTGATTGTCTGTCCATTCGTGGAAATGGTATCACTCGCTTCAACCAGTTTTCTCTGTGCATCTTCTTTTGCCTTGTTGCGAACGCTCGGCACGATCAGAAATGCGGTAATCGCAGTACCCACAATCAGTCCGATCACAATATATACCAGTGTTGCCCCAATCGAAGATTCCTTAAACCGCTTCGGCATGATAATGGTCTCATTTCCACTTTGATAAGAAATCAGATCATCATCCTTCGGCTTTTTGGAAGGACTTTTTTCCTTCAGTCTTGCATTCACTTCGCGCAGATAACGCAGGGTGGTTGTATTATTTGTATCAATCTTTCCCGCATTGCGCAAAGTTTTTTTTGCCAGTTCCAGCTTATTGTCCTGCAGATAAAGAAGCGCCAGCAGCTGATGTGCCTTGACAAGCTTCGGATTCAGCGAAAGTACCTTTTTCAGCTGGATAATTGCCAGATCCCGACTGTCCTGCTTGCAATAGTGCAATGCCTGGTTATATTTTTTAATCGTCTGATTTACGGAATCCAATCTTCCCCGGTCCTGCTGAATCTCATCAAGATAATGACTGGCAAGATTGTCCTTCGGCTGATAACTGCGGCTGATCACCCATTCACTTAAGGCATCTACCACTTCTCCTGTCTCGCAATAAATCAATCCCAGAAGATTTCGTGCATCAATATTATATTTATTAAACTTCAGACTGTTTTTCAGGCTGACAATCGCTCCGGAAAGATTTCTCACGCCCGCCTGTTCCAGCCCCAGATTATAATATGCGTTGGAAATGTGACGCACTTTCAAAAATACGGAAAGATCTGCCCCGCAATTCGGGCAGCGCCTTGCATTTCCAACCTCCTGTCCACATTTATAACAAATCATTTCTTCCTCTTTTTCATTACTGTCCTAACTGCTGACCATTCTGACGTACATCACGCAATATTTCGGTAATAATATCCGTTACATCTGTCAGATCATGGTTATAAATTGCAGCCTCGGCTTCTTCTACTTCCAGACTCGGCTGAAAATTTTTCAGCTCTTTTTCAAAATTAATCATTTCTCCTGCTCCTTTTTGCGATATACAGGTTCTGCGTTCCCATGTATCTTAATTATAATATAATGCATTGGATATGCAAGTAAATTTATTCGCATTATTTCTCGGAAATATTACAGGAACTGCATCTGTTTACTTGAGAGAGATCATCACAACCCCTTCTTTTTTCTTCTGGAAACAAACGGATTCCTGCAGTTCTTTTACGGTAAGCGTCTGCTGGTCAATGGTTACAACACATCCGGAATACACTTTGCGTACGACACTGATCTTTGCATTTTCCCCGCGTTTGACCAGTTCTTCCAGACGATCTACCGCTTTTTGGCTTTCAGCAATATCTGCCTGCGTTTTCATTTTGGCACGAAGAAGCTCGGTTCTGCGCGGATCTTTCGATACATCAATTCCTTTTTGCGCAGCCACCAGTTCAAACTGTTTCAGCCCGGTGGTAATCTTCTTGATCACTTCCCCATTTTCTTCAATGGATTTCTGCAGATCCGACAGTTCCTGCCGCATCTGCGCACTGACTCCGACATGCACCTGTGTCTTTACTTCCGTGGAATTTCCGATTACATTCACATCCATTCCACTGATTGCGTAGGCATATCCGCCAATGATACTTCCCTTTTTTCCGGTTACATAAATATGATCAAAACTGATCATATGACTGTCTAATGCATAAGTCACTTCAATAAAGCCATCGGCTTTCACCTTACAGTATTCGAAAAATTTTGCGTGGATATTCCCACCTGCACGAATACTGGTCTTGTTTCCACCGAGAACACCGCTTCGCAGGACAATATCTTTTCCCGCTTCAATCACACAGTTCTCGCAGATACCGTCTACCGTGAGACTTCCACTCGTACTTACCTTTGCCCCCGGTTTGATTCCACCGTGGATTACAACATCTCCGTGATATTCCACATTTCCTGTACCGATTCCCACATCACCGGGAATTTCATAAACTGCGGATATCCGGATCTTTCCGTTTGACATTTCAATCTTTCCAGACAGGTCTGCAATATAAGTACTTCCGTCTTCTGTACAGTGAAATCCTTTTCCGCGGAGTGGCTGCAATGGCTTGCCACGGACTGCCAGTATCGGCTTTCCCGAAACATTCACCCCGTTTACCGCCTCGGTTGGTGGATAGTAGGTGGCAATTGTCTGACCTTCTTTTACCATCTCCACTGTACGGATGCTCCAGTAATCTATGGAACCATCCTCCTTGACCTTTGGTTTTCCATCCACATCCGGATTGAAATGAAGTTCATAGCGGCCGTTTTCTGCATTGACCGGTGGCTGTCCTTTTGCAATACATACATCTCTCATGTACACTCCGCCATCGATCATCTCCTGGATCGCCGCTTCGTCAATTCCATTGGTTACCCGCTGGGTGCGGATATACCGCACCAGCTCTGATAATGTGTATCCCTCTCCGGCCTCCGGTGGCTGCAATGTCAAATATGCTTCCATACTATCCTGTGAAATCCGGACAACCGCACCTCTCATTGAAATATCTTCCATGGCATTTTCCCCTCTCTGCTATAGAAATCCGAAACCATTTATTTCATTTGTGCCAGCCGCGCTTCTACCTGAGCCATCATCTGCTCATACTTTGCCAGCTTGTCTTTCTCTTCCTGTACCTTTTCTGGTTTTGCGTTATTTAAGAATTTTTCATTGGAAAGCATGCCCTTAGAACGTGCAAGTTCCTTCGTCAGCTTATCTTTTTCTTTATGCAAACGCTCTTTTTCTTTTTCAAAATCTACCAGATCCTCCAGTGGCAGATAAAGAACTGCTCCCGGAATCACAACGGAAACCGCATCCTCACTGATACCGTTTTTGTCTGCCTGTACTATAATCTCGCTGGTAGAAGCAAGATTTACATATACTTCCTTATTTTCTTCAAAAACAGTGCGAAGCCCTGCATCCTCAGATGTAATATAAAGCTTTGCCTTTCTTGATGGCGGAACATCCATTTCTGTGCGGACATTACGGATTCCCTTAACGAGATCCTTACAGTGCTCAATGGCTGCTTCCTCTGCCGGGAAGTTCCACTCTTCTTTATACTCCGGCCACTTGGAGAGCATAATCGTCTCTTCCTCTGACTGTAATGTACAGAAGATTTCTTCCGTGATAAATGGCATATACGGATGTAACAATTTCAATGCCTCGGTCAGTACGGTCTTTAAGGTCCACAGTGCCGCATTGGCAGATACCGGATCTTCATCCTTTTTATAGGTACGGACTTTTGCGATCTCAATGTACCAGTCACAGAACTCATCCCAGATAAAATCGTATACTTTCTGTACGGCAATTCCGAGTTCAAATTTATCCATATTTTCTGTGGCATCTTTTGCAAGGGTATTCACCTTGGAAAGAATCCACTTGTCTGCTGCATGTAACTCATCCTTTGACGGCGTATGGAGTTCAAATCCATCCAGATTCATCATGATAAAACGGGATGCATTCCATACTTTATTGGCGAAGTTACGGGATGCCTCCACACGCTCCCAGTAGAACCGCATGTCATTTCCCGGTGCATTTCCGGTAATCAGTGTCAGACGAAGTGCATCTGCGCCATACTTGTCAATGACTTCCAGTGGATCAATACCATTGCCCAGTGATTTACTCATCTTGCGTCCCTGGGAGTCACGTACCAGTCCGTGGAACAGTACGGTATGGAACGGTGCCTTACCCATCTGCTCATATCCGGAGAAAATCATACGGATAACCCAGAAGAAAATAATATCGTATCCGGTTACCAGCACATCGTTCGGATAGAAATAATCCAGATCCTCGGTCTTTTCCGGCCAGCCTAACGTAGAGAATGGCCACAGTGCAGAAGAGAACCAGGTATCAAGCGTATCCGGATCCTGTGTCATATGTGTACATCCGCACTTCGGACACTTGCCAGGATTTTCGATGGATACTACCATCTCGCCACAGTCATCGCAGTACCATGCCGGAATGCGGTGTCCCCACCACAGCTGACGGCTGATACACCAGTCACGGATGTTGTCGGTCCAGTTAAAGTAGGTCTTGTCCATACGCTTTGGAAGAAGTTTGATATCTCCGTTCTTCACACCTTCCACAGCCGGCTTGATCATCTCATCCATCTTTACAAACCACTGCTGCTTGATCATCGGCTCAACCGTTGTATGACAGCGGTCATGCACACCGACATTGTGGGAATGTGGAACAACTTTTACCAGAAGTCCCTCTTTCTTAAGATCATCCACCAGTGCTTTCCGGCACTCGTAGCGGTCCATTCCGGCATATTTTCCGGCTTTTTCATTCATCGTTGCATCGTCGTTGATGACAACAATTTCTTCCAGATTATGACGCTTTCCAACCTCAAAATCGTTCGGGTCATGTGCCGGAGTGATCTTTACGCATCCGGTTCCAAATTCCTTGTCTACATAAGCATCTGCGATCACCGGTATTTCGCGGTCCGTCATCGGAAGCTTTAAAGTCTTTCCGACAATATCTTTATAACGCTCATCGTCCGGGTTTACTGCCACCGCAGTATCACCAAACAGTGTCTCCGGACGTGTGGTGGCAATCTCTACGAAGCGGCCTTCCTCTCCAACAACCGGATAATTGATATGCCAGAAAAATCCATCCTGCTCTTCATGCTCAACTTCCGCATCGGAAATGGAAGTCTTACATACCGGACACCAATTGACAATACGGGAACCTTTATAAATCCAGCCCTTCTTATATAACTTGGTGAATACTTCCTGTACCGCATGGGAACATCCTTCATCCATCGTAAAGCGCTCACGCTGCCAGTCTGCGGAAGAACCAAGTTTGCGCAGCTGCTTTACAATACGTCCGCCGTATTCTTTTCTCCACTCCCAGCACTTATCCAGGAACTCTTCACGGGTCAGGTCCGCCTTATTGATGCCCTGCTCTTTTAAACTCTGAATCACCTTTACCTCTGTAGCGATGGATGCGTGATCCGTACCCGGCTGCCACAGTGCATTGTATCCCTGCATTCTCTTGTAGCGGATCAGGATATCCTGCATGGTATTATCCAGTGCATGTCCCATGTGAAGCTGACCGGTAATATTTGGCGGTGGCATCACAATGGTAAACGGTTTCTTGCTGCGGTCTACTTCTGCATGAAAATACCCATTGTCCTCCCACTTCTTATAGAGACGATCCTCTATATCTTTCGGATCGTATGTTTTACTTAATTCTTTGCTCATGTGTTCCTCCTTAATATAAATGAAACGCCCTCTGTACAGAAAGCCTTTTCTTTTTCTGCACAAAGGGCGAAAACTCTCGCGGTACCACCTTTGTAATACTCATCATGTCCTTTAACGGGGACGATCCGGGAATGCCTACAGGGCAATATACCACATTCAACATTCCAGTTCCAGAGCTACCTTCCACACTGCATCCTGTGGATATCTTACAGCCATTGCAGGAACATTCTGCACGAAAACTCTGCCAATGCTCCACTTCAATGAATATCCTTCTCTTTCAGGAATTCCATGTGTACTCCTCTCCATCATCACTTTTTTATACATAATTTAATCTTACTTGCGGCTCTCTTTTTTGTCAAGAAGATTTCTGTGAAATTCACTATAATTCCTCTTCTACCATGTTCTTTTCCCGATGGAACATATCGTAGATACATGGAATGACAATCAGTGTCAGAACGGTACCATAAACCAGTCCTCCAATCAGTGTGATTGCCATCGGACGCATCATGTCGGAACCGTCACCGATTCCAAGAGCCGTAGTCAGCATTGCAAGAACTGTGGTCAGTACTGTCATCAGAATCGGACGCACCCGGGTCTTTCCGGATGAAATAATCGCCTCATGCTTAGAAACACCCGCTTTTCTTGCCTGATTGATATAATCAATCAGTACAATACCGTTGTTTACAATAAGACCTGCCAGCATGATAAATCCAAGCATTGCCAGGACATTGACTTCCTGCCCTGTCAGAAGCAGAGCAATAAATCCTCCGGTGAAGGCAAGCGGAATCGAGAACATAATGATAAACGGAGAAACGAGTGACTGGAACTGTACCACCATGATCAGATAAATAAAGATAACTGCCAGTATCATCATCAGAACCAGCTGGCTCATGGAATCACTGATTGTCTCGTCCTCTCCGGTCATTTCGATATGATAGCCTTCCGGCACATTCAGCTTATCCATACTCTTTTGAATTTTATTGCCAAGCAGTGTGACATTGTGATCTTCATCCACACCACAGGATACCGTAATATAACGTGTCTGTGCATCCCGTTTCATGGTGCTGAGTGTTGTCGTATCTTTCATCTCACAGATTTTCGTAAGAGGAATCTCTTTTTCTTTTCCGTCTTTGTCTGTGTGGGTAAATGTCATCTGTCTGATATCGTCCAGTTTCGTATCCGTCTGTTCCTGTGTCTGCACATAGACTTTATAATCTTTGATGTCTGTGGAAATCGTGGTTGCGCTCTTGCTGTCTGCCATCTTCGCACTGACAAGCTGATATACCTGTGCAACCGTGTATCCGTATTCCGCAGCTTTTTCTTTATCCACGGAAATGGTAAGCTGTGGTTCCATATCTTCCAGACCATCGTCCACATCCACGGTTCCCTTTGTCTGCTTCATCACATCTGCCACTTCTTTGGCAAGCTTCTGCAGCGTATCAATATCATTTCCTTTAATTCTGACGGAAAGACCGCTGCCGAAATAACTGCTGTAATCCATGGAAGAACTGTTGGTTTCTACTTTGCAGTCCAGATCTTTCGTCCTGCTGACAATTTTTTCTTCCACATCCGATGCTTTGACTTTGGAGTCCTCATCCAGCAGGATATACATGCTGACGCTGTCATTTCCTCCACCCATCAGATTCATCGTGGAATCTCCACCAGCCATCGCTCCGACCGTCTTGATTCCTTTGATTTTTGAGATTCTCTGAATCACATCATCCGATGCCTGTGTTAATTCCTCAAAGGTCAGTTTCTCACCCTCTTTTGCAGAAATCGTGACGGAAAGCTGATTTGTCTCCATATCCATATCCATAAAGTTTAAGCCTTTTGAAAGTGACAGTGCTGCACTTCCGATCAGAAGAACCACCGCAATAATCAGTACCAGTGGTTTGAAACGCAGACACCACTCCAGCACTCTGCCATACCATTCCCGGGCGGCATCGAACCACGGATGACGGATATCTTTTGTTTTTCTGAGTGTAACAGAAGCCATCGCCGGGACAAACGTCAATGCCACGACCAGACTCGCTACCAGGGTATATGCAATCGTCAGGGCAAGATCCACAAACAGCTGCCGGGTAATTCCCTCTGTAAAAATAATCGGCGCATAGACGCTGATCGTGGTAAGCGTTGACGCAATGATCGCACCCGTCACCTGTTTTGATCCTTCTACCGCTGCTTTCCGGATGGAATAGCCTTCTCCGCGCAGACGATAAATATTTTCGATGACAACAATTGAGTTGTCCACAAGCATACCAATACCAAGCATCAGTCCGGACATGGAAATAATATTTAAGGTAATTCCGGTAAAGTACATCAGCACGATTGCAGCGACAACGGAAAGCGGTATGGAACATGCAATCACGATTGTCGGTTTGATATCTTTCAGGAACAGCAGCAATACCAAAATAGCAAGGATTGCCCCCCAGATCATATTCTGCATTACAGAGTTTACAATCATGTCAATGTATACGCCCTGATTCATCAATACATTCAGGTGGAGCTTGGAATCTTCTTTTTCTAACGCTTTGAATTTATCCAGAATACGATTCGTAACTTCTCCGGTAGAATATCCGGTCTGTTTTTCCATCGAAAGCATAATGCCCGGATTGCCATTAATCACCGCATACGTCTCGTCGGAATTATCCGTCACTTTGATTTCTGCCACATCCGAAAGGCGGATTGTATCAATTCCATCAATTCCCATATCCACAAGCGGCAGGTCTTTTAATTCGCTGACATCCTGCACGGCATCTCCCACACGTACCAGATACTCAGTATCCCCATCCATGGCATATCCCGCCGGCATATCAAAATTCTGCGCGGCAAGCAGGCTTGTGATGGTATCCTTGCTCAGCACTTTATTCAGATCTGCGGAATCATGCGCCGTATCTTTGGCTTCATCCAGTTTACTCTGTGCGCTCTCCAAGGAGGAGGCTGCATTGGCCAGTTCGGTAGAAGAAGCACTGACCTGAAGTGCCGTCATGGATGCATTGGCATTTAACGTATCCAAAGCCGAGGCCAGGCTGACTTTTCCGCTCTCTACCTTCTGCTGTGCACGTTCAATGGTTTTCATTCCTGTATTGACTTTGGTCAGGAGTTTTCCCACTTCTGCGGATGCCGCCGGGAGATCCTCATAGGTATTTACTGTGATTCCAAGCGAGGACAACGCCGAAAACTGCTTTTTCACAACCGCATTAACCTGTTTGATCTGTGCCTGCATCTCACTGCTCTCTGCAAGCTGCGGGTTATCTTTTAATACCGTCACGATTCCGGTATAGGCATCCGACTTCATAAAGGTCTGAATACCGGTCTGGATCTGTTCCAAAGAAGCTTTCTGTTTTTTTAACTCTGCGAGTTGTTTTTTCAGATCCTGTTCCGTCTTGTAGAGCTTCTTCTGCTGATCCATCGTCTGATTAATCGCGCTGTTTAACTGCTCCGATCCCTGACTGATGGAAGACTTTCCACTCTCTACTTTCTTTTTCCCCGCATCAATTTTTTTCTGGGACTTTTCAAACTGTTCATCGATCTTCTTCTGAATCTTTTTATTTAATGCGTCTATCTTGTCCTGATCGAGTGTTACATCTACGCTTTCTTCCAGCTGCCCGGTCGTAGTGACAGAAGCCACTCCTTCCAGACTTTCAAGTGCCGGCGCAAGATCATTCTTCACATAACCGGAAAGTGCGTTCGCATCCATGCCATCCTTATCCACCGCTGCAGCCAGCACCGGCATCATGTCCGGATTGACTTTCATAATCATAGGTGTTCCAATGGAATCATCCCATTGCCCGGATACCTGGTCAAGACTCTGCTGGATTTCGATCACCACCGAATCCATATTTGCATTCTGCTCATATTCCAGTGTTACGACGGAATAACTGTTATAGGAAACAGAACTGATATTTTTAATGTTGGACGTTGTTGCCATCGCCGATTCAATCGGTGATGTCACATCACTTTCCACCTGTTCCGGACTTGCTCCCATATCGGTTGTGATAACCAGCGCATACTGAAAACTCATATCCGGAAGCAGATCTGTCGTCATTTTTGACAACGAGACCGCACCGAGCACGATGACCAGCACAACTGCCACAAGCACGGTATAAGGACGTTTCACACTGTACTTTGAAATCATGTTTTCCTCCTGTAAATTTTTCTTCTGCTGAATAAAGCAGACCCATTGGAAGTGGAACACAGTTCCCAGCGCCTGCTTTTTTTCATTATACCGATAATCGGTTCTTTTTTACAAGAGGATTTCCGAAAGCTTTATTTTCTTTTTAGAAACAAAAAAAAGACATCCGTTTCCGAACGTCTTTCTTTCCTGTACTTTGTCCGTTATTTTCTGACTGCTTTATGCGTTCTCCTCCAGTCCATCCTCTTCATCCGAAATAGCTGCAGATGCCCCGGATACTGCTGCAATCACTGCGATCAACGCCCCAAGTACCGCAATCCCGATAATCGCAATCAGAAAAATAAATAACCCCGTTGCTGACATGATTCCATCTCCTTTTGTAATTGATCCCCAAATCCTTTTCACCTGTCTTATCCTTTAAGATACCCGGATAAGTCTCAAAGAATACAATTTCTTTTTTTATTTTATCACAGAACCACTGTCCTCACAATGTTATTTTACTTTAATTTTCATGGAAACTGTCTTTGTCTTTCCGTTCTTCAGTGTTACTTTTGCTTTGATCGTGACGGTTCCCTTCTTCTTTGCTGTAATCTTTCCGTTTTTATCTACTGCTGCAACAGACTTTTTACCAGATGTATATGTAATCTTTTTTACATTATCCAGATCAAGCTTACTGCTTAACTGTATCTTTGTATTCTTTCCCGCTTTGATGGAAGCTGTCGTCTTTTTTACGGCAACCGTTTTTAAAACCGCTTTTTCCACATTTTTTATTTCTGCTGCAGAAAGCATCCGATAATCCGAACCTGCGGCAAGATTCACATGTAATGTGCCATCTTTTCCAACGGTATACGTCTTTGCATTCACCAGTTTATACGCTCCGGTTTTCTTATCCACAACAACGACACTCAGTTTGTTTCCTGCAGTTAAGTCTTTTGCATCTGCGGTTACTGTATATCTGATATTTCCTTCTTTATCGGTAACATTTGCAGTAATTGCCACATGGTCTGTTCCGGCAGCTTCCACGATCCTGCTCACCATATCTGCAGAAATCTCTGCCTTGGTACCTGTCACTTCTGCACTTGCTTCCGTTACTTTTCCAGCCATATCTTTTGTCACGATAACCGTTACTTCTGCTTTCTCCCCGGAAGCAGTCGTTGCCGTTACGTTCTTTGATTCGGTTGTCTGCTCTGGCTTGTCATCCTTCTTTGTATCATCAGATGGAGTGACGGTTGCAGCGCTGCCGGAGGATGAGCTATCGGAGGATGAGCTGCCGGAAGTATTTGTATCATCCTTTCCTTCCGAAGATAATGCATCCTTATGCAGATACAGCACATCCACTGCACCCCATCCGCCATCCTCATGTTCTACGCATACACGAAGTTTTACGCTCTTTGTCTTATCCAGTGTAAAAGTTACCTTCGGTGTATGCCAGTCTCCCCATGCGGTCATTGCTGTGGCTTCGCCGATAAATAATACACTGTCATCTTCTGCGTTTAATATCTGCATGGTTACATCTGACTGTGCCCCCTGGGCATATGCTTCCAATGTATAGGTTCCTTTTTCCAGCGTAATTGCTTTCTTATATGTAACAGAACCATTTGCTGCGGATGCTCCGTACCAGCCCATACTGTTTTTTCCGCTCTTTGCATTCTCTGCGGAAGGAATTCCCTTGAACGTGGTTCCGTCTACGGTAAAGTATTCTCCACTGTCAAATTCAACCGCTTCTTTATTTGTAATCAGATTTGCATATTTTACCTGTAAAGTAAGTGTAACATCTACACTGGTTTTTCCTTTATAAGCACCTCTTGTAATTTCTTTGCTCAAAGAAACCGTACCGGAAATCTGATAAGTTCCGGGCTTTGACATATCCGCCTTTTTTACAGATGCTTCATCCCAGGTAACCGCCTCTGCTACCGGTGTTTTGCTATCGGAATACGTAACTTCCACGGAATCCGGAAGTGTAAAATCACTGCCTGCAGTAATCGTCTGTGTCAGTGCAGAATCAAATCCTTCTACACTTACCAGATTCGAAACAGCACCCGTTTTTACATAATTCCATACATGAAGTGCAGGAGTTGCCGTGCCATCCGGGTAAAACATGGCTTCATTGTCAACTGCAGAACCGCCATACCATTTGCCTGCATCTTTCGAATCATATTCGTTGGCATAACTTGAAGCCCATCCGCTTCCGTATTTTTCCCACTTTTCCTGATTTTCCTTTACCTGTGCATTGTATGCATCTCCGGTAAGTCCCTGGGTATTTCCGACGGTCAGCCATGCCGGCTCCCAGTAATATACACCCAGTCCGCCAGCTTCATTTACCGTATTAATCAGATTGCGGATTGCAGTTGCCTGTCCCTGCTCGGTAAACGGCTCCGTTGTGTCAGCTCCGTTATCATTATTTCCAACACGCACTGTATTGTCATGTCCGTCACTGTCTTCTAACGTATAAGCATAACTGGTTTCCGCAACCATCACATCTTTACAATATGTATTCTTTACCGTCTCAAACTGCTGTTTTAAGTTATCTAATGTTCCATGCCAGTATGGATAATAACTGGTGGCAAGAATATCATAATCAACATTGTTGTCCTGCAGATTTTTTGCCCATGTTACCATGGTTCCTTTATGTGGGCTTTCCACATGGATGACGACTTTGACATCCGGATTGTACATTTCTACACCGGCTGCGCCCGCTGAAAATAATACACACATATTGCGGACATTTGTCTCACCGATAAATCCACCCGTTGTCTCATTTCCAACCTGCACCATATCCACAACATCTTTTGACGGATCAATGGTATTTAAGGATTTTGTGATATAAGTATTTAATGCCTCTTTTTTCTGTTCAAGGGTGTACCCTTTCCATGCTTTCGGTTCCTGCTGCTTGCCCGGATCTGTCCACAGATCAGAACAGTGGAAATCAACTAACATTTTCAGTCCGGCACTACGGCATGCATCTGCAAACTCCTTTGCTTTTGCCACATCATTGTTTCCTCCGCCATAGCCGTTGCCATTGGCATCATACGGGTTATTCCATACACGGACACGAATGTGATTGATGCCCTGCTCTTTGATAAACCTGCAGATATCATCAAGTGTTTTCAGTTCGTTTCCGTCATAGTCACGGTATACCACACCGCTCTGTAATTCAGAGATCATGGAGGAGATATCCATTCCCATGATAAAATCAGAAGACAAATTGTTTACTTTTGTTACATTGATCGGTGCATCTTTTACACTGTTGGATGCCTCGTTCACTGTAATTTCTATTTTCTTTTTCACAATATCCTTCCACTCTGCGTCCTGAAGTTCTGCCTGAATTTCGTTGGTTCCAAGCGTTCCTAAAGTTGTCTGCAAAGTCAGGGAATAACCACTGTTTTCATAATCTATAAACTCATTGGAACTGTTTGTTGTATTATTCCACCAGTACAGATGCAGCCCTGCTGCTTCTAAATCGGTGATTTCGGTCTGTCCCTTTTTCAGTACGGCTGTCAGACTAACTGTATCACCTGCTTCTACTGTAGTGTTATCTGCTGTGATCTGCAGATTGTATTCAGTGGAATTGTCATCATCATCTGCCTGATCTTCCATATTCAATCCAGCTTCTGACAGATTTGTATATACGGTTTCATCTTTTACTGCATAAGCGCTCTCCGTTCCGGAAACAAAATTCGCATAATCGCTTTGGTTATTATACTGACTGTCATATTGTACCAGTATATTGTCATCTCCTGTTCCATTCTGATAAATGGTAAATCCATCATCTGCCTCTGCATCCAAAATTTTAATAGTTACACTATACCAGTTTTCATTTCCATCAACGGCTTTCATAACGGCAAGATCATGATTCCATCCAAATTCAGAAGTCACTTCTACATCTTCTGCAAATGAAATTCCAGTCCAACTCCATATATTCACATACAACGGCTCCTGACTTTCATTGTAATAATACAATGTAAAACTGCTATTCTCCGCTGCCTGTACGCTCTCCTTTCCGGCATTCCACACCCCAAGCTGTGTAATCACCATAGCAAGTGTCAGAAGAAAACTGAGCACTCTCCTGTTCCAATGTTTTTTCTCTTTCATACACGATCCTCCCTCTTTGGACACAAACACGATAGTTCTGATATCCTCTCCCTTATCACCAGACCTATCGTGTTGCGCAACCGTTTGTTTTGTTGATATGTCCACTATACCACTTGCGCAACCGTTTATTCAATTGACGGGAATCCCAAGTTTTTCTTATGCATTTTATACACTTTTCACATACATTTCCGTTGTATGAAAGATATTTTGCACAAAGCAAAAAAGGTGCAGTGTCGTGAATCACTGCGCCTTTTTTGATATTTTATGCATTTATACCCGCATTCTTTTATTTATTTTGTTTTATGCTTGTTTTTACAAGGTATTTGCCTATAATTTTTTCAACTACCGTAAACACTTTTACCAATGCCCTTGAGATGCTTTATTTCAATTTTTTTATCATGGATTTTAATTCAATCTCTTCCAATTCCGTTGCATCCATAATCTGTTCTAACGAGTACCCTTTCTTATGCATATTTAAAATTACTTTTTCAATTTCTCTTTGCTTGCCCTCGACAATTCCGGCTTCCCGTCCCTCGGCAATTCCGGCTTCTCGCCCCTCGGCAATTCCAGCTTCTTTAATACCCTGACTCAAATTACACATAATACTCACTTCCTCCTTAAAACTTTCTTCCATTGGAATATGATATTCCTGTTCCATAATTTTCATTTTTTGCTGTTGTGATAATTCACTGGAAAACATGGCAGATAACAATCTATGCAGCCCATATTCATTATGACGCTGCGGAAGCGCATTCGTCAAGCCGATCATAACAATATTCAACAGATTCAAATTCCCTTTCCAATTATGTTTTCCGAGTAAATCTTCTTTTGTTAAATGAATATGACACATACTGTTTTCCGGCATGTTCATACAAACCCATATACTATAGACTGTCTTTATATCATTATAATTTGATTTTACAAAATCCCGTTCCTTCTGTGAAGAAATCAGTCTGCTTACATAAAAAATAGCGCGGTTTAAAATCTGATAGGAACCGGGTTCATCTTTTTGGGCTTCCACATTGATAATCATCTGTGCCAACCCGTTTCTCATTCGCACATAAAAAATAATGTCAAAACGAACCAGTCCTTCATTTTTTTCTCCGGCTTCTGTATTTAGTCCTACAATCCTTTTCCCCTCCACATTCCTGTCCTTATTGGTCAGTCCGGACGCAACCGGTACTTTGCTGATATATGGATCTCCTTCTATCAGGGAAGCTACTTTTTCGATTTCCATCCCTTGAAATTCTTCCACTGTTCTAACTAAAATGTGAGCCAATACAAAAAAACACTGCCTATCCTTTTATAGAATAGACAGTGTTCAAACTTAATTTTGCGTTTTTTTTAACTCTTCTTCGGTAATTGAAAATACCGTACTAAATTCCACTTGGTTAATAATCTGATCATCATACTTGACTTGTAAAGAAAACTGAAATGTATGGTCACCTTTCCCCAAATTTTCAACTCCGATGAGCTCAACATAATCATTCTGGAACGTATTCAAACGGACTTTCCCATCCAAATCTGCTGATTCATCTTGGAAATCACCAAAATGTTCATCGGATGATGTAAAGACATCCTTTAACTTATCTTTTTCATAGGTACCGTAGACCTTGAATTTTATAGTTACCGGGACTCTAAGTACAAGTCCTCCTTTTTGCCAGCCAGTGATCTTTCCAGGAATATTTTCTTTATTCGAAGTTTTAACCACTGCTTCCATGTCTTTCAATTCATTAGACAATGTTACTTTCTCACTCTTCTTGACAGCCATAGCTTCTGTCACATTTCGTGTGTAGACTACATATGTATTTCCCGTATCAAGTTTAGAAAACTCTATATTACCAAATTCGTCCGCCCTATCTGCCTGTACAGTGTTTTCCCAATCATCTTCTTGTGTTATTTCTTTGTCTGCTTCACAGCAAATATATTCTTGATCTTCTTCTGCTTTTACCACAATAGAAGTCTTTGTCTTGTAAGAAATTGCTGGTGCTGTCACTGCCATCGGCTCTTTGGTAAATGTAAAATAAACAATACCATCTACGTCCTGAAGGACATCACTATCCCCACCTTGTACACGAATTGTTATTTTCAATCCGGCTTTTCCTCCAGCCTTGTTATCATAAGTATCACTATAGTTGCCTAAAACTACTGCCCAGAAATCATTCGCTTGAGCATATTCACCCAAGACCTTATTTATCTGTCTCCCTGCAACAGAAGTATCATTTTCACCTGCTGCTACAATATCATATGTCTTATCAAAAATATCGGTTTTAATTTTACCTGCTGCACTTTCTGTTTTAGCCAAATCTTCCTCAGCAAAATCAAAATCTCCCTGATATTTCTTATTTCCACTTACATATGTAAACACATATTTTCCGGACTCAAGATTAGAAGCAAATGTAATCATATATCTTTGCCAGCCATCTTCTTCATCTTCTTGTGAATCATCTTGTGAATCATCATTCATATCCTTAATTTCAGCAACCTTTTGAATGTTTCCCTTCTCGTCTGTTACGACAATCTTATCCTTATCTGTAATTTTTGTCTGAAGCTCTACATCCATCTGATTGCGTGCGAACACATGCAATGCATTTAAAGTAATAGTTTCCGTTGGCGTTACATTGCCACCAGAGGAACCTCCGGAAGATGAACCTCCCCCTGTTGCGCCACCGCCATTATTATTGGCATCTGTATTGTCTGCTACATCCGTAACTTTTCCTGCATTATCAACTTTTGAAGTGGTATCCTTTGCCACGTCCTTGCTTCCTGCCGGAGTCGTAACCGTTACTGCCTGTGTTGTCTCATTCTTTACGGTTACTTCGGCTTTATCAGATGTGGTCTCTACCTTACTTCCCTCTGCACCTTTGGTCAGGTTCAGTGCGATCGGCGCTGCTGCCTTTACCTCTACCGGTGTACTGGAAATTACATTTGCACCTGCCGCTTTTTCATTTACGGTAACAGGTACTGCTGCGGTTGTCTTTCCTTCTACAGTCACATTCACCGGAGCATCAATTGTAATGCCGGAAAGGGTTCCATCTACCACCAGTTTTACATTTCCCTTTGATCCGGAAACCATGATTTTTGCAACGGTAGCACCGGTTTCAACAATCACACGTGCATCACCTGTTGCACTGACCGTAATAACATTTCCCTTTGCATTCTCGCGGTAGGTATTCGGCTTGATTGCCTGAATATCAATAGACTTGAATTTTCCATTGTTCACAACATCCGCATTCGGTGCATTGATTACCAGCTCCACCTTACTGTAATCGCCCTGCGGTACCGTAAATGTAACGGCTCCCTGTGTCGCAACTGTGATCTTTCTGACATTTTTGTTTTTCAGAGCTTTTTCCAGTTCTTTCTGGGAACCAACAGTCAGACTGGTAACTTTTGCTGTTTTCTTAACCGCAACCTTGCAAGTCAGCTTGGTTGTCTTTCCATTTTTTGTTGTCACCTTACAGGTAACAACAGCATTTCCAGCTTTTACTGCCTTTACCACTCCCTTTTTGGAAACGGTTGCAATGGATTTCTTATTGCTGGACCACTTCAATTTGGCCTTTTTCCCTGCATTCTTTACTTTCAGGGTCTTTTTCTGTCCCACCTGAAGTGTCATTGTCTTTGCATTTAATCTTGGTTTTTTGGTTGCTGCATATGCCACTGATGGCTGATAGATCGTGATGATCATCGCAAATGCCAGTACAAATGCAAGCAGTTTTTTCATTTGTTTCATAGTCATCCTCCTGACAATGATTCATATCCTTTGAAATTCAAATATATTATTTTACTGTAAATGAAGCTTCTCCATCCGGAATTCCTTCTGCGGTAACGCTCACCTTATGCTCTCCTGCGGAAAGTCCTGTAGCATCCACCCAGATAACAAAAAAACCATCTCCACTTAAGAAAGCATCCTTAGGTTTTACTTCTGTACCATCTACTTTAATCACAAAATCTTTTCCATCCAGCTTTGGTGTACAAAATACATACAATATACCATCGGATACCCAAGGTTCCCCATCTTCACCCTCTGGAAACATTCCATCAATCTTTAATGCAGTAAATTTAAAGGATTTTGTCACGGTCTTATACCCTTTTTTCTGGATAGCAAAGGTATGTTTTCCATCTGTAAGTTTCTTTGTAAGTGTAACATAAGAAACTACACGCTCTCCATCCTTATCTGTCCATGTACTGTAATCCTTTTTCCCGAGTTTCTTTCCATCCAGTACATAAGTTGCGCCCTTGATTTCCTCTCCCGGATAAGAAATAGTTTCTCCACCAGTGAATACACTAATATCCTTTGCTGCAATTCCAAGTGATTTTGCTGCTTTTACGGTAACTTTACATGAATATGCAGCTTTTGTCTTTGTATCCTTTGCTGTAACAGTACAGGTGCCTTTCTTTACGCCTTTTACCAGTCCCTTTTTATCAACAGTGGCAATCTTCTTATCGGAAGTTTTCCAGGTTACGGATTTTACTCCTTTCACAGTCAGTGAAACTGTCTCTGTTTCATAAATAGAAACCGATTTCTTGTTCAGTTTTCCCGCAGCCTGCACCGGTGTTACCATGGCACATGTTAAAACCATTGCCAATGCTAAAACCATTACCACTGCTTTTTTCAGCTTGTTCATAATCATTTCCTCCTTATTTTAAATAATATTTTTTACATATTGGTTCTACCCCCACCCCCGAAAAGATATGTCAATGTGAAATTCTTTTTCATCCAGAAGCAAATATTATGTATCGTTACATTCTCTGATATTTTCTGCCCATAATCCCTTCTCTGGCTTCTGGAATATGAGTTTCATGAAAAAACAGGACATATAGAGGAAAATTTTTATATTATATCCCCATTTTCTCATCAGTCAGGACATATACGAAAAAAACTGTTTGTTATGTCCCTTGTAAATGTCATAATAGGACATTTTTACCACCTTTACGTCTATATGTCCCATTTGACTGTTTCAGAAGGACTTTTTTGTTATCGTTTTGTCTATATGTCCCATGCCGCTGCCACAGCAGGACATTTTTGTCACTCTCCTGTCTATATGTCCCACTTTCCTTATTCACTGGGATATTTTTCGACCTTTATCCTTTATATGTCCCGTCTGGTTCTTTCAGCCGGTTTTTATGTAGAACAGAAATGTTTCGCAAAGGGAAATCCGTATATCTGTTGGTTTCAATAACCAAAAAGCCGGGAAATACACAACTCAATGTATTACCGCCTCCGTCGTCTTTTGTTTTTCGGCATTATCCGCAATCTGTTTTCCTGTTGCATCCATATGAAAGTTTTCCTTCATAATCAGCTTTGAGATCGGCACAATCTTGTATCCCTGTTCCTCCAGATTCGTCAGCATGGTATCCAGCGCATCCGCTGTATATTTTGCCCCATTATGGCAGAGAATGATCGCCCCCGGTGCAAGTGCTTTATGATTGCAAACCGTCGTGATAATAGAATCCACACCATAATTCTTCCAATCCAGACTATCCACTGACCACTGAATCGGATAATAATGCATGGCGTACGCCGTCTTGATCACATCATTGTCGTAAGCCCCATAAGGCGGCCGAAACAGATACATCTCATAACCGGTCAGTTTTTTTACCTTATCATGCACAGTTTTTAATTCACTGTCTTTTTCCTCCTGGGAAATTGTCGTCATGTCATAATGATGCTCACTGTGGTTTCCCAGATCATGCCCTCTTTTTACCAGCTCTTTCACACAATCAGGGTTATCTTCTACCCAGCCTCCGGTCATAAAAAATGTCACCTTTACTTTATGTTTATCCAAAACATCCATGATACGTGGAAAATCTTCTGCTCCCCATGCAGCATCGAAGCTGAGTGCTACTTTCTTTTCTGTTGTGTCTACACAGTAAATCGGAAGTTCACGATCCCCGACCTTAGCACTTGTAATCACTGCAGATGTCGCCTGATACGAGACAAACATCAGACAGCAAATAAGAGCCATGACAAGAAAACCGTTTCCGATCTTCCTGCATGACTCTTTTTTTAATTCACGATGTATTTTTTTGAACATAATAACTCCATCAAATGTCTTTGTAGAGTATATGTACCATTCCAAAAATTTAGACGCAATTTATGCCTGCAGCTCATCCGCTCTCTGAATGAAATCAATCACCACAAGAATTGACTGCAGTGCTGCTTTCTCTGCAAATGTTGCATAATCCATAGAAGCACCCTCTCCATCCGAAATGGAACGTAAAATTGCAAATGGAACTTTATTTACATAACAGACATGTCCGATAGATCCGCCTTCCATCTCACAGGCAATCGCATCAAACCGCTCATGAATCTTTGTCTTCTGCTCCGGTGTGCTGACAAACAGATCCCCTGTGGCAATCGTTCCGACATGATAGTGAATTCCTTTTTCTGCCAGGCAGCTGCCCAGCAGTCTGCACATTTTTTCATCTGTCGGCAGATACACTTCGTTGATACCGGAAAGAAGTCCAACCGGATCTCCCAGAGGTGTCGTATTCATATCGTGCTGCACTACCTTATCTGCCACAGCAACATCCATTACGCCAAGTTCTTTGCAAAGCGTACCACCCACACCGATATTGATCACATAATCCACATGAAACTCCAGAATCATTGCTTCCGCACAGATTGCGGCAAACACCTTGCCGATTCCACACACTGCTGCAACCACTTCCTTATCTCCAATGGTTCCGCACACATAGGTAACGCCACTGTATTCCTTCGTGCTGATATCGCTCATGGATGCTTTCAGGTTATCCACCTCAATCTGCATCGCACCAATTACTCCGATTCTCATGTATCTTTTCCTCCTGCAATCTGTTTTATTCTGGATATGTAAAATCCATATTTGTCTGTTCTTCCAGCACAGCAAGATAGGTTGCCGCTTCTGCCTTTGCCGCTGCGAGAGATAAATTTTCATAATGTCCGCACTCAATTGCAGACTTACCGAATACCTCTCCTTTATGATCATAAATCTGTCTCAAAACCTCTTTTGTCATGGCAAACACTTCTTTTGGACTTCTGCTGTTACGAACCAGCAGATAAAATCCGGTCTGACATCCCATCGGTCCAAAATAGACAACTTCATTTCCCATCTCGGAATTGCGAATATAGGTAGCAAACATATGCTCCAGGGAATGCATGGTTGCATTGTCCATATAATCTCCTGCGTTCGGCTTGCGCGTACGCAGATCATAGGTAATCACATCCCCATCTTCACGGGAAATATAAAATCCCGGCATCAGAAGATTGTGATTGATTGTAAAACTCTTAATTCGATTCATTTTGTGCCTCCTGCAAAAAACTACTATTTCTTGATCAGAGTTCCCATACCACCGGTAATCTCTCCTGCTTCTTTATTTAATTTGGTTACAAGAACAGAGCGGATCGCAGACTCTCCAATGAAGTCAATTGCAGCTTCAATCTTAGGTGCCATGGTTCCTTCTCCGAATTCTCCTGCCGCAAGATATTTCTTTGCATCGGCAAGAGAAAGGGTATCCAGCTTTACCTCGTCTTCTTTGCCATAATTCAGGCAAACCTTATCTACACTCGTAAGGATCACCAGCATATCCGCATCCAGAAGTTCTGCAAGCTTTCCGGCTGCAAGATCCTTCTCAATGACAGCACTGGCTCCCTGCAGACGGTTGTTCTGTGCCAGAACCGGGATTCCGCCTCCACCACAGGCAATGACAACCTGATCGGCATCGGACAGTGCGGAAATTGCATCAATTTCCACGATATCCATTGGCTTTGGAGATGCCACAATACGGCGGTATCCGCCTTCCACCTCTGTCACATGATTCCCCTTCTTTTCTTCTTCCTCTGCTTCTTCTTTTGTCATCACACGACCAATCACTTTGGTTGGATGATAAAATGCCTCATCATACGGATCAACGACAACCTGTGTCAGAACCGTAGAAACTGTCTTATAGATTCCGCGGTTTAATAACTCGGTACGAATGGCATTCTGCAGATCATATCCGATGTATCCCTGGCTCATCGCAGAGCAGACAGATGTCGGAGTTGCTGTATATTCCGGATACAGACGGCAGAATTCGTTCATTGCCGTATGGATCATGCCAACCTGCGGTCCATTGCTGTGTGTAATAACCACCTGATAATCTTCGCGGATAAAATCCGCAACTGCTTTTGCAGTACGCGCAGCTGCCTTCTGCTGTTCCGGCAGTGTACTTCCAAGAGCTTCATGTCCCAATGCGATTACAATTCTTTTCTTTTTCATACATCCTCCTAACTCTCCAACCCCGGCTTATGCTTCCAGGAATCTTTTTCTGGAGATAAAATTATACGTAGTAACTAACATGGTGGAGAATATTTTTGCTACTGCATAAAACATTCCTAAATGTTCTACGGCAAACCACATGATCATCTGGTTCATCACAAGCCCGATCATACTGAGTGCCACAAAAATAACCATCTCCTGTGCCTTCGTCATGTCTTCCTTTCCAGTAAAAACAAAACGCATGCTCAGGATATAATTCACAATAACGGATACGGTAAACGACACGGCACTGGATGCAAAATAATGCATGATATGTGTCTCTGTCAAAAAGATCATCAGTCCATAATCAATGCCAAAGCACAATCCACCGACCGCACCAAACTTACAGAACTGAATGACCAGATCTTTTATCCTATTCATTTTTGTCTGACTCCTGTTTCTAAAACTGCAACTACCCCATGGCATTATCCTGCTGCCACAGGCAGTGTTGCTTTAAAATACAAAATAGATTGCCCGAATTATGTTCGGACAATCTATTATAGCGCATCTTATGCAATTTGTCATTAATTATTTGATCCACCAAATCCATCGAAGAAACCGGAGTTGCCGGAATTATCGGAATTTTCCGAGTTTCTGGAATCGCCGGAGTTACCGGAATCCTGTGAGTTCTGAGAATCATTGGAATTATCGGAACTGCTCTCGGATACAAAATCGGACTGTGCTGCAAGTGTCACGGTAATGGATTTTTCCTTGTAGCCATTTCCCAGCCGTTCCATCGTCATTTTTACTTCATCCCCTGATTTGTGGGATGCGATCAGCTGTTTCAGCTGCGTCATACCTGTAATTGTCTGACCGTCAAATTCTGTAATAATATCGCCCTGACGAAGTCCTGCTTTTTCTGCCGGTGATCCGGAAACAACCTGATATACATATACCCCCTGCGGCATGTTATAAGCACTGGCAACACTGGAGGAAATATCCTGTCCCTGAATGCCGAGGAATGCAGCCTTTGACTGATCTACCTGTCCTTTTTCAATCAGCTGTTCAACGATCGGCATGGCATCTGACATCGGGATTGCATAACCAAATCCTTCTACACTCGTATCGGAATATTTTGCAGAGTTGATACCAACAACCTCTCCGCTTGCATTCAGCAGCGCACCACCGCTGTTGCCAGGGTTAATTGCTGCATTGGTCTGGATCATGTTGTTATTGACCACCGTCTCTCCGGTCTGCTCATCCTGCACGGTAACGGTTCGTCCCAGCGCACTGATAATACCGTTGGTAACGGACTGTCCATAACCAAGTGCATTACCGATGGCGATAACGCCCTGACCAACCTCCAGAGTTTCGGAATCCTCGTTTGCCGAAGCTACCTTGATCTCTTTTAATGTAGAATCTTTAATATCACTCAGCGGTACTTTAACCACTGCCAGATCATCCGAAGCATCGGTGCCCTGTACCTTGCATTCTACGGTTTCGTTATCCACAAACTGCACTTTCAGTGAATCGGCATCTGCGACTACGTGGTTGTTTGTTGCAATGTAAAGATATTTACTGTCCTGTTTGATAATAATACCGGACCCTGCACTCTCACTCTGCTGCTGCTGTGTCCCCCAGAATGTCTGATAGGATACTGTTCCGGTATTTGTAATTGCCACAATACTCGGCATTGCCTCTTTTGCGATTGCGGAAACATCGGAAAGATCCGCTGCATTGCCGGTACTCGTCTGGCTGACTTTCGCGGAAGAAGAACTCTTTGAACTGCTTACATTCTGTCCGGAAACTCCCAGCGCTTTGGTTCCTACATAGCTGACCCCGGTAAATACACCTCCGGCTACCAGACCAAAGACCAGAGCAACTGCCGCACACTTACCAATGGTAGCTCCAAATCCGGACCTGCGACGCGGTTTCCGGGGTGCCGAGCCTCCGGTCGGCTGCTGATACGGATTGTACGCATTGTATGATGTATTCTGGTATGTCTGTCCCTGACTGTTACTATTGTACGGATTGTATCCATTCTGATTATTTTGTGTACTCTGATTCTGATTTTGATTCATATTATTATAATAGTTGTTATCCATAATGAAAAACTCCTTTCCTGTTTTCTAAGGAGAATTCTACCTGTCAACTGTGTTCAAATTGTGACAAAGTTCTGTAAATTTTGTAAATCCCTGTTAAATTGCAATGCCATTTTTCTTTAACAGTTCTCTGGCAGACTCTACCGAATCAGTTCCGAGCGCATTTTTCACCGGTGCAAATTCCTTTTCCCGCTCAACCTCAAACGGAAGACAATTATCCATCATATACACCATATCCAGTATGAGTGTTTCAAATTTGTAGGCATTCGGCTCCTTCGGTTTCTGCAGCTGACCGCTTTCATCCAGATACGGAACCTTCTTCTCTACAATATGCATCGGAAGATTTGTTTTTACAATCTCCATCAGCTTATCCACACGGAACAGATAATTTAAAATCACACCGAACCCGTAAAGCAGCGAACCATTTTCATTGACAGCCTCTGCCATCTCCGGTGTCAGTTCATAGTATTCGACAATCGATGGTTTTCCATCTTCCAGACACATTGCACCCACACGTTCATACGGAGAAACCTTACGCACGACTTTCGAACCACACACACATCCAGACAAAATCGTTGCCCCGACAAACACCGGATCCGCAATCCTCTGCAATACATTGTCCACGGCAAAAACATTCAGCCATTCAATTCCACGTGTCCGGATATCTTCATCCAGATGTGCCCGAAGCATGGATTTAAACCATCCACCGTTTCCATTCGGAGACATCGCGAGAGAATCCTCCGATTCCATCAGTATGTTTCCATCAAAATCGACCGCCGGAACCATTTCCTGCACAAAAAATTTCACATAACTGCTGTCATATCCGAAAAAATCATGTTCTTCAAAAAACGCCCGTGTCTGTGCATCGTTTTTTTCACTGGTCATAATATAAAGCGGAATCCACACGCCTGCCTCATGTTTTACCTGCATCAGATTTTTTATCAGCTGTTCAAAAATATAGAGTGTTTTCGTCACTCCGATATTAAACATGCCTTTTGCCTTGTCAAATCCCAGCCGGGTACCCTGTCCTCCCGCCAGAAGAATCGCACCGACTTTTCCTTCCCGAAGTGCTTTCAGTCCCGTTTCCCGATACAGATCTTCCTTCTTTCGGATTTCAGAAAGTTCGGTCGCCTGCAGCGGTGCAAACGTTCCTCTTTGCTGTTTTTTCCGATGAATCAGTTCCAGACAGGACCAGTCCATTTCCTCCAGCTGTTTTTCCAGTTTCTCCGGCACCTGTGCATCTGTCAGTTTCTGTAAATATTTCTGCTTATACTCCATAATATTGTTCTTTACCTGTTCGTTCATGGAAACATTCTCCTTTATCTTTATTGACTTTCCTCTCCAATGACAACAGTAGACCAATCATGCCGATTGGTCTACTCTTATTCCCCAATTGATTACTGTACATTTGTTCCGCCAGTAGTTTCTGATCCCTTCTGGATCTCATCCGTGCCTGTGGCACCTACTGTCTCGTTATAATCCGATGTATTAATCTTTGCAGAATCTGCCGTGATTCCGGTTGTATTTACAATCGTTTCAGAGATTGCCTGCACCGTCTGTGATGGTGTATACGCGGCATCATCAAACATGTATTCATGCAGTTTTTTTACATTCGTCACAAGATCTGCCGGAATTACCGTATCTCCACATCTCGGCATGTTTTTCGTAGTCAGATCTGTTGGAAAACCAGTGGTGCTGTTGATTTTGTACTTGGTTACATCTTTCGCCAGACTCACCATCTGATCCAGCGAAAGTGTTGTGGAAATATCATCTACCACACTGTTACAGATTTTGACAAGTGTTGCCGGATTTGCCTTCTTTGCTTTCTCCAACATTGCCTGCAGCACAATTCTCTGACGGGATGCACGTTTAAAATCATCTCCGGAAAGTTTTCGGATTCTGGCATATGTGGTTGCCTGTGTTCCATCCAAATGTACCAGACCGTACTGTGTCACATTCGGGGTATTCTTTCCGGTTACGCCGTCCACATCTTTCTTGTACTTGTTGATCTGGTTCATCTCGCCCTGGGTAATATTCAGATCCAGTCCTCCCAGATCATCAATCACTTCTACGACAGCTGCCCAGTCCACACACACATATTCCTTGATATCCAGATCCAGATTGGAATTTAACATCTGAACCGCCTGTTTTGCCCCGCCTCTGGCATAAGCATTGTTACACTTGAAATAAGTGCCGCCTCCGACTGACAGAAATGTATCACGGTATACCGATACCAGTTTGACATTTTTTGTCTTATTATCAATACTTGCAATCATGACAACATCGGAATTTCCCTCTTGGTAGTTATTTGCACTCCGGTTATCCAGACCAAACACTGCAATATTGGTATATCCTTCCAAAGACTCCAAGGTATCTTTGCTGAGATCATCATTAATTCCTGCCTCTGTCTCACTCATATTTTCATATTTCACACGATTTACCATGCCAATAAAATACGCAGCGACAAGCAGGATTGCGAGAAGCAGAATTTCAAATACAAACAATACAATCTTTCTGCTCTTCTTTTTCTTTCTTCTCTTTTTTCTTCTTCTATTATCTGCCATTTTTTTAATCCTTTTGCCTATTGTGTATATACAGCCATGCGTCTGCATAACTGACGCGGTCCTGTTCCGACATGGAAGTATATTTCTCCAGGTCGAGATTGGTCAGCCGCATCTGCGCGTTCCCACACTGATGACATTCGACATCTTTTCGTCTGGAAACCATACGGAGCCATCCACATTGCGGACAAATGTATATTTTCATCATAACTGTCTACCGATTATTCAAAGTGCTTTAACACTTCTGCTTTTAATTCTTCCAGCATCTGATCTGCACCATCCAGGGTATCTCCCTTAACACCGACATAAAATTTAATCTTCGGTTCTGTTCCGGATGGACGTACACAGCACCATGCATTATCGGATAACTCATAATACAGGACATTGGAAGACGGAAGTCCGGTAGCAGTCACCTCCCCGGTCTTTAAATCCTTACGGGTGTCTGCCTTATAATCGCGGACTGCAAGTACATCAAACGCTCCAAGCTTTGCCGGAGTACTCTGTCTTGCCCGATCCATAATCTGCTGAATCTGTGCGGCACCATCGATTCCCTTAAGTGTCATGGTTGCGATTCCCTCACGGTAATATCCGTACTTTTCGTACATATCGATCATGCCATCCCAGAGTGTCTTTCCCTGTGATTTATAAAAAGCAGCAACCTCACACAACATACATACAGCTGCCGGAGCATCCTTATCTCTTGCATAAGTGCCAGGAAGACATCCGTAACTTTCTTCAAATCCGAACACATAATTCTTTTCTCCGGATTTTTCATATTTCAGCATCTGCTCACCAATATACTTAAATCCGGTCAGTACTTCTACCAGCTCCACATCATATGCTTTTGCGATTGCTTTTGCCATATCGGTAGAAACGATAGATTCTACCAGTACCGGATTCTCCGGCATTGTATTATTTGCACGTTTCTGTCCCAGAATATATTCCGCAATCAGCATTGCAGACATGTTTCCGGTAAATGTCACATACTCGCCGCTTTTCGTATCCTTGCAGTATACACCCAGACGGTCGGCATCCGGATCGGTTGCCAGAACCAGATCCGCATCCTTTTCCTTCGCAAGCTTTAATGCAAGTTCCCATGCATCCGGGTTCTCCGGATTCGGATACGGAGCCGTCGGGAAATGTCCGTCGGCAACTGCCTGCTGTGGCTCGATATATACATTTTCAAATCCAAGATCGCTCAGCACACGCTTGACCGGACCAAGACCGGTTCCGTGTAACGGTGTATAAACAATCTTAATATCCTTTGCCATCTTTTTGATAATTTCCGGATGAATGGATAAATTTCTAAGCTCTGCAAAATAAGCCTCATCTACATCATCGCTGATGATCTGATACAATCCTTCTGCCTGTGCTTTCTCTTTCTCCATGGTTTTTACCATATCAAAAGAAGTAACTTTTGCAACTTCTGCCATAATACCGGTATCATGTGGTGGTGTTACCTGTGCACCGTCTTCCCAGTATACTTTATATCCGTTATATTCTCTCGGGTTGTGGCTGGCAGTAATTACAATACCTGCAATGCATCCGAGTTTCCGGACAGCAAATGACAGTTCCGGTACCGGACGCAGACTTTTGAAAACATATGTCCTGATTCCATTTGCGGCAAGACAAAGCGCTGCTGCATCCGTAAATTCATCTGCCATCAGACGGGAATCGTGTGCAATTGCCACACCTTTTTCCTGTCCTCCCTGCGCCAGAATATAGTTTGCCAGTCCCTGTGTTGCCTGACGCACGGTGTAGATATTCATACGGTTCGTTCCAGCACCAATCACGCCCCGCAATCCGGCGGTTCCAAATTCCAGCGTACGATAAAAACGATCTTCGATTTCTTTCTCGTCCCCGGCAATTGCCTTCAGTTCTTCCCTTGTCTGCTCATCGAAATACGGGTCATTACACCACTTGTCATATTCCTGTCTGTAATCCATGATTTTCCTATCCTCCTGATCTGCACTCCTTGCGATACATATTCTATGCTTCGCCCAAGATTTTTAAATTCTCTCCACTTGCAATTTTCTGAAACTCAATTGCTGTATGCCATTTTATCACAATCTTGGTTTTTTGAAAAGTTTTTCACGGAAATATTAGAATTCCTTAAGAAACTCATCCAGCTCCTTTTTTGCCTGCTCATAGGACCGGAAAACAATCCCATGAATGCCACAGGTTTCTGCTCCTTTTATATTTACCGGACGATCATCAATAAATACGCTTTCTTCCGGTTCCAGCCAGTATTCATCACACAGATATTCATAAATTTCCGGATCCGGCTTCATTTTCTTTATTTTATATGAAAAAACAACGCCATCCATAAGCGGAAGAAATTTCAGTTTATCCTTTGTCTGATCCAGCATGTTTTCACTGTAGTTGGAAAGGATATACACATGATATCCTCTTGCCTTCAGATCGAGAATCCATTCCATGGCATACGGGAACAGTTCCACGGTATTTCCGACGGTTTTATGGATTTTCGTAATTTCGTCTGCCAGTTCGGGTGCTCCCGCAATAAATTTCTGTAAGAATTCATCCGGTGTCCCAAGTCCCTGATCGGACGTATCCCACAATTTGTTTTGAAACATTGCTTCATTAATTTTTTTCTGTTTTTCTTTACTAATTCCCAGACGCTGCATATACGCATCCGGCTCGTAGGAAACCAGGACCTTTCCCACATCAAAGATTATATTTCTGATCATGTTGTACTCCCTTATAAAATTTGTTTATTCCTATCATAACACAAAAACGCCGCATCGTACACACTGGTATCGACACGGCGTTCATTCGTTATGTTCTAGCAATATATCTGAAATGTTGAATTTTCCTCCTTTCCAACACTGAGCATCTGCATCTGCTGATCCAGCATACCTGCAAACGATGCTTTTTTCTGCTTCATCTGTGATTCCCCATGATTCTCACGCGGAGAATGATAAGTGATCGCGATAATGCTTCCTACGGGTACAATTGTCTGATATCTATCCTTGATTGCTGCGGTAACGCGCCTCCCTTCCATGATTGGCGTTCTTTTTGTTTACCTACACAATATATATCGGACATCTTTGCCATTTCTTAACCGTTTTCTGAATTTTTTTATTTTGTCACCCTCATTTTCAATAAAACAAGGGCAGAATCACAATGATTCCACCCTTATCCTTATAATCATCTAAGAATGACCGAAATTTATTTTGTTGTATAGTATCCACCGTATACGATCTCATAATGGTCGAAATTCGGATGGCTGTAAGGGCTCTTGGAAACGGTTTCCGAAGTAGTTTTGGTTTCCTTTTTATCCAGGTATAAGGAGCTGGTAGATACATCTATGATGGTTCCGTTTGCATCATAGCTGATAATATAAATTTCTCCATACACATACTGACTTGTTTTGTTTACCTTTTTCAGCTTAAATGAAATACTGGAATCTGATACCTGTTCATCTGTGACAGTAACGGAAAGCTTATCTTTTCCCAGCACTTTATATTTCTGTTCCGGATTTCTGTCAAATGCCGTAATCTTTACACTGGACTGCGAAATATCAACATCTGCCGCAGATGAGACATAAATACTTTCGTATGCAGTCTTTCCACTCATTACACGATAAACAATCTCATCTTTTGCTGCAACCTCAGATCCGGAACTGTTCTTTAATGAGTAGCGTACCGCCAACCGGTCAAACGTTGCCTTCGTATTGTTTTTCACACGGATCAGAATATAATTTCCATCCAGTTTCTGAAGCTTAAGGTCAAACTTCGGCTCCGCAACCGTTACTTTTATCTTTAAAGACTGCGTATGTCCGTAATAATCTTTCCCTTTTATAGTTACAACCGAAGTTCCTGCTTTCTTTGCAGAAATGGTATACTGCTTTTTCGATTTATTGGCTTTTACTGTTGCAACTGCTTTCTTGGTGCTTGACGCACTGCTTAAAGATTTCACACCGGTAAGATACCAGGTATAGGTTTCTCCCTTATAAAGTGTTAAGCTCTCATTCTTTGTGGCTGCCTCCACAGATGCCGGTGTCACCAGCGCCAGAATCATGGCAAAAGCCAGACATGCCGTAATTACCCTCTTCATTACTTTTTTCATTCTTTCAATTTCTCCTTTCAATCTTTTCATGGATTTACGCAAACGGTGCAGGCAAATGTTTTCCCGTTTACTTTCAATGTTACTTTGGCTGTGCCGGTACCCTTTGCCGTCACTTTGCCACTGGCATTTACTACCGCAACCTTCGTGTTGCTGCTGGACCAGGTAATTCCTTTGCTTTGTCCGATCACTTTAAACGTGCCGGTCCTGCCTTTGGAAAGAACCATGGTTACCCGGTTCACCGCAAGTCCCGGGATGGTTGTTGTAGTATATGTTTTATCTGCATTCGCTGAAGTTTCCAGCGTTGATGCTGTATATTTTTTACCGGCGATCACGACAGAATTTTCCATGTGTTTTTTGCCGTTGACCACTTTGGCGGATATGCCATAATGCTTCATAATCAACTGATAAGCTTCACAAAACCCCTTATAATTTGCCTTGCCCTGCTCGAGTGCTTTCTGTGCCAGAACCGATGTTCCATTCGGGGAAACATTCTGCTGCATCCACTGCTGGGCGGCAACTGCCTTTTCGTAATCACTCATCCCGGATGTCACGTAATGATTCCAGATAATATCCAGCACGTTTTTCTGTGTCCGGGTAACCACGGTATAAGGATATGTATATGTCTTTTTTCCGATTGTTGCAGTTATTTTTGCAGTTCCGGATTTTTTTGCAATCAGTTTTCCTTCTGCATCTACCGACATTACGCTGTTGTTGGAACTCTTCCAGACAGGTGTCACAGAAGCATTCAACACTGCGATCTGTCTGTTCTCACCGACATATAGTTTACTATATCCCGGCTGTATTTGTAAAGATGTCTGGCTGCTATAATGAATTCCGTTCGCTTTTGCATATGTTTCCGCAGCAGAACCATAAGGAGTAACAATTGTGAGTTTTGTCCTGTTGCATCCTGCAAATGCATCTTTTCCAATCGTTTTCACACTTGCCGGGATCTCGATCCGGTACAGCTGTGTCTGCTTCTGAAATGCCAGATTTTCTATCGTAGTATATCCGGACGGAATCTTTACCGTACAAAGATTTGTCAGAATAAGCTGGCTGAGATCCGTTCCGATACCGGTAACGGTATAAGCATTACATTTTTCCGGAAATGTAACGGAAGTTTTCGACCCCGTATACATATAAATAGTACAGCCTTTTTTGGTTGTTGCCCCTTTTGGGATCTGGTAAACAAATCCTTCGGCATCCTGTGCATATGCAGTCCCATCTGTATCTTCCACAACATCTGCTGCCACCGCAGTATACGGAGTGCCTGCAAGCAGCATGGTCACTGCCAGCAGGATTCCCATCGCCTGCCGGATTTTCTTTTTTTCAATAATTTCTTTTCGGAACTTCATCTCTTTTCCTCACTGTAATTTTCCATCACTGTACAATATTATTCGGAATCTCCAGATCCGCATCCGTCAGTATCTGACCCTCAACAACTTTATTGACAAGCTGCTCCGCATATTTTACCTGCACCTCATCCGGATACATGACATAACTTCGCTTTGTAGGCATGGAATAGGTGGTCGATGATCCGCCGGTTCCTGTAACCGCATAAGACTTTACATTCCAGGAAGCCATATCTGACAACTGCATTTTCACCAGTGCCGAAATATCCGACGCGCTCATACTTGTCATAAACATTCCTGACATGCTGTCCATGATTGCGGAATAATTACCAAGCACCGTTGTCCCGGAAGAAAATTTTTTAATCAGTGCCTCGATTGCCTGCATTTGATGTCTTCCCCTGGAATTGTCCCCATCCGCAAAAGACTTTCTCTCCCGTACATAGGAAAGTGCCACCGTACCATTTAACTGGTTCGTTCCCTGATTGATATAAAATCCACCCTCACTGGTGCGGAAAGCCTTTTCCGATTCCACGGTAATTCCTCCCACAGCATCCACAAGTGTCTTAAATCCGTTAAAGTTGATCTGCACGTAATAATCTACATGTTCATCATACAGATTTCCAAGTGTTGCCATGGAACAGTCAATTCCATACATTCCACAATGGGTCAGTTTATCTTTTGCACCTGCTGACGCTGCCGTATCCACGTAGTAATCTCTCGGTGTATTAATTAGAAGCACCTGCTTCGTAGACGGATTGACAACTGCCAGAATATTAACATCACTACGGCTGGTGGTAAGGGTAAGGGTTCTGGTATCGGATCCGCTGATATAAATCACAAACGGATCTGTTGTAATTGATTTTTCTGCAGTCTGTGAATCTTCCGTAACCACACTTTCTTCTTCATGATCATACAGTGTCCTTGTCCTTGAAGAAAATGTTTCATATCCATCCTGTGCCTCTACCACATCCACATATGCCACATTCATCAGCATCGCATCCACACTTCCATCATACAATGCCTGTACCATATCCAGAATGTTGTCATACACCTGTGTACGGATCTGTGTCCCGACAGTTTCATTGATCTTTTCGATTGCCTTTTGGGTATGTTCGTAATCGTATTTTTCGGTAATCGCAAACACATAGTCTTTCGCATCCATCAGTGTCTGTGCCGGATCATCCGTCATCACATAGGCGGACACGGTATCGGTGGTCTTTACATTTCCGGCAATATTATCGAGCGTATTTCCGGCCTTTACAAGCATGTAGGAACCACCTGCACATACAACCATACATACAAGGGAAAGAATCACTCCAATTGCACGTCTGACATAGCATCCTGTCTTTTTCTTTCCCTTTTTCTTTTTGCCAAAATAAAACAGACAATATTCTATAATAAGTAACAGCAGAAAAATTAATCCAAGCAGGATCACATACAGCGTTGGAACAATATTCAGCCACAAAACAACTCCGACCGTTGCCATGCTCAGTAACAATTGGATGATCAGAATTACTCCGGCTGTGATTTTCCACTTGCTTTTCTTTTTATCTTTTGTTTCCATGTACTTTCTCCGTTTTTAATATCTTCACTATAATTCTTTAAAATTTTAGCGACTAATAATTATAATTAACAGCAACTCCCCAATTTCTAAAAATGCCCCCTATATTCCTTTTTCATTTTTTAGAAATATTTTCGTATACCATTAATCGTATAGTATATCATATAATAAAATGCTTTCATTCGGTTAAAACCAATGTAACGATATACTCCATACTGCATTCTTGCCGATTTTAATTTATTTCGCGACTTACCGCCTTCACTCATTCTACATTTTACTAATGGTTCATTCACTCCGATGGCATTTCCATATTTTTTTAAAATTTTAAGCCACATAATATAATCCTCATGCAATTCATCATGGCACATATAAAACTCACGTGCAACTTCTGTCTTCAGAATCACAGAAGAACACGGAATACAATTTGTCTTTAACAGTGCTTGATACTGTATGCACTCAGGGATCTCAATAATTCGATCTAAAGTTTTTCCATCAGCCCTTACCAGCTCACGTGCTGTAGCACATAATACTGCCTTAGATGCTTCAAGTGCCTGTAGCTGTTTTTCAATCTTTTCATTCTCCCACCAGTCATCTGCATCCAAAAAGGCGATATACTCACCGTTTGCCTTCCTTATTCCATTATTTCTCGATTCTGCGACACCCATATTCTTTTCATTTGGGCAATAACAGATTTCTCGATGATCCATTTTTCGGTTTCGGCATTCCTCCTGCAGTTCGTACACAATTTCTTTCGTAGAATCTGTCGAGCCATCATCAATAACCAACACTTCGATATCGGCATCGGTGGTCTGCTGTATCACGGATTCCACAGCCTGCCGAATATACTTTTGAGCATTATAGGCAGGTATTATAACTGATATCAATGGCTTCATCTTACGCTCCTTACTTTACGATCTTCATTTTACCTTCCGAGTCAATCTGATACACTTTCTTTCCAATCGTTGTTTTCATGTCTGTATACATCTGTCCGTCCGGTCCAAAGTAGTAAGCAGCTCCCTGTATTCTTACCTTCTTATTTCTTACCATTGTAGAATACTTTCCGAAATAATAAATATGTCCTCTGTATTTTACCTTCTTTTGTGTAGCCAATACTCCGTTTGCATCGACATAATAGGTACTATTCCCCACATCAAACATTGTGTTACGCATCAGGACACCCTGCTCATCCAAATAATATTCTTTACCGGCAAGCGTAATAAACTGATCGGTAACTTTTGTTCCGTATTTTCCGTAATAATAAGTTTTACCGGCGCGTCGAACAAATTTCCTGCATGCCATAACGCCGTCATCATCAAAATGGTATTCCTTTCCATTCATTTCCAGGAAACAGTCCTGCGCCATATAACCGGATTCATCCAGATAATAGGTTTTACCTCCCCTGGTCACCATTTTGTCAAATACCTGCGTTCCATAGACGCCAAAATACGCAGTTCCTTCATCCAATTCAACAAACTGCTGCTGGGCCATCCTTCCATTTGACTGGAAGTAATAATTTTGATTCTCATAATTACGAAGCTCGTCCGTCACGATCTCTCCGTCCGGTTCTACACCATAGGTATATGCTCCAATGTCTCTCAGCGAAAAATCTTCGTCCCCTTCGAGTTTGATTCCCTCGCTGTTAAAATAATACAATACACCTCTCACTTTTGAAAAGCCGGTTTTCATGTAAGCCAAATTTCCTGTTTCAGACCACATAAAATACCGCTTTTTCCCATTTTTGTAAACAACCCACGGATCATAGTTACCAAACTTATCATAATTACCGTATCCCATACGACCTCCTTCATTAAAGAAGTACGTACGATTTCCGATTTCCTGAATACCGGTTAATGGCATTCCGTCTTCGTCAATATAGTAAAAGTCCTTTTGGCGATTCGTTCCGTCCGCACCGTATACGCCAACCCATCCGGTCAGTTTCTTTGCGGTCGGAATCGTATTGCCTTTATACAGCTCAATAGAACCATTTTTGACATGGTAAATGATTGTTTTCTTTTCAGATGCAATATAATAAGGCATACTGGTTGCACGTGTAACTTTACACGAACTCTCAAACCGCCACTCTCCGGTTTTCGCGTCAATATAAGCATTTCCCGCATTCTGTGCAAAAGAATATATCGGATCGACATAATTCAGCAGCATCGACGTATTACCTGTCGCAGTACCATGATGTGCCATCTTGTAAATATCTGCATGCAATTCATAGCCTAATGTCTTTACCAGAGAATCCGCTTCATCTCTAAGCATATCCCCTGTTGTAAGATATGACACATCTCCACAGGTAAATTTTGTGATCAGAGAGCAATTGTTTTCGTAATACGTATTCGGGACCCGATCACCATATTCTGTTCCAATATCACCTTCCGAAACTTTACCATTATAAGTTGACGGATGAATACTGTTTACGAAATCAAGATCAGGACCGATTACATTTGCCATAACATCCCCGATTCGAAAACAAGTCCCCTTCTGCAGATATACCATGGAGTTCCTTCCGCCCATATACTGATCCATAAAATTACACAAAGCTTCATACTTCTGTGCATAGCCGGCGGATTCCGGTGCAACAACCGGGTCCGGGAGATACAAAGTATCAATCTGTATTCCGTAATCATACAGATATTTCAATCCATAAAGCCAGTCCTGACGGCTTCCTCCCACATGATCTACATGCAGATGACTTAGATACAGATCAATATTGGTAACACCCAATCGATCAAGTTCCTGACAGATTGCAGGCATGTGTGAAGACATGCCCAGGTCCATAAGTAAATAATGCCCTTTTGATTCCAGTAAAACGGAATCACCTTTTTCATTCGAATTCACATATATTCCATATAAATTCATTTCCTGATTTTGTGCCGCATAAGCTTTTGTATCAGTACCGAACAAAAGTACTGTCACAACAGCTGACAAAATCAGACATACATATTTTGTAATTCGTTTCATCTCTAGCTTTCTCTTTCTTCCATTGTCAGAACCGCACGTCTGATTCCTTCTTTGATGTCAATTCTGCCGATCCATCCTAATGACTGTAATCGTTTACTTGACAGGATTTCCGGTGTTTTTTCTGAATAATCCAATACCGGTTCCGCTTCATCCTCCTTATTTGCAAATGACAATTTCAACTTTCTCTCCGGAAATACCTCTGTGGCTGCCTTTGCGAAATTACGAATGGTAACATCGGAATTCTTTGAGGAAATATTGTAAGGCACACCGGATTCTCCATTAAGTAAAATTGTAAGTAAAGCACTTGCCGTGTCCGTCACATAACAGAACGAACGATACGCTCCGCCGTTACTTTTCAGCAAAATATCTTCCTTTCGGATAACATTTGCTAAAAACTGTGCCCATACACGATCATCCTGCAACGTGCTGGCTCCGTAAATATAGCTCGGTCTTGCCAGTTTAACCGGAAGTCCATGCTGCTTTACATAACAATTGCATACCGTTTCCATCGTTCTTTTTCCGGTCGCATAGCAGTTATGATAGTCATCAATATTAATATACCCAAGATCCGCTTCTTCAATCTCAGGTTTTCCGTTTTTCACTTCACCATATACTTTTAAACTTGAAATCATCAGAACACCAAGTGCCTTTTCCCTGCAGGCATATTGTAAAATATTGGAAGTCCCTAACGTATTTGCCTCAATTGTTCCAACCGGATCATTTTCAAAATAATACGGTGTTGCCTGACTTGCTGCATGAATAATATAATCCGCATGCTCCAGATCTGATAAATCTTCACACACATTTTTGGATACAAGCCTCAAATCAGATCTTTCCAGAATTTTTCCGTATTTTGCTTCTGCTTTTTTCTGATTACGAACCAATCCAATTACCGTGATCCCGAGACTCTTACGATCATTTTGAAGTAACAAAGCAAGTGTAAGATAGTATGCAATAAATCCGTTTGCTCCGGTGATCAAAACTGTTTTATTCTCAAACTTCTTCCAGTCGATCGGTGTATCAGCAATCTCAGTAACATCTTTGTATAAGTTTTTTCCTACATATTCTTTTATTAAGCTCATCCTTTTCTCCTTTGACATATTATACAAGAATAAGACAGCTTTCCAGCTGCCTTATCTACACTCTTATAATCCGTATTTCAATACTTCTTTTGCAAACTGCTTATAATGCTCATAATATTGGATTGCTCGAAGCGATTCAAGATCTTCCGGTGTTGTCACTTTAATATTCTCTCTGATTCCCTGGAAAATATGAATATTTTCTCCCAATTCAATCAGCAGTTCTCCTGAAGAAACCGGATCCAGATGCTTTTCTTCCGCTTGTTCATGAGCCCACATGATCTTACGCATGGTATATCCCTGCGGAGCCTGTGTAATGAACATTTTTCTTCGTTCATAGTTCTTATTACAATTTTCTCCATCTTCACTGTAAAGAACAGAATCAATACTTGGTGTTACCGGTACTGCGGACTCATACTTTCTGGCATCTTCAATACATGTTGTAATCAACTCTTCACTAAGCATCGGTCTGACGCCATCACAAATAAGAACAATATCATCATCACCCGCAACCTTTGCGACCTCTAACAGACCATTGTGAATAGAATGATAACCAGTTGCTCCTCCAGGAACTGTTTTAATTACTTTCTTTATTCCGAATTTCTCAATATCCTGATTCAAGACATCCAGCCAGTTTTCAACACAAACCACAACAATATTGTCAACCATCGGATGATTGGAAAAATGTTCCATCGTTCGTACGATAATCGGCTTTCCTTCAATTTCCAAAAACTGTTTCGGAATATCCAAAGACTTCATTCTTTGTCCAATTCCACCTGCAAAAATCAATGCTGAAACCATAATATTTATCCTCCACTTTTATGATAACTGTAAATAATCGACTAACCTTTCCAAAGCATGCCCATCACAGGCATTCATATATTTCTCTTTAAATTGCTGCATTTTATCCCTGTCAAAGACCTCCTCAGCATGTACAATTGCATCGCATAACTTGCTTTCTTCTTTTACAATTATGCCCGGCATCTCATTATAATCAATATAAAACTGATCATTCTTTTCAAAATAATCAAGATCCGGTACATATAACACAATTGGTCTCATCAGTAGTAAATAATCATATATGACCGATGAATAATCCGATATTAGAACATCCGTAACCGGCAGAAGCCGTTCCGTTGGAATCGGACAATGTTCTCCTTTTAGGTGCTTCTGCATATGCGGATGCAGATTCACAACCAAAAACCATTCATTTCCAAGCTGTTTGCGCAAATGTCCGATAAAGGAACAATCGATAATTTCAGGTTGCGAAGCATTTCCCCGAAAGGTCGGAGCCCACAATGCGATCTTCTTCCCTCTCGCCTCAGGATACATCGCATAAAATTCATCCTCACACAACTGCTTGTATCGCTGCTGATAAAAGCGGTCCGTACGACTCAGTCCTAACGCCTTAACAATATCCGGTGAAGCACGCATCCCACTCACATAGGCTCTGTTACATGCTTCGGCACTTGTAAGGATCAAAGAGTAATTCTTAAAAACATTCCCCTTATAGTACGCAGGAATATCCCGCGGCGTATCATATGCATACTTTTTTAGCATGCCGCCGGCATGCCACATTTGTACGACCGTTGTTTCCTCTCTCTTATTACACGATGCTGCCGGAAGAAAATTATCACACAAAAACACATACCGTGCCTTTGCATAACACAACATAAACCGCAGCATAAACTTTAGCCCGCCTGCATAATTACCGCCATCACAGTCTTTCGTCAGCTTAAGTACCTTGTAATCGGTTGTTTCGAACCACTGATACAGATCTTCCATGCTATATGGAACATCATCGTGATGAGAGTCCGCAAATATTACCAGTCGATCATCAACCGGCGCAATCTTTCCGATTCGATAAAAGAACGGAAAAACAATATTTTGCATTATAATTTTAACAAATTGTTTCACCTTAAAATTAAGCATATTATTTTGCCATTAATTCATTGATCTTCTCGACAATGCGCTCACTTGCATGTCCATCTTCCATGCAGCCTCTCGCAGCCAGAAATACATCCTTGTCCTTTTCATACTTTTCAGCATCAAATTTACGAATGTTAGCCGCAAGTTCTTCACTGTTCATTGCAATCGGAAATGGAGTCGTGTCAATCGGATAATAAAATCCTCTTGCATTCTCATAATCTTCAAGATTCAATTCAATGATAAATCCTGGTTTGCCAGACAATACAAAGTCAAAAATCCAGCTGGAATAATCCGTCAGACCAACATCTGTACACAACAGAAGTTCCTGCATATCCTCATAAAAAGTAGCATCTGAGACATATGACGGAAGAAGGTTCAACCAGGAACGGCTTTCTTTCTTTAAACGGTTGTGCAACCGAATCACAATCTGCCACTTGCCACCAAATCGTTCTTCCAGTGCTTCCTTAATCATCTCATAATTAAGTGGCTGATAGGACTCATCCACATCATCACGATGTGTCGGTGCAAATAAAAAGATGTGCGTATCTTCATCAATGTTTAAGAAACGGTGCACTTTCTTATTAATCCGGGCAACCTTCTCTTTATCCTTTATAAAAAAGATATCATTTCTTGCATGTCCGACAAGAATGGAAGGTACATCCTTCCAATATGCCGTACGAAATACTTCTGTTTCAAAATTACTGTTCGACAATAAGTAATCGACCGTCTTCTGACAACGCTTTGCAAGCTGTTTCCAACGGAATCCCATAACAACATCCCCATCAAGACGCTTGATACCCAACGATCCATGCCAGGTCTGAAGTAAAAACTGCTCCTTCTTTTTATATGCATATAAACGCTCTACAATATTTGTATTCTCGATAATAACCTTTGCCGATGCCAGTTCTTTATAAAATTCGTACGTATTATGTCTGACGAATTTCAGACCCATCGGATAATCACTTGTCGGATATGCTGTTTTCACATCCCACACGAGCTGATAATCCGAGTTCTGCCTCAGTAACTCTTCTGCAATATATTTAGGGTTACAGGTATAATCCCCCTGAAAAGTTAAGAACATTACCTTATTTTCCACTGGTGTTTTCTTCGCAAGATGATGTCTCGCTAAAACAGCCAATGCCTTATCCGGATAAGACAAAATCTTTATGATAACCTTAAAAACAATGTTGATTACACTAGAAATAAGCCGAAACACCAATGTTAAAATAGAAATAATCAAATTGTTAATTGTTCGAAATATCCATTGAAGAAACTTTTCTTCAACCATCTGTTTCTCAAATATGCCAAATAATTTCTTTATCATCACACAATATTCTCCTATTTTAGTTGTCCAGCATGTCCATAAACATTTCAAGATAATTCTTGGTTCGAGCTCTCAAATCATCACGAATTGATTTATCATAGTTAGAGTTCATTTCTCTTTCCATTGCATCCAGAATATTGTCGATATTCAATTCACTCTCTTCAAAATAAGAATTTTTCTTTCCAATCACGTCTGCAAAAATACGCAATTTTTCACTCCAGATCAATCCGACAACGGGTACATCCAATGCATAGGATGTGATACATGCATGTAATCTTGCACCAAAGACTAATTTAAATGAACGGATCTGTTCTAAAAAATCCACAGAATTGTTTGCTGTCGGAAGAATCTTTGTTCTATCGCTGCATCCTAATGCTCGCAACAGCATTGCACCAAATTTCTGATCTGCAGCCATACCATTCGAAAACAGAACCCAATCCCAACCGCGTTCCTCTACTCCCTGCACTAACTTTTTATAGAAATTAAGAAGTTCAAACTCAGATAGTGTATTTCCATACGCCTGATAAACTCTTCCTCGGATAACGTTAATTCCGACAACATTGGATGGGTTCTCATTTCGTTTCATATTGTAACACTCCGGAACCCATAATGCAGGATCACCAACATGTGCAATCTTTGTGTTCGGATTGACAATATAGTTATTTTTCAGAGTGTCAATATCATCACGTGTTGTAATCACTTTAAAACAATCCTGATTAATTGCTTTCTTTAATCTCTGGCAACGGATATCTGTTTCACTGTACCCCTCAATTCCGACTCCGTTCATCATAACAGGAATATTATTTTTTTTGGCGATCTTCATAATTTGCTCTACATAATAATTTAATCCCTGCGTACGAAATTTGAGGAATCCACCACCTGCAAAAACAATTGCATCAACGTCTTTTAACTGTGTCTTAAATTTGCGGTTGATTTTTAACCACCACATAAAATATTCATAGTAATAGCGAAATTTGCTTGAATTTTCATATTTAAATATAGATCCGGAAATTCGAATCAATACTTTTGAAATCCAAAATGGTATCAGTTCTAACCCTTTGTATGATTTTATACGTGGATTAACATCAACTTCCACAATCTGAACTTCTGGATTCTTTTGTTTAATCAAATACTGCGTTGCCTCACACAGAATATTGTCCCCGGCATTTTTGATAGCATAGAGTCCAATTACAGCTACTTTCTTCATATCTTTGTTCCTTCCGTTTTAATCTTCAGCATCCATAAACGCTTCGTATTTGTCTAACACTTCGTTGGCTTCGCCGATCATAATCATTTCTCCATCATTAATCCACAAAACCTTTTGACACAATTCACGTAATGATGGGATACTGTGAGAAACAATAACTACTGTTCTCTTATCATCTGAAATCAGATCTTTCATTTTTTTATAGCTTTTCTTCTTAAATCTTCGATCTCCAACGCTCAAAACTTCATCAATTAACATAATGTCCGTTTCCAATATCGCGGTAATGGAAAAAGCCAGTTTAGAATACATTCCGCTTGAATAGGTGGAAACCGGCATATCGATAAATTTACCTAAATCCGCGAACTTAATAATACGGTTCATTTTTGCCCGAATTTCTTCTTCCGAAAATCCCAAAAGCATTCCCGATAATATAATATTTTCTCTTCCTGATAACTGTTTCTGAAATCCAACACCAATCGACAAAAGTGAAACCGAATGTCCATACGTATCAATCGTTCCTTCGTCTGGAGAAAAGATATTGGCAAGCGATCTCAAAAGGGTGGACTTACCACTTCCGTTCTTTCCGATGATTCCAAGGATTTCTCCCTCTTCCACTTCAAACGAAATATTTTTTAACGCTTCAAAAGTTTCTCGTTTATTCTTATGGAAGCGAAGAAAATTCTGTTTAATGGAAAAGGATTTCAAACTCTTGTATCGAATTGATAAATTATCAACTTTTATAGCGATCTCTTTTTTCCCCATGCTCAGCTCACCTTCACATAACTGTTTTCATTTTTGTAAATCAAACAAATACCGATCCAACTTAAACCAACACCAATTACAATCCAGATAAGAAGGACATTCAGTTCCGGTGTTTCTCCATAGATCAGACACTTACGACTGCTTTCAATAACAAATGCCATCGGATTAAATTTTCCCAAAACCGTAGCCAATTCTGGATGATCCTTACCTATTCGGTGGCTAATGGAAAACATGATACCTGTCATATAAAATATCAATTTCAATACAATGGATACCACATTTGACAGATCCTGTACATACACTCCGTAATGACAAAGTATACACATAAGACCAAAAGTAACCAACCAAAGGCAAACCATAAGCGGAATGATAAAAATAATATTCCAGGTCAGATGGACATGATAATACACCATTAAAACTACAACGATTGCAAAAGATACCAACATCTTAAAACCATTAACAAACATTTTTGATTCAAGCAAAATAAATTTTGGCAGATACACCTTTGATACAAGTCCCTTGTTTTTCTTTATGATGGTAACACTATTTTTTAGATTTTGATTAAAAAATGTCCATATTGCCAATCCAATATAAATAAAAGCAGTAAAATACTTTTCTCTTGCACTAAAGATAAAGCCAAAAATAAACGCATAAATAAACATTAAGCATACCGGTTCCAATATCCACCAGACCCAATTCAAATATGATCCAGCAACTTCAGCCTTCAGTTCTGCTTTTGCTGAATATTTCGCATAACTATAATATTTTTTCATATCATCTATAAAATGATTCATAATTAAAATTTCCTTTATCTATCCAACTGCAATAGTTTTGATTATAGCATAGGACCCTGTATATTTCAATTCAAAAGTCCAATTATCGCTTAATTGCCGTAGTCTGTTTTTCATCAATTCCCTCTGTATTGTCTCTTACAAAAAGAATCTTAAATGTCAGGAATAAGATTTTTATGTCCATCCAGACCGAATAATTTTCGATATACGTCAGATCCAGTTTCAGTTTATCATATGGGGTTGTATTATACTTTCCATATACCTGTGCATACCCGGTCAGTCCCGCTTTTACTTTCAGCCGGAGTACGAATTCCGGAATTTCTTCCGTATACTGATCCGCAATAATCTGACGCTCCGGGCGGGGTCCCACAACAGACATCTCACCCTTTAAAATATTAAACAGCTGTGGCAGCTCGTCAAAATGAATGGCCCGGATCACACGACCGACCGGCGTAATTCGTGCATCTTCTTTTGCGGCAAGACGTGCTCCCGCATCCTCGGAATGTGTGGTCATGCTGCGGAACTTGTAGATCATAAACGGCTCTCCGTCTTTTGTCAGCCGCTCCTGCTTGTACAATACCGGACCGTGATCATATAATTTAATGCAAAGTGCAATCACAATCATAAATGGAGAAGCAATTACAATACCGATCAGGGAAATCACAATATCCATCAGTCGTTTTACAAACAGATCTACAATGCCAAGCCCCTGATTCCGGGACAGATACAGCGGTGTATCAAACAGATGAATATCATCCGCTCCACGAAACAGAATATCTGAAATCTTTGGTGTAACATATGTGCGGATAGATTCCTGATAACAGTATTTCATAATCTGGTTGCGTACTTCCGATGGCAGGTCACACAGAACCACCGCATTGTATTTCTGAATCATCGGATACAGCTTTTCATAACCTATCCGGTAACTTTCCGCTGCACAGATATTATACTTGTCCTTTCTGGTATTGATCTTTGCAATCAAATCATCCGGCGAATAATTTCCATATATCACGAGCATCTGGCGCGGCGGATACAGACGCGTATATGCCTTTCGCACCAGTACGACCCACGGAACGATAAATATAATCTCTGTTACCGTCATCAGAAGCAATGGCTGTGGTGGCAGATAATCGTTGGCTACCAGACAGATCTCAAAATATGCAACAATCATCGCAAGAATCACTGCCAATATCTGGGATAATATAATATCCGAAATCCGCATATATCCGATCCGGTATCCTCCAAATATCTTCGTGAAAAAGAACACAAAGAGTACATACATACCAATCACTGCCCAGTTACCTCTGTTGAAAAAAGTATTCGCTTTATCCAGCATCGGAATATAGAGCATATACCATACCCATCCGAACATAGCCGCTTCCACCGCAAGCGATATGATATTCGCCGTAAAATTCAATAAATGCTTGTATTTATCTTTCATCAAAACTTTCCTCTAACATGTAGTTTTCCGGTTGTACCCCGCAAAAATTTTATTCTCCCAGTCCGCTTTCCACATAAGCGACCAGTTCCCGAAGTGCTCCCTGTTCATCTTCTCCGTCACAGATAAGTGTAATCTCATCTCCGGATTTGATACATGCACCCAGGACGCTGAGCACACTTTTGGCATTTGCTGTATTTCCGCTGTACTCGAATGTAATCTTGCTATTATATTTCATTGCCTCTTTGCATAAATTTCCTGCCGGACGTAAGTGCAGTCCTGTAGGATTAATAATTTTTACTTTTTGGGATACCATAAGAACGCCTCCTTATAACATAACTTTGGTAATCAGATCAGCTAACTGCTTTGCTTCCTGCTGAATCACTTCCTGATTTTTGCCTTCGATCATGACACGAACCAATGGTTCTGTACCAGATGGACGGATTAGAACCCTTCCTTCTCCGGCAAATTTTTTCTCCAGTTCACCGATTGCCTCTGCAATTTCTGAATATTCCATGTAACTTTCTTTTTTATGGTTCGGCACTTTTGCATTGACCAATGCCTGTGGCAGCACCTCCATGATCTGTGCAAGTTCTGATAATTTCTTTTTGGTTTCCACCATCACCTGCAATAAGTGTAATGCGGAAAGAAGTCCGTCTCCGGTTGTGTTGTCATCCAGAAAAATCACATGACCGGACTGCTCTCCTCCGAGATTATATCCGTTTTCCAACATATTTTCAAGAACATAACGGTCTCCGACTTTTGTTTTCTCCACATGAATTCCCTGTTTTTCTCCCATCAGACTGAATCCCAGATTCGTCATCACGGTGACAACAATGGTGTCCTTTGCAAGTTTTCCGTTTTCTTTCAGGAAATTTCCGCAAATCGCCATGATCTGATCTCCATCTACCAGCTTTCCGTTTTCATCTACAGCAAGCATACGATCCGCATCTCCGTCAAATGCAATACCGATATCTGCCTTTTCGGAAACAACTCTTGCACACAGTTCGTCCATATGGGTAGAACCGCAATTGGAATTAATGTTCGTTCCATCCGGATTGGTATGAATAGCGATCAGATTTGCCCCCAGATCTTTCAGCGTCTTAACCGAAGTATAGGAACTTGCGCCTTCTGCACAGTCCACAACGATCTTCAACGCAGACAGATCTACCGGAACCGTCTTTTTCTCAAACGCAATATACTCATCCACAATATCAAACCGATACTCAACCCTGCCGATTCCCGGTCCGATCGGAAAAACAACGTCTTCCATATCATTCCGGATCAATGCCTCGATTTCGTCCTCCAGCTGATCGGATAATTTATATCCATCTCCATTAAAAAATTTGATTCCGTTAAATTCCATCGGATTATGGGAAGCAGAAATCACAACCCCTGCATCTACTTTATGTTTCCTTGTAAGATATGCAATTGCAGGTGTCGGGGCAACTCCCACAAAAATAGCATTTGCTCCGACTGAACAAATTCCTGCCATCAATGCATTTGCAAGCATTCCTCCGGAAATTCTTGTATCACATCCAATGATGATTGTCGGCTGGTGGGACTGTTCCTTTGTTAAAACATAAGCGCCCGCCTGACCGAGCTTCATTGCAAGTTCAATTGTAAGCTCTGTCCCCGCAACTCCTCTGACTCCATCGGTTCCAAACATTCTTGCCATAATAATTATAACTCCTTTATATACTTTACTATTCGCCGGTATCCTCACCGCTGTCTGTCGAAGTATCTCCGTCCTGTGTATTCTTCGCTTTCACGGTAACGCTGACAGTAATCGGCTGATATGCATAATGATCTTCATCCAGTTTCAGTGAAAGTTCCACCTGATGCGTTCCCTCGCTCAGCTGGGAGGCATCAATGGATGCTGCCAGCTCCGATGCATTCAGCTTATTCAGATCATCCTGCAGCCCACTGATCGTCACAGAAACCTGTGCCTTATCAAAAGATAAGTTCAGGCCGTCCGGCAGACTGTTAACCTTGATATCAGATGTCGGCAGATGATAGGTTCTGGACGCATACGCTTCAATTCTGACGGTTACCGTAACGGATGCCGCAGAAGAATCTACCAGTTCCACGCCGTCCGGCAGATATTCGGAAATATCAATCGTTGTCTTTACATCATTTTTTGCTCCGCTCACATTGATTACATTTGCCGGAATTTCAAGTGAAACAAACGGATTGAGTACATTGGATGCCCCTTTCAGTTTCACAGTATCCGGTGTGCTGCTGATCTCCACTACCCGGTATTCCCCGTATGGGGTTCCTGTTGTCGAAAATACAAGCGGTACTTCCTTTACACTCAGGATTTTTGCCGAAATCGTCACTGTCGTATTGCTCAGCTTCAGCTGGGTGGTATCCACTTCATTTCCATCCGAATCATAGAGAACCGGAATCACATTATCCGTCAGATTCGATGACATTCCATCCACATCAATCGTAGCCACAACCTTATCTACTTTTTTCACAATAGATGCCGGTCCCGACACGTTCAAAACATTCGGGTTTGTCACGGAAACTTCTCCGAGGGCATATCCCGATGCCACTTTTCCGCTGGTGTCCGCGGAAATCATAAATCTTCTGCTCATCAGATCTTCCAGGGAAAGTTCCATATATTTGTTTTTATTGTTAATGCTCACGGATGTATACGTCCGCTTGGCACTGATCTCGATCGGAACACTCGCCTTATTCCCCTTGTCATTTATGATCAGGCGGTTCATATCTGCCACCGCAGAGAAATCGGTGTCATCAAGTTTTTCAAGTTCACTGCGTTTTCCGGTCACAGTAAAGGTAACCGTGTTGGTTCCGTCCAGCACTTCATAGCACTTGTTCATATCTGTAACTGCGGACGCATTTTCTACCGTTACATTTGTTGTAAATGTTTTTGATTTTTTCGGATCATCAATATTATATACAACCAGCCATAAGATAAATGCAAGAACTACAGCCAGAATTTTAAAGCCCAGATTATTCACCAAGGTTTTCAGAATCTTTTTTGCCATTCATAAACCTCCTTTTCAGCAGTCCCAGTTTGGTCATCTGTTGATTTCTGTTCTGCAGATACTTTAATTTGCCTCTCAGAAAATCCGCATTGACATTCCGGTAAATCTGTCCCCGCATAGCGATTGATACCTTACCGGTTTCCTCCGAAACTACGAGCGTCAGCGAATCGCTCACTTCACTGATTCCTACAGCTGCACGGTGTCTGGTTCCCAGATCTTTGCTCAATGTCATACTGTCCGACAACGGCAGATAACAGGTCGCGGAAACCACACGGTCTCCACGTACAATAACAGCTCCGTCATGAAGCGGAGTATTTTTTTCAAATATATTAATTAACAGCTGGCTGCTGATAATTGCATCAATATCAATTCCTGTTCTCACATATTCATTTAACAGGATTTCATCTTCTATTACGATCAGGGCACCGGTTTTTACTTTCCCCATGGCATAACAAGCCTTGATCAGTTCGTCAATTGTGTGGTCGGAAAATTTATTTTCCTCTACTTTTCCAAAGTCAAATAACTTTCCCAAAACATTTTTTCCACCAAGATTCTCAAGTGCCTTCCGAAGTTCCGGCTGGAAAATAATCACCAGGGCCGTCAGTCCGACACTCAACGTATTTTCTGCCAGCCAGAGGATGGTATTCATCTGAAAGATTGCTGCAACGAGTACAAACAGCAGAATCACGATGATTCCTTTGAACAGATTCCACGCACGCGTATTTTTAATCCAAAGCAGAATATGATAAAACAGGAAGGAAATGATCAGTATTTCCACGATATCCACAAAGGAAAAAGAGATATCCGGCATACCGAACAATCCTGTTGCATTGTCATAAAATTGGCTTAATGTTCCCAGAAAATTTTGCATCTGGCTCCTCTTTTCTTCATTTCATTATTTTGATGCTTCGTTCCCCTTATTTGAGTAAATCCTCATCAATGTCCAGTTCTTTCGCAATAACCTTCCGGCTGTTCTCTTCCTCTTCCGGAGACAGCACGGATCTGCTATGGTCAATCCGCTTTCCCATGCTTGCGGTATTTCCGAAATGTTTTACCGTAACCTCACGGACAGCGACCATTTTCTTCGGCACAGCCTTGACATAATAATAGTAATCATCATCCTCAAACTGCACCCGTTCGGTCCGCGCATAATCCAGATTCATAAACAGAAACTGAAGGATAAATGCAATAAGCAGGGAAATAATATTGCCGACTATCAGCCATAATGTCTTTCCTGTAACTCCAAGAACAATATAACCTACAAATAATCCGGCAATCTGAATAAGCGCACCGGAAATAATTGCCAGTGTCCAGGCATTATCCACTTCCATCCGGCGTACCAGATAAACTACAATGGCAGTAATCACAAAGATAACGATTACCAGATACATTTCTTTATTTCCCAGAAACTGCCCCACCGAAATATCAAATTTGGAAGAAGACGGTTCCTCATCTGCATTTGACGCACTCATCAGTGCTCCTGCATTCCGGTGAATTCCGTCCAGAAAATAATAGACAACCGTACCGCATACCACTCCGATCACGGAATATGCACTGCGCAGCAGGCTGCTGCCAACCGGCATCACATACGGAATATACAGTTTAAAACACAGCGGTGTAAGCACAACCGTCAGTCCGTCTTTCGGTGCGAAACGAAAATATACAAAGAACAGAATCGCAAACAAAATCAGTGCGGTAAGTGCTACTTCCATGGAAAGCGCATACATATCCGCAAGCACCACAATTGCGCCAATCCATAATATGGCACCAGTCGGCAGAATGGCACAGACAAGCGCCAGCAGTAACGCCACCGGAAACCGGCTGATTTTCTCCATGAATCCGATATTGGTATTGATCACGGTAAAAAGAGCCAGTGCAACGGCAAATTTTACGATCGGATACAGATATGTTTCATATTTACTGTAAAACCGGATCAGCTGATCCTTTATTTCCAACAACTTCGTCATAAATCCTCCCTGTTATGCCCCATCCTTTATTTTTCTTCCCGCAGTAATCTGCGCGCTCTCTTCAGATGATTTCCATATGCTTTCATCTTGCGATAGCCTTTTGCATACCGGGCACAATAGATCCGTGCGGTAATCAGAAGATACACGATCATAAATCCGGCATATGCAACAATAAGTTTCGGGACGAACGTCGTAAGATCCACGCGATTGATCCATTTCGTAATTGTATCAATATCCCCAAGTCCCCAGAACACGATCAGAAGAATAAATGCGATGGTTCCCGAAAAGAAACTTTTTACAATTTCTTTTCCTACATAGTCCCACATCGTATATTCTCCCGCCTGATGATATTTTTTATTTTCATATTCATCAAATGCTGCAAGATGATATAATTCTTTTACCCGTTCTTCACTGATCATAGATAACTCCTGTCTCGAACGCATCCCGGAATTTGGACACAATGATGCATTATTTGCTATTATACCATAGATAGTTCTTTTTTCAAAGTCTGTTTTCCAATCGCCCGTTTCCATGAAAAAAGCCCCGGAAATATCCGGGGTCTGGTTATTTGTCCACTATTCATTTTTTAAATATCTCATACGGTCCCTGTCTCTGGTAGAGCGTAAGTCTTCCATCTTAGGTTCCGGTTTCTGATAGGCATTCTGAAATTCGTTTGCCATTCTTTCCTTGCATCTTTCGCAAAAACGTCCCGTGCGGATCGGTTTCCCGCATTTTTCACATACAATCCCTGCTTCCGTTGCTGTGGAAAGAATCAGTCTTTCTTCCCTTACCCACTGCCGGATCTGCTTGGTTGAAATATCATTGTCCGTTGCCGTCTGCTCTACAGAAGCGCCCGGATGCTCTTCGAGATACTCTTTTACTTCATGAAATTTATCTTCCAGTTTTTTCTGGCATGCCGGACAGATACGCTCATTGTTGAGAACATTAAACAATCTGCCACACATTTTACAATTTCTTACATCCATAGTATCCCTCCTAAAAGCCTCTGCCAATGCAGGCAGTCAGCACATAAACCTGTTCCGCACCCGCTTCTTTTAATCTCTCCGCTACAGCTTCTACTGTAGATCCGGTTGTATAAATATCATCCACAATCAGAATTCTCTTATATTTTACTACATTATCCGGACTCTGAAAAGCATTTTTGACATTATTTTCTCTTTCTCTGCCATTCAGTTCTTTCTGTGGTCGTGTATCTTTCACCCGGATCATCAGACGCGGAATACACGGAATATCCATTTTTTCTGACAGTGCCCTGCCAAAAAGCGCAGCCTGATTATATCCGCGATACCGTTCTTTTTTCAAATACATCGGTACCGGAACGATGGCTTCGATCCTTTTTTCCCGCATCCAGTTTTCCCAGCGCTGCATGGCTTCCTCCGCCAGAAAACGGGCATATCTCCTCCGGTTTGCATACTTAAACCGGTACATGGATTTCTGCACAGCCCCACGATATACAAAAAGCGATCGTCCTTCTGCAACAAAAGAACGATGCTTTCTGCAATTCTGACAATATTCTGTTTCGGTATCCGCAAGCGGGCTTCCGCAATGATAACAGTACGGCTGCACAACGGGATACAATTTTTTCCGGCACGCTGCGTGAACATTTCGCTGTCTGCGGATATCTGCCGTTTCCAGCAGACGGTCGCATACAAAACAGCGTGGCGGAAATATACATTCCAGAAAATTATCCAAGACGGATACGGTTTCGAACTTCAATCTGTGCTGCCGCTTTTTCAAATTCAGCCTCTGTCATATCTTTTGTAGTAAATCCAATCTCTCCTGCAATTCCGGCATCTGCATATTCTACACTGCCAAATGCATTTTCGATTGTTTCCTTACCGGAAGAAGTGCGTACAAAGAAACTGTTTACACTGTCTTTGTAATCTACCAGTGTCAGTTTTTCCGGTGACCAGTCAATGTAAATATTGGTATTTTTGTGCTTTGTCATATCCACGATATCTGCTACTACTGCACTTGCTGTCGGAAGCTTACCTGCTCCGCTGCCGTAGAACATTGCATCGCCCAGTACATTTCCATGTACGAAGATTCCATTGAACACACCGTTTACTCCGCAAAGAGGATGCTCTGCACTGAGCATGAAAGGAGCAACCATACAACTGTAACTGTTTCCGACTTTACGGCTGGATGCAAGAAGCTTAATGGAACGGTTCAAAACCTTTGCATACTTAAAATCATCTGCTGTGATCTTTGTGATTCCCTCGCAGTGAATATCCTCAAAATCTACCTGCCGGCCACACACCAGAGAGGTTAAAATGGCAATCTTGCGGCACGGATCATGTCCTTCGATATCCGCAGTAGGATCTTTCTCTGCATATCCCTTTTCCTGTGCGTCTTTCAGTACCTCATCGAAATCTGCACCTTCCTCTGCCATTTTTGTCAGCATGTAGTTTGTGGTTCCGTTTAAGATACCTGTAATCTCTTCGATCTCATCGGCAGTCAGACATTTATTCAATGGACGGATAATCGGAATTCCGCCGCCTACACTTGCCTCAAACTGAAAGTTTACGTTGTGATCCCGTGCGATTTTAATCAGTTCCGCTCCCTTGGCTGCAACCAGGTTTTTATTGGAAGTGGCAACCTGTTTTCCAGCCTCAAGCATTGCTTTTACAAACGTATATGCCGGCTCCACGCCTCCCATGGTCTCTACTACGATGCCGATCTCCGGATCGTTTACGATCGTCTGATAATCATGTACAATGGCATCTTCCATAGGGTCTCCCGGGAATTCCCGCAGATCAAGAATATATTTAACATCAACCGGTTCTCCCGCGCGCTTTGTGATCTTTTCCTTGTTAATTCTTAATACATCTACGACACCGGAACCAATGGTGCCATAGCCCATAACTGCAATCTTCATTTTTCTTACTCCCTGGCTAATATTTTTGCATAATGAATCCCCTGCACAGATTCAATACTGTTTCTCATATCCTCCACATTGCCCGTCGCAGGGAACACATCAATACTGAGCGACAATGAAGCAATTCCATTAACCGGAACGCTTTGATGAATCGTCAGAATGTTTGCATGAAATTCCGCAATTGTTTTTAATACCATGGATAACAGCCCCGGTTCATCATCCAGCTGGATCACCATATTGACCGTTTTTCCTTTTGCATTTTCATGATATGGAAATATATCGTCCTTATATTTGTAGAAAGAGCTTCTGCTGATCTGTACCATCTCTGTGGCTTCCTGCACAGACTCCACTTTACCGGAATCCAGCAGCCGCTTCGCTTCCACGACTCTGAGCAATACCTCAGGCACGGCTTTTGCCCGCAATACGAAGAAAGATGCCTTCTCGCCCATCCTGATTTCCTCCCTTATGTATTGTCTGTCTACGACCGACATTTGTGCTCACTTGAAAGATTCTACCATAAGAACATCAATCTTGCAAGAGGTATCGGGGATCTGTCCCCGATTTTTACGCTCTCGGCTTTCCACAGTTGGAGCAGAAATTTCCGCTGTTAACCTGTCCACAGCTACAGGTCCACTCGGTTTTCGGTGCCGGTTTTCCACAGTTGGAACAGAATTTTCCCTGATTCTTCTGTCCACATGCACAGGTCCAGCCTTCCGGTGCCTCCTGCCCAGCAGGAGGTATCGCAGGCACCGCCCCCTGCGTCATTCCAGCTTGTGCACCTCCATTCATCATCTGCATCTGCTGCAGATTCACATTTGATGCCGCTCCCATCATACCACCGGATATATTGGAAGCCATTCCCATTCCCATAAAACCGGCCATGGAACCATTGGAATTACTTCCCGCTGCCTCAAGCCCTCTGGCTACCGCTCCCTGCACGTATCCTTCCCGGACCGTCGGATCGGAAAGCATGGCTCCTTCATTTCTCATATTCAGCAGTTTCTGCGATTCCTCGCTGTAAGAAACCGTCATACCTACCGCCTGGATTTCCATACCACGGGTCTGATTCCATTCCTCATCCAGAACCGATGACATATACTTTCCAAGTTCTCTTGCCTTGCTCGAAACAAAAGAAATACGGAAACCATCTGCCGACATCTGATTTACGGATGACTGCAAAGCCTCTAAAAACTCAGACAGATACTGCTCATTGATTTCGTCAATCTCTACATGATCCTTATTTTTGGGAACCGCTTCCGCATAAAATTTGAGCGGATCTACAATTTTAATCGAATATGTGCCATGTGCACGCAAAAACAGTTCGGCATTATAGAACGAATCAAAATAATTGATTGGCTGTCTTGTTCCGAACTTAATGCCTTTGATTTCCTGCAGATTGACAAAAAATACCTGTTGTTTCTGCGGCGTCTGTCCGCCGAAACGGAAACGGTCAAACGATTCCTTGATGGAGTCTCCCAGTTGTCCGTTGAGCAGTGACGGCATGGAAGAATGATCCACTTTGTAATATCCCGGCTCTGCTGTGTAATCTACAATCTTGCCTCCGTCCACCAGCATCATAAACTGATTGTCATATACATGAATCATGGAACCATTCGACACGACATTGTCCGTTCCCTTTTTATTTTCCCCACGGCGGATCAGTGTTCCTTTGGTAAAAACGGTCTGATCCCCCATATTATCTGCTTCAATGACTTCCAGCCACTGATCTGCAAATGCACCTCCAACTGCCTGCGTTACTGCCTTAATAATTCCCATTACGCTCCTCCTTATTCCTGTTTTTATTTACACATCATCACTGTCCATATTTTTCGGACATCCCAGGCTCTGCCATTTCAGATATCCATTGATAAACGGATCAATGTTTCCGTCCATCACTGCGTCCACATTTCCGCTTTCCACACCGGTTCTGTGATCTTTAACCATGGTATACGGCTGCATAACATAAGAACGGATCTGGTTTCCCCAGCCGATATCTGTCACTTCGCCCCGTATTCCAGCTGCTTTGGCTGCATTTTCTTCCTGTTTGAGAAGATACAGTTTCGCTTTGAGCATCTGCATCGCTTTATCCTTGTTCATATGCTGCGAACGCTCATTCTGGCACTGCACCACAATTCCGGTCGGAAAATGCGTGATACGGATAGCAGAAGACGTCTTGTTGATATGCTGTCCTCCGGCACCACTGGAGCGGAACGTATCAATACGGATATCTTCCTCCCGGATCTCCACATCGACATCTTCTTCTATATCCGGCATCACATCGCAGGATACAAAAGAAGTCTGTCTTTTTCCTGCCGCGTTAAACGGAGAAATACGAACCAGCCGGTGCACACCTTTTTCCGATTTCAGATATCCATACGCATTCTCCCCATTTACCTGAAATGTAATGGATTTGATTCCGGCCTCTTCTCCATCCAGAGAATCCAGCACTTCCACGGAAAATCCCTTTTTATCTGCCCATCGGATATACATACGATAGAGCATGGCTGCCCAGTCACAGGATTCCGTGCCACCCGCTCCCGCATGCAGGGAAACAATGGCATTGTTCCTGTCATATTCTCCCGACAGAAGCGTTTTCATACGGATATCCTCATAGGTCTGAACAAATTCTTTCATCATCTGATCGATCTCCGGGATCAGTTCCGGATCATTTTCCTCATATCCCATCTCGATCATGGTTTCAATATCATCATATTGCGTCGACAATGCCGCATAAGTTGCCACATCGTCCTTTAAACTTTTGACTTCCTTCATCTTGTTCTGGGAAACTTCCGGATCGTTCCAGAAATCCGGTGCCTCCATCTCCCGTTCCAATTCCTGAATCCGCTGTTCTTTGCCAGCTAAGTCAAAGTGAATCCCTCACTTCCTGCAGTGGAGCCTTGTAGCTTTGCAGCTGGCTCTTAAAATTATCCAATTCTACCACAGAATCACCTCTTTCTATTTCTTATTTCAGACTTATGATAATATAAAATAATATGAATAGCAAGCAATGCAAGAAATGCTCCTGCCGAATCAATCAGCACATCCGTCACTCTTCCGGCTCTTCCCGGCACAAACAGCTGATGAAATTCATCGGTTGCTGCATAGGCTGCCGTTATGCCAAGTGCCATACATCCACGGTTCTTTTTCCGGTCAAATGCCGTCAATGCCTGAAATATCAGAAGTGCAAGAACTGCATATTCGCTCATATGTGCAGCTTTGCGCACAGGATATTCAATTTTCTGTGCCATCTGTTCCAGTTCCGGCCCGGAATGTTTCAATCCAAACACCTGATTCCACATCTTAACAATCCGGTAACTCACATGCCCGCTGATTTCCGAAGACTCCGTATCCGGCTGTGCGGAAAACGAAAAAATAACCACAGCCCATACAACAATTAACGCAACACTGACAATTCTCCATACACGTTTTCTTTTCATTGTTACCCTTTAATTTATTTTTTCTTTCACAACAGAAATTGCTTTCTGTAACTGATTATCGTACTTCATGTCATAACTTTCATCTTCCGGACCGCTGTATTTGTATTCCAGTTTGATATCCGGCTGAATGCCTTTCCCGTGAATGTAATGTCCCTTTGGCGTATAATATTTCGCGGTTGTAATTTTAATGGCATCCCCGTTTTCCAGAGGAAATACCGTCTGGACAATTCCCTTGCCAAACGTTTTTGTTCCAATCAATGTTCCATAATCATAATCCTTGATTGCTCCGGCAAAGATTTCTGATGCACTGGCACTGTCTCCATTAACTAAAACTGCCATCGGATAATGAATGCAGGACGCATCGGATGTATATGTCTCTTTTTTCCCATATTTATCCTCCGTGTAAACAACCGTTCCCTCCGGAAGAATCTGATCCAGAATATCCACGACAGAAGTCACCAGTCCGCCCGGATTGCTCCGCACATCGACAATCAGCCCTTTCATATCTTCCTTTTCAAGTGCTACAAGTGCCTTTTTAAACTGTTTTGCGGTATTACTCTGGAATTCGCTGATCTGTATGTAGCCGATCCCATCGGAAAGCATTTTGGAATCCACACTCGGAATATCCACGTTTTTACGTTCCACATCAAATTCAAGATTTTCCCCGGTCTGCGAACGATAAACTTTCAAATGGACTTTTGTCCCCTCTTTTCCCCGTATCTTTTTTACAAGGTTGGAAAGTTCCATACTGGTCGCTTCATACTTATCCACGGATAGAATTTCATCTCCGTTTTTCAGCCCCGCTTCCTCTGCCGGTGTTCCCTCGTACACTTTAACCACTGTCACTTCCATGGTCTTTGCATTCTGTGAAAGCGCCGCACCGATTCCATAATAATTTCCATTGGTTGATGTCTGCAGATCTTTATATTCATCTACCGTGTAGTATACGGAATAAGGATCTCCAAGCCCGCTCAGCGTTCCTTTATAAATGGCATTGCGGATATCTTTTTCTTTGTAAGAATCGTTGTAATACAAATCGATATATGACAACAGCTCATCCACTTTCTTTATTGCTGCCTGGTCGAGAACATTGTCTTTGGCTGTCTGTTTTACTCCCTGTGGTCCAAATATAACATAATTGTTTGTAAGATTCGCATACGCACGAATTCCGACTCCGGCACCGATTCCCGTAATCAGCAGTCCCAGCACCAGCCCGATAATCACTCCGTTTTTAAAGCCCGATGGTCTTCTTTTTTCCGGTTTCCCGGTTTTGATCATTTCTTCCTGTTCTTCCTGCATTCCTGCCTCCATAATTTTCCCCATAAATCAAGAAGCCACACCTTGCAGCATGGCTTCTTGTCATTTTATGATAACAATAACAATATTATACTTTCAAATGCTTGCGGATCGTCATCTGACTGCCAATGAATCCGATTCCGGCTCCAAGAATAACCCCGACTGGGATCAGTGTCCGGAAAACAACCTTCACCGGTTCAAACACGATCATCGAACCGATAAAATTGAATTTTGCTGCAATATAGACAATAATCCTCTGATACATAAAATACAGCACACCAAGCGGAATCGCAGCTCCGATCAGTCCGATCACAATTCCTTCCACAATAAACGGTGCACGCACAAGGAAATCCGTTGCCCCGATCAGTTTCATAATGGCAATTTCTTCCTTTCGGACCGAAATACCGACCGTTACGGTATTGCTGATCAAAAAGACAGCCACGCACAACAGAATCAGGATAATTCCTCCGGAAACATATCCCAGCAGTTTATTAAAATCCGTCAGTGTATTTGCCACCTGGGCAGACTCTTTTACCTCACGCACCCCGGTAAGTCCCTTAATATAGGTTACAAGGGAATCCTGCATGGAAACATCGTTCAGATATACCTGATAATGTGCAGAATTCGCAAGCGGATTATCTGTAAATCCATCCGCAAGTTCTTCTTTCCCCTGAAAATATACTTTTTTATATTCTTTCCATGCCTCATCGGCAGACACATACTCATTTTTGCTGACCTCGGCACGCTTGTTAATCTTTTCCCCGATGCCACGGATCTGTGCATCTGTCGCATCATTTTCAAAGAATACGGTAACTGACACACCTTCTTCAATAGAATGTACCGTTGCGCTGAAATTCGTTACAATAATATAAAACAGACCGAACATAAAAATACAGGCCGCCATGGTCGCCATGGAAGCAAGTGAAAACATTTTATTTCGAAATATATTTTTCAAGCCCTGTCTGATCGAATAAAAAAAGGTATTAATTCTCATCGTCGTAGCCACCTTCCTTACTGTCACTGACAATCGTACCCTTTTTCACTGTGATCACACGTTTTTTCATAACTTTCACAATTTCCAGATTATGGGTTACAACAATCACTGTAGTTCCTTTACTGTTGATTTCCTCTAGCAGTTTCATAATCTCCCACGCATTATTGTTATCCAGATTTCCGGTCGGCTCATCTGCAAGCAAAATGCTCGGCTCATTGATCAGAGCACGGGCAATCGCCACTCTCTGCTGCTCACCTCCGGATAGCTGTTTCGGAAAAGAACGGTATTTTGCGGCAAGTCCCACCATAGAAAGCATAAGCGGTACTTTTTTCTTAATATGGCTGTTCGGCTCACCAACCACCTTCTGTGCAAATGCTACATTGTCATAGACATTGCGGTCTTTCAACAGACGGAAATCCTGAAATACCACTCCGATGTTTCTCCGGAATTTCGGAATCTGCTTTCTGCGGATCTTCCCAAGCTTTTTCCCTGCAATGGTAATGCTTCCTTCCGTTGGTTCGAGTTCTTTTAACAACAGTTTAATCAGGGTTGACTTTCCCGAACCGCTGTCCCCTACAACAAATACAAATTCACCATCTTCTATTTCCAGACTCACGTCATTTAAGGCAGGAACTCCTGCCGCATATGTCTTGCTGACATGTTCCAGTGTAATCATAATCTCTCCTTCAATCTCTAATAGTCCAGTGTTTCCATATACTTCATATACTTGACTACCATGAGTGCGATCTTAAACGTGATTGCATCTTCAAAAACCCGCAGATCCAGACCTGTGCTTTTTTGCAGCTTGTCCAGACGATATACCAGCGTATTTCGATGAATGTACAGTTGTCTTGACGTTTCTGACACATTCAGACTGTTTTCAAAGAATTTGTTGATCGTCGTCAGAATTTCCTCATCAAAATCATCTGGTGATTTTCCACCAAAGATTTCTTTGATAAACATTTTGCACAATGGAATTGGAAGCTGATAAATCAATCGGCCAATTCCCAGCTGGGAATACGCAATCACATCCTGTCCCTCAAAGAAGATCTTTCCGACATCCAGTGCCATGCGCGCCTCTTTATAAGATCTCGAAACCTCTTTCAATTCGTTCACAATGGTACCATATGCGATATGAATATTGCAATTGGTATCAGATTTAAACAGCCTGATGATTACATCTGCTGTCTTATTCAAATCCTCATAGGTTTCATTTTCTGCAAGTTCTTTGACTACAATAATGTTTTTTTCATCTACCGCTGTGACGAAATCCTTTGATTTTCCACCAAAAAGTCCCCGGATCTTCTCCAGCTCATTTCCATCTTTCTCACGGTTTGTCTCCACCAAGAATACCACACGGCGTACTTCTGTTTCAATATGAAGTTTCTTGGCACGATTGTATATATCTACCAAAAGCAGATTGTCCAAAATCAGGTTCTTGATAAAATTATCTTTATCAAAACGTTCCTTATAGGCAACCAAAAGATTCTGAATCTGGAAAGCAGCAATCTTTCCAATCATATACACATCCTCGCTGTCTCCATATGCCAGCAGAATATACTCCAGTTGATGATCATCGAACACTTTAAAGAACTGGCAGCCATTTACCACCTGACTGTCCGCCGGCGATTCCACGAAGGTCTGTGCCGGAGCTACAAACTGTTCTGCATCCGGAAATGTCGCGACCAGAATTTTTCCCTCTACATCAATCACACATAAATCTGTACGTGTAATTGCTTTCAGTCCGTCAATTGTATTTTGAAGTATTTGATTGGATATCATAGTCAGCTCTCCTTATCCCCATATTTCATCCAGAAATCTATCGTTCCCCCACCTGTTTTCTGAACAATTACTTTTATTTTAATACATTCTTCCAAAAAAAGAAAGAGGAAATGTATATTTTTTATGCATTTCCTCTCTTACCACTTTTTCCGGTTAGTAATATTTCACTATAAAATTTTAACAATATCGTTCTAAAAATCATCCGAATATTCCAGAAATCCCTCGCCCAAAACCTCCCGGACATCCGATACGATTACAAACGCAGAGGAATCCACATCATTTACAATCTCTTTCACACGCACGATCTCTTTCCTTGATACAACGCAATACAGAACGCACTTTTTCTCCTCTGTGTACATCCCCTGTGCGTGCAGTCCCGTAACCCCGCGGTCAAGCTCATCCATCAGCCGTTCTGCCACTTCCTCATACCGGTTTGTGATAATAAAAGCTGCTTTGGAAGTCTTAAAGCCCTCCAGAAAGGCATCGGATATTTTTGTCGACACAAAAATAGAAACAACTGCATAAAGTGTAGGTCTTAAACCAAATACATATAATCCGAGAATCACAATGGCTGCATCCAGTACCTGCATCACCTGAACCACCGTATAGTGCCGCATGTGTGACTGGATGATCGCCGCAACCATATCGGTTCCGCCGGTCGTTGCTCCCGCCTTAAGAACCAGTGCCATGCCAATGCCGGTAAATGCCCCGCCAAACAGGGCTGCAAGCATATAATCATCCCCTGACATATCTATCACCGGTATCAGATAAAGCCACACCGAAAGCAAAATGGTTGCAAAGCCCGTTTTCCCGATATAATTTTTTCCAAACCGGATATAGGAATACAGAAATATCGGAATATTCAGCACAATATTCGTCAGCCACAGAGGAATTCCTCCCGGCAGAAGCGCTTCCGTAAGATTTCGTATGATAATGGTAAGACCAGTAAACCCTCCGGTGATCAGCCCCACCCTGTCAAAAATCCACTGAATGGCAATGGCCATAAGTGCAGTGCCCAGCAAGATCAGGAAATAATTTTCCAATTCTTTCCAGACATTTGCCCTCATGATATGCTTTCCTGCTTTCCATGATAATGAATCAGCTGCCGCTCCAGTTTATGCGTGCGGATCAGATTCCGTATATTTCCGAGCAGTCCCTGTCTGCGCTTTGTAAAATCCCAGGAACCGATTCCATACCACAGTCCGGCAGACAGTTTCTCACAATTCTCCATCAGGAAATGTTCCTGATCCGGACTTGGCAGAACACTTAAGATCATATCAGGAGTCAGTACATTGATCTCATTGACCATGGCATCCGTCCCCCCCTGACAGTTTTCAAACGCTTCTGCTCCCAGGATCTCGCATTTTCCAAAATGCTCTGATAAAAAAGCACAGGTCTTTTCCACATGTTCCGTGGTATCTCCGATCACAAACACCGTCTGATGATTGCGTTCCACCCGCTTCATCAGTTCAAAAAAGAAATCATGATGTTCGATCTCATGACGGTGCTGGTAAGATCCTGCACCAACAGCTTCTAAAATTCCGTTTTCCGCAATCACGGTATGTTCCGCAAACCCTATGGCTTTGCGGACAAGTTCATCCGTTTCTGCCAGCATAAGCGTATCCATGTTTACTTCTTCTATTGTATGGAATCCATGATCAGACATATCCTTTTCTACATTCATGATCATTTCCCGAACGGTATAATTGTCCAATTCAATTCCAGCAAAATCAATCGTTTTAATCATAACTTCCCTAGTATATCAAAAATACCTCCCATTTGCAATCATTCAAATACATGCTTTTTATGCGTTGTTAACAAAACAATCGTTTGTTTTTATCCCTGTCATCCACAAACAACTTATCCCAAATTATGTGGATAATGTGCATAACTTCGTGTATAACTCAATTTTTCGGCATTTTTTGATTCCGGATAGTGGATAATTTTTTCATTTTATCCACATCTGTGGTTTCCATCCCCCATCTTAGTTTTGATTTTTTTGTGCACTTTGTATATTCACGTTTTCCCCTGTAACGGTTATCTGCACTGCCTGCGCAATTTTTGTGTAGGAATCTTTCTGATACCCCACATGGCATCCGCATACCGTATACTCATAAGAATTTCCCGGCATTCCCCCGGTATCCGTATATCCGGTTTCCTCTGTTTCTTCGAGACAGACATATGTTTTCGTCCCCACGATTCTGCGGTAAATACGATAATAATCAGCCCCCTGCACCGTATTCCATGCCAGTGTCACCGACTCATCCGCATTTACAACCGGTGTCTGCAGAACCGGTGCCTGATCTAAAATCAGGTCAAAATATTCTGCAATGCCCGTGGCATCCGCCACGCCAAGACGTTTCAGCCGGTCGTTACCATTTAGAAATGTTGTACTGTCATCGTGGTTGCTGACATAAGCATGCTCCACAATCAGTCCCGGAAAACCGGCATACTTGCTCCGCTTGATCACGGCGTAGTAATCTGCCTTTGATTTATCCGGATAGCGGGACCCCACAGCCGAATTTCGGTAAAGAATTCCATTATTTTTCAGTCCAAGTGCCACCAGCTGTTTCTGAATACTTGCTGCCGCCATTTTTCCTTCACTTCCCACCTCTTCTTTATACCCGCTGTTCGGATAATAAACACAGGCTCCATGGTCGGTTTTTTTCAGGGAAGCATTGTTGTGTATCGCAACAAACAGATCTGCTTTCCTGCTTTTTGCAAAATTCACACGGTTTCCAAGTGTCACAAAACGGTCGGAAGAACGCGTCATATATACCTTCACTCCTGCATACTTTTCCAGTTCGGTTTTACAGGCCTTTGCAATGGCAAGATTTAACTGTTTCTCCTTGTATGTTTTTCCGCCCCACTTATATCTGGCACCCTGATCATGCCCTCCATGTCCCGGATCAAGAACTACAACCACCGGATCTGCGTCCGGCGCCTGATTTGCAGCCGCATACACGTTTCCCGGCAGGAAAAGACCAATTCCCAGTATTGCCAATGCCAAAAACACGCCTGCCATTTTTTTCATTTGTACTTTCTTTTTCATTTGTTTCCTACTTTACTTTAATTGCTGTGGTGTTTGAAAATGCTCCGTAATAGTTCTTTTTGTTTACCGTTTTGTATGCGCGGACCTTATAGCGATAGGTTGCCCCTTTTTTCAGTTTTGTATTCCGATACGAAGTTCCCTTGACCGCTGCAATCTTTGTATATTTTCCGGTCTTTGTGTTCAGCCGGTATACCTGATAGCCAGTTGCCCCGGAAACCTTACTCCACTGCACGGTAACTGCTGCATCTTTTGTACTGAGTTTTATCGTTTTTACCTTTGCTGGATTTGCAGGTTTTTCCGCTTTTTTGGTCGTTACCTGCTTTTCTGCGGAATACGTGCCCCTGTAATTTTTATTTCTGTAAGTTTTGTATGCACTGACTTTATATGTATAAGTCTTTCCCGCAGCAAGTTTCTGATCGCTGTAGAAAAGCGTCCGGGCACTTTTTACCGTCGCAATCTGTCTGTATTCCCCGGTTGCTGTATCCAGCCGGTAAATCATATATCCGGTTACTCCGTCCACTGCTTTCCACGTCAGTTTCACGGAAGAAGTCCCGGTTGCGGAAACATTCGTCAAGTTCACCTGTCCCGGCAGTGTCACATCGCTGTAAACATCCGAAAAACTGCCCGCCAGTACATTGTCATTATTTTTTTCATATGCGCGGATTTTAAATTTATATTCGGTTGCGCCTGTCAGGCCGCTTACAGTATAAGAAGTACTTCCTCCTTCTACGTCAGCAACCATTTCATACTGATCACTTGCAGCGCTGTACTGATAAATCTGATATCCGGCAGCTCCCTGCGTCTGTTTCCATGACAATCCAAGAGAGGTTTCGGTCCGCGTCTGCGTTGCAATTCCGCTGACCTTTTTCGGCAAAGTAGTTACCGAAGCCGGAGAAGAAAATGTTCCGTAATAAGCATTTCCTCCTATCGTCCAGTAACATCTCACTTTATACTGATAAACTTTTCCTCCTTCTGCCGTTGTGTCTGTATAACTGCAATCTGTTGTTGTCTTCAGCAACGTGTATTTTCCCTGGTCCGAGTCACTGCGCCACACCTGATAACCTTCCACATCATCCGCAGAAACACTGTCCCAGCTCAGATTTACAGTACCCGAAGCACCATCCGCAGCCTTTAGCCCGGTCGTCTGTTCACTGGTATCCTTATACCAGAAATTTGCATCCAGGCTTCCCGCATAACCATCTATTTTTGCAGCAGATGAATACTGCCAGAATTCATAATCGTATGCCACGTCCGAATATGGCGTTCCTGATTTTGTATTGCTTGTCGTGGTATTGTTGTACCGTGCCACCCACAGGGAGCAGTCATACAGGGTGTCCGTATTGATGTAGTTTTTAATCCATGCATAAGATGCATATACGCCTGCCCGGTATCCGGCTGCCGTAATGGTATCCGCAAATGCCTGACATACCGCTGTCTCTTTTGTTTTGGAAAGTTTTCCCGCAGTCAGACGCTTGTTTGCCCCTGCCTCCCGGTCCATGATGATCGGCATCGACACATTCCAGCCGTACTGGTCAATCATATCGAGCACATACTGTGCTTCCTCCCGAGCCTCTGTCTCATTCAGAGCCTGGGAAAAGAAATACAGTCCGACATTGATATCATTGGAAACTGCTCCCTGAATATGACTGTCTGCACAATTATCTCTGTAAATACTTCCATCTTTCGTATCTCTGGATGCCACACGCACGAAAGCAAAATCAATTCCGGCTCCGTGAATACTTTCCCAGTCCAATCCGGTCTGTGTCCACTTTGTTCTGTCTTTGGAATACTTTTTCTTCAGTGCTGCATCCGCCTGCCAGTACGATACATCAATTCCGTTGACCAGTTCATCATCCGCATAGTCCGCTTTGTGATAATAGGTTGCGCTGGTATAATCACCGGCCGTCGTAAAAGACGCATTCAAAAAAGCACTCGAATACGACGATGCTTTTTTCAAGGATGTCCGATTCCCGAAAACAGGTGCATTCTTTTCTATCAGTGTATCCAGATCCGGCTTTGACTCATACACGGTCTCATCCTCTATGCTCTGTCCCATGACGCCATCCATCTGCGCTTCGGGCACCTGAGCCTTTAACTGCTGTGGCGCCACAATACAAACCGCCGTCACCGCCAGTCCTGCCATAACTATCTTCGCCTTGGTAAATGCCAATTTCTGTTCCTCCCTCTGTTACCGTTCAATAAACTACTCATTTTACATAGTAACTTTATATGATTGTGCTTGTCAATGTTATTTCCCTTGCAAAATCTGTTTTTTGCAAATTTAAGAAATCCTTAAATAATATTAAGAAAAAGAGCACTTGCTTTCGCAAGTGCTCCTGTTATACTTATGTTATCTTAATTGTTAGAAAATTCTTCGAACTGCAAGAATGGTTCTGTAATTTGCAGGAGAAGTATATTTAATACCGTCTCTTGCATTGCTTGCATGTACAATCGTATTGTTTCCAACATAGATTGCAACATGTCCGCTGTAACATACGATATCACCCGGCTGCATGTTTGATGTGCTGACGCCATATCCTACACTTCTTAAAGCACTTGAGCTGTGTGGAAGGCTGACACCGAAATGTGCGTATACAGACATTACAAATCCGGAACAATCCGTTCCGTTTGTAAGGCTTGTCCCACCATATACATATGGATTTCCTACAAACTGTCCTGCATAACTTGCAACCGCTGATCCTGTTGAAGATGCGCTTGATGAATCCTGTACGGAAGAATCTGAGCTTTGTGACTGTGAAGAACCTGAAGAGGTTGTCTGAGATGCACTCTCTGCTTTCTGTGCTGCTCTGTCCGCAGCCTCACGCTCCTCTTTTTCCTTCTGTAATCTTGCCTTTTCTTCTGCAGCAGACTCTGCATATGTGTATTCTGTAGATAATGTGACATAATCTGTAGATACATAGCCTTTGCCTTCATCTACAGAAACCTTTGCCCATCCATCCTTTGACTCATCCAGTACCGTCAGATCGTCTCCTTCCGGCACCAGAGTAATTACTTCTGCCTTCTGGGAAGCTCCCTTGCGGACTTTTAATGTCTCTGTCTCTACAAGAGCAACTCTTCTTCCTGCTTTCTTTAATTTTTTCTCATCACCAATGGATACGAATTCAGATTTTACATAACCTGTTACCGATCCAGATTTGATTTTGTACCAGCCATCCTTCTCCCCGATGACGGTTCCTACGTTATTCTTATATAATTTTCCTACAGCCTTGCTGTCTGTAGTTGGTTTCTTACGAACGTTCACGTAATCATCCACAACAGCTACCGCTTTGTCTTCATACTCAGACTTTACAACTGGTGCTTCAACTTCTTTTACTTCCGGCTGTGCACTTGCAACGGTTGCCTCATCTTCCACTTTTTCTGCGACTTCACTGAGTGCCAGTGAAAATCCTGCTGTCGGTGCAGATGATGTTGTTGCAATATCGGAAGCAAGGCTTGCGACTCCAGCAGTTGGTGCTGCGTAAGCTGCTACAGTAAAATTGCCAATGGTCAGTGCCCCAACTAACCCACATGCGGTCAATTTTAATAATGTTTTACGTTTCATTTTCGCCTCCAATGACTTTTGTACTTCTTTATTACGAATTTGTTACAATTATTACATTGTCATTATAGCAAAGGCACGGATATGTGTCAACCCCTTTTCCATCCACAGAATTCAATTGAATTTTTCGTATATTTATGCCATAATAAAGATGTAATAAAGAAAAACACGTATACCGAGTATTTTAAAAGGAGATCTGTCATATGGATATTTCAAGTATCAGTTCTGCGCTTCTTTCCGTAAACAGTTCCGATCCCGGCTCTCTGGCAAATGCCGTCAGCATTAAAATGCTTGACAATGCCATCTCATCGAATGAATCGCTTGGTGTTGGGCTGGCAAAAATGATGGAGAACTCTGTTTATCCTAATTTAGGAAGTAACATTGACGTTTCCGTCTGACCGGAAAAAGAACCGCAAAGACAACAAAAGAGATCTGTGCAATGCACAGATCTCTTTTCGTTTTTGATCTTTTCTTTATTTTACAGCAATGGCTTCAATTTCAAGCATAACATCTTTTGGAAGACGTGCCACTTCCACACAGCTTCTGGATGGAAATGGTGACGGGAAAAATTTTGCATAAACTTCATTAATTGCTGCAAAATCATTCATTTCCTTGATAAAAACAGTGGTTTTTACTACCTTATCCATTCCGGTTCCGGCTGCCTCAAGCAGATTTGACAGATTTTCAAATGCCTGCTGCGCCTGTGCCACAGATCCTTCCGGAATTTCTCCGGTAGCAGGAACAACCGGGATAATGCCAGATGTGTATACCGTTCCGTTCACTTCAATCGCCTGTGAGTACGGTCCGATTGCGGCTGGTGCTTTATCTGTACTGATTACGTTTTTCATTTTATATTCCTCCTTTTGCCTTTACCTGCATTATACGAAACTCTTGCGGATTTTTCCACCATCCAGTGTAATTTTTCTTTCTTTATATAAGTGTCCGATGGCACGTTTAAACGCAGCTTTACTCAATCCGGTTTCCCTCTTAATCACCTCTGGACTCGCTTTTTCCGAAAACGGAAGCACTCCTGCATAGGAATCCAGCAATTCAAGTATTTTCTCTGCATCCGTGTCCATCTGAATATAAGCTTTTTCCCGCAGTGTAAGATCTAACTTTCCATCCGGTTTTACTGCAGTAACTTTCGCCTCAATCACATCTCCGATTTTCAGGAAACTGTGATCCTCTGAATTTGGTATTCTTGCGGAAAAGCGATCATCCACTGCCACAAAAGCACCAAAGTTATCGGAAAACTCATACACCCTTCCGGTTACCATCTGATCTTTCTGATACGGTGAATCCTTGGAAAGCAGATCGTACAGTCCCTTCATGCTGGCACAAAGCCGCTTGCTTTTATCAATATAAAGGGTTACAAGAATCTCGTCACCTGCTTCTACCCGTGAAGTCATCTCTTTATATGGCAGAAACAGATCTTTTTCCAGTCCCCAATCCAGAAAAGCACCGATCTTTCCAACTTCTTTCACCACAAGCGGTGCATATTCTCCCAGTGTCAGCTTCGGTGTGTTGGTTGTTGCAATCAGCCGGTCTTTGGAATCTTTATATAAAAAGACCCTTATCTTTTCCCCCGGTTTTGCATCTTCCGGCACCTGTTTTGACGGAAGCAGCACATGTGTCTCACCGCCCATATCCTCTGCCAGATATACTCCGAAGTCTACTTTTTTTACATAATACAAATCCTGATATTCTGCTAATTTCATCTTTTTCCTACGCTTTCAAAAAAACAACAACTGCATATGGCTGCCCATCCGGTGCACACAGTGCAACCGTCACACGGGGATCTTCTATCGTCACATGCGGCACAATTACATCTCTGCACATCGCAGCTTTTTTATATTCTACCCGGACTTCCATTGTCCGAAACTCCTTCGGAACATATTCCATCGCCACCTGTACATATCTGGTATTGTTCATATGGTGATTGGTATCTATGAAATAAGAAGGAACGACCAATGAATCTTTTTCTTCATATTTTTCCGGCAGCATAATTTTCCGCTCGCTGCATTGCATGGGAAGCTGTGGTTCCAATCCGTATGCATCCGAGATTTCTTTTGTCACTCTGACCGGAATTTCCTTCTTTGTATCCATCAGTACCCATACGGAATTTGCATATGCCATCCGTTCCCCATCCCTGCCGTTCATGGAGAAATTCCGGTAACCGTAAAAGCCTTTCATTCCATATGCCCATGTCTGTGTCGTAATCTGTTCGCCCAGCCGCGGCATCCGGTTCAGACAGATCTGCCAGGAAGATAAGATCCATGCCTTTTGTGCATCGGTCCATACTTCCACACCAAGGTTCACGGCCTCTGAATGAAATACGCTGCAATCCTGAAAGTAATCCATAAGCGCCAGCCATGTCATCCGGCCTTGCGCATCTGTCTCACTGTATCTTACCCTGCTGTCAAATTCGTACATTACCGTGTCCTTTCTTATTCTTATCTTTTATAAAACAAAAAGCACTACATAATGTAGTGCTCTTCAGCTGGCCCACCAGGATTCGAACCTGGAAATGACGGAGTCAGAGTCCGTTGCCTTACCATTTGGCGATGGGCCAATGTGTTTCATGTCTCTCAACAAATGGTATTATACATGGAACCCCTATAAGTGTCAACCCATATTTTCAAATTTTTTCAAAAAAACACAACTTCTTTATCAATTAGTGCATATACGCAGGTTTTTCCCCATTCCAGTCCGGCAGATCCGTTGGTCAGTTCTGTAATCTCTTTCGGAAGTATTTCTTTTTGTTCTGTAGGTACGAGAATTGTCATGGTAACATCCGCCTCATATGCCGTATCCAGAATCACGGTGTGTTTCTGTCCGAACAGATACTGCAGCTTTCCAAGTCCATTATAATCGGTATGAACCAATAGCTGCTGCCCCTTACATTTTTCTATGAGCCGGCTGGCTGCAAGTCCAGCCTGTGTGGCTGCCTGATAGGCGCGTACAAGCCCTCCTGTTCCAAGCAGCACACCTCCAAAATAACGTGTAACAACAACCGCAACGTCCGTAATTTTCTCCCGGAGAAGTACATCCAGCATCGGACGGCCTGCGGTCTGTGCCGGCTCTCCATCATCCGAACAGCGCGTCAGTTCCTGCCTCTCCCCGATGACAAAAGCAGAACAGTTATGACGGGCATCCCAGTATTTTTTCTTTGTCTCATTAATGAAAGCAACCGCTTCTTCTTCTGACTGAACAGGTTTTACCGTTGCTATAAAACGAGATTTCTTCTCTGTGATTTCACCCTCTCCTCCGGTATAGACCACTCGCATATATCCTATTCTCCTTTGTATCATTCCTCATTCTTCTCCGGTATCTGTTCCGGTTCATATGTTTCTTCCGGTTTTGCATCATCCGGTGGATCTGCCGGTTCTTCTTCCGGCTTCTCCTCATCCTGCGTTTCGGCATCGTGTATATTGCATGTTCCATTTAAAAATTTCTCTGTCGCACAGTACTGGTAATCAGCCGAGCCCTTTTCGGCACCCACAATATAAGTTTTTGTCACAACCTGATCTGCCGGACAGTATTCTCCGGCAACTTTTCCCGATGCCTCACAAATCTGCAGAGAAATATGATGATCACAGTTCTCGGTCGGAACCGTTCCTTCTGCAAAATATTCCGTATAACTTTGCGTTCCACGTGGGTCTTTATCACAGACATCCGCTTCCGGCAGAAGTCCGGATTTTGCACAGACAACAGCCTGTGTAATTCCGGAAGGCTTTTCAAAATCTTTTGCCTTAAGATCTGCATGAATCCGCTTCATCACGGCTTTCCACAAATTCTTTGGATATCCCGTAGCTGACTGAATGGAATTGTCATCATATCCGCCCCATACCACGCAGGTGTAATAAGGCGTAAATCCGGCAAACAGTGCATCCCTGTTCAGCGTTGTCGTACCGGATTTTCCTGCCTGTGCCATTCCGGTTCCGAAATAGGCCCGCATACCCGTTCCACTCGTCATAACATCTTTCATGGCATCCGTCAGAAGCCATGCGGTATCCTCTTTTATTACCTGATGCTGTTCCTTTGTCTGTGTTTTATCAAGAAGAACGTTGCCGTCATGATCCAGTACCTGGGTATAAAAACTCGGTTCGTTATATTCTCCCTGATTTGCAATTGCGGCATAAGCTGCAGTAAGTTCCAGGTTTGTCACACCCTGTGTCAGACCTCCGAGAGAAATTCCAAGGTTTCTGTCCGTATCGGTAAGCGTGGAAAATCCGAAGTTTTCTGCATATTCATATCCCAGATCCACACCAATATCCTGAAGTGTTTTTACAGTCACAATATTGATGGATTTTGTAATTGCTTTCCGGATGCTTGTAAAACCTCCGAATGTATGTGAGTAATTATTATATGTTTTATTTCCGACTGTAAATGGTGCATCATCCTGCACGGATGCCAGCGTTTTTCCCCCGGCATCAAGTGCCGGCGCATAGCATGCAATGATTTTAAAAGTAGATCCCGGCTGCCGGCAGGTCTTTGTTGCACGGTTCCAGGTACGGTTTCCCGCCTTATTTCCACGTCCGCCGACAATAGCCTGTACCTCTCCGGTCGACTGATCCATAATCGTCATCGCCACCTGTGGCTGCATGGTAATGAAAATATACTCTGAATTTTCTACCAGCTTGTCCCCTTTCCCGAGGACATCTTTTTCATACTGTGCAATTGCAGCCCGGCAGTCCTCCTCCGATGCAAAATTGATCGAATAATTCTGACTTTTGTTTTTCTTTTTATAATAGGAAAGCATTGTCTGATTGGTATATGTTTTTATTGTACCATCCTTCTCCTTCACCTGAAAAGAAAGATAGAATGAATATTTGGTACCCGCATCATAATTGGCTTTGTCTGCCACCTCCTCATCGCAGATTTTCTGGATTTGAAGATTCTGTGTGGACTTGATCGTCAATCCTCCCTGATAAATTGCCTTGTATGCTTCTGACTCCGAATAGCCTTTGATATTTACCAGATCATCAAAAACATCATCAATGACCGCGTCCACAAAATATGTGTTCATGGTTTCTTCCCTCACATCATTGTGTTCGGAAATCCTGCCATACACATCATCTGCCATCGCTTTATCATACTGTTTCTGCGAAATATATCCCTGTTTTTTCATGGCATCCAGCACATTCTTTCTGCGCTTTGCATTTTCCTTTGGATGAAGAATGGGATTGTAACCTGCCGGATTCTTTGTAATTCCGGCAATAACCGCACATTCCGAAAGTGTCAGCTTTGACACATCTTTCCCAAAATAACGCTGTGCTGCTGCCTGAACCCCAAGGGTATTGCTTCCAAGGTTGATGGAATTCAGATAATTTTCCAGAATCCAGTTCTTGTCATTTACCTTTTTTTCCAGCTCTATTGCCAGATACTGTTCCTGTATTTTCCGCTGTACCTGACGTTCCATCTTTTCCATTTTGGAAATATTACTGTCATTTTCGTTTGCCCACTGCTCACTCAACACATTATTTTTAATCAGCTGCTGCGTAAGCGTACTTGCTCCCTGACTGAAATCTCTGGTCCGGACATCCGCCACCAGTGCCCTGACAATTCCTTTCAGGTCAATACCGTTATGATCATAAAAACGCTCATCCTCGATCGCCACTACCGCATGCTGCAGATTCTCCGGAATCTGGTCAATTGTCACGTACTGCCGGTTGGATCCGGCTGCCACTAATTTTGCTGTCTCACTTCCGTCTGCCGCAAGCACTTTCGTGGAATATCCCGTTGGAATGACATCCACTTCGGATATATCCGGTGCGGATGCAAGAATTCCTTTAAATGCACCCACTCCAAAACTCACTGTCGCACAGCCTCCCACAATGATTCCAATCAGTAGAAGTTTCCCCAGTATGACTCCGATTTTATGACGTATTCTCGTTCCTCTTGCGTCCAGCTGTTTTGCTCTCCGGCGCAAAGAAGTTCTTCCATAGTTCATAGTTTTCTCCCCGCAGAAATAATAAAAATTCTTTTATCCATATATTATACCAAATAATATGTGCAATAGAAAGTTTTATTTATCGACAGCAAAAACCCCCGGCTTTCGCCAGGGGTCCGCTGTTGATGTATACTAAAACTAAGGGGATTAGATTTCACTAACCTAGCCATTAGATTAGTGCAAAATTATTCGACATCCTGTAAAGCTTCCATATCTTCCTCACCGGTACGAATCTTGACAACCTTTGCCACATCGTATACGAAAATCTTTCCATCTCCGATATGTCCGGTATAAAGAGCCTTCTTTGCGGCAGCAACAACACTGTCTACAGGAATCTTGCTTACTACAACCTCAACCTTAATTTTCGGAAGCAGGGTTGCATCGACTTCAGCACCACGATAACGTTCGCCGGAGCCCTTCTGGATACCACATCCCATAACCTGCGTACAGGTCATACCAGTAACACCCAGATCGTTCATTGCTTTCTTTAAGTGGTCGTAACGGGAAAGTTTTGCAATGATAACCACTTTGTACATACCGGTTGCATCCTTCGGAACTGTTGAGACAACTTTAACAGCTGCATCTCTTTTTGTCTGGGAAGCCTGTGCATATTCCGGTGTACCCAAATCTGTATTTTCATTGATATCCATTGTCATGGTATTGGAAACATCCATGATAGAAAATCCTGAGTAAGCTGATGCAAGTCCATGTTCCATAGAATCCAGACCAACAATTTCTTCTTCCTCTGTAACACGAAGTCCAATCGTTTTCTTAATGACGATAAATGCAATGGTAATGGTTACAGCTGTCCATGCAGCTACCGTAACAAAACCTAACAGCTGAATACCAAGCTGTCTGAATCCACCACCATAGAATAAACCAACCACCGAATCATTTCCCGGTGCGGATTTGGTAGCAAATAAACCAACGGCGATCGTACCCCAGATACCATTCATCATATGTACAGCTACCGCACCAACCGGATCGTCCACATGAAGCTTATAATCCAAAAGCCATACACCAAAGCAAACCAGTAAACCGGAAACAAAACCAATACAGATTGCACCGAAACAATCGGTCACGTCACAAGGAGCGGTAATTGCTACAAGTCCTGCAAGTGATGCATTCAGGCACATTGATACATCAGGTTTACCATATTTAAGCCATGTAAAGATCATACATACAACTGTTGCAACTGCCGGAGCTACGGTCGTTGTAAGAAATACGCTGGCAAGCTGTGAACCGGAAGTACATGCAGCGCCATTAAATCCATACCAGCCAAACCAGAGAATAAAACATCCAAGGCATCCAAGTGGAAGATTGTGTCCCGGGAATGCGTTGACTTTTGTAATCTTCCCAGACTTATCTTTTGAGAACTTTCCAATACGTGGTCCAAGCATTGCTGCACCGATCAGAGCAGAAATTCCACCAACCATATGGATCGCACAGGAACCTGCAAAATCGTGGAAACCAAGCTGTGATAACCAGCCGCCACCCCAGATCCAGTGTGCTTCAATCGGATAAATCAATGCCGAAATTACTGCGGAATAAATACAGTAGGATAAGAATTTTGTACGCTCTGCCATAGCACCTGATACAATCGTTGCTGTAGTTGCACAGAATACTAAGTTAAACACAAAATTCGAAAAATCAAAATTTGCATAACTGGTAAAGATATCAAATCCCGGTTTTCCGATAAAACCAAGAACATCTTCTCCCAGCAATAATGAAAAACCGATCAGGATAAACATTACGGTACCAATACAGAAGTCCATCAGGTTCTTCATCAAAATGTTGCCTGCATTCTTTGCTCTGGTAAAACCGGTTTCTACCATGGCAAAGCCTGCCTGCATCCAGAATACCAGTGCGGCACCGATCAGAAACCAGATGCCAAACATATTTTCATTGATAAAACTTACAATTTGTTGTTTATCCATAACAATCTCCTCCCTCTATAGAAAAAGAGACACTTTTCCAAAATTCCACAGCTTCGTGGTTCTGAAAAAATGTCTCTTTTTTATTTTATAAGATGTTTGTAAAAAATGTCCCTTAAATCTTTGGGTTAAACTTCAAAGATCAGATCTCCATAAGATGGCATTGGCCATAAATCCTTGTCAACGATCATCTCAAGCTTATCTACCGGTGCACGGAGTGCATCCATAGCAGATTTGACTTCATCCCTGTAATATACAGCCTGCACCTTACCTTCACTCATTTCTGTTCCCTTTGCAGTAACAGTTTCCAGACTCTTGAGTGCTTTCTGTGTCTCAGCAAGCAGGGAGGATGTCTCTGTCAAAATATCTGTCTGTGCGCTGACATCTGCAGATGCACATGCACTCTTTACCGTTGCAATTGACTGTCCAAGTTCTGTTGTGTACTTGATAACAGCCGGAATGATCTGCTTTCCAGCGATGTCAATCATGGCCTTTGCTTCGATATTGATGGTCTTTGCATATGTCTCGTACTCGATCTCTACACGGGATTCAAGCTCAGGCTTGGTAAATACTCCAAATTTTTCAAATGCAGCTACAGATTCCGGAGCGGTATATGCTGGAATTGCATCTACCATGGACTTGATATTTGGAAGTCCTCTCTTTTCTGCTTCTGCAACCCACTCATCAGAGTATCCGTTTCCGTTGAATACAATTCTCTGATGTTCGATAGCATATTTCTTGATCAGATCATGTGCTGCAAGCTCGAAATCGTCTGCTTTTTCAAGAACGTCACAGGCATCTGAAAATGCCTCTGCAACGATGGTATTTAATACGATATTTGCCTGTGCAACGGAATCCTGGGAACCAACCATACGGAACTCAAATTTGTTTCCGGTAAAGGCAAACGGTGATGTACGGTTACGGTCTGTTGCATCCTTCATGAAATCCGGAATCGTCTTAACACCGGTCTCAAGTTTCTCTCCTTCCAGACTGTGTGTTGCTGTACCTGTGCTGATCAGCTGATTTAATACGTCTCCAAGCTGATCTCCAAGGTAAATGGACAGGATCGCTGGCGGTGCCTCGTTTGCTCCCAGTCTGTGATCGTTTCCCACATCAGCTGCCGCTGCACGAAGAAGTGCTGCATGCTCATCAACTGCCTTTAAAATACAGGTAAGTACCAGTAAGAACTGTACATTCTCATGCGGTGTCTTGCCAGGCTCAAGCAGATTGATTCCATCGTCTGTTGTGATGGACCAGTTGTCATGCTTTCCGGAACCGTTGACACCTGCAAATGGTTTCTCATGAAGCAGACACTGTAATCCGTGACGTCCGGCAACTTTCTTTAAGGTCTCCATGATGATCTGGTTATGATCAACTGCCACATTGCACTCTGCGTAGATTGGTGCCAGCTCATGCTGTGCCGGAGCTACTTCATTGTGCTGTGTCTTTGCAGATACTCCAAGTTTCCAGAGTTCTTTATTGACATCTTTCATGTATGCTGCGATTCTCTCACGGATTGCTCCGAAATAGTGATCGTCCATTTCCTGACCCTTTGGAGGCATTGCCCCGAAAAGAGTACGTCCGGTAAAGATCAGATCCTTACGCTGTAAATACTTCTGACGATCTACAATAAAGTATTCCTGCTCTGGTCCAACAGAAGGAGTTACCTTCTTTGAAGTCGTGTTTCCAAACAGTCTTAACAGACGAATGGACTGTGTATCGATCGCTTCCATAGAACGAAGAAGCGGAGTTTTCTGATCCAATGCCTCTCCAGTGTAGGAACAGAAAGCAGTTGGAATACAAAGTGTTGCTCCTGCTGCATCCTGACGAACGAAAGCAGGTGATGTACAATCCCAGGCTGTATATCCTCTTGCCTCAAAAGTGGCACGAAGTCCACCAGACGGGAAAGAAGATGCATCCGGCTCACCTTTGATCAATTCCTTGCCGGAAAAGCTCATCAGAACCTTGCCATTTGGCATCGGTGCTGTGATAAAAGAATCATGCTTCTCTGCCGTTACACCAGTCAATGGCTGGAACCAATGGGTATAATGGGTTGCACCTTTTTCAATGGCCCACTCTTTCATCTCATGTGCGATGACGTCTGCGGTCTCAAGATCAAGTTCTTTTCCTTCATCCATAACTTCGTGAAGTTTCTTGTAAACTTTTTTTGGAAGACGTTCCTGCATGACAGTGTCATTGAATACGTTCTCGCCAAAAATGTCTGCAACGTTAAAATAATCACTCATTTTTTACAACATCCTTTCTTTTCACAATCAAATCCCCTGATTGTACGCTTATTCACCAAACATCAGTCATCTTACTAAAAAAGGGCATTCCAATAGCTATATTGGAACGCCCTCGTTCTTAACTCATGTTTAATCTGAAACTAAGATACCTCTTTCCAACACAAAATGCAACCTCTTTTTAGAATTTTTTTATAATTTATACATTTTGACGTTTTTCTATCAAAATCTACTTCTTTTTTGTCTACTTCTTCCAGTTCTACTACAAAACAGGTACATTTTCTAATTTCTTTGTATGAGGCATACCAGCCTTTTTCCTATGAAATGAAAAAAAGGAAGTGTCATGCGGCACTTCCTTTTGTACATGTTCTATTATTCAGCTTTTCCAACAGAACCGAACAGTTCCATCTTTTCCTTAACAGTAGCTTTGATTGCATCTGCACCAGGAGCAAGAAGCTTACGAGGATCAAATCCCTTGCCCTCTAAGTCCTTACCAGCCTCAATGTATTTACGTGTAGCATCTGCGAAAGATAACTGGCACTCTGTATTAACATTGATCTTAGATACACCAAGAGAGATTGCTTTCTTGATCATATCAGCCGGGATACCTGTACCCCCGTGAAGAACCAATGGCATAACACCGGTCTTAGCCTGGATTGCATCGAGAGTCTCGAAGCTTAATCCCTTCCAGTTTGCAGGATATTTTCCATGAATGTTACCGATACCGGCAGCAAGCATATCAACACCAAGATCAGCGATTGTCTTGCACTCGTCCGGATCTGCGCACTCACCCATACCAACAACACCGTCTTCTTCTCCACCGATGGAACCAACTTCACACTCGATAGAAAGTCCTAAGTTGTGTGCTACATTTACTAATTCTGTAGACTTTGCAAGGTTCTCCTCAAATGGATAATGAGATCCGTCGAACATGATGGATGTGAATCCTGCTTTAATACACTTGTAGCATCCTTCGTATGTTCCATGATCCAGATGAAGTGCTACAGGAACTGTGATTCCAAGTTCCTCATCCATAGCCTTAACCATAGCTGCTACGGTCTTGAAACCTGTCATGTACTTACCAGCACCCTCAGATACACCAAGGATTACAGGACTCTTTAATTCCTGTGCGGTAAGAAGAATGGACTTTGTCCACTCCAGGTTATTGATATTGAACTGACCAACTGCATAGTGGCCTGCTTTTGCTTTTTTGAGCATTTCTGTTGCAGATACTAACATTTGTATTTCCTCCTAATCATAAGTTACCTAGATTATAGTACACTTTTCCCCAAAAATAAAGTTAATTTTTTAACAAAATATTTCAACTCTCTGCTTCAAATTTCGGATGACTACTTCCCGGTGTGCTCCGCCGAATTCACCGTCGAGTGTCCACGGTACTTCTTCCTTCGCCGTAATGTGTACAGCATCGGTTTTAAACGAATAAATCAGATCCGAATCATCAATCATATTTGTCAGGCAGGCAAGGATTTCATTCAGCTCAATCGGATTCTTCGGATTGCGGATCAAAGTCACTTCAAACAAACCGTCATCAAGTTTTACATCATTTCCGGTCATTCCCTTAAAGCCCCCGACAGAAACGGAATTGGTAACCATTCCGTATATAAATTCATCCTGAAACACTTTTCCGTCATATTCCACCTGCATACGGAACGATGGAATGTCCCGAAGCTGTTTGACACCCTCCATAATATATGCCACGTGCCCGAAAATATTTTTCAGCTGCTGGGATGTCTTATAGGAAACCTCTGTAAACAGACCAAACGCTGCTATATAGACAAAGGTATCCGAATTGAAATCTCCGATATCACATGGAAATCTGTTTTGTCCAACCGCACGTTCCGCTGCCTTTAGCATCTCCTTCGGGATTCCGAGAGAATTGGCAAAGTCGTTTGTACTTCCGGCCGGAATATATCCAATCGGAATATGCAGCTTCGCCTGCATCAGCCCGGTCATCACTTCATCAAGTGTTCCGTCACCCCCACTGCAGACAATACGGTCATATCCCGCACCCTCTTCCACCACCTTGCGCGTCGCATCTGCCTGTGCCTGTGTGGTATAAATTGTCACGTCAAATCCTGCCTTCACCATCATGTCCACAATATCTACAAGATGATTTTTAATCTGTCCTTTTCCTGCATGCGGATTAAAAATAAATAATAGCTTCTGGCTCATACGTAGTTCCCCTTTATATAAGATTTTCTGCAATTGCGGCAAGTTTCCGTAATCTGTGATTCACACCAGATTTTCCGACCGGTGGATCAAGATAAGTTCCCAGTTCCTTTAAAGTTGCCTCGGGATAATCCAGACGTGCCTGTGCAATCTCCGCCAGCGGTTCTGGAATGTTGTCAAACCCTATGGTATCCCGGATCCTCTTGATATCTTCCATTTGTTTCACTGCTGCATTCACCGTTTTGTTGATATTTGCAGTCTCACAGTTTACCTTGCGGTTCACAGAATTGCGCATCTCCTTTAAAATTCTTACATTTTCCAGATTCATCAAAGATACATAAGCTTCCATGACATTCAGCAGATCCACAATCTGTGAACCTTCTTTCAGGTAAACCACCATACGCTCTTTGCGTTCTACAATCTTAGGCTCCGTCTCAAAAAATTCCATCAGTTCTTTCAGCTGCTGTGCCTGTTCAAGCGTATGGCAGACAATTTCAAAATGATAGGATTTATTCGGATCACTGATCGATCCCGCTGCCATAAATGCTCCACGGATAAATGCTCTCTTACAGCATGTCTGCTGCACCAGCATCCCATCCGCTCTCCGGTGATTTATTTTCCGGGACCGGTACGGTTCCTGATCCCAGTGCAGTGTCTGCATGATCTGTAAAACCTCCTGTTTCTCTCCAAATATTTTTTGCAACAGCAGACCATATTTTGTCTGCAGCAAAGAATTTTCGTTGGAAACTACAAGCTTTCCCTCTTCATCCAGCATGCCTTCCAGTTCCAGTATTCCTGCCAGTTCTGCGATCTGGCAATGTCTGCTCCGTCCGAACTGTTTTGCCAGTTCCTCTTTTACTTCACTCGAAAACGACATCCTATTTTCCTCTCAGCGCATCTTTCCCGATATCGCGATGTTCAATTTTCAATCCGTATTCCCGGTTTTTTTTCTGACTCAGACGCTTGTACAATTCATTGGCAAGTGTGACGGAACGATGTTTTCCTCCGGTGCATCCGATGGAAATTACCAGCTGATTCTTGCCCTCGGAAATATAGTGTGGAATCAGAAATGTCACCATATCTTCCAGCTTGTTTAAAAAGATCTTTGCCTCATCATATTTCATGACATACTGCTGGATTTCCACATCATTTCCTGTCTTTGGACGAAGTTCTTCCACATAATACGGATTTGGCAGAAACCGCACATCCATGACGATATCAGAATCTGCCGGAATTCCATACTTGAATCCAAAAGAAAGAATCGTAACATACATGCTGTTAAATTCTTCATCCTGTACAAAGATCTTTTCCAGTTCTGTTTTTAATTCTCTCGTAAGCAGACGGCTGGTGTCGATAATATAATCCGCTTCTTTTTTCAGAAATTCCATTTTCTGACGTTCCCGCATGATTCCCTTATCCACACGCTCTCCCTGTGCCAGCGGATGGCTTCTTCGGGTCTCTTTATAGCGTTTTACAAGAACCGCATCCTCTGCATCCAGAAACAGCACTTCATACTGGACATCCTTACTTTTTAAAATTTCCAGCATATCCTGCACTTTATCCAGATTTTCACCGCTCCGCGCATCAATTCCGATCGCCACATTTTTCATCTGCGTATCAAAATTTGTTGCAAAATCCACAAGTTTATCCAGAAGCGGAATCGGAAGATTATCGATACAAAAGAATCCCATATCTTCCATCATTTTCATTGCTGTACTTTTTCCGGCTCCTGACATGCCCGTCACAATTACAAATCTCATCTAGAACTCTCCTATCATTTTCACTTCCGGTTCAAGTGTCACACCAGACTGTTTTTTCACACGTTCCTGTACATCTTTCATCAGCTGCAAAATCTCTGCTGCGGTGGCATTTCCTCTGTTTATCACAAATCCGCAGTGTTTTTCGGAAACCTGGGCATCCCCAACGGCATAGCCTCTCAGCCCGGCATCCATAATCAGTTTTCCTGCAAAATAGCCTTCCGGACGCTTAAACGTACTGCCTGCACTTGGATACTCCAGCGGCTGCTTCTCCACACGTTTTTCCCTGAGTTCTGCCATCTTTGCACGGATCTCCTGCTCCGGTGCCGGCGTCAGGGACAACTCTGCCTCCAGTACCAGAAAATGATTCTTGGGAATACAGCTGTGCCTGTAGGACAGATCCAGTTCCTCCCGTGAGAGTACCTTTTGCTCACACTCCGGGGTAAGCACTGTCACCTGCCGGATGACATCTTTCATTTCTCCGCCATAGGCACCCGCATTCATGGTCACTGCACCGCCTATGCTTCCCGGAATTCCGGCAGCAAATTCCATGCCGCCCAGACCGGCAGCTGCCGCTTTTGCAGCCACCTGGGAAAGCAGGGCACCTGCCTGCGCACGCAGGATATTTCCCTGCACTTCCACCGCATTCATCTGTGCCCCGACTTCAATAACAAGTCCACGGATTCCTTTGTCTCCAACCAGAAGATTACTTCCGTTTCCGATCACTGTCACTGCATGCCCTTTCTTTTTAGCCAGGCCAAGAATTACCGGAAGTTCCTGTTTCTTTGGACACACGTAAAGATCCGCAGGACCTCCCACGCGAAATGTCGTGTGTTTTTTCATCGGTTCCTGCTGATATACGACCAGCTCAGGCAATGCCGCCCTGATTTCTTCAAGCCACTGATCCATTATGCCTCCTTCAGGAAAGCCACATAGCCGTGCAATGCCTCATACAGATCCACTTTGCTGATGATTTCCCATGGTGCATGCATATTCAGTACGGCAACTCCGCTGTCAATAACATTCATGCCATAATTTGCAAGAATATATGCGATGGTTCCGCCGCCGCCCTGATCTACTTTTCCAAGTTCTGATGTCTGGAACGATACATCATTATCATCAAAAATTCTGCGCAGTCTTGCAATATACTCTGCATTTGCATCATTGGAACCTGATTTTCCTCTGGCTCCTGTATATTTGTTCAGGACAAGTCCCTTCCCAAAGTAAGCACAGTTACGTTTTTCCATCACAGACGGATAATTCGGATCAAATGCCGCAGATACATCGGAAGAAAGCACTCTGGAATTATGCAGCGCTCTGCGCACTTTCAATTCGCTGTATTCCCCAAGCAGATTGATGATCTCTGCCACACTGTCCTCAAAGAAATGGGACTGCATGCCGGATGCACCGACACTTCCGATCTCCTCTTTGTCTACCAGAAGACATACGCTGGTATGCTGTGGCTTTTCAATCTCAAGCATTGCCGCAAAAGACGGATAAGCACACACTCTGTCGTCATGTCCGTATCCCATGATCATGCTGCGGTCAAAGCCGTAATCTCTGGCAGCCCCTGCCGGAACAACTTCAATCTCCGCAGACAGAAAATCTTCCTCGTCCACACCGTACTCTTTGGACAGAATATTTAAAATATTTGCCTTTACGCGGTCTTTCATCTCTTTTTTCTCTTTTTCATCATCACTTGCTGCCGGAATACTTCCGACAAGCAGATCAAGGTTTTCTCCTTCGATCACCTTGGATGCCTTTTTCTCCATCTGTTCTCCCGCTAAATGAATCAGCAGATCACTCACGCCAAAAACAGGATCTTCCGGTTTTTCTCCGATATTGACCGTAACCGTTGTACCGTCTTTTTTACAGATTACACCGTGCAGTGCAAGTGGAAGTGTCACCCACTGGTATTTCTTCACACCTCCATAATAATGCGTATCTAACAGTGCCATCTCCGTATCTTCATATAACGGTACCTGTTTTAAATCCATACGTGGGGAATCAATATGTGCGCCGAGAATGTTCATTCCTTCCTCGATGTCTTTTTCACCGATCACAAACAGAGCGAGACCTTTTCCCATATTATTGGCAACAATGCGGTCTCCTGCTTTTAATTTTGTATTCTGCGCAATCTTTTCACTCAGATCTGCAAATCCGGCTTCCTTTGCCTTCCGGTAGAATTCCCCTGCACACTCGCGCTCAGTCTTGCAGGAAGATATAAACTTACGGTATTCTTCCGCAAATGTAAATACATCCTGTCTTTTGGTTCCTTCCGGGTATTTCTCCCACGCATTTTTCTTTTCCATGATTTCTTACATCTCCTCATTTACTCTCGTCTATTCTTCATCGTCACTTTTTGTCATATTTGCCTGAACTCTGCGATACAGTTCCTGTGCCGCATTGTAGCCCATCTTCTTCTGTCTGTGGTTGACAGCCGCAGTCTCACAGATAACCGCCAGATTCCGCCCCGGACGGATTGGAAGGGAATGGCATACTACCTTGTTGCCCAGATATTCGATATATTCTTCTTCCAGTCCCAGGCGGTCATAATCCGCATCTTTCTTCCAGTCTTCCAGTTTGATCACCAGATCAATCTGCTGCTTTTCCTTGACGCACTCTACACCATACAGAGTCTTTACATCTATGATACCAATGCCCCGCAGTTCAATAAAATGCCGGGTCACTTCCGGAGAAGTTCCGATCAGTGTATGTTCATTGATCTTTCGGATTTCCACTACATCATCCGTAACCAGACGATGTCCGCGGCGGATCAGTTCCAGAGCCGCCTCGCTTTTTCCGATTCCACTGTCTCCTGTAATCATGAGACCCTCGCCATATACATCGACCAGAACCCCGTGAACGGTAATACAGGGTGCCAGTTCTTCACCCAGTGTATAGATCAGCTCTGCCATAAATTCAGAAGTCGGACGATCCGTACCAAGAACCGGCACTTCATTTTTTATTGCCTCTTCTAAGAAAATTTCATCTGGCTGCAGACTGCGGCAGAAAATCACACATGGGATATCAAACTTCAGAAACGCATCATAACGGGTTTTCTTTTCCGCATCACTCATCTGCTGGATAAACGTATATTCTACATTTCCAATCATCTGTATTCTTGATTCCTCGAAATGTTCAAAATATCCGGTCAGCTGTAATGCCGGACGATTCACATCGCTGGAAATAATCTTACATTTTTTCAGATTGATATCCGGCGTAAAATTTTTCAGATTTAAAACCTGCGCAACTTTTGCAACACTAACACTTCCATTTGACATATTCATTTCCCCCTGTGGCTCATATTAAGCAGTACCTGTGCCGGACTGCCTTTTTATAAACAGATTGTACCATGAATCTTTCCATATCACAAGTTGCTAAGCCGGTCCGGAATGCAGGGTATCATATACATTCTGTGCAGCCGCCAGATTCATGCTGTCGGTTTCTGCCAGTTCCTCCACAGATGCGTTTTTCATATTTTCCATAGACTGGAATCTCCGCATTAGTGCCTTTCTTCTGGCCGGTCCGATTCCCTCAATGTCATCTAAAATGGAATGCACCTGTGTCTTAGAACGCAAAGACCGGTGATACTCAATGGCAAACCGGTGTGCTTCATCCTGAATCCGGGTAATCAGTTTAAATCCCTCTCCATGCCGGTCAATCGGAATTTCCACATTGTGGAAATATAGTCCCCTTGTACGGTGATTGTCATCCTTGACCATACCGCAGACCGGAATATCCAGTCCCAATTCTTCCAGCACCTGCAGACAGATATTTACCTGGCCGCGTCCGCCATCCATCATGATGATATCCGGGAAACGTGTAAAACTGCCGACTTCCTGCGGCATATTTTTTTCTTCCAGTTCTTTCTGTTCCTGCATGCCGTGCGTAAACCGCCGGGTCAGAACCTCATGCATGGAAGCGTAATCATCCGGTCCTGATACCGTACGGAGTTTAAATTTCCGGTAATCGCTCCTCTTTGGCCGCCCCTTTTCATATACAATCATGGAACCGACGGTTTCAAATCCGTTGATATTGGAAATATCGTAAGCCTCCATACGGTTTAAGTCTTTCATGCCAAGCAGCTGTTCAATCTCTTTTACCGCGCCGATTGTGCGGCCTTCTTCTCTCTTGATCTTTTCTTTATCCTGACTGAGAACCAGCTGTGCATTTCTTGCAGCCAGTTCCACCAGTTTTTCTTTCAGTCCTTTTTGTGGAATTCTTATCGTCACTTTCCGCCCACGTTTTGCAGTCAGCCATTCCTCCAGTACTGGAATGTCTTCGATCGCCTCCTGCAGCATAATCTCCCGCGGAATAAATGGCGTGCCGGAATAATACTGTTTCACAAAATTTACCAGAATATCTCCCGTGCTTTCTTCCGATCCCACGCGCACATGAAAATGATCCCTTCCGATAATCTTTCCACTGCGGATAAAAAACACCTGAACCACCGCATCCCGGTCATCACTCGCCAGTGCAATGATATCTTTGTCTTCTCCGTCCGTATTGGTAATTTTCTGTTTCTGGGCAATCTGGCTGACACTGTTTAACAGCTCACGGTATTCGATCGCCCGCTCAAACTCCATCTCCTCGGAGGCTTCCTGCATCTTTTCTTTTAATTCACGCAGCACCGGCGCATAATTTCCATTTAAAAATTCCAGTGCTTTGCTGACCTGTTTTCCATAGGTTTCTTTATCCACATATCCCTGACACGGTGCACCGCACTGATGAATATGATAATTCAGGCAGGCACGGTCCAACCCGATGTCCCGCGGAAGCTTTCGGCTGCAGGTGCGTAGTTTATAAAGTTTATTGATCAGTTCAATCGTATCTTTCACCGCACCGGCACTCGTATACGGTCCAAAATAACGGGACTTGTCTTTTTTCACCTGCCGGGAAAAAAGGACCCGGGGAAAATCCTCCTGCACGGTTACCCGGATATACGGATACGTCTTATCATCCCGCAGCATGGTATTGTATTTCGGCGTATGTTCCTTGATCAGATTGCACTCAAGCACCAGTGCCTCCAGTTCGGAGTCCGTGATAATATACTCAAAGCGTGCAATATGCTCCACCATCTGTTTTTTCTTGATTCCCTCATCATGGCTGGGCTGAAAATACTGCCGTACCCTTTTGCGCAGACTGACTGCTTTTCCTATATATATGATTGCATCTGTTTTGTCATGCATAATATAAACTCCCGGTTGATCCGGGAGTTTACGCAATTCTTCCTGAAAGTCGAACATGATTTAATCCTCAAACATATCATCACTCACAAATGCGGCTTTGGAATCCTTTTTATCCTTCTCTGTGTCATCCGGCATCAGGGCTTCTTTATCCTCTTCTTGCGGAAGTCCTTTCATCTCGCGGAAAATCTTCATGAATTCCTTGCCGGTAATGGTTTCTTTTTCATACAGGTATTCACTGATATGATCAAGAATTTCACGATTTTCCGTCAGCATCTGCATTGCTTCATTGTAACTGTTATTAATAATGGAAAGTACTTCCTTATCAATCTGTCCTGCCGTGTCTTCTCCGCAGATCAGACCGGCTCTTCCATCCAGATACTGGTTTTCCACCGTAGCAAGACACATCATGCCAAACGTATCTGACATACCGTACATGGTAACCATGGCACGCGCGATCTTGGTTGCATTCTCGATATCGTTTGCTGCACCGCTGGTTGCGGAATGGAATACAAGCACCTCCGCAGCACGTCCTGCCATAAATGTCGTAATCTTTGCAAGAAGTTCGTCCTTGGTCTCTAAATATTTTTCCTCTTCCGGCGTCTGCAGCGTATATCCCAGTGCCCCCATCGTACGCGGTACGATCGTGATTTTCTGTACCGGCTCCGTATTTTTCTGCAAAGCAGATACCAGCGCATGCCCTACCTCATGGTAGGAGACAATCTTGCGTTCTTTATCACTCATCACGCGGTCTTTTTTCTCTTTTCCACCGACAGCCACAAGTTCAAATGCTTCAAACAGATCCGACTGATTGACAAACTTTCGTCCATTCTTTACCGCATTGATGGCAGCCTCGTTAATCATATTGGCAAGATCCGATCCCACCAGACCGGCAGTAGCCAGTGCCAGTGCATCCAGATCTACCGTTTCATCCATGTGTACATCCTTGGAATGTACTTTTAACGTTTCCAGACGTCCTTTCAGATCCGGCTTGTCAACAATGATCCGACGGTCAAAACGTCCCGGACGAAGCAGTGCCTTATCCAGAACTTCCGGACGGTTCGTTGCCGCAAGAATTAAAATACCTTTGGATGCATCAAATCCATCCATCTCCGCAAGCAGCTGGTTTAAGGTCTGTTCACGCTCATCATTGCCACCGCCATACCGGCTGTCACGGCTTTTACCGATTGCATCGATCTCATCAATAAAAATAATACACGGTGCCATCTTCTGCGCTTCCTTGAACAGATCACGCACACGGGAAGCACCCATGCCGACGAACATCTCCACAAACTCAGAACCTGCCAGGGAGAAAAACGGAACCTTTGCCTCTCCGGCAACTGCTTTTGCCAGCAATGTCTTACCGGTTCCAGGAGGTCCGACAAGAAGTGCCCCCTTCGGGAGCTTTGCCCCGATATCGCTGTATTTCTTCGGATTGTGCAGAAAATCCACCACTTCCTGCAGGGATTCCTTTGCCTCGTCCTGTCCGGCTACATCTTTAAATGTCACACCGGTTGTTTTCTCCACATATACTTTGGCGGTTGATTTTCCAACCCCCATGGCTCCTCCGCCCATCCGGCGCATCAGGAATCCAAAAAGAATCCAGATCAGTACCAGCGGAATAACAAAGCTTAAAATGTTTACCAGCCATGCCGAAGTATTGTCCGGCACGGATGCCGAAATTTCAATTGCTTTCCCCTCTGATGTCTTTGCACTCTTGAGTGTCGTGATCAGATCCGGATCATTGACAATTCCGGTGTAATATGTTATCTCATATGGTTTTTTATCGTCCACCAGTGTGTAATCCATCTCATAATTGCTGAATTCCACCGTTTTGACATTATTCTTTTCCAGCTGTTTTAGGAATTCGGAGTATGTAGTTTCCTTCGAACTCATCTGTGAAAACCGGTTGGCAAAAAATGACAGGAAAAAGAGTGCCACCAGAGTGACCATGATAAATCCCAGGATCATCTGTCCGTTATGGTTGTCTTTCTTTCCTCCGTTGTTGCCACCGTTGTTTCCGTTATTACCATTGTTTCCATTATTTCCGTTATTATAATTATTGCCACCGTTATAGTTTCCGTTGTTATAATTATTCGGTGCCTGATTGTCCATAAGCCCTCCACTTGTATATCTCTTGTAATCAATACCCTTATTATATGTAATAAGAAACGCAAAATCAACATTTTGTTCGAGAACTTTTCCTATCCTTTCTAAACTTTTTATAAAAAAGTGTGGAATATTTTCGTTGTCCGCTGTATAATATTAAACTATGGTAGTTTAGATAAAAACTTAGGAGGAAAATTATGCCTGTAAAATACGTCTTTGTCACTGGCGGTGTCGTATCTGGTCTTGGAAAAGGTATCACTGCTGCATCTTTAGGACGTCTGCTCAAAGCGCGTGGCTACAAAGTCACCATGCAGAAGTTCGATCCATATATCAACATTGATCCGGGAACCATGAACCCGATTCAGCACGGTGAAGTGTTCGTAACGGATGATGGAGCGGAAACCGATCTGGATCTCGGTCACTACGAGCGCTTCATCGACGAAAGTCTGACAAAGAATTCCAATGTGACAACCGGTAAGGTTTACTGGTCTGTTCTTCAGAAAGAACGTCGTGGAGATTATGGCGGAGGAACCGTACAGGTAATCCCGCATATTACCAACGAGATCAAGAGCCGTTTTTACCGTAATTTCACATCCGATGATATGCATATTGCAATTATAGAAGTCGGCGGAACCGTCGGAGATATCGAAAGCCAGCCTTTCCTTGAAGCAATCCGTCAGTTCCAGCACGAAGTGGGACATGAGAATGCGATTCTCTGTCACGTTACCCTGATTCCGTACCTGCGCGCCTCACAGGAATTAAAGACCAAGCCTACCCAGGCAAGTGTCAAGGAACTGCAGGGTATGGGTATCCAGCCGGATATCATCGTCTGCCGTTCCGAGCAGCCGTTAGATCAGGGATTAAAGGACAAGATCGCACTGTTTTGTAATGTTCCGAACACACATGTACTGCAGAATCTGGATGTTGAGTATTTATATGAAGCTCCACTGGCGATGGAAAAAGAAAATCTTGCGAAAATTGCCTGTGAGTGTTTAAATCTTGACTGTCCGGAACCGGATTTAAGTGACTGGAAGTCCATGGTCAATGATCTGCGTCATCCGGACAAGGAAGTCCGGATTGCACTGGTCGGAAAATATACCGCATTACACGATGCTTACATTTCCGTTGTGGAAGCTTTAAAGCACGGTGGTATTCCAGAGCATGCAACCATCGACATTAAATGGGTAGACTCCGAAGAATTAAATGTAGACAATGTAGATGAGGTGCTGGGTGATGTAAACGGTATCCTTGTTCCCGGCGGATTCGGTCTGCGCGGTGTCGAGGGAATGATCCTTGCCGCACGCTATGCCCGCGAGAACAAGATTCCGTACCTTGGTCTCTGCCTCGGCATGCAGGTATCCATCATTGAATTTGCACGTCACGTATGCGGATTCAACGATGCACACAGTATCGAACTTGACCCGAACACAACACATCCGGTCATTGCACTGATGCCGGATCAGGACGGTGTAGAAGATATCGGCGGTACCTTAAGACTCGGCGCTTATCCTTGTGTACTGGACAAGGATTCCAAAGCATATGAAGTATACGGAACCACTGAGATTTCCGAGCGTCATCGTCATCGTTATGAAGTAAACAATGATTATCGTGCCACTCTCACCGAGCATGGCATGAAACTTTGCGGAACTTCTCCGGACGGAAGAATTGTAGAAATGATCGAACTCCCGGATCACCCATGGTTTATTGCCACACAGGCACATCCGGAATTAAAATCCAGACCAAACCGTCCACATCCACTGTTCCGTGGTTTTGTGGAAGCAGCAACCAAGTGTAAACGATAATGTAATTCCCGGCGGTTTTTCCGCCGGGTTTTCACTTTATTTGAAAGAGGAGAACTGTCATGCCCAAATCTGTGAATCAAAAACAAAAGCTGTTATTCCTTCTGGATTATCTGCGTCAGAACACGGATGAAACCCATACCGTCACTACCCCACAGATCATCGACCATCTCGCGGCAAACGGCATCCGGGCGGAGCGTAAAAGCATCTATAACGATATCCAGACGCTTTGTGATTATGGTTATGACATCATCCGGACCGAAGGCGCGCATGCCGGTTACCGCATAGCAGACCGCACATTTGAGCTGCCGGAAGTCAAACTGCTTGTTGACCTGGTACAGTCTTCCAAATTTATTACCACAAAGAAATCACGGCAGCTGATTGGCAAACTGGAACAGCTTGTCAGTAAAAACGATGCGAAAAAACTACAGCGTCAGGTTGTCGTTGCAGACCGCAACAAAACCAGCAATGAAAAAATCTATTACAGCGTGGATGTCATCCATTCTGCCATTGCAGAAAACCGGCAGATCCGTTTCCACTACTTCGACTGGAATGTCAGAAAAGAAATGCAGCTGCGCAAAGACGGCAGATTCTATCAGGTCAGCCCCTGGCTTCTTACCTGGGATGACGAAAACTATTATCTTGTTGCCTATGACGCGGATGCCGGGAAAATGAAACATTACCGTGTCGACAAGATGCTTGATCTCTCCGCTGTGAATCAGGCGCGGTGCGGACGGACCGATTACGAACAGATGGATATCGCCTCTTATTCCCGCAAAAATTTCGGCATGTTTGCCGGGGAAGAGACAACCGTACAGCTTCTGTGCGATACTTCCATGACCGGTGTCATCATTGACCGCTTTGGTGCCGGTGTAGCCATGCGCCCCTACGACGAAACCCACATTCTCGCGCGGGCACAGGTCGCTGTCAGTCCACAGTTTTTCGGCTGGCTTACCGGCTTATCCACACATATCCGTGTGATTTCCCCGGATTCCGTTGTCAATGAATACCAAATTTTTCTGCAGGAAATCCTGCGCAGTTATACCGATATGCAATAATCGTTTCCAAAGGAGGAATATACTATGAATTTACCGAAAGATCCTGTCATGCTTCTGTCTGTTATCAACACACAGCTGCGTGATCATTACCCGACACTTACCGAACTTGCTGCCGCATATATGACAGATGCAGATGCAATTACAGAAACCCTTGCAGCCATCAATTATCATTACGATGAGGGGCAGAATCAGTTTATTTAACAGGCAATCGCCTGATTCACTTCATAAAAGGAGGGGAACTTTTGTATGGCCAGTTGTGATTTTTGTGCATACAATGAATATGATGAAGAGGACGAAGCATACTACTGCTCCGTCAATATGGATGAAGACGATATGGCTCGTTTTGTCCAGAGTAATTACAAGGAATGTCCCTTTTATCGTTCCGGGGACGAATACAAAGTTGTACGGCACCAGATGTAATCTGGTGCCGTTTTCATTAAACACTAATTATATTATGTTTCTGCCCACACATCCATGGATTTCTTTCCATGCTTTCTCCCCCAGAGATACAACAGCACGCAGGCAGCCAGAAGTACAATATCGGCAAAAACCGTTCCCTCAATGCCAAAACCAACATTATATGCAAAACTGTCTCTTGCTGTCGCTGCATTCAGTTTAAATACCGAATACGGTACGTTGATTCCGCTGTTTGGCAGCCCAAAGAGAATGTTCTGTGTGAAATTCCACGCAGTATGTACGGCAAATGCGCACCAGAGACTGTCCATATAATATACCATGAGAGAAAACAAAATTCCCACAAGGAAAATATTCAGGACAGAAAGAATCGTGACCCCATGATTTGCCAAATGCAATAATGCAAACAACAGCGAATTTCCGACAATTGCAACAACCGGATTTTTATAACTTCTGCGCAGTTTCTGGTATAAAAATCCTCTGCACAGCAGTTCCTCCGCAGAAGACTGAATAAACACAGTTAAAAACACAACCACAAACCACAGCGGATGAATTGCATCGTAAGTCAATGCGATATCGTGGTGCAGCCATGCCACAAGAATACAGACGCCATTTAATGCAAATCCCAACCCCAGCCCGAACAACAGGTATTTTCCGTTATTTCCCTGCGGTTTTGTTCCAACCGCCTGCAGGATCGGACGGTTTCTCTTTTTGATCAGAATCCAGAACAGTGCCACTGCCCAGATTCCCAAAAAGATCACATACATCAACGCCGTATTCAAAAATGCGGATTTCTGCAGCTGTGGATGCGCCACAATGGCAATCCCTACCGGAATTCCAAGAATAAAACTTCCCAGAAATTGTCCTAAAACCATAAGAATTACCGTTTCAAGGTAAAGCATCGGAAGCGTATCAACAATTTTGTTTTTCAGCAATTTTTTCTTTTCCATTTGACTGAAACTCCTTTTCTTTTATCTGTTTCTTATTATATCTTTGTACGCTTAATGTTTTACCTGTTGTACCTTAACGCTTCCTTAAACTGCCATTTAACGGAGCTGGAAGCCTGTTGTTTTCTTAAAAGGGAGTGGAAAATACCATTGTGGTACCTGTGCCAATAAAATTCATGCAAAAGATACCATCGCGGTATCTATACACTGAAAATTTAACATTTAGATACCGGAAAGTCTCTATGAATCAAAAATTGCTTCTCCAGATACCACTTTTTCAAAAAAGCGGTATCTGAAGAAGCAATTTTTACTATATAGGTGACATTTCCTGATTTCAAGCATTAAAATTTTAAGAAAACGTCACCTAAGACTTTAATTTTTCATTTATAGATACCAGAGTTATCATCGAATCATTTTTACATATAGTTTTACTAATCCACAGAATTTGACGCGTGTACTGTTTTGTGAAGGTCTTTTCTGCAACTTGCTCCGGAGTTCCATCATGTAACGATAATGGCACAATTCAGTAGAATTGTTAAAATTTTCCTGAAATTAATGCCGGAGCTAACTTGCAGAAAAACCGGAGCAAAAGCATGTACACCGCAAATTCGTCGCATCAAGAAACCTTATATCTAGAACATTTCCCGTAAATGTTAATTTTTATTGGTATCTTTATTTCGATATACCAATTTTGCCTGCCGGTTGATCAGACGTCCGATCAATTCTACAGACTCATCAATTCCGTAGCATGCACTGTTGATACACAGATCATAATTGATCGCATCACCCCAGCGCTTACCGGTAAAGGAATGATAATAATCCTGGTGCTTATGATCCATCTTGCGCACCAGATTAATGGCCTGTTTCAAATCCAGATTTTTCAGTTCCATCATACGGCGCACACGGATCGCAAACGGTGCCGTAATATAGATGCTGATATGCGGAATATGCTGTCCGGTCAGTACGACATCCGCAGCACGTCCCATAACAATCATATCTTCCTCTTTTGCCAGCTCACAGATTAAGGCACTCTGCCGGAAGAAAGATGCGTCTTTCTTTGACAGACCATGATAACGCTTAAAATCGCTGACTTTTGCCGCATCTGCCCCGAATTCTTTTGCATCTCTGCGATCTAGAATCTGATTCAATACCGATTCATCATAATAATTGATATGCAGTGCTTCCGCCAGTGCAAATCCAATATCAGTACCTGCACTTCCATGGGAACGGCTGATACAAATTACCAGATGATCCTTCTCAGAAAACTTCTTGCTCAGAATCGAAGAATTCATATCTGCCAGATCTTTATCCACAATATCTACCGAGCCAAAGCTCATCGGCAGATTTGCTATTTCTTCCAGAATATCATTATATTCAACCAAAAGGTCATGGCGTGCTTCTTTATTCCGGATACTTCTCGCCATGTTTCCGATCAGAGCCAGTTCACTTCGAAGCAAATGCCCCTGTGGATTGGAAACAATAAGCATGGTCAGGTCATCCAGCACACGCGCTTTTTCTCCGGTAAATGTCTTTCCGAGTCCAGAACCGGAAGTCTTGTACACCTTTTCATCCAGTTCATAGATGCGGTTCGCCAGCTTTCTGCATTGTTCTTTGTTGTCCATAGCCTTCTACCTCCTATAAAAAGAATACCAGTGTATCAATGATAAATACCGGAATCAAAAACTTCAGGGAACATAACATATAACCAAAGAATGACGGCATCTTGATACCGTTTTCATCCGAGATGGATTTCACCATAAAGTTCGGTGCATTTCCGATGTATGTGTTGGCTCCCATAAATACCGCACCACAGGAGATTGCCATAAGCATCTTGACCGCAACGGTTCCCACGGTTGTGGCAATACCACTGGTTGCGCCCAGTGTTCCTGCCGTTGTAAGGAATACCAGATAGGTTGGTGTATTGTCCAGGAAACTGGAAAGTGCACCGGTCGCCCAGAACATCTCTAAAGGTTTTGTCAGTCCCAGTTCCGCACCTTTGCTCTTTAAGATCATGAGTGCCGGCTGCATGGTAATAAAAATTCCGATAAACAGTACTGCAACTTCCTCAATGGCACCCCAGGTAAAGTGGTTCTTTGTGCGCACATCGGATTTCGTTGTCTTAAATGACAGAAACGCTGCAACCAGAATAATAATAATCTCGATCAGTGTCGGCACTGCCAGTCTTACGCTCCGGAAAATCGGAATACTGATAACGCTTCCGTCTGCATTCTGGAATGCTTTCATTCCCGGAAGAACGCCGCTTAATACAACACCTGCCACAATCATAACCATAAAAATAATGTTGTGCAGACCATTGACTTTAAAAGTAGTCGTTGGTCTGGAAATATCCGGACGCATGCCAAGTGCAATGTCTCTGCGGTATGCACGACGGTCGATAAAATAAAATACGGTCAGGAGAATTACCATATTAAATACCAGTACCGGGAACAGACGTAAACTCCAGGTAAACGGTACACCTCTCATAAATCCCATCAGAAGTGGCGGATCACCGATTGGTGTCAGACATCCACCCATATTGGAAATCAGGAAAATGAAGAAAACCATAATATGACTCTTATTTCTTCTCCAGGAATTCATCTGAATCATCGGCCGCACCAAAAGCATGCTGGCACCGGTTGTACCGATACAGCTTGAAAGCAGTGTTCCGATCGCCAGAAGTCCGGTATTCATACGCGGTGATCCGACAAAATCTCCTTCCAGATTAATATTTCCGGAAACACAAAACAGACCAAACAGCAATACAATAAAGGAAAGATAATCATTCACTATACATTCCAGAACTGTTTCTGCAGTCTCGCCTGCGCCGTATTTTACTGCAAACGGAATAATAAATAAAAGTGACCAGATGAGTACCGCCCAGCCTTTATTTTTGTCCCACCATTCTCCTTTTACCAGTGGGAAAATTGCGATACATAATAAAAGGCCGGCAAACGGTATGCACAGCCAAAGCGGTATGTTACCCATTTTCTTGTACCTCCTTATAATCTCTGTATATTTTACACCTCAGCCCCCAAAAAAGTAACCGCTAATTCGTCAAATAATTAACAAAGTTCCAATCTCCATTTCACTTATTTTTGTATATTTTCTCCATATAAAGAAAGCCTGCATCCACACGGTGTATTTTATTTCACAGGCAGCATTTTGTCACAAAATGAAGAGAAGCCTCTCCGTTCCCGGATCGGCTTCTCTTCGAGGAGTTTAGTTATGAAAATGTTTATTAAATAAAAAGGGAATAATGTAAAGGAATGATTTCCGTTTACATTGTCTAGTATATGCAAAAAATGTGTCCATATTATGTCCACTTCAAAAACAAATTCTAAAATCATATTCCAAAAATTTTAGAGACATTTTATATATTTAACAATTTCTTACATAATTCGATCTTGCTGTCATCGGTCAGACTGTTTTCAAATACCACCTGTCCACGTTTCTGCCGGCCGCAAAGCAGATCTTTCTCCTGCAGTCTTCTTTTCATCTCGCGTGCGGTTCCCTCGCCTCCGTCAAAAATTTTCACATTCTCCCCCAACACCTGCTGAATCTGTTTTCTGGCAAACGGATAATGTGTGCAGCCGAGTACCGCTGCATCCACCTGGTTTTCCCGGTAAGAATAAAGCAGATCTTCCAGATATTTATAAAGATCCTCTCCGTCGAGATCTCCCCGCTCAATAAAATCCATCAGCCCCGGACACGGCAACGGAAGAATTTGTGCTTTCTCTTTGTAGCGCTCCATCAGCACATGAAACTTTTCTTCATGAATTGTCATCGGGGTTGCCATCACAAGGACTTTGGGATGTTCCATGCAAAGTGCCGCCGGTTTCAGTGCCGGTTCAATCCCGACAATCGGAATATACGGATACATCTCGCGCAGTTTCCGGACAGCAGCACTGGTGGCTGTATTGCAGGCAACCACAAGACCTTTTGCCCCCTGGTCAAACAGCTTTCGTGCACATCCGATCGTCAGGTCCCGCACTTTTTCTTTTTCTTTTGTTCCGTATGGTGCATTTTTAGAATCACCGAAATAAATAAAATCTTCCTCCGGCATAATCCGGATCAGTTCCCGCAGGACACTGATTCCTCCCACTCCGGAGTCAAATACCGCAATTGGGTTTTCTCTTTGTAATTGATATTCCACAGATCTGTTATCCTTTCTTAATTGAAAAAACATGGTTCAGTTGTTATAATAGTAACTAGTAAATAGCAATGGAGAGTGACAACTATGCTGACTGAAAAAAATATTTCCGATAAATATAAATACTGTGAATTTTGCGGACGCACGCTTCCAAAACATTATGAAGGAACGCTATGTCCCACTTGTCAGGAAGCACAGCTTTTCCGGAATGTGCGGGATTATATCCGCGCCAACACTGTAAATGAATATGAAGTTGCAGAACATTTCCATATTCCTCTCCGGCAGATCAAAGAGTGGATTCGGGAAGGCCGGATCGAATATCATGAGGTCAACACAGCTTCCACTATCTCCGGCATGCACTGCCAGCGCTGTGGTGCTCCGGTTTCTTTCGGTACCCTGTGTCCGAATTGTCTGAAACTGATGAACACACAGGGCAGATCCGTTGCCCCTGCCATTTCACCGGATTCACGCATGCACTATCTCGATACCCCTTCTGACAAAACGAAATAAGAACTATCCACTCACAGGAAAGGGATGCCGGATTTCGGCACCCCTTTTTCTTACGCCTGTGTACTTCTGCGAATTACTTTTTGTCTGTATTTAAACTCCACTGCTTCCAGATATTTATCATCCGGTTCAAATTTGATCAGCAGTGTCTCGCCTTCCTTTTTCAGAACCATATCATAATATGCAGTATCTTTGTCATGAGAGGTATAATCAATCACCTTGACACCCTCTCTCTCGTATTGTGATACACTGCGATCTCCAGCCGGCGCAATCTGAATTACATCATCCATCGTATAACTTCCCAGTGACTTTCTGCGGTTCTTGTTTAAAACTTTTGCGAAGCGGACTTCCCCGTCAAAATAAGAATACTCAAACTCCTTGGAGTTTCCCATCAGAACAAACCAGACAATTCCGCATACCAGTGCAACCGGTAATGTAATGCCACTGGTCAGACATGCTGCAAGCAGACTCACTACTGCAAGTACAAGCATCAATGTCCCCACTACTTTTGCAACCACGGTCTTCCGGACCGGTACTAATACATATACTTCCAATCTTCTATCTCTCCTTCATTTGTAGTAATGTTAATTATACTCCATCCCACACTTTTTTTCCACTAAAGAATATTTTTTTCATAAATACAGTAGATTTTTTGTTCCCCAGCCCTTACAATAAGAGATATTATTTTTCGTTTATTTTCGGAGGTGCATATGATACATATTCCAACAGAAAAACTTGCAGATTTTGAAAAAAACATCCGCCGTGAATGGACCATGACCAATGGAATCGGCGGATACGCGGGAGGCTCCATCATCGGTGCCTGCAACCGGACACATCAGGGATATCTGATTGCCAGTCTGCATCCCCCGGTCGAGCGCTATCTGGTATTTTCCAAAACCAATGAAAAACTGACACAGGGAACCCATGTTTACAATCTGGAAACTTCCCAGCATGCCGGGAAAGGACATTCTCCCATCCGCACGCAAGGACAGCGTTTTTTAACGGATTTCTCCTGTGACGGAACTGTCTGCTTTTCCTATTCCGCCGGCAATATCCGTATGGACAAACATCTGGCCCTGCTGCGGGAATCAAACACAGTTGCGATCTCCTATACGATTACAAACCAGGGAGAGGAAGCCGGACTTTCCATCACCCCGCTTATGAATTTCCGGGAGCACAGTGCATCGTCTGCCGTTTCTGACCTGCAGTTTACCTGTGAGCCAAACACAGTGGGCGGTTTTACTCTGATCCCGGCTGCTGCACCCGGACTCTGCATCGAGCTTTCCTGCAGTGCCGGCAGACTTTTTCCACGTGAAAACCAATACGACGTGGATATGCAGTACCAGACGGAAGTAGACAACGAAACGGCGGGACTGGATACACATTTTTGCCCATATGATCTGCGTTTTACACTTCCGGCACACAGCAGTACAGAGATTTCCCTGCTTTGCACCGTCCACCCGGTACAGGACACCCCTGTGCTTTCCCGCCCGCAGGCAGATACCGCAGCAATCGAAATCGCACACGTACAGGAATATTATGATTCCTTAAAACAACAGGCGGGATATGGCGATGATGCTTTTGCCAATACACTTGTCGTGGCAGCAGACCAGTTTCTTGCCCGGCGCGATTCCACCGGACTTATGACAATCCTTGCAGGTCTTCCGTGGTTTACCGACTGGGGCAGAGATACCATGATCGCTTTTTCCGGGCTGACACTGGCCACCCGGCGGTTTTCGGATGCCCGGGAAATTCTTTTGACCTTTGCGCAGTATGTCCATCACGGCATGGTCCCGAATATGTTTCCGGATGACGGGCAGGACCCTCTCTATAACACTGCAGATGCCTCTCTGTGGTATTTTTATGCCGTGGACGCATATTTGAAGGTTACCGGACAACCATCGGATTATGACTATATACAGCGGCGTATTTACCCCGTTCTGCGTGAAATTATTCATGCCTATGCACACGGCACGGATTTTTCCATCTATATGGATGATGACGCCCTCATCCATGCCGGAAGCGGATTGGACCAGGTAACCTGGATGGATGTCCGTGTCGGTGACTGGGTAGCTACCCCGCGTCACGGAAAACCGGTAGAAATCAATGCACTGTGGTACAATGCGCTGTGCGTGACTGCGGAACTGGCAGAACATTTCAAAGAAGATTCCTCCGTTTACCGCAAGCTTGCCACTCGTGTATCTGCTTCCTTCCGAAAAGAATTCTGGAACGAAAAAGACGGATGTCTCTATGACGTTATTGAAGAAAACGGCAAAGATGCAAGCATCCGCCCCAACCAGATCTATGCCGTCAGCCTTCCACATACCATGCTCACGGCCAAACAGGCTCTGCAGGTGGTAAATACCGTAGAGGAAAAGCTGCTTGCCGGCCCCGGCATACGCTCCCTCTCTCCGGAACACAAAGACTATCACGGGATCTACTGTGGCTCTCTTCCGAAAAGAGATGCCGCTTACCATCAGGGAACCGCATGGGGATTTCTGATGGGTGGCTTTCTGACCGCTTACATGAAAGTCCACCACCACTCTCCGGAAGCAAAAAAACAGGCAATGGCATATCTTGCACCGGTACAGACCCACCTTTTGGAAGAGGGCTGCATTGGTTCTATTTCCGAAATTTTTGACGGTGATGCCCCGCATACCTGCCGTGGTTGCTATGCCCAGGCATGGAGCGTTGGAGAAATTCTGCGCTGCTACACACAGGATATTCAAAAAAATCAAAAATAATGATTTTTTTCTTGACAAGAAGATCTCACTCGGATATAATACTAAATGTTCCGCGTGAGATTTTCAATTAAGAAATCCACTGCAATGCCTAGTTAGCTCAGTTGGTAGAGCAGAGGACTGAAAATCCTCGTGTCTCTGGTTCGATTCCGGAACTAGGCACTTTTAATTGTATAGAGAACATATTGGTATAATTGGAAACGACACATGTGTGCATTGCTCACTGATTAACGAACAACACGCGTGTGTTTTTCTATGCTCAAATTTATTTATATTAAAGGAGGGCAAAATTATGCCAAAGAAGAGTAGACTCGAAAATATTTTATTTACACTTGTTATGGCGTTTGTCATGGTGTATGCCATGGTATGCTATAACATCGCAATCGACAAAGGCGGAATGACAAACGAAATTTTTCTGCTGGCGTTTCATGAAATACCGATTATGTGGCCGATCGCATGTATCCTGGAGTATTTTGTAGTGGAGAAACTGGCAACGATGCTGGCGTTTCGTCTGGTAAATCCGAAAGAAGACAAGCCGGTCTTTGTGACACTTGCAATCTGTTCTATGATTGTATGCCTGATGTGTCCGGTAATGAGTCTGATTGCCACGGTTTTGTTTGCACATCCGGGAAATCAGGTAATTGCGGTATGGCTGCAGAAACTTGCTTTAAACTTCCCAATGGCATTATGCTGGCAGATCTTTTTTGCAGGACCATTTGTAAGAAACTTATTTACATGGGTGAAAAAAGCGATTCATCATAAATAAAATCATCATGAATAAAAAGAGGGTGCGCATAATGCGCACCCTCTTTTTGGGGGTAGGAAAATAATGAAAAATGGTAAAACTGCTTCCGGCACAAAACCGGAAACAAGAATTACTGTGATTAAGTATTAGCCCATAACCACTTCGACAGAGACTTCTGTCTTGCCGGTTGGTAATGGAATCGTATTTCCGTCTACGGCAACACCATCGACGGTCATGGAAGCAACACCCTTTTCTACATGTTTCGGGTTACGGACGCTGATGTGATAGGTCACACCACGGAAGTCACGTTTTGCTTCGAAACCATCCAGAGTGGATGGAATACATGGATCGACGGTCAATCCGTCGTAATCCGGACGAATTCCGAGAATATACTGGGAAACGTCCAGGAATGTCCATGCTGCAGTACCGGTCAGCCAGCTGTTCTTGGCTTCTCCAAAATTTGGAGCATCTTTTCCGGCAATCATCTGCGAATATACATAAGGTTCGGTACGGTGAATTTCGCTGATATCTTCGATATATGCAGGACAGGTTCTTGTATATACCTGCCATGCACGGTTTCCACGTCCGACAACGGTTTCTGCAATGGAAATCCAAGGATTGTTGTGGCAGAAGATACCGGCATTTTCTTTATATCCTGGTGGATAAGAGGAAATTTCACCAAGTTCTACATGGTATCTGTGATAAGGTGGCTGAAGAAGTACAATACCGTATTTAGTATCCAGATATTTTTCTACGGATTCCATGGCTTTCAGACAGTTTCCTTCTTTCAGGCCGATCTCTGCCATAACGCAGAAGCCTTGTGGCTCGATAAAAATCTTACCGTCTTCACATTCTTTAGAACCAATCTTGTTTTTGTAATGATCATATGCACGCAGGAACCATTCTCCGTCCCAGCCGGCATTAAGAACTGTTTTTTCCATTTCCGCAATGGCATCTTCTGCAAGTTTTGCCTCGTCTTCAAGTCCTCTGTGACGGCAGATCTCTACATAATCTTTACCGTAACGGACAAACATACCGGCAATGAAAACAGACTCTGCATTTGGTCCTTCGGATGGGCCGAATGTCTGGAAGGATTCTCCCGGTTCTGTGGAGAAGCAGTTTAAGTTCAGGCAGTCATTCCAGTCTGCACGGCCGATCAGCGGAAGTTTATGCGGTCCGAGATGATCGATGGTGTAGTGGAAGGAACGGCGTAAATGCTCCATAAAATCAGTTGCCTTGGAAGGATCACTGTCATACGGCGTTTTTTCATCCAGGATGGTGTAATCCCCGGTTTCTTTGATATATGCTGCGGTACCTGCAATCAGCCAGAGCGGATCATCGTTGAAACCGCTTCCGATATCAGAATTACCTTTCTTGGTCAGAGGCTGATACTGATGATATGCACTTCCGTCTTCAAACTGTGTTGCTGCAATATCCAGAATACGCTCTCTTGCGCGGTCAGGAATCAGATGTACGAAACCAAGCAGATCCTGACAGGAATCACGGAATCCCATGCCTCGTCCGATACCGGATTCGAAGTAGGAAGCAGAACGGCTCATATTAAATGTGACCATACACTGATACTGATGCCAGATGTTTACCATACGATCCAGTTTTTCCTCGGAAGAGGATACCGTAAAGTGAGAAAGCAGTTCATCCCAGTATTTTTTCAGTTCAGCCAGTGCTGCTTCTGATTTTTCTTTGGTATCAAATTCTTTCATCAGAGCTTCCGCACGTGTGCGGTTAATCTTTCCATCTTCGGCGCGTCCGATCCATTTTTCTTCAACAGGATTCTCTATGTATGCCAGAATAAATACGAAAGTTTTGGATTCGCCGGGAGCAAGAGACACTTTCAGATGATGGGAGCCTACCGGAGCCCATCCGCTGGCAATGGAGTTTTTGGACTGATCGGACACGACAACTTCAGGAGCAGAGTTTTCTCCGTATGCTCCAAGGAAGGAATCGCGGTCAGTATCAAATCCGTCTACCGGGGCATTCACTGCATACAGTGCATAGTGATTACGACGCTCACGGTATTCGGTCTTATGATAAATTGCAGATCCATGAACTTCTACTTCACCGGTAGAGAAATTACGCTGGAAGTTGGTCATGTCGTCCATTGCATTCCATAAACAGAATTCTACATAAGAAAAAACAGAAAAATCTTTCGTCTCTTTACTGTTATTGGTAAGAGTCAGCTGATTGATCTCACAGTTCTTTCCAACCGGAACAAATGCGGTCAGCTCTGCCTGCAGATCATTTTTACTGCTCCGGAAGGTGGAGTAGCCCATACCGTGATGACACTCATAAGCGTCCAGATCGGTCTTGGCTGGCATCCATCCGGGATTCCAGATGGTATCGCCCTCTTTAATATAGTAGTAGTGTCCATTGCTGTCGAAAGGAACATTGTTATAACGGTATCTCGTCAGACGAAGAAGCTTTGCATCTTTATAGAAGCTATAGCCACCGCAGGTATTGGAGATCAGAGAAAAGAAATTCTCAGAACCCAGATAGTTGATCCATGGGAGTGGTGTCTTAGGAGAGGTAATAACATATTCTTTGTTCGCATCATCGAAATATCCAAATTTCATGTGTGTATCCTCCATATAAAATTATTTACTTGTGACATAGTAGATGAAAGTGGAAAGAAGCATTTGGTGGAGTAATCAATCCATCGTGCTTGTTTTAAATGCCACTTATCTATGAGAGCGAAAACGTTTAAGCACTCTCTTTTATAAATAGAGTATAGTCTCTGAAATTTAAAAAATCAACACAAAATGGCTTAAAACAGGCAAATCCAGCAACTTGAACAAAAACGAAAACAAAAAATATAAGAAAGCAACAAATGCGTGCGCAACATTAAAAAACAAAATATTGCGTAAACGTTTAAGAATAAAACAGCGTGCGCATGCACGGACACAAAATACACATACAATATGCACAAAACAGTCAAGAATGAAGTGTTTAAATTGACGAAATGACAAAAAAGTATTGCATTTACCGGCATATGGGGGTATATTAAAGCTACGAAAACGATTAAGAAAATTTCCCGAAACATTGGAGGAATGATATGGTATCTTTAAAAACAATTGCTGAACGATGTGGTGTTTCTACTGCGACCGTAAGCAAAGCACTGAATGATCATAAAGATATCAGCGAAGAGACAAAAAACCGGGTAAAGCAAACGGCACAGACACTTGGATATTTTCCGAATGCAGCGGCCAGAGCGCTTAAGACGAACCGTTCATATAATATCGGGGTACTCTTCGAGGAGGAAGCCGGAAGAGGCCTGACTCATGAATATTTCTCCGGTGTACTGAACGGACTTAAGATTCAGGCAGAAAAGTTAGGATATGATATTACATTTATCAATACCTGCTTTGAAAACCGGAAGATGTCCTATTATGAACATTGCCGGTACCGGAATTTTGAGGGAGTCGTAATTGTATGTGCCAATTTTGACGACCCGGATGTGATCGAGCTGATGAACAGTGAAATACCTGTAGTTACGATTGATTATGTGCATCATAACTGCACCGCAGTTACTTCCAACAATATACAGGGTATGGAAGATTTAGTAAAGTACATATACAGTCAGGGACACAGAAAAATTGCATATATTCATGGACAGGAAGGGTCCAGTGTTACAAGGGACCGGCTGGCAAGCTTTTATCGGACGATTGATGAGCTTGGACTTGAAATTCCCGATACATACGTCCGGACAGCCGATTATCTGGAAACCAAAGGAGCAGCAAAACAGACAAGGGAACTGTTGAACTTAGAGGCTCCACCGACCTGTATCATTTATCCGGATGATACTTCTTTAATAGGAGGAAGAAATGTCATTATTGAAATGGGACTTCGCATCCCGAGAGACATTTCGGTAGCCGGATATGACGGTACGATGATTTCGCAGCTTTTATATCCAAAACTCACAACAATTCGTCAGAATACAGAAATAATTGGAAGTGAAGCAGCAACAAGGCTCATCGGAACCATTGAAAAACCGAGAACAACTCTCGTTGAGAGAGTCGTTATAGAAGGAAGTTTAGTTCCGGGACAATCCGTAGGGGCAATTCAACCGAAGGGATAAACCGGCAGGTTTCTTTTCACAACAAACAGACCGCAAGGTCAACAATATGAAGGAGGGTTTTATATGAAAAAGAAAGTCGTAAGTGCACTGCTGTGCGCAACAATGGTAGCAACAATGTTTGCTGGCTGCGGAAGTAAAGAGAGCAGCGACAATGCAACAACACCGGATACTTCAAAGGCAGATACCAGTTCTGAAGTAACTGCTCCGGCAGAAGATACCGGAAAGGTTTTAAACATTTATTGCTGGAACGAGGAGTTCAAGAGCCGTATCACAGCTCACTATCCGGATTATCAGGAAGTTGATGCAACACATGGAAAGATCGGTGATGTTGATGTTGTCTGGAACATTACACCAAACGATGACAATGCTTACCAGAACAATCTGGATGCTACCTTATTAAATCAGGCAGATGCTCCAGCAGATGATAAGATTGACTTATTCCTGGTAGAAGCAGATTACGCATTGAAGTATGTAGATACCGATTATACGATGCCAATTAAGGATCTGGGAATTACAGACAGCGATCTGTCAAAACAGTATCAGTACACAAAGGATATCGTTACCGATTCCAAGGGCGTTTTAAAAGGCCTTTCATGGCAGGGCTGCCCAGGTGTTCTTTTCTATAACAGAGATGCAGCCAAAGAAGTTCTCGGAACAGACGATCCAGATAAGGTTCAGGAATATGTAAAGGATTGGGATACATATAACGATACCGCAAAGAAGATGAAGGATGCAGGTTACAAGATGACTGCTTCTGCAAACGATACATACCGTGTATACTCCAACAATGTAACATCTAAGTGGGTAGACGGAAATAAGATCAATATCGATGACAACATTATGAAATGGGTAGACGATTCTAAGGCTCAGGTAGATGCTGGCGAGACAGGTACTTGTGATCTCTGGTCAGATGACTGGTCAAAAGGATTCTATCCACAGGGTAAAGTATTCTGCTACTTTGGACCTGCATGGTTAGTAAACTTCTCTATGGCAGCTGATACAGAAGGATCTATCGGTTACAACGGTGGATGGGGCGCAGCTCAGGGACCGCAGGGCTTCTTCTGGGGTGGTACATGGATCTGTGCAGCTCAGGGAACAGATAACGCAAATCTTGTAAAAGATATTATGTTAAAGATGACAACAGACGACGACATTATGAAAGATATCGTTGTAGATGATGACGATTTCGTAAACAACAGCACCGTTATGAACGGATTGGCAGATGGATCTATTAAGGTTAAAGATGATAAAGAATATACCAGCAAGATTCTTGGTGGACAGAATCCACTCCCAATGTACTGCGCAGGTGTTGAGACACTTGACTTAAGCAACCTGTCTTCTTACGATCAGGGATGTAACGAAGAATTCCAGAACGCTATGAAGAACTACTTCGAAGGAAAAGCAAGCAAGGAAGAAGCACTTGACCTCTTCTACAAGGCTGTAACTGAGAAGTACCCAGAGTTAACTTACTAATACTATAAGGCGTTCGCCTTACCTCACAGGTGCCTGCCAGACGATATGACGGAAGGCAGGCACCATCTTTTTAGCAAAAATATGTGTAACAAAAACTATATTCATCATAACATACCAGTTGGGAGGTAGGTCTTATGAAAAGTAATAGTGGAGGAAAAGCGGTCAGATATAATAAATGGGGCTACATATTTCTGATTCCATTTATCGTTGTATTTGTAATATTTCAGCTGGTACCGTTAGTAAACACCATTTATAACAGTTTCTTCGAAAATTATATGTCCGGTTTAACACAGGTTGGACCGACATTTGTTGGATTAGATAATTACAAGGCATTATTCAGTGGTGGAGATATCTGGACATATTTTAAGAACACGATGGTTCTTTGGATCATGTGCTTCATACCACAGATTTTCCTCTCCCTTTTATTAGGTGCATGGTTTTCCGATGTCCGTCTGAAATTAAAAGGGTCCAGATTCTTCAAAACTGTAATTTATCTGCCGAACCTGATTATGGCATCTGCATTTTCTATGTTGTTCTTCACACTCTTTTCAGATGGTGGACCAATCAATTCCCTGCTGATGCAGATCGGATTTATCTCAGAACCTTATAAATTTTTATCACATGCAGGAAGTGCCAGAGGCCTGATCGCCATGATGAACTGCCTGATGTGGTTTGGTAACACGACCATCCTTCTGATGGCTGGAATGATGGGAATTGATACTTCCCTCTTTGAAGCAGCTGAGGTGGATGGAGCAACTTCCACACAGGTATTTTTCAAGATTACACTTCCACTGCTTCGCCCGATTCTGGTGTATGTAATCATCACATCACTGATCGGTGGTCTGCAGCTGTTCGATGTACCGCAGATTTTGACAAATGGAACCGGTGATCCGATGAGATCTACCATGACATTGATCATGTATCTGAATAAGCATTTGTTCAGTAAGAACTATGGTATGGCTGGTGCACTGTCTGTTGTACTGTTCATTCTTACCACAATCTTAAGCCTGATCGTATTTAAGGTTACCGGCAATGACAAGAGAAAGGGGTAATTGATATGGCAAAGACAAATACAAACGACACCCAGAAGGGTGTAGGACTTCACGCACGGCGCATCATCGCCTATGTAGTATTGATTATTATCTCATTTTTCTGTCTGTTCTGGTTTTACATTATGTTTATCAACGCAACCAGATCAAACGGAGAGTTACAATCCGGATTTACCGCAATTCCAAGTACCCATTTGCTGACAAACTGGAACAATCTGGTACATGGAACGCTTCCAATCTGGTATGGAATGTTTAACAGTCTGATCATCGCCGCTTGCTCGGCAGTGCTTTGTACTTATTTCTCAACCATGACAGCATATGCCATTCATGCATATGATTTCAAAATGAAACGGTTTATTTATCCGTTCATCCTGATGATCATGATGATTCCGACACAGGTTACTGCACTTGGATTTATCAAGTTAGTGACAAAGATGGGAATGATGGATTCCTTCATTCCACTGATTGTTCCGACAATCGCTTCTCCGGTTGTATTCTTCTACATGAAGCAGTACATGGAGAGTGCACTTCCGTTATCTTTGATTGAGGCCGCACGAATTGATGGTTCCGGTGAGTTCCGTACCTTCAACAGTATCGTACTTCCACTGATGAAACCGGCGATTGCCGTACAGGCAATTTTTACATTCGTCAGCAGCTGGAACAATTACTTCACACCGGCACTGATTCTGCATGATGATAAAAAGAAAACACTTCCAATTCTGATTGCACAGCTTCGTGCAGCAGACTGGTTGAAGTTTGATATGGGCCAGGTATATGTGATGATTACATTCTCGATCCTGCCGGTTATCGTTGTATATCTGATTCTTTCCAAGCATATCGTTCAGGGTATTGCACTGGGAAGTGTCAAGGGATAATGTGAAATATAACGTTAAAAACTGCAGTTGATGCTGTACTACAAAAAGGAGCTGCCTTTTGCGGGGCAACTCCTTTTTTAGTGAAGAATGATTGATATCCGGTGTCGGGACGTCAGATGGACAAATGATAGATCTGCATCCAGGTGTTGATCTGGATAAAGTAAGCAATGAGCTGCGGACCTGCCATCAACTGGCCGAACCATGGTTTGCCGAGTTCCTTTGGTGCGGCAAGGAAAGCTTCTGTTTTGGAACGGTCCAGAAGCGGCAGTACCGGAGAATTCGGATCGTTCAGAATTTCCCGCATGCGCCTGATCAGCATCTGTTCGTAGGCCGGATGGTATGTCTTTGGATACGGGCTTTTTTTGCGCCAGAGCAGTTCCCGTGGCAGCAGATCGGCACAGGCATCCCGCAACAGGGATTTTTCGACTCCATTCCGATATTTCATCTGCCACGGCACATTGAAAACATATTCCATGATCCGGTGATCGGCAAATGGGACACGGGCTTCCAGAGAAGAGTACATGCTGGTGCGGTCCATGCGGTCGAGCAGGGTCTGCATGAACCATTTGATATTCAGATAGCCAATGTCACGACGGCGGGCTTCCTCAGGGGATTCGCTATCCAGATGCGGAACGTGGGAGAGTGTTTCCTCATAGCGTGCATGAGAATATTCTGCCAGATCCAGCGTGCGAAGCACGTCATCGGAAAGAATGGAGGTACGTGCAGCAGGATCGGCAGACCACGGAAAACCATCCCGGTTCATAAGTTCCGGTCGGTAAAACCATGGATAGCCGCCGAAAATTTCATCGGCACATTCTCCGGTGAGTGTTACTTTATTATGTTTGGCGACTTCGGAACAAAAATACAAAAGAGAGGCGTCCACATCGGTCATTCCGGGAAGGTCTTTGGCGGTGACCGCATCGGACAGGGCGGCAAAGAGAGCCTCCTGGCTGCACTCTAAATAGGTGTGGGATGTTTTACAATATTGCAGCATCCGGTTGACGTAAGGAAGATCCCGTTCCGGCTGAAAGGCATTGGACTTAAAATATTTCTCGTTTTCAGAGAAGTCAAAAGAAAACGTGTTTAAAATTTTTCCTTCTTTTTGCATATGGCGGGCGGCTAATGCAGTGACAATCGAAGAATCAATGCCGCCGGAGAGAAAGGTGCATACCGGAACATCGGACACCATCTGTCGTTCTACAGTGTCACGCACGAGAAAAGAAACGGTCTGTACGGTTTGGACATAGGAATCTTTATGTTCCCGGCAGGGCAGATCCCAGTAGAGAATGTCGTGCTGTCCGTCCGGACAGAATATATGATAATGTCCCGGCATAACTTCCTTTACGCCTGTGAATACGCCGTTTCCGGAGGTGCGTGCCGGACCGACCGCCAGAATTTCCTGCAGACTGTTTTTGTCAATGGATGGAGTGACATCCGGATGACAAAATAATGCCTTGGGTTCCGAACCGAAAACAAAGGAGCTTCCGGTCTGGGTATAAAACAAAGGTTTTGTGCCGGCACGGTCACGGTAGAGAAGCAGTTCTCTGGTGGTATCGTCCCAGATCGCAAATGCGAAAATCCCATTTAACTTTTCGACAAAGTCTTTTCCGAAATGCATATAAGCGCACAGAATGATTTCCGTGTCTGACGTTGTGGTAAAGCGATATCCGGCTGCCTGCAGTTCGGGCAGCAGTTCCCGGTGATTATAAATTTCTCCATTGTAAACAATGGAACAGGTTTTCCCGTGGAAAGTACGTGCCATAGGCTGGATACCGCTTTTAAGATCGCGGATGGAAAGGCGCGCATGTGACAGCCCCACATGTGGCTGCAGATCAATCATCGCCTGATCCGGACCGCGGTGCTTTAAAGTTTCGTGCATTTGTACAAGGATCGTTTCCCAGAAGGGTTTTTTGTCATAGTAGTTTAATGAAAAATCGCAAAAGCCTGAAATTCCACACATAATTTGTCTCCTTACCGTTGGGCTGCGGCTCTAAAAGCAGCCATCTTAGTTTTAGTCTATGCAGAAATTTCTATACAAATGCAAAAAAGAGGGGTATGATGAGTACAAAATACAAGAAAAAGAGGAAGAATTATGTTGAAACTGGAACAGGGAAGACCCGCGGATACGTCAGGAAGACAGGAAAAGGAGATCCGTGTGTATGATTTTTTAGATAAACTTGGCGTTATATATGACAGGGTGGATCATGAAGCTCTGATGACGATGGAAGCATGTGAGGAGGCAGACCGCGTGCTGGAAGCTACCATATGCAAGAATCTGTTTTTGTGTACGGCAAATAAAAAAGAATTTTATCTTCTGATGATTGTGGGAGATAAACGTCTCGTGACAAAGGATGTGTCAAAAAAGCTTGGTACAAGCCGGCTTTCTTTTGCCAATGAATCGTATATGGAAGAATACCTCGATATCACACCGGGATCTGTCAGCGTGCTGGGGCTTATGAATGATACGGAAAATCATGTGCAGCTGGTCATTGATGAAGATGTTTTAAAGGGAGAATATGTGGGATGTCATCCGTGTATTAATACGTCCAGCCTGCGTGTGCGCACTGCAGATCTGATGGAAAAAATCATTCCTGCAATGCATCACGAGGCGAAGATCATTCAGATTTAGCCGGCTTCTTTTTGCGCTGGCGCAGTTCCCGGAAAAAAGCAGAAAGCATGGAAGAACAGGTCTCTTCAAGAACACCTCTGGTAATTTCCACCTGATGGTTAAATTGCTGCATTTGCAGAAGATTCAGGACAGATCCTGCACATCCGGCTTTGGGATTCATGGAACCGATGATTACCCGCCGCATACGGGATTGTACAATTGCACCGGCACACATTTGGCATGGCTCCAATGTGACGTAGAGGTCGCAGTCCTCAAGCCGCCAGTCACCTGTTTTTTTACTTGCTTTGCGGATGGCAGACAGTTCTGCATGGGCAAGCGTATTTTTATCAATGTTGCGCCGGTTATATCCTCTTGCGATGATTTTACCGTTTTGGACAATCACACATCCAATCGGGACTTCATCGATCGCATAGGCTTTTTTCGCCTGTTTTAAGGCTTCTTTCATAAATTTTTCATCATCAGTCATAGACATTCTTCCTTGAAATCGTTATGATAATTATGGGGATAAGTAACCTTTTAATTACAGTATAATACTATACCATAGAAATCATATGGAAGGAAGAAGTATGTTATTTGCATATGAGACAGAACGTCTTCTTTTAAAAATAATAAAGCCGGATCAGGCAGATGCGGTGCTGGATTTTTATATGCGGGATAAAGAACTGTTTGAAAAATTTGAGCCGGACCGGATGCCGAATTTTTATACCCGCCAGTTCCAGAGACAGATGCTCCTGTTTGAGTATAACATGGCAGTACAGGGAACGCTGTTCCGGTTTTATGTATATGAGAAAGAGCATCCGGAGCGTATCATAGGGACGATATGCGTACATCATATTACGCGTGGATTTTCTGAACAGTGTGAGGTTGGATATAAGTTTTCCAGCGCATATCATCATCGCGGATACGCAACGGAATCACTGCGTTTTATTATGGATCTGGTGTTCCGGGATTTAAAACTTCACCGTGCCATGGCATGGGCACTTCCAGATAATACGGCAAGTATCCGGCTGCTTGAACGGGTGGGGTTCGTGTACGAAGGTATCTGCCATGATTATATGATGCTCAATCAAAAGTGGCGGGATCATGCGCAGTTTTGCATGATTAATCCTGATTAAGCGGACACATCCAGTATCCGAAAACTCCGGTCATGTCTTTGGAGTCTGAGGATACTGCGGCTGCTGCCTCAAATTCCGGGAAACCAAAGAGCATTGCCATCATACGTTCCGGCTGCTCATAGATTCCAGGAATTCCAAGAAACTGTTGTTTTTCTCCATTCATTTCCAGCGTTTTCAACATGAGATAGTGATAATTAAAAAAACCGTGCAGAAGAAAACGGTTGTTGCACAGATTCCAGTTGCTTTTTGGAAGCTTTCGGATATCCTGAATTTCTACTTTCTGATAAGAGGCTTGTGGCTGCCGGACTGCTTCTGGTTGAGGGATTGTTTTCGGCTGTTGGATCGTTTCCGGTTGAGGAGTAGTTTCGGGCTGCCGGATGGGTTCCGGTTCTGGCATGGCTTGTGACTGTCGGACGGGTACCGGTTCTGGCATGGCTTGCGGCTGACGGAATCGCTCTGGTTCGGTTGTAGATTGCGTCTGTATGACCGGCTCTGTCTGTGCCTGAGCGGCAGGCGGTACCGCTTCTTTTTTCTGAAAGATTAAAAATTCTCCCCGGAGTGCCTCCGGAACCGGAGCGGAAGAAAGGCATCCGGTCAGAAACCTTCCGTTGCCACAGGCAATGGTCAGGGTCTGTGCCTGATGCACGTCAAAACCACTGTTTCCGATCCGATTATTTTCACAGGTAAAGCTGCAGGTTCCCATACCCTGCGTGAGCAATAATTCGGTAACAGGTATAGCCTGCAGACCATTTTCATATACTGTCAGATAGACCGGACATTTTCCCTTGAAACGGTCAAACCCCCGGATCTGAAGTTCCATACGGCAGCTGTTTTCGCGCAAATCGGTGCGGATGAACCCGGTATTTCGTCCGCGGTTTCCCTGTTCATATTCATAAATATAAGTAATAAATCGTCTCAATTGAAGAATTCTCCTGTTTTGTATTTGATGTCTTGTATAGTTTATGAGCCGGGGAAAAAAATATGTCGTTTATTTTGAAAAAAGGATTGACATTTTGGTACTAAAGTATTATTATAATGTCAGTAACAGTTCCTATTATCGTTTTGGACTAATGGAGAAATGAGGGAGAGTATTATGATAAAACGAAGTCGTCAGCGGGAGGCGATCCGGCAGTGCCTGACAGGCCGCTATGATCATCCGACTGCGGAAACGGTTTATATGAGTATCAAAGACGAATTTCCAAATATCAGTCTCGGAACTGTTTACCGGAATCTTTCTCTTTTGTCTGATCTGGGGGAGATTCAAAAAATTACTGTCAGTGGAGGCCCGGACAGATTTGACGGAAACCCGGCACCGCATTACCACTTTTCTTGCAGAGAGTGTGGATGTGTGATGGATCTGGACATGCCTTCCCAGGAACAGTTAAATCAGATTGCAGCGGAGCAGTTTGATGGAACAATTGAAAACCATTCCATTTTGTTTTCCGGATTATGCCCGGACTGCAAAAAGAAAAACACCCATTAATTAAATTTATAATAAGGAGGACATTTAAAATGGCAAAGTTTGTATGTACCGTATGTGGTTATGTTTATGAAGGTGAGGCTGCACCGGCAGAGTGCCCGATCTGCCATGCACCGGCAGAGAAGTTCGTAAAGCAGGAGGGTGAAATGACCTGGGCTTCCGAACATGTAGTTGGTGTTGCAAAAGGCGTGAGTGAAGATATTCTTGCAGATCTTCGCGCAAATTTCGAGGGAGAGTGCTCTGAAGTTGGTATGTATCTGGCTATGGCAAGAGTTGCCCACCGTGAGGGATATCCGGAGATCGGAATGTATTATGAAAAAGCTGCTTATGAAGAGGCAGAGCACGCTGCAAAATTTGCAGAGCTTCTTGGTGAAGTGGTGACAGATTCTACAAAGAAGAACCTCGAAATGAGAGTAGAAGCTGAGAATGGAGCGACTGCAGGAAAGACAGATCTTGCAAAGAGAGCAAAGGCAGCAAACCTTGATGCAATCCATGATACCGTTCATGAGATGGCTAGAGACGAGGCTAGACACGGCAAGGCATTTGCCGGTCTGTTAAAGAGATATTTTGGTTAATCTTTAAAACGCATAAAATAAGCATTTCAGAGGATAGATGGTTGTTTAACTGTCTATCCTTTTTTGCTGCAGCAAATCATCTGTTTTCCATGCCTGTTCGGATGGAAAACTATTGACAGCAAAAGTCGCATGATTATAGAATATAGAAAAGTGTTACTGAAAACAGTGACAAAAAAGAGCAAGGTGGGAGGTTGCAGTTGTGAAGAGATATATAAAGAGATGGATCAGTTTTATACTTTTTATGTGCGTTTTTGTCTGGTATCCCTCAGATGGAGTGGTTATGGCGGCAGACAGCGGTCAGAAAAACATACAAATCGTTGGTACTGCGTCGATGAATACATATGATGTGGCACTCCGTGTTGGAAAAACAAAGCAGCTTGTGTGTAATGGAACGACCGGAAAGATGGTGTGGAAATCATCCAATCCGAAGGTCGCAACAGTAGATAAAAAAGGTCTGGTAAAAGCAATCAAACCGGGAAAAGCAATGATTTCGGTTTCCGGTGGAAATCTGATCGGTTCTATGACCTGCAAGGTCGGCGTGAGTAAAAAAATTACCGCAAAACAGGCCAGACGTAAGATTATGGCTATGAAAAAAACTTACAAAGAGGGGCTGTCCTGGACAAACGAAAACCGGCAGTATTTCTGGGAAGCCACGAACTGTCAGTGTTATGGATGTATTGCCCTGTGTGGAGAAATCAGTGATAAAGTGTTTGGCAAATATGCACCGGTGACAAAACACAGCAATTTCAGCAGGATCAAGGCAGGCGATCATATCCGCATCGGAAACGAACATTCCGTTATGGTTCTCCAGAAGAACGGAAATACGCTTACGGTCGTGGAAGGAAACTATAATGCCACCGTTCACTGGGGAAGAAAAATAACAAAAAAGGAGTTACAGGAAAGTGGTTTCTATGTGGAAACAAGATATTGACAGAATGCTTTTCTGTATTTGGAAGGGGATACGCCAAACTGTTTTTTAAATGCCTTGCTCAGATGAAATTCGTCATAAAATCCATAGTTCAGTGCGACTTCCCGCAAGGTGGTTTCCGGCTGGGTAAGAAGAAACTGACGAACCATTTCCAGTTTGGATTCCATCTGGAAGGCGGAAAAAGTTTTTCCGCAGGCCTGATGGAACCGATTGTTTAATGTACGTTCACAAATAAAATAGCGGGAAGCAATTTCATGTGCAGAGAAAAAGGTTTGTGGAGTTGCGTGAATGAGCCGGATGATTTCTTCGACAACGGGATCGGAGATCATCCGGTTTGTTGTATCGGCACATAATTCAGAAATTTCACATAACAGCAGGGAAAACAGCAGAAAAAGGCGGTTTTCCCGTTCTGGTGTCTGGGACCAGGTGAGAGAAATCATTTCCTGCATAAGCTGGCGGATGCGCATATCGGACTGACAGTGCAGCAAAGACGGAAAGGAACAAAGGGATGGGGAAAAAGAGGCAGAAGGGAGAGATTCTGCCGGAGTAGGCTGAACATGCAGATACATATGACGGTTTCCGGGATTACAGAGTTTTTGACCATAATGGTGCCTTCCGGCGGGAAGAATTAAAAGATCATCGGTCTGCATCGGATAAGTTTCGTGATCTTCACAGATTTCCCAGCTGCCATCAAGCATATATAAGAAATCATGTTCTTTCATAATGCGGTCGGGATGAATCATTCCGTTGACAGAAGTTACATAATTACCGCTGCTTATGGTGTGCATTCCCATTTTTTCTAATAATACCATATCGAAATCCTTTCCATTTTATACATGCTGCTTTCCGGTTTGACAATGGATTTTTTGCCATAAAATATATACTATAAGTATATAACAAAGAAGATAAATTGGATAGTGAGTTCTTGATTATACATTAGGAGGAATGCATATGGAAAAAGAAAAATTTTCATATCCTGTTTCATTGCGCAGGATGCAGATTACAGATAAGTTCTGGAAAAATGAGATGGAACTGGTGCGTACGGAGGTGATCCCTTATCAGTGGAATGCGTTGAATGATAAAGTAGAAGGCGCAGCACCAAGTTATTGTATGCATAATTTTAAAGTGGCGGCAGAAATGAACCGGCAAAAGAGAAAACAGGGAGCTGCGTATAAAGAACCTTCGTATACATACCGTGGATTTGAGATGTTACCGGAAGATCCAGAAAATCTCAAGGATGAGTTTTATGGATATGTATTTCAGGATACGGATTTTTCCAAGTGGGTGGAAGCGGTCGGATATTCGCTGACACAGCATCCCGATCCGGATCTGGAAAAGGTTGCAGATGCTGCAATTGATATTGTCTGTGCGGCACAGCAGGAAGACGGATATCTGGACACGTATTATATTATCAATGGAAAAGATGGTATTTTTACTAACTTACGCGACCATCATGAATTGTACTGTATGGGGCATCTGATCGAAGGTGCTGTGGCATATTATGAGGCAACGGGAAAAGATAAACTGCTTCATGCGGCGGAACGATTCGCGGATTATGCTACAGATTATTTCGGACCGGAGGAAGGAAAATGCAAGGGATATCCGGGACATGAAATTGCAGAAATGGCACTCGTCCGTCTTTATGAAGTTACAGGAGAACAAAAGTATCTGGATTTAAGCCGCTTTTTTATTGATGAAAGAGGCACAAAACCATATTACTTTGATAAAGAACATCCGGAAACCGTAAAGAAAGGGCATGAGAATGAATTGCGGTATAGCTATTATCAGGCACATCTGCCGGTACGGCAGCAGGATGAGGCGTTTGGTCACGCAGTCCGTGCCGTGTACCTGTATTCCGGTATGGCAGATATTGCACGTATTACAAAGGACGAAGAACTGTATCAGGCATGTGTACGTCTGTGGAATAATGTGACGAAAAAGAAAATGTATATTACAGGGGGCATCGGTGCAACACATTTGGGAGAAGCCTTTTCTTTTCCGTATGATCTTCCGAATGATACGGCATACGCAGAGACCTGTGCATCGATCGGACTGATGTTCTGGGCGCGGCGTATGCTGGAAATTGTTCCGGATGCAAAATATGCAGATATTATGGAGCGGGCATTGTATAATGGCGTATTAAGCGGAATGGCTTTGGACGGAAAAAGCTTTTTCTATGTGAATCCGCTGGAGGTGCTGCCGGAGGCGTGCCACAAAGATGAACGGAAATTTCATGTCAAACCGGTACGGCAGAAATGGTTCGGATGTGCATGCTGCCCGCCAAATCTTGCGCGCCTGATCAGTTCCATTGGATCTTATGCATTTACAGAAAATGAGGATACGCTGTTTGTGCATTTGTATATGGGAAGCAATGTGGAAAAAACGGTGAATGGGAAAACGGTAAACGTGCAGATGGAATCAGATATGCCATGGGAAGGAAACATAAAGATCCGTGTGCAGGCTGAAAATGCAAAAATGACGCTGGCACTCCGGATACCGGGATGGTGTAAAAATTATAAAATTTCCGGAATAGAGGATGCCGAACAGGAAGAAAAAGATGGATACCTGTATTTGAAAAAAGTGTGGAACAGGGAAGAAACCTTCTGTATTGATTTTCCAATGGAGGTACAGATGTTTGCAGCATCGGAGCGTGTCCGCGAGGATATTGGCAAGGCAGCGATTATGCGCGGCCCTGTGGTTTACTGCCTTGAAGAGAAAGACAATGGAAAGAACCTGCATGAACTGCTGGTCGATACAGATATGCATGCATCGGTGTCGGAGGGAAAAATCTGCGATACCGTAGTAAAAATGGTAGAAACAGACGGGTGGCGGCTGACAGAGAGTGGGGATGCAGAGGAGACTCTCTATCACATGTATCAAAAGCCGCAGAAGCAAAAGGTACGTTTGCATTATATTCCGTATTACACATGGGCAAACCGCGGAGAAAACGAAATGCAGGTATGGACACGCGTGCAGAACCCTTAAGGGTTCTGCAGCTGATTGCGGTATTGCGTTGGCGTGACATGGTAATAGGTCCGGAATGCTTTGCTGAAATAGTGGTTATCGGCATAGCCTAAACGTTCCGCAATATCCATGATTTTTATATCAGGCTGCCCTAAGAGCTCTTTGGCACGTTCCATAGTCTATGATTATTTTTCTCTGCCGGTATTTGTGCGTGAAAATACGGTACTTGCCATGGGCGAAAATGATCAGCTTGACTATGATCGTCCATATGAGCGGCATGGAAATAAATATGTGGTGACTTCTCCCGGATGTTATCTGAAATATGAAAATATGCAGGATACAAAGAATGAATCCGGGAGAATGCTTCAGATCCGGCAGAAAGATCCTCTTACCGGAGTCTGTGTACAGACCGACATACAGTTTTATGACGGAGTGCCGGTGGCAAGATTTGTCAACCATGTAACGAATGAGGGAGAGGAGGAACAGGTACTGACGTACCTGTCCTCCTTTACCTGCTCTGGAATTAAGAGAGATGGAAACTTTTTGTATATTCCGCATAATGGGTGGCAGAAAGAGCTGAACTGGCGCAGATATTCGTTTGAAGAGCTTGGATTTCCGGTGACACAGACGAAAAGTATCCGGAGAAGTTCCAAAACAATAGAAGTTTACAATACCGGGAACTGGTCCACAAAAGAGTATCTGCCGATGGGGTTTCTGAGCCATCCGCAGAGTGACGCGGGGCTGATCTGGCAGATTGAAAACAATGGTTCCTGGCATTATGAGATCGCAGACCAGAATGATCATTATGTTTTGAATGTCAGCGGACCAAACGAGATACAGTCACATTTCAGTAAGGTGCTGCGTCCGGGAGAGACATTTGAAAGTGTGCCGGCAGCAGTGGGTGCAGTGCGGGCAGATATATCAGATGCATTTTCTGCAATAACGGAATACCGGCGAAGAATCCGCAGAAAAAACCGTGACAATGATACACTCCCGGTAATTTTTAATGATTATATGAATTGTCTGTGGGCAGATCCAACGACGGAAAAAGAATTACCGCTGATTGATGCTGCAGCAAAGGCCGGATGTGAATATTTTGTTATTGATGCCGGATGGTACGCAAAGGGAATCTGGTGGGACAGCGTAGGAGAATGGAAAGAAAGCCGCGAGCGTTTTCCAAAGGGAATCCGGCAGGTGACCGATTATATCCGGAGCAAAGGGATGATACCGGGAATCTGGCTGGAACTGGAAGTAATTGGAATCCACAGTCCGAAACTTGCAGAATTAAGTGATGACTGCTTTTTCAAACGGCATGGCAGACGGATATATGACAGAAGCCGCTATCAGCTGGATTTCCGGAATCCGGAGGTGATCGCCCATGCCAATGAAGTGATCGACCGTGTTGTGAATGAATATGGCGTCGGTTATATTAAGATGGATTATAACATTGAGCCGGGGATCGGAACGGAACTGGATGCAGACAGTTTTGGAGAAGGACTGCTTGCACATGAGAGAGCATATCTGGCCTGGCTGGATACGGTATTTGAAAAATACCCGGATCTTGTGATCGAAAATTGTTCCAGTGGAGGCTTGCGCATGGACTATGCCCTGTTGTCCCGGTTAAGTATCCAGTCTACCAGTGATCAGGAAGAATATGATATGTATGCACAGATTTCTGCAAATGCAGCTACCGGTGTCGCACCGGAGCAGGCAGCAGTGTGGTCCTATCCGTTAGAGCAGGGAGACCGCGAGGAAACCATCTTTAATATGGTAAATGCGATGCTGCTTCGCATTCACCAGAGCGGACATCTGGCACAGCTTTCACAGGAACGGTTCCAGCTTGTAAAAGAGGGGATTGACTGTTATAAACAGATCCGCAAAGACATCAAAAACGGGCATCCGTACTGGCCGTTTGGACTTGCAAAAGCAGGGGATTCATGGATGGCATACGGAATGGAAGCACCCGCACAGGAAGGTGCGAAAACCAGAACATTTTATCTGTCTGTCTGGAGAAGAGGCGGGGAGCAGAAAGCATGCACATTTCTCCCGGTACCTGCATATAACACACCGGACTGGAACGGGGCGGATATGACAGTAAAACAGATTTATCCGGTGGAAGAGGCACAGCATGTGCGCATCAATCAGGATCATACAATCACGGTGGAATATGAGCAGCCGGTCATGGCGCGTGTTTTTGAAGTTACTATTTGACTTTTTTCTTTGAAACCAATATATTGACAGAGTAAGTATGATTAGAATCATAACAGACTGAGTGAGGAAGAAATGTACAGAGCAGGAATTGATCTTGGTGGAACCAATATAAAAGCAGGGATTGTTGACGAACAACAGCATATAATTGCAGAAGCATCTGTGCCGACGAATGTAGAGAGACCGTATCAGGACATCATAAGGGATATGGCAGAACTGGTAAAAACGCTTTTGAAGCAGAAAGGTATCGGGGAAACACAGCTGAAGAGTATAGGAATCGGAAGCCCGGGAACGATTGATGCAGTACATGGAGTTGTGTTGTATTCCAATAATTTCGGGTGGGAAAATGTTCCGCTCACAGAGCAGTTAAAGAAGTACTTTTCCTGTCCGATTGCAGTTTCCAATGATGCAAACTGTGCGGCTTTGGGTGAAGTAAAAGCCGGTGCGGCGCGGAATACAAAAAATGCGATTCTGCTGACTCTTGGAACTGGTGTGGGCGGTGGAATTATTCTCGATGGAAAGGTGTTTGAGGGCGCACATGCAGGCGGTGCCGAACTCGGACACACAAGTCTGATATGTGGCGGTGAGCCGTGCACATGCGGACGGAAAGGCTGCGTGGAGGCATATGTATCGGCGACAGCGCTGATCCGCGATGCAAAAAGAGCCGCGCAGCAGCACCCGGAATCCATCCTGAATACAATGTGTCAGGGAGATCTTTCGCACATGAATGGAAAAATTCCGTTTGATGCCGCACAGGATGGGGATACAGCAGCAGAAAAAGTAGTAAATGATTATATTTGCTATCTTGGAGAAACCATTACAAATTTTGTCAATATTTTCCGGCCGGATATTGTTTTGTTATCGGGAGGAATCTGCAATCAGGGGAAAAAACTGACAGAGCCTCTTGAAACATACATTCAGGATAAATGCTTTGGTGGCAGCAAGGCGTTTATTCCGAAAGTTGCATGTGCGGTTCTTGGAAATAAGGCGGGAATCATCGGCGCTGCAAATCTGACAGGCGGTAAGGAAAGATAAGGAGAATGGAGTTATTATGGAAGAAATTTTTGAACAGTTTAAAGATAAGGATGCATTTGATGCCTACTGGAAAGAACATTATGTTCCGCTTACTTATGAGGATGTAAGGGAAGCATACGAGGATTTTGTAAAATCTGCGGATAAGCATATTTTTCTGTCGGATTATGAGGAATCCGGTAATGTCAGCCGGGAGGATTTTATGGACAATCTTTCACAGGCGGCGCAGTTCGCGTTTCAGGATGGATTGACGGAAGCATTTTATGAGAAGAATCCGCAGGTTTATGAGAATGCATTTGCATTATTTGAGGCGGCACAGATGGAAGGCGGGGATGCGAATATTGCGGCAGCTTTTCATGAAGAGTATCAGCGTTTGTACCATGATTTTTTGTTGGAACTGTTTGATGCACAATATGCGGAATAGACCGGGGAAATATAGGAAATAAAAGAAGGAGGCGCATAATGCGGCCTCCTTTTAAAATTTCATAAATGTGCAGGTTGTATTCTTAAAAACAGAATACAACAAGAACCGAGTATCCCGCTTCGAATCAGAAACAATAGACGTTACCTTTGCAGTTAACTCCCCCCAGGCACCCTCACGTCACATGAGAGCTTTCGCTTAGGGCTGCTGTATTCCTACCCTGACCCGGTTCACGAATTCCCATTGCGCAAGACCCAGACGTCAACGCCACTTGCGAAGGGCAGCTCCACCGCCCTGACCCTCTGCGGGATATCACCCCAACTATAGCGGATTGTTGGTACAAGGTACCGCTACCACCCCGGCTACTCGGAGATTTAAGTATAATTCATATCAGAGGCTCTTGTCAAGCAAAACTGCCCGCATCTGTAAATTTAAAAAAAAGCTAAAGTATCTGCCAAACGAACCGATAAACAATGTATAGAGATGCAAGAACAGATGCATTTCGGAAGCTTATTTCAAGGAAGAAAGGAGATGCTGAGCATGCGTATAGATGCATATAACCAGGTAGCACAGTTATACGGTATACAAAAGAATTTAAAGACACAGAAGGCGCAGAATGCAGCAGGTCCGAGAGATCAGGTGTCCATTTCACAGGCCGGACGTGATTATCAGGTCGCAAAAAGTGCAGTATCAGAAGCTTCGGATATCAGGGAAGATAAGGTAAGCCAGCTCAAATCAATGATTGATGCGGGAACATATTCCGTTGAGCCTGGTGATTTTGCCAGCAAATTACTTGAAAAGTATAATGCCTGATGCAAAAGGCAGACGAGAGAGGTTTTTGAAGTGGCTAGTTTAGTAGAAGAGCTTGTAACAGTACTGGAAGAAGAAGAAAAGATTTACCAGACATTGATTTCTTATGGAGAAAAAAAGACAGACATCCTGATTCGGGCAGATGTTCCGGAACTGGAAAAACTGACATGCCTGGAACAGCTCGCAAGTGATGATCTGGTGACACACAGCAACCAGCAGGTACAGCTCTTAAAGGATATTGCCAATGTACTCGGACGTACAGAAGAAAAGATGACAGTTACCAGACTGATTGCTTTGCTGGAGTCGCAGCCGGATGTACAAAAAAAACTGACCGAAGCGAGAGACCGTCTGCTTGCGGCAGCAGACCGGACGAATCATCTGAATGATCAGAATGTGGCTCTGATTAAACAGGCCATTGAGTTAAACGAATTCGACCTTACGTTGTTCAAGAGTTTGCGGCAGGCCCCTGAGACCGCCAATTATGACAAAACTGCCTGCAATACAGGAAGCTTGCTGGGCAGCAGCGGATTTGACGCAATGAGTTAAGGAGGAACAAAAGAATGGGAAACGGATTCGGAAGCTTATATATTGGGGCATCTGGACTTCAGAATGCCCAGTATGCACTGAATACAACGGCAAACAACCTTGCAAATGTGAATACAACAGGATATGTCCGTCAGCAGGTTCGTTTTGCAGATAAAACTTATAATAAATTAAAGGACCCGAATAAAAATGTGAACATGCAGCAGTATGGGCTGGGTGTATCCATTGGGGATGTGGTTCATGCAAGGGATATTTTCTTAGACAAATCTTATCGGCAGGAGAATGGACGCAAGGGATTTTATACTTCTTTTTATGAAATCACGGATTATGTGCAGGATCTGTTTCAGGAATTAAACGGAGAACAGTTCAAACAGAGTGTCAGTGATCTACATCAGGCATTTCAGGAACTGGAGCCTAATATGGATAATTCCACACAACAGAATCTGGTACTTGAAAAAGCGGATCTTCTGCTGAGCCGTACGAAGTCATTGTATGATGACATGAAATCGTACCAATCCAATATCAATGAACAAATTAAAGATGATGTTGACCGTGTAAACAAGATCGGAAACCGTATCTATGAACTGAATCTGCAGATTCAGAAAGTAGAAGCTGGCGGACAGGAAACTGCAATGACCCTGCGAGATGAGCGTGACAATCTGCTGGATGAGTTGGGCGGATACGGAAGTGTCTCCATTAAGGAAGATGCGACGGGATTTACGTATGTAGATTTTGAAAGCACACCGTTTATCGATGACAATAAGTGCTATAACATCGGACTGCAGGAAGATAAAGAAACCGGATTTTACACACCGTACTGGACGCAGCTTTCTGATGTGGACAAGCAGCAGTATGTCCGCGTATTTAAAAAGAACGAAGTGATTTCCACGGATTTAAATACCGATGTGGGAAGTATTAAAGCCAAACTTCTTGCCCGTGGGGACGGATACGGAACGTATCAGGATCTGGAAAGCGAAGAGGCGTATGACCGTATTTCCGGTTGTACCATGATGGAGACAGAAGCACAGGTTTCTGCACTGCTTCACAATATTGTGACAAAAATCAACGATGCATACTGTCCGAATAAGACAGTAGATACGGATGTCACCTATACCGATGCCGATGGGAATCAGGTATCATTAAAGGGAAAGAAAGTTCTGGATGCTGCAAACTGTGCAGTCGGGGAAGACGGACAGCTGCCGCCGAGGGAATTGTTTACCCGTGTGGGAATGGATCGTTATACCAAGGTGACAGGAGATGATGGGAATACTTACTATGTATACAACGAAGAGGACGAAAATGATCCCACGACACTGTATTCCCTGAACAATATCAGTATCAATAAAGAATTGCGCAAACAGATCACACTGATGCCGTACAAGAATCAGAACGGTACGGATTATCCACTGGGTGAAAAACTGATGAGCCTCTGGAACGACAAGGGAATGACACTGAATCCGTACGACAAAAAGCCGTGTACGTTTGAAGGCTATTATGACAAGCTGATCGGGCAGATCGGAAACGATGGAAGTACTTTCCAGTCGGCAAGTGAAACATTGACGGGGGCACTGTCTTCCATCGACAACCAGAGACAGCAGACGATGGGCGTTTCCTCCGATGAGGAACTGACACACATGATTAAATTCCAGTCTGCATATAATGCGTCCAGCCGTTTTATGACGGTAATCAGTCAGATGACAGAACTGATCGTGACAGGATTGAAATAGAGATAAGGAGGCGTAGTTATGCCATCACAATTTTTTGGATTGAATATCGGGGCAAGTGCGTTGTCGGCATTTCAGACCTCAGTGAATACAGCGGCAAACAACGTTGCAAATGTGCAGACCAAAGGATATACCAGACAGACGGCAAATCTGTCCGCAACCGATCCGATCCGTGTATATACCAGATACGGCAGTGTCGGAACCGGTGTGGAAGTGACTTCCGTGACACAGGAGCGAAATCTCTATTATGATGAAAAATACTGGCAGAGTAATTCAAGCCGGGGATTTTTCGAACAGAAACTGTATTATGTGGATCAGGTCCAGACAATCTTCCGGGATGATGAGCAATCGCAGAAAGGATTTTCCAGTATTTTTTCCCAGATGTTTAAGGATCTGGATACCTTAAAGACACAGGGAGAAGTGAAAGCCGTCCGCAATCAGTTTATTCATCAGGCACAGAGCCTTTGCACTTATTTTAATGCTTTGTCCAAGAGCCTGACGGAGATTCAGGAGGATACCAACGAAGAGATCAAGGCTTCTGTGGATAATATCAATTCCATTGCAGAGAAAATTTCGGTGCTCAACAAGCAGATTAATAATATTGAAGTACGCGGAGGGCATGCAAATGAGCTGCGCGACCAACGCGCGAATCTGATTGATGAGCTTTCAGGGATTGCAGATGTAGAGACGAAAGAATTCGAGGTGACAAACTCCAACGGACAAAACTTAGGAGGAACCAATTACCGCGTATATATCAACGGACAGACACTTGTAGACGGAAACGATTACCGGACATTAAAATGCACCTCTTCAAAGTATCTGAACAATCAGATGGATGCCGAGGGCATGTATGCCATTACCTGGGAAGATACCGGAATGGAATTTAATGCCAAAGGTGCCAGTGCCAACGGAAGCCTCAAGGCATTGTTTATGATCCGTGACGGAAATAACAATGAAAATATGAAGGGAACGGTCTCGGATGCAGATCTGTCTTCTATTACGATAAAGATTCCGGATACAAAAGTGAATGAACTGTCACTGGCGAATAAAGGCCGGATTATGGTAAATAATAAGTTTTATTACTATGATGGATGGACAGCAAAAGTCGGTGAAAACGGGGTAAACAGTGTAACATTTAAGCTTGCTCCGGAATCCCAGATGGCAGATCAGGCAGAAGCTGACCGTGTCAAGGGAGACGGGCAGAGCAATTATCTGACAACCGGTTCTTCCATGGATGCAATGGGAATTCCATATTATCAGAATCAGATCAATGAGTTCCTGCGTAATTTTACCCAGGCATTCAATGATATTGAAAAACAGGGTGTTACATTAGATGGCGATAAAATGGGAGCCTTTTTTGTGGGAACTTCCCCAACCGGAAACACGTTTGATGCAGATTCGTGGGATGCGAAAGTACAGGCGGCAAAGAAAGACGGATGGACAACGGATATTGAACTGTCATCCGATGGGGACAGTTATTATCAGTTTACAGCGACAACCCTTGCAGTAAACAGCAAATCATTAAAGGATTCCAGCTACTTTGCAACGTCAACCCAGATTACACAGGGTGAGGCGAAATACGATACCGTTGAGGATCTTTTGAAGCTGCAGAAGGATGTGCGGATGTTCCGCGGAGATTCTGCGGAGACGTTTCTCGAAACACTGATTTCAGATGTGACGGTTGACGTGAACAAGACAACAACAAGTTCCAATAATTATTCGAACCTGTCTACCGCGATTGCGACACAGCGTACCTCGGTATCCGGTGTGGATGAAGACGAGGAAGCGATGAACCTGATCAAATTCCAGAATGCATACAATCTGGCATCTAAGATGATTTCCGTGATGTCTGAGATGTATGACAAACTGATCAATGAGACCGGGGTGGTATGATGCCTGCGGACGAAACCGTGTGAGTTGACAGCATAAAACTTAGGAGGGAGATCCTATGAGAGTTACCAATAATATGATCACAAGCAACACAAAGAGCAATATCAATGCAAATAAGGTGCTTGTGGATAAATATAATACCCAGATGACAACGCAGAAGAAGATCAATAAACCGTCGGATGATCCGGTCATTGCGATTCGTTCCCTGCGTATGCAGACCAGTTTGTCCCATATTGACCAGTATCTGAACAATAACATTTCGGATGCCAATTCCTGGCTGAATGTGACGGATACGGCGCTGGAAAATATGAAAACAATCCTGACGGATGTCCGCTCATTATGTGTCAAAGGGGCAACGGATACCTTAAAAGAAGATGACCGCAGAACCATTCTGAATCAGCTGAAATCTTTAAGTGATCAGATTTATGCAGAGGGAAATGCAGATTTTTCCGGCAGAACGGTATTTACCGGATATCGTACGACCGAGCAGCTGACATTTAAGACAGATGAAGAGACAACATCCTACACGATTGATCAGAAATTATCCTATAAAGATATTTCCGAGGCACGCTACACATACGGAAACGTAGATGTACCAACGGATGCGGCAAACAGCTTTGATGAAAAGATTTCCATCGGGGAAAATACCTACGACCGGCTGCGCCTGGCGTATGGAAAGATTAACGGAAAAGATAATTCGGATGGAACGGGAGCAATTGATCCGATTTCCAGTATGAGTTATACGACAGCTGCAGGAAAGAAAGTGGAATTAGACCTTGCACCGGGACAGACTAGAGGACAATTTGTAGATGAGAATGGGGCAGCAACCGGCAGTACGTTTACCATGTACGAATCCAAAGAGGAGTGGCTTAAGGCGAACAATGGAGAAGCCAAAGTCGGAGACAATGACATGGTATTTATCAAAGATACCGGTGAAATGATTCTCGGAAAAGATTTGTCCAATACATTAAAGAGGGAAAAGGCGGATCTTAGCATCACGTACACCAAAACCGGATTTGATGCTGGAGAGGTTCGTCCGGAATATTACTATGACTGTAAGATGAAGACTCCGGATATGCAGAAAGCAGTACAGTATACCAAGGAAGACCAGCCGATCAATTTCGAAATTTCCAGTGGAATCATGCTCGCGGCAAATACACAGGCGAGCGATGTTTTAAGCACTGACATTGGACGGGACATGACAGAGATGATGACGCTTGTTTCTGCTTCCACACAGGCACATGACAAAGTTTCACAAATTGAAAAGATGATGTCTATGGATAAGTATTCGGATGAAGAGAGCCAGAAGAAACTTCAGACCTATCTGGATGCTGCCAATAAAGAAGCTACCTATGCAGACGATAATCTGTCAAAAACCTACCAGCAGTTTATCTCAAATTTTGACGGATACCTGAATAAAGTAAATGTGGCACATACCAATGTGGGCGGATTGCAGCAGCGCGTGGAGCTGACAAAGACCCGTGTGGAAAACCAGAAAGAGACGGTAGAAGAATTGAAGTCTAACAATGATAACCGTGACATTTCGGATATTATCATTGATTACTATGCTGCTTACAACGCATATACGTCCAGTCTGACAGCTGCATCGAAAGTTGGAAGCCAGACATTACTGAACTATTTATAAAAACGCGGAGCGAAGGAGAAAGACCATGAAGGCTGATTCACGTATTTTTGGAAAAATTGAAATAGAGGATGATAAAATCATCACGTTAGAGAAAGGTATGATCGGTTTTCCGGATCTCAATCATTTTGCACTGATTTATGATGAAGAGAAAGAAAAAAAATACAATTCCATTATGTGGCTGCAGTCGATGGATGATCCGGACATTGCATTTCCGGTTATGATGCCGCATATCGTCAAGGAAGATTACAACCCGAATGTAAGTGAGGAAATGATTGCACCACTCGGAAAGCTGACACCGGAAAACACATATATTCTTGTGACGGTAACGGTTCCGAAAAATATAGAAGATTTTTCCGTAAACCTGAAAGCACCGGTTGTGATCAATATGGATAACCGCAAAGGGGTACAGATGATAGTGGAGGATGATTATCCGGTAAAATACAAAGTATATGATGTGCTTAAGGCAAAGAAAGAAAAGGCGGGTGAATAAGATATGCTGGCATTGACAAGAAAAAAGGGGGAGGCCCTTGTAATCAACAACAATATCGAGATCACCGTACTTGAAATCCGGGGAGATCAGATCAAACTTGGAATTACGGCACCGAAAGATGTTCCGGTATACCGTAAGGAAGTGTATCTTCAGATTCAGAAAGAAAACCAGGAGGCAATCAGCCTTGATGGCATCGAAGCATTAAAAGGAATTCTTGGATAAATCGGAAAAACAATCGGAGGGTGTTAAGTTTTTACTGACACGCTCCGATAATTATTTATAGAATGACAGTAATAGATTGGCTATGCAGCCGGCATAACCGGCAGCGGATGATGGAGACAGGAGGTAATCATCATGGCAATGGAGGCTATTAAAGGTGCAGGAATGACGTATCAGGGAAGTGTGTCATCTGCAGAAAGCCAGCCCAAAACAGATACTGCGGTAAAAGCAGCAGAGACCGATGCACCTGAAAAGGGCATCGTATCGGAGAATATAAAGCAGGCTGGTGAGGAGAACGTAAACACTTCCCAGGGAGCAGATCAGCGGAATACAAATGCGCAGATCAAAAAAGCCGTGGATGAAGTGAATAAAAAGGCGGTCAACTCGGAAGCAATATTCGGCATTCATGAGGCAACCAATCGTGTGACCATAAAAATTATTGATAAAGATACCAAAAAAGTACTCAAAGAGATCCCACCGGAGAAAACACTGGATATGATTGCAAAGGTGTGGGAACTTGCAGGCCTTATGGTAGATGAAAAAAGATAAAAAAGGGGAGGGAAAATTATGCCAATCAGAATGACAGGTATGGTGTCCGGACTGGATACCGATTCTATCGTAAAAGAACTCGTTTCTGCATACAGTACCAAAAAGGAAAAATACGAAAAAGAGCAGACAAAACTTGGCTGGAAGCAGGAGATCTGGAAAAGTCTGAATAAAGAAGTAAACAGTTTTTATAAGAGTGCTGGTAATCTGCGGTTTGACAGCGGATACAATACCAAAAAGACAACATCGTCCGACAGCACGAAGGCAACCGTCAGTGCGAGCGGAAATGCGACTGTCGGAACACAGAAACTGCATGTGCTTTCTACTGCACAGTCCGGTTATCTGACGGGGGCTGAGATTAAGACAGCAGCCAACGAGAAAGTTACTACGTCTACAAAGCTTTCGGATCTGGGTGTTACAGCAGATGAAATTACCTTTAATGTGGGACCGGCAAATAATTCTGCATCCGGAACCACAAAACAGATCAAAGTAGGAAAAGACAGCACAATCAGTGACGTTGTAAACCAGCTGAAGGATGCGGGACTGAATGCAAATTTTGATGCCGGAAACAGACGCTTTTATCTGAGTTCTTCAGATTCCGGATATGCAACGGATTTTAATATTACTGCGGACAGCAGCGATACAAATTCTACAACATTATTAAACGCACTGGGTCTGGGCAAGACGGCAAAGAAGATTGACGGAAGCGAGGCGGTTATTGTTTTAAATGGCGTAAAATATACCAGTACAACGAATAATTTTTCTATCAATGGATTATCCATTTCCGTCAATGGAGTGACAGACAAAGTCGATGATCTTGAAAAGGTCGATGTCGATGCCTTAGATGACAGCAAGGCAGTTTCTATTTCCACAACGACCGATACACAGGGAATTTATGACAAGATTAAAGACTTCCTGACCAGTTACAACAACATCATCAACAAGATGACGAAACTGTATAACGCAGATTCTGCAAAGAATTACGAGCCATTGACAGATGATGAGAAGTCGCAGATGTCTGATTCGGAAGTAGAAAAGTGGGAGACAAAGATCAAGGACTCCCTGCTTCGCCGTGATTCCAATCTGAGCACGATTATGAATGCCATGACGACTTCCATGACCAAGGCAATTTCCATCAATGGAAAGAATTATTCGCTTTCCAGTTTTGGAATCAGTACACTTGGTTATATGAATTCGGCAGAGAATGAGCAGAATGCTTATCATATTGACGGTGATGAGGATGATGAAAATACATCAGGAAATAAAGATAAGCTGATGGCTGCATTAAGCAGTGATCCGGATACCGTGATTGATTTCATGAAGCAGTTGTCGACCAATCTGTATACGGCAATCGACAAGCAGATGCAGAGTAATTCCCTGCGAAGCAGATACAGCATTTACAATGATAAGGAGATGACTTCCCAGTATACAAGCTATACGAAGACCATTGCAGAGTGGGAGACAAAGATTTCCGACAAGGAAGATTATTATTACAAGAAATTCTCCAAGATGGAGACTGCGCTTTCCAAGTTAAACAGCCAGACAAGTTCTCTTTCAGGTATGTTCAGCAGTTAATCAGTATCATGCAGGGCAATCTTTTGCAAAATAAAATATACAGGAAATAATAGGGGGAATCAGGATGATTCAGAAAAATCCATATGCAGCGTATAACAACAGTAAGATCCAGACGGCAACACCGGCAGAACTGACGCTGTTACTCTATGAGGGAGCTATTAAATTTACAAACATTGCGATTGTAGCGATTGAAAAGGGCGATAGTGAAAAGGCGCATAACAATATCCGAAAGGCAGAGAATATCATTCGGGAGTTTCAGATAACTCTCGACCACAAATATGCAGTTGCCAAAGATTTTGATGCGGTCTATACCTATCTGTTACAGAGATTGTTAGAGGCCAACATGAAAAAGGACAAGGATATCTTAGAGGAAGTGCTTGGTCATCTCCGTACCATGCGGGATACATGGAAAGAAGTTATGGCAAAGACCGCAAACGGAAACAATATCAAGACAAAGGAACCGGTAGCGTAATGCCGGCAGGAGACAGTATGCCAGATACATATATTGCAATTATGCTGCAGAGCCTGAAAAAAAAGGAACAGGTTCTGGATGAAATTATCCGCCTGGATGACCGGCAGAAAGATACCCTGACGGATCCGGAATGCCCGTTTGATGTGTTTGATGAAACCGTGGAGGCAAAAAGTGCGTGTATTGATCAGCTGAACCAGCTGGACAGTGGTTTTGAGAAACTCTATGCACAGGTGGCAGAAGAACTGGATCAGAACCGTGAAGATTATGCAAAGGAAATTCGTGACATGCAGCAGTGCATTCGTCGGGTAACGGACAAAAGTGTCAAGATTCAGGCGCAGGAAGCCCGCAACAAAGAACTGATGCGTGAAAAGTTTGCCACAATTCACAGACAGGCAAAGGCGGTGCGGAAAAACAGCCGTGCGATTACCGGATACTATAACAGTATGAAAGAATGGTAGTTATTTCATAAAATGGGACAAAAGTGCTACTTGATAAAAAATATCATATGACTTATAATGACTTTGTTATATGACTGACGGATAATGTGGAGCACCACGTGAAGTATAACAAAGGCATGAGCCGTACCGTCTGGGCAAAAGATAAAAAACCCAGGCGGTTTTTTGCGTTCATTTATATTTTCCGGTTTTTGGTAAATATATTGTACGAAAATAAAGACATGCGTGGGTATTGACAAAATGATGAACGTTAGTGTAATCTATCAATGATTAGAGAATACTAACCAATAAGAGAAGGAGGATCACCATGTTAGAAATGAAAGAGTGGGATGGATTCGAAGGACGTCTTTGGAAAGAAGAGATTAATGTCCGCCAGTTCATTCAGGATAACTACACACCATATGATGGTAACGAGGATTTCCTTGCAGGACCTACAGAGGCTACCAATAAGCTTTGGGGAGCACTGCAGAAACTGCAGAAGCAAGAGCGCGCAAAGGGCGGAGTCCTCGATATGGAGACCGAGGTTGTAACCGGTATTACAGCTTATGGTCCGGGATATATTGATGAATCTTTAAAGGATTTAGAGACAATTGTAGGTTTACAGACAGACAAGCCGTTAAAGCGTGCATTCATGCCTTACGGTGGAATCAAGATGGCTGTTCAGGCATGTGAGACATACGGATATCAGGTAAGTGACCAATTAAAGGAGATTTTTACCAAGTATCACAAGACACACAACACAGCCGTATTCGATGCTTACACACCGGAGATGATGAAAGTACGTCACAATAAGATCTTAACAGGTCTGCCGGATACATACGGACGCGGACGTATTGTTGGTGATTACCGCCGTGTTGCTTTATACGGTATCGACCATCTCATCGAGGAGAAGAAGAAAGATAAGGCAAACTGTGGCTGTGGTGAGATGACAGACAATGTGATCCGTTTAAGAGAAGAGATCGCCGAGCAGATCAAGTGTTTAGAGGATATGAAGAAGCTTGCAGAGATCTACGGATACGATATTTCCAGACCTGCAACAAACGCAAAGGAAGCCGTACAGTGGTTATACTTCGGATACCTTGCAGCAATCAAGACACAGAACGGTGCAGCAATGTCCGTTGGTCGTGTTTCTACCTTCCTTGATATCTACTTCGAGAGAGACTTAAAGAAAGGCATCATCACAGAGCAGGAAGTACAGGAATTGGTTGACCACTTTACCATGAAGCTTCGTATGGTAAAATTCGCACGTATTCCTTCTTACAACCAGCTGTTCTCAGGTGACCCTGTCTGGGCAACACTTGACGTTGCGGGTACAGGCGTAGACGGACGTTCCATGGTTACAAAGTCCGACTTCCGTTTCCTGCACACCTTAGAGAACATGGGACCGGCTCCGGAGCCAAACCTTACCGTATTATATTCTTCCAGACTTCCGGAAGCATTCAAGGATTATGCAGCACGTATCTCTATTGATACAAGTTCCATCCAGTATGAGAACGATGACGCTATGAAGCCTGTATGGGGCGATGATTATGCCATCTGCTGCTGTGTATCTGCTACACAGACAGGTAAGGAGATGCAGTTCTTCGGTGCCCGTGCAAACCTTGCAAAGTGTCTCCTCTACGCGATCAACGGTGGTGTGGATGAGAAGACAGGCCAGCAGGTAGGACCGGATTACAAGCCAATTACATCTGAGTACCTTGATTATGATGAAGTCATGGAGAAGTACGATAAGATGATGGACTGGTTAGTAGATATTTATGTAAATACCTTAAACCTGATCCAGTATATGCATGACAAATATTACTATGAAGCAGCAGAACTTTCTCTGATGGATACTGATCTGAAGAGAACGTTCGCAACCGGTATTGCAGGATTTTCACACGTAATCGATTCTCTTTCTGCAATCAAGTACGCAAAGGTTAAAGTTATCCGTGACGAGAACGGAATTGCAAAAGACTTCGAGATCGAGGGAGACTTCCCAAGATACGGTAACGATGATGACCGTGCCGATGATATCGGAGTATGGCTGTTACAGACATTCATGGATAAGTTAAAGAAGCATCACACTTACCGTGATTCTGAGCCTACAACTTCTATCCTTACCATTACTTCCAACGTTGTATATGGTAAAGCTACAGGAGCAATGCCAGACGGACGTAAGGCTGGCGAGCCACTTTCACCGGGAGCTAACCCAAGCTACGGCGCAGAGAAGAGCGGACTTCTTGCTTCCCTGAACTCTCTGACAAAGATCCCGTATGAGTGGGCACTTGACGGAATTTCCAATACCCAGACCATCAACCCTGGTGCACTTGGAAATGAAGAAGGCGAGCGTATTGAGAACCTTGTAAACGTTATGGACGGATATTTTGATCAGGGTGCGCATCACCTCAATGTTAACGTGTTTGGCAAGGAGAAGCTTATCGACGCTATGGAGCATCCGGAGAAAGAAGAGTACGCAAACTTCACCATCCGTGTATCCGGTTACGCTGTGAAGTTCATTGATCTGACCAAAGAGCAGCAGATGGACGTTATCGCACGTACCTGCCACGATCATATGTAATAGGATCTAAGGGGTCACGAGAGTTGCGAAGCAACGGAGTAATTCGTAGATCATATCTGTTGGAATGGATATGAAATCAGGGTTAATACATGAATGAATATTTGTGTATTAGCCCTGTTTTTATGATATAATTTGCACATACTAATGAAATGATAATTCGATGCTTTTATTGGTTTGGTTAAAAACGAGGTAAAACAATGCTAGGAAATATACATTCAATCGAGACATTCGGTTCCGCAGACGGACCGGGCGTGCGTTATCTGATTTTTTTGAAGGGCTGCAATATGCGCTGCAAATACTGCCATAATCCCGATACCTGGGCAAAAACCGAGGGGGAAATGAAAAGCGCAGAAGAAATTTTACAACAGGCGCTGCGGTATAAAAGATACTGGGGCAAAAAGGGCGGTATTACCGTAAGTGGCGGAGAAGCACTGTTGCAGATTGATTTTGTCACAGAATTGTTTACGCTTGCCAAAGAAAAAGGCGTCAATACCTGTCTGGATACAGCGGGCAACCCGTTTACCCGTGAGAAACCATTCTATTCTAAGTTTGAAAAACTGATGGAAGTGACGGATCTGTTTATGCTCGACATAAAGGAAATTGATGAGGACGAGCATAAACAACTGACAGGCCAGACGAATAAAAATATTCTGGATATGGCAACCTGTCTGTCGGATCACGGTAAAGCGATGTGGATTCGGCACGTACTTGTGCCGGGCATTACCGATGATGATGGGCAGTTACACAGGCTCCGTGCATTTATTGATACGTTAAAAACCGTGGAACGTGTGGAAATTTTGCCATATCACACGCTGGGGGTATTTAAATGGAAAGAACTTGGGATTCCTTATGCGCTGGAAGATGTGGAGCCGCCGACCAAAGAGCAGGTGGAACATGCACGGGAAATCATTATTCCCGGTTATAAATCCTGATTGTATGAACAGGAGGGACATATGCAAAAAAGGCAGCTGTAAAATCCCATCAAACAAAGAGAATGGGACATATGCACAAAAAGATAGCTGTGAAATCCCATCAAACAAAGAGAGTGGGACATATGTGCAAAAAGATAGCTGAAATATCCCGACAGAAAAAGAAAGAGGGACATAGAAGCAAGGAAAAATTGTATATGTCCCAACAGTATAGATGGTCGGGACATAAAGATAAAGAAAAACAGTATATGTCCCAACAGCACCAATAAGAAGGATATAAAGATAAAGAAAAATTGTATATGTCCAGACAGCAGAATAAGAGAACCATAGGGAGCAGTAAAAGCTGCGTAGATCTCATTTTCCACCCCCCAAAAAAAAACTCAAAAAAGAATGCGCAGCAGAAAAGAAAACATAAGGAAAAACAAATCATGATACAACCAGAAATTTTATATGAAGATGCACAGCTGATCATCTGCTACAAACCGGCAGGCATTGCAACGCAGACCAAAAAACTGGGGCAGAAAGACATGGTGAGCATACTTTTAAATCACGTAGCGCAGGAAGGAACCGGACAGCCGTTTATCGGTGTAGTCCATCGGCTGGACCAGCCAGTGGAAGGCGTGATGGTGTTTGCAAAAACAAAACAGGCGGCAGCAAAATTGTCGGCACAGGTAAAAGACCATTCCTTTGGGAAAAAATATTATGCAAAAGTCCGGCTGCCGGAAGGAAAAACTTTTGAACAGGCTACGGGGCATGAAAAGACAGGAACACTGCAGGACTGGATACAATTTGAACCGAAAGAAAATAAATCCTGTGTAATAGAACAGAAGCAGAGGGAGAACGAACGGGAAGACATCAGGCATCCGGCAGACGGGAAGCGGTTGCAATTGCAGAAACCACGGCATACAGCAACGTCACAAAATAAGATACAGGAAGCGGTACTTGATTATCAGGTGATCAGGCAGGGAGAAGGATCTGCATTGCTGGATATTACTTTACATACCGGCCGCCATCATCAGATCCGTGTACAGTTTGCACATCTTGGAACTCCGATCTGCGGAGATCACAAATATGGAAAGGCTGAAAGAGGAACCCCGGCACTGTGCAGTTATCATATCGATTTTGTTCATCCGGTCAGTGGCAAAGAGATGACCTATGAAATCAGTCCGAGAAATTTCGAAACAGAATGTTAATGGTATTCAGGTGCTGAGTGAACAGTAACCCATTTAGCCGTTATCGAGCGGTTTCACTTCACGCAAATCTTGACAATCGGCTGTGTTCGTCATATTATATATTCGAGCTTTTCTGCGCATTTTGCGGGCAGAAAAGAAAACGCTTACACGAGTATAACGTAAAAAATGACCGCACAGTGGTCGCAGAAAAGGAGAAAGACATGGCGAAAGAGAAGAAACTTGTTGAAGCCATTACTTCCATGGAGGAAGATTTTGCACAATGGTATACCGACGTCGTAAAGAAAGCAGAGCTGATTGATTACTCCGCAGTAAAGGGCTGCATGATCATCAAGCCCGATGGGTATGCTATCTGGGAAAATATACAGCATGAATTAGACCGCAGATTCAAAGAAACAGGCGTAGAGAATGTATATATGCCGATGTTTATTCCGGAGAGCCTTCTGGAAAAAGAGAAGGATCATGTGGAAGGATTTGCACCGGAAGTCGCATGGGTGACTTACGGCGGACTCAATCAGCTGCCGGAGCGTCTGTGCGTCAGACCTACTTCTGAGACACTGTTCTGCGATTTTTATAAAAATCTGATCCAGTCTTACCGTGATCTGCCAAAGGTGTACAACCAGTGGTGTTCCGTAGTACGCTGGGAAAAGGAAACCCGTCCGTTTCTGCGTTCCAGAGAATTCCTGTGGCAGGAGGGGCATACGGCGCATGCAACCGCAGAGGAGGCACAGGCACGTACCATCCAGATGCTGAATCTGTATGCAGATTTCTGTGAAGAGTTCCTTGCCATGCCGGTTGTCCGCGGACAGAAGACAGAAAAAGAAAAATTTGCCGGTGCGGAAGACACCTATACCATCGAGGCACTGATGCATGATGGAAAAGCCCTGCAGTCTGGAACCAGTCACAATTTCGGAGATGGATTTGCAAAGGCATTTGGTATCCAGTATACCGATAAACAGAATAAATTACAGTATGTACACCAGACTTCGTGGGGAATGACAACACGTCTGATCGGAGCCATCATCATGGTTCACGGCGACAATGATGGTCTGGTTCTGCCACCTAAGGTAGCACCGACACAGGTAATGGTTATCCCGATCCAGATGCAGAAGGATGGCGTATTGGATAAGGCAAACGAAGTGCGTGAGCGTCTGGGAAAAGTCTGCCGTGCAAAACTGGACGATTCCGATAAGAGTCCGGGATGGAAATTCTCTGAGCAGGAGATGCGTGGAATTCCGCTTCGTGTGGAACTGGGACCGAAAGATATTGCGGCAAATAAATGTGTGGTTGTCCGCAGAGATACCAGAGAGAAAATTGAGGTTTCCCTGGATGAGATCGAGACAAAGATTCCGGAACTGTTAGAGACCGTTCAGAAAGATATGTTTGCGCGTGCAAAGGCACATCGTGATGCACATATCTGGGATGCACATAATTACGAAGAATTTAAGGATATTGCAGAAAATAAACCGGGATTCATCCGTGGTATGTGGTGCGGAGATCAGGCATGTGAGGACAAGATCAAAGAAGATCTGGCAGTAACCTCACGCTGTATGCCGTTTAATGATCAGGAACAGATTTCAGATGTTTGTGTATGCTGTGGAAAACCGGCACATAAGCTGGTATATTGGGGCAAGGCATATTAAAAATCAGCCGGGATTATGGATTTCAAATAGGGGGTTGGAGCCATGATTGAAAAGTACTTTAATGGTGTTATAGAACAGGTATATCACAGAATCGGAACCGCAGAAAAGAACATTGTTATGGCAAGCTATAACAATGACTTTTCTGTGTCCGGGCTGGAGAATAAAAAACGTTATCAGGAAGACGATAACGTTTTTTTTGCCTGTTGTGAACTGCGATATGAGACATTGCCCGGGGCATATGCGCCTTTTCTGGACATTATCTGTGACATGTTCCGCAAATTTGTAAAGGGAGATTTTGAAGCTTTTTTGCGTGAATGCGGAACTTATGAACTGCACCGGTCTTTGTTTTTAGGGTACTATGAAGATGGTATCTGCAAAAGGGAAGAAGGGGTGCTGTTAAATGAAGTGGAATATGAGCAGCGGCGCATGACAGAAGCCATCGTTGCCATGCTGAAAAAACTCACGGAATACCGGCCGATTATGATTGTAATTAACCGTTTCCAGCTGGCAGGACGCAGTTCCATGGAACTTATTTACCGGCTGCTGACAGAACCGTGTACGGAAATCGGGATTGTGCTTGGAGTAAACGAAATGCAGCCGCGGCTGGATATGGCCGTCAACATGTGGGATGCAATCGTGGAAAAACTTGAAGACAGCAGCCAGATTTATCATATTGGAAGTTCCGGGAAACACAGAAACCGGGAGAATGCGGAGGATGTGGCAGAAGAGAAAAATTACAGCCACATGCTTGCGAAGGTAGAGACAATCATTACGTTTCTGGATTGTGACCAGGCAAAATGGTACTTGCAGAAACTTGAATATAAACTTAAATTTGAAGATATTTTTGTGGATGATATAACCCTGCGGGAATTTTATCTATTGTATACCCGTACCGCTATTTTGCGTGCAGAGCTTTCTAAGGCACTGGAGATGGTTGATTCAGCAATGCGTCTGCCATCCGTTCGGAAAGATCTGTTTTACCGCAGTGAATGTTCCTTTTTAAAGGGAACGTGCCTGATGTATCAGGGCAAGCTGCAACAGGCGGAAATGTATGCACAGTATGCCCGGGAGGAAGCACAAAAAAGTGGGAATGAGAAACAGATATTCAAGGCGGAACTGTTGTCTGTTATGGCGCGTATGTCCGGCTGGTACAATATTTTTTTCTGTATACAGGATATCCCGATTCATGAAGGGCTGATTGAAAAGCTGATGCAGAACAATTACCGGAATCATCTGGCACATATTTATATTTATGCATATGATAATCGGCCGGAGATGGTTGCAAGGGCCTACCGTTCCGAGGCATCTCTTTTATATTTCAGTAAAGGGGTGGCACTGGCAAAAGAGATTGGAAATGAGCAGCTGGTATATGATGCATATCAGAAAAACATTATGCTTGCATCAACGAATGGTATGAATGAGATTGCCATGCTGTATTCCGTGCGTACATACCAGTTCATGAAATCAAGGGATGATGTTTATGAGGGCAGAATTCTGTCCGGCATCGGATATAATCTGAGTGCCATGGGAAAAAACCGGCTTGCGGAGCATTATTATAACCGTGCCATTGAGGTGTTTTACCATTTGCGTCTTCCGGAGGATATTGCGGAAGTGTTTTACAACCGTGCACTGAATTATATTATGCAGGAGAACTATGCGAAGGCGGAACATGATCTGCTGATGGCGATGAAGGTAATAGAAAAACTGCATCTTAACAGTCTGCGTGTATGTAATCTGTCAAAATTATATGGTCTTTTAGCACTTGTGAGCATCATGCAGAAAGACCGGTTTAACTGTGAACGTTACTTGCTTAACTGCCGGCAGTTCCTGAATTATATTATTGAGAAAGAAAAAGAAAATGAAAACGAGGAAATCATCCATGACTATGCCAAGTGTGATGAGGATATGTTTCTATACACATTTTCCATGGCAATGCTTAACCGCATGGATGGAAAGAAGGAAGAGGTACTGGTCAGTTTTGAACAGGCAGAGCGTTTCCTGCTTCAGGCAGAGGGAAATGAGTTTTTCAGTTATCGTTTATTCCGGAAAGAGAGAATGAAGCTGTTTGAGGAAATGGGGCGCAGTGAGCGCTGCCAGATGGAACGCGCAACGCTTTTGCAGCATGAGGAGATTAATTCCCAGGCGGCACGGCTGCTTCCCATGAATCTCTTGAAGGAAATTGATCTGGGAGAGCATCCGCAAACGTGTGCCGTGCGGGAGGAAGAAATTGAAGCCCTGATCAAACAGGAAGGCCTTTTACAGGATTATGCAACGTCCCGGAGACAGATGGAGTTTATTTCCACATGGCAGAAACTGATTGATGTGAACGGAAGCAACGTAGAGGGTATGGTACAGAATGCGTTCAATACGTTTATGAATCATTTCAGCCTGGATTGTGCATTGTATATCTGTTACCATGAAGATGGTGCCCATGTACTTTATAACGATACCAAATGTGAGATGACGGAAGCTGACATTGCGGCGATCGGAAATACCATGCTGGAATATCCACAGGGGTTTGCGGTATCAAAGATCAGCGACAGTTTTCTGGAACATCAGGATACGATCGGTTATTTCGGAATAGATGATGTATGTTCGTTTGTGGCAGCACCGTTTCTCAAAAACGGAAAGCTGACCAGCCTTCTGATCACATATGTCCGCATGAAGGATAACTGGCATGGTTCGATCGAACGCTACATGCTGAATGAGGATGACCTGAGAATCTATTCCCTGCTTTTTCGGGAGATGGAGTATTCGATCAATCGCATGGAGGCAAACGACAAGATTTATATGATGAACCGCAAGCTGCAGGAGGCTGCGGTTACGGACATGCTTACCGGTATTTATAACCGTGCCGGTATGTACGAAGAGATTCGGCAGATGATTGAGTGTTACCGTGTGTCGGAAAAGACACATCATGTCGGGCTGATGTTTATTGATCTGGACAATTTCAAGCATTATAATGATACATTCGGACATGACGTCGGGGATCTGATCTTAAAGGAAATGGCAAAGATTTTCCGCAAGGCGGTAAAGGGAAGAGGATTTGTCGCCAGATATGGCGGGGATGAATTTATTATGATCTTAAATACCGATGACCGGGAAATTCTTGAACAGATTGCAAAAGGAATCTATGAGAAAATCAATTCCACGCAGGGATTCCAGCGGCAAATTGAAAATTATCTCGGCCATGCGATCACGACGACCGAAAAATCGCGGATTACCTGTTCCATCGGAATTGCAAGCGCAGGGGATGTGAGAAAAGAGGAAGATATTAATGAATTAATCCGTAGCGCAGATGAGATTTTATATAAAGTCAAAACAGGGGAAAAAGGACACTACGCATTTTTATGAAAATTCAATTACCAGAACACGTAAAGCAAATTATACACAGACTTCAGCAGGAGGGGTATGATGCCTATGCCGTGGGTGGATGTGTCAGAGATACACTTTTAGGACGCAGCCCACAGGACTGGGACATTACAACTTCCGCGAAACCGCAGGTGGTGAAATCGCTGTTTTCCCATACGATTGATACGGGCATTGCACATGGAACCGTTACGGTTATGCTGGATCATACGGGGTATGAAGTGACAACTTACCGGATCGATGGGGAATATGAAGATGCCAGACATCCGAAGACAGTGACGTTTACGGGAAATCTGGTAGAGGATTTAAAACGCCGGGATTTTACGATCAATGCCATGGCATATAATGATACCGCAGGACTGGTGGATGCATTTGACGGGATGGGGGATCTCAAACGGCACGTGATCCGTTGTGTGGGGATACCGCATGACCGGTTTGGAGAGGATGCGCTGCGTATGCTGCGCGCCGTGCGTTTTGCCGCACAGCTTGGATTTTCCATTGAGGAGAAAACCAGACAGGCTGTGGCAGATCTGGCAGACAATTTACAGAAAGTCAGTGCGGAGAGAATCCAGACCGAAATGGTGAAATTGCTCACCTCTGCACATCCGGAGGAGATGCGTACGGTATATGAGCTGGGACTTTCCAGAGTATTTCTCCCGGAGTTTGACAGGATGATGGAAACCCCGCAGATTACGAAACATCATTGTTACAGTGTGGGGGAACATACCATTCATGCCATGCAGGAAGTCCAACAGGACCGGATTCTGCGCCTGACCATGCTGCTTCATGATGTGGCCAAACCGGTGTGTGTAACGACAGATGAAAAAGGGCAGAATCATTTTAAAGGACATCCGGCAGAAGGTGCGGAAATGGCACGGGTTATTTTGCGGCGGTTGAAGTTTGACAATGAGACAATAAAACGCGTATGCCTGCTCGTGCGCTATCATGATGACCGTCCGGCCGTGACACCGCGCAATGTGCGCCGTGCGATCAGCAGGATCGGAGTGGAAAATATGGAGGCTCTGTTTGCGGTAAAGCGTGCAGATACACTGGCGCAGAGCATGTATGAGCGGCAGAAAAAGCTTTCCTATATTGATGCCTACGAAGAAACTTATCGTGAGATATTAAAAGAACACCAGTGTGTGCAGAAAAAGGATCTTGCCATAAACGGCAGGGATCTGATTGCACAGGGAATGAAAACGGGCAAAGAAATGGGAGAAGTGCTGCAGGCACTGTATGAACAGGTTCTTGATGAACCGCAACTGAATAATAAAGAGACGCTGCTTGCACTTGCTTTGCAATTGCAACAGACAAAACAGGAATAAATAAGACACCCTTTCCATATGATGAAAATAGATTCAAGTCATGTGGGAGGGGTTTCATTTTGTATTATCAGCCGGAAGCAATGTTGGAGCAATATGACATAGAAATAAAACAGATCACGAAAGGCAGAGGTGTGTTTTGCTGTGAGACGGATCAGGGGAAAAAAGTACTTGCACCGTTTCGGGGATCTGCAGAACGCGCAAAATTTGTGCGCGAAATATTATGCAGCATGCAGGAAAAGGGATATCCGGTGGAACAGGTCAGTCTGACAAAAGACGGGCAGTGTGTGGTAACGGATGAAAGTGGCATGCGTTTCTGGCTGAAAGATCTGGTAGAGGGAAATGAATGCCAGACAGGTCGGGAGAAAGATGTAGCTGCCGGTGCCCAGGCGCTGGCAGGGTTTCATTGCTGTGTTTCATCCTGTGTTACGGAAATTCCGGATTTTATGAAAAATACAAAGAATGAACCGGCAGTGCTCTATTACCGGCATTACCGGGAACTGATCCTGGTAAAAAATTTTGTGCAGTCAAGAAAAACCCGAAACGAGTTTGAGCGGTCATTCTGGGAACAGTATACGCATTATATCGCACAGGCGAAAGAAGCGGTCGGGATGCTGCAGGAGCGAAAAGACCAGGGGAGAACCAGGGGGTTTTGTCACGGGGATTGTAACCAGCATAATATGCTTCGTACAGCACAGGGGGTCCGGCTCGTAAATTATGAAAATCTGTTTTACGGAGAACAGATGGTGGATCTGGCAAACTATCTGCGTAAGATTCTGGAAAAAAACAGTTGGAGTACGGACATGGGAAAACATATTCTGGAAGCCTATGAAAAGCAGAGAAAATTGTGCAAGGAAGAAAAACAGCTGCTGCATGTGCTGCTTCTGTTTCCAGAGAAATTCTGGAAAGTATCCAATCACTACAGTAACTCGCATAAAGCATGGGTATCCGGCAGAGATATTGAAAAATTAAACCGGCTGATTGCAGCGGAGCCGGCAAGGGAACATTTTCTGGAAAATTTGTTTTCTTTTCTGTGAAGAATGAGCTATACTAAGGATATGAGAAGAGACAGAATTAAAAAAACAATTACATATTTGAGTCTGCTTTTTTGGCTGTGTCTGCTTGTGGCATGTGGACAGCAGGAGGAGACGACAGATGACGGAGTTACCTATTTTCATCATTCCATTGCAGACCGGAATACACAGGAAACACAGGAGAATTCCACGGAAACGGAAAAGTCCGAAGAGTTTCTGCTGACCGCAGTCGATCAGATTCAGGAAAGTCTCCAGCTGTACCGGTATGCGGATGGAATGGAATACCGGTATTATTACGGAACAGGCACCCGTTTTTATGACAAATACGGAAACCGGACACCTGTGACAAGTTTTGAACCCGGTCTGCTTGTGACCATCGGGGATGTAGACAGCGAAGGAATCCTCACAGAAGCCCGGATTTCGGATCAGGCATGGGTATACGACAATATCACCCGGTTTTCGGTAAATCCGGATCTGGACATGCTAAAGATCGGAGATGGAAAATATCGCTATACGGATGACACGATTGTGTTTTCCGGAGATAAAAGAATCCAGATGACGGATTTGTCGGATGGGGATACGTTAAGCGTTGTCGGCAGGGATAAAAACATTCTTGCGGTGCGTGTGACAACCGCACAGGGAACGCTTGCACTGTCCAACACCAAACTGTTTGAAGGAAGTTTTTTGCAGCTGGGCACAAAGATTTTTGCGGAAATTACACCGGATATGGAGATTCAGGTGCCGGAAGGAACCTATGAACTTCGCGTAGCCAATGACGGATGGGGCGGCAGTACGGAAGTGACGATTACGCGTGGCGAGACTACAAATGTGGATCTTGACACCTTAAAAGGCGAAGGACCGTCTTACGGAAAGGTGCAGTTTGTCATCGATGCAAAAGATGCGGTGCTGTCAATTGACGGAAAAGAAACGGACTATGAGAAGCCGGTGAAATTAACCTATGGAAGCCATACAATTACGGTATATTCTTCGGATTATGATACCTGGAAGCGGAACTTATATGTCAACTCGGAGAAATCGACAGTTGTTATCAATCTCGCGGATGAAGATTCCAGTGAAACAGGCAGCAGTCAGAGCAGCTCAGAAAGTAGCAGCCAGAGCAGCTCAGAAAGCAGCAGCCAGAGCAGCTCACAGGGGAGCAGTCAGAGCAGCTCAGAAAGCAGTAGTCAGAGCGAGTACAAGAACCGGCAGGAAGAGCTTGATACACTCAAGGATCTGATTTCCAGTATGACATCCTCCAGTTCGCTTGTGTCAAAATGACGGTTTTCCGGACAGAATTTTGGTTGTTTTTAAGTGCCCAAAAGCCCGAAAATATCGCATTTTTCCTTGACAAAAGGATGGAAAACAAGTATAAATAGATTTGTAAGTAATTTGAGAGAAGGAACTCGAATTATATAATATAGGAATCCATAGGAGGAATTTTAACATGAACAAAGCAGAGTTAGTTGCAGCAGTAGCTGAGAAGGCAGAGATTTCAAAGAAAGACGCTGAAGCAGCAGTTAAGGCATTCACAGATGTTGTTGCTGAGGAGCTGAAGAAGGGTGAGAAGATCCAGTTAGTTGGATTCGGTACTTTCGAGGTTTCTGAGAGAGCAGCAAGAGTTGGAAGAAACCCACAGACAAAGCAGGAAATCACAATCCCAGCTTCTAAGGCACCGAAGTTTAAAGCAGGTAAGGCTTTAAAGGATTCCCTGAACTAATTCTGGTGGAATATGTGGGAGAGCGTCATTGGACGCTCTCTTTTCTGTTATAAGGAGAAATAATATGAGATTAGATAAATTTTTAAAAGTATCACGCCTGATCAAGCGAAGAACGGTCGCCAATGAAGCCTGTGATGCAGGACGTGTTATGGTAAACGGAAAACCTGCCAAGGCATCCACCAATGTAAAAGTCGGAGACGAAATAGAAATTCTGTTTGGACAGAAATCCGTAAAAGTGCGTGTTACGGATATTCAGGATACGACCAAAAAAGAACAGGCGAAAGATCTGTTTGAATACATATCCTAGAAGTGTGGCGCATACTCTTTAACAGGAGGGCGCTTGTATGGAAGAAAGAGGACAGTCAAACAGCACAGGGCAGCATAAGCTGATCCTGCAGAACCGGAAAAGCGGAAGTTTTACCGGTGTAACGGATGTTGTAAATTTTGATGCAAATGAGATTATCCTTGACACAGAACTCGGACGGTTGACGATTAAGGGAAAAGAACTTCACGTAAACCGGCTGGACCTGCAGAAAAAAGAAGTGGAAATTGATGGAACCGTGGATATGCTTCAATATTCCGGAACACCTGGCCGGGGTGTCTTTGGAAAGTGGTTCGGTTAAGTGGAAGAGGGCAGGATTTTTGTACATTTTTTTCTGTTTGGGATGATAGCATTTGCGGCATATGACGGAATCCGTGTAGTTCGTAGAATTTTTCCGCATGGGATCTTTATGATTTCCTTAGAGGATCTGGTATACTGGCTGGTCATTTCGTTTTGTTTTTTTCTGCATCTCTGTCAGGTAAATAATGGAAAAATCCGGGGCTATGTACTCCTGGGAAGCCTTCTGGGAGCGTGGATTTATTACAGTTTCTGCAGTCGGTTTGTTATGCGGTATCTGACGGAAAAGATTCATTATCTGAAAAAGAGGTTGAAAAAGTTCCGGGAAATGACTACAATAAAGTTAAATAAGCTTCGTAAAAGAAAGAAGCCTGAAGAATCGGAGAAAGAACATGAGAAAAACTAAAAGGCGTCGCCGTGGAAGCGGTACTGCAGGAATCATGATCATTGTGCTTGCATTTTTGGTTGTCATGACGGTTCAGATCTGCAGGATACGTTCAAAAGATGCGGAATATGCGGCAAAAGAAAAAGAATTACAACAGCAGTATGAGGAAGAAAACGAGAGATCTACGGAGATAGATGATCTTGAGACGTATATGAAATCCTCACAATATATTGAAGATGTGGCAAAAAGCAAGCTTGGACTAACTTATAAGAATGAAATCATCTTCAAGGAAAAGAAGTAGAAAAGAAGAATCTGTCTGAACAGGTTCTTCTTTTTCTTTAATGCATTGATGGAAGATTTGAGCGAAAACTTTTTTGAAAACCACAGAAAATCTGACAGAATATGCGTCATTGTCTGTGTATACTTGTCCCTCGAAAACAATTTTTTGGAGGTGTATCATGCGTACAGGACAATGGAAAACAATGGGGATAGGATCGCTGATCGGAAAAATGATCTATGCAGTATTCGGGCTGGCGGCAAGTATGTTATGTATCATGGGATATTATCCGGTGGTGCCGGCATTTTACACGGCATGCTGTCTGGATAAAAAGAGAAATTTTCTGCTATACATAGGACTGGTTGTGGGAATGGGCTGGTGCATGCCGGTGGCTGCGATTGTAAAATATCTGTTTATTCTTTTTGTACTGGGAATCGCAATCCGGTTTTATATATGGGCAAACAGGCGCTGCAGCGGATGGACGGCAGGAATGATTGCGGGAATTACAACGATCGCGATGAATACATCGGGACTTCTGATTCTGAATATGGAGAAAAAGGCATTGATCCTTGGCATCAGCGAAGGTGTGATCGTGTTTGCACTGGCAGTATTGTTCCATTATGGAATCGGAATGGGCAGTCAGATTTTCCGGGAGAGACATAAGAACCGGGTGGAAGAGGAAGGCGTGGAAACGATGGTTGGAATGGATCCTCAGGGGCGGATTCATGCATTTGCAGAGGCAGTTGACGAGCTTTCCGTGGCATTTGCCGCGATGGACGGCAGGCAAAAGCCAAAACAGCAGGATCATCTGGATATTCTTGCCCAGGAGATTACCGGAAAGTTGTGTGCGGACTGCGATGGATGTGTCGTGTGTTTAGAGCAGCAGAAACCGGATTTCTGGATAAAAATCCGCCGGATGCTGCAGGCAGTTGCACAACACAGTACCAAAGAAGAAATTTTAAGTCAGAATTTTATGGAAGAGTGTCCGCGTTATTCCGGGATGGTGGAAGAGGCAATCTGGGCTTTTTCCCGTATGGAACTCAATGAGGCATGGTATCACCGCCTGCAGGAGAACCGCAAGGTAATCGCGGATCAGCTGGATGCGATGGCAGATGCTTTGCAGGACTGGGATCAGGGAATCCGGTGTATGGACCGGACAGAGCGTGTTCTGCTGGCAAAGATTGCGTTTGAGACAAGGGAACGGGGACTGGATGTAAAACAGATACATGTTTATGAGGACAAAGAAAAGCGGCGCATGGTGACCGCTTTGGTGGCAAGTAAGTGGGGAGGCGGAATTCCTGTTAAAAATTATCGAAAAGCGCTCGAGCGTGCTTCCGGCATGGCGGTCCGGCTGAAAGAGGATACCAGATCCATACTGACACAGGAACCGGTTATGATTACAGCGTATGAAGATACCTGCTTTTATGCATTATCCGGGGTTGCTTCGGAAAAAGAAGAGGGATCAAGTGTCAGTGGAGATAACTTTTCTCTGTTTTCAATGGAAAACGGGCATTATCATGTATGTGTCTCTGATGGTATGGGAAGCGGACCGTCTGCATTCCGGGAAAGCGATATGGTGGTAGAGCTGATGCAGAAATTTATGGAAGCAGGATTTCCTCAGGAGACGGCTATCCGCATGATGAATTCGGCAATGGTTCTGCAGGGAGATCGTGAGTCTTACTCTACACTGGATTTTATGGATCTGGATCTGTACAGTGGGCAGATGACGATTACCAAAATCGGTGCAGCAGCATCTTTTCTGAAGCATAAAGACCGGGTGGAGTGCCTGCGGGCGTCCACACTTCCGGCGGGAGTCGATGCGTCCTGTACCGGGGATGTCATCCACAGAAAGCTCACACATGGGGATTTTCTTGTCATGGTTACGGATGGTGTGTTAGAATATCTACATGTGAAAAATCCGGAAGAAAAGCTCGCGGAAATGATAAAAGAGATAAAAACAGAGAATGCAGGTACTTTTGCCGAAAAGCTGATGGAACATGTGATGCTTTTTACAGGAGGACATGCGCTGGATGATATGACAATAGTGGTAAGTGGAATCTGGGAGAAATAATGATCATACAGGTAGAAAAATTTATGAGAAAGTGGAATATGGTGCCGGAGGGAGGCAGGGTACTCGTTGGAGTGTCCGGCGGTGCGGACTCTGTCTGTCTGTGCCTGATTCTGTATGAACTTTCCACGAAAATGAATTTTTCACTTGAGGTTATCCACGTGGAGCATGGAATTCGTGGAGAAGAGAGTAAAAATGATGCGGTGTTTGTGGAACAGCTCTGTAAACAACGGGGGATTGTCTGTCATATCCGGAATGTTGATGTTCCACGTTATGCCAAAATACATCATCTGGGAGAAGAAGAGGCGGCACGAATTCTGCGATATCAGGTGTTTGCGGATGCAGCCGGGCAGGACAGAAACGTCCGGATCGCACTGGCGCATCATATGGAAGACAATGCGGAGACCATGCTGTTTCAGCTGATCCGGGGAAGCGGATTGGATGGACTGTGCGGGATGCGTCCACAGCGGACAGGAACAAACGGGGAAATCTATATCCGTCCCTTTTTGCAGTGCAGCAGGGAACAGATCGAACAATTTCTGGAGGAGCGGGGGCAGGGATATTGTATGGACAGTACCAATGCCAACGAGTCCTACAGCAGAAACCGGATGCGAAAGAGGGTGCTTCCGGAACTGATACAGATGAATCCGCAGGCGGTACAGCATATGCAGACGGCGATGGAACAGCTGCAGCAGGTAAGAGATTATCTGGAAGAAGAGACGGTTTCCCTGGAGAAAAAATTTATTTCCGGGGAGAGGAAAAATGTGAAACTGGATACGGACGGGCTGGCAGAGCTTTCGCAGGCTGTCCGGATGCGGCTGATCCGCAAAGCTGTCTGGAAAGCTGCCGGGGCATGCAAAGATATTACGGCGGCACATTTGCAGGCAGTGGCGGACCTTCTGGAAAAACAGACCGGAAGATATGTAAAACTGCCCTATGGGCTGACCGCCACAAGAGTTTACAATGTGATCGAAATCATGGGAAAAAGAAAGGAAACGGAAAAGATCTGTCTGCCGATAGATACGGACCGGCTGCCGGAAAATCTGTTGGCCGGTGAATGGAAATTTTCGTTTAAAAAGTTTTTGTATGATGGGAATACCGATAAAATTCCACGAAAAATGTATACGAAATGGTTTGATTATGATAAGATAAAAGATAGTTTAGCTATACGTAACCGCCGAAAAGGAGACTATTTTGTGCTGGATGCGGCAGGACATCACAAGAAGTTGGAGGATTATTTCGTCAATGAAAAGATTCCGGCATCGCATAGAGATGAGCAGCTGCTTCTGGCCGGGGAGGATGAAATCTTCTGGATTGTCGGAGGGCGTATGGCATATGGCACAGGGATTTCCGATGCAACCCGATGGGTGCTGGAGATCACTGCCAGTAATAGCAGCCATTGAAGGAGGATAAGAGGATGGATTACAGTAAGAAACATGAGATATCGGTATATCTGACCGAGGAACAGTTAAATCAGCGGATTGCAGAGATCGGTGCACAGATCACGGAACGTTTCAAAGGCGAGTCGGTTTATCTGGTCTGTATCCTGAAAGGATCTATCTTTTTCACAACAGAACTTGCAAAGCGGATTGCGCTGCCAATGACGATCGATTTTATATCAGCATCCAGTTATGGAGCACAGACCCATTCTTCCGGTGTCGTAAATATCAAGAAGGATCTTGAACAGTCGATTGAAGGAGAGAACGTGATCGTTGTGGAAGATATTGTGGATTCCGGAAATACATTAAGCCGGCTGATGCAGCTGTTTGAGAGTCGTAATCCAAAAACTCTTACGATCTGTACGCTGCTGGATAAACCGGATCGCCGGGTGGTAGAAAACCTGCAGGTGGATTATACCGGATTTGTGATACCGGATAAGTTCGTAGTCGGATTTGGTCTTGATTACGATCAGAGATACCGTAATCTTCCGTATATTGGATTCGTGGAAGATGCGGATTAAAAAAAGGAGAGTAGTACATTGAATACAAAGAACAGACCCCGATTTGGAGGATTTGGTGTCTATGCGATGCTGATCCTGCTTGTGATTATTTTGTGGTATACATTTACCAACAACAGTACAACCAGTGATTTCACACAGAATAATCTCTGGAAAGCCATCCGTGAGGAAAAGGTTGTCAGTATCCGGGTAGAGCAGAACCGTGAAGTACCGACCGGTTATCTGAATATCAAACTGAAAGATGGTTCTACGGAACGGATGTATACCTCAGATGTGAACGAGATCCAGAAAGAATTAAAAGAAAAGGATTTTACCCAGTTTGTTGTGGATGATGTGCCGTCAGAGAGCTGGATTATGACACTTCTGCCATATCTTCTTATTTTTGGTGCCATCTTCATTCTGTTTATGATTATGAGCAACAATGCGGCAGCAAACAACAGCGGCGGCAAAATGATGAATTTTGGAAAAAGCCGTGCAAAGCTTTCCACCGAGGAAGATAACCATATGACATTTGAGAATGTCGCCGGTCTGAAAGAAGAAAAAGAAGACCTTGAGGAACTGGTGGACTTTCTGCGTGCCCCAAAGAAGTATACAAACCTTGGTGCACGTATTCCGAAAGGTGTGCTCTTAGTCGGACCTCCGGGAACCGGTAAGACACTTCTGGCAAAAGCCGTTGCAGGCGAGGCCGGAGTACCGTTCTTTAGTATTTCCGGTTCCGATTTCGTAGAAATGTTTGTCGGTGTCGGAGCTTCGCGTGTCCGTGATCTGTTTGAGGATGCCAAGAAAAATGCACCGTGTATCGTATTTATCGATGAGATTGATGCTGTGGCCAGACGCCGTGGTACAGGTATGGGAGGCGGTCATGATGAGCGCGAACAGACCTTAAACCAGATGCTTGTTGAGATGGATGGATTTGGTGTTAATCAGGGAATTATCGTGATGGCAGCAACCAACCGTGTGGATATTCTTGATCCGGCGATCATGCGTCCGGGACGTTTTGACCGAAAGATTGTAGTCGGAAGACCGGATGTGGCAGGCCGTGAAGAAATTCTTCAGGTTCATGCAAAGAACAAGCCGCTGGGAGATGACGTTGATTTAAAACAGATCGCACAGACGACTGCGGGATTTACAGGAGCAGATCTGGAGAATCTGCTGAATGAGGCTGCCATTCTTGCAGCAAAAGAAAGCCGGGCATATATTCAGCAGGCAGATATCCAGAAAGCATTCATCAAAGTGGGAATCGGTGCGGAGAAACACAGCCGTGTGATTTCCGAAAAAGAAAAGAAAATTACAGCATATCATGAATCCGGACATGCCCTTCTGTTTCATCTTCTGCCGGATGTGGGACCGGTGCATACGGTATCCATTATCCCAACCGGTGCCGGGGCTGCGGGTTATACCATGCCGCTTCCGGAGAAGGATGAGATGTTTAACTCCAAGGGACGTATGCTGCAGGAGATCGTGGTAGATCTCGGAGGACGTGTTGCAGAGGAACTGGTATTTGATGATATTACCACAGGTGCCTCCCAGGATATTAAGCAGGCCACCAAGATGGCGCGCGATATGGTGACACGGTATGGAATGTCCGAAAATATCGGCCTGATCTGCTACAAAGATGATGACGATGAAGTATTTATCGGACGTGATCTGGCACATGCACACAGCTACAGTGAGGGAATTGCCTCTGCCATTGATGTGGAAGTAAAGCGTATCATTGATGAGTCTTATGAGAAGGCAAAAACAATCATTGCCGAGCATCGGGATGTGCTTGACCGCTGTGCAGCACTTCTTCTGGAGAAAGAAAAGATTACACGCGAAGAGTTTGAAGCATTATTTGAAGCATAAAAGATCTGGATGGTCAAAATGACAGAAAAAGGCTCTGTCGGGAAAAATTTTCCGGCAGAGCCTTTTTACTGTATACATAGTGCACAAAAACGATGTCAAACTTTTGTGAAGTTTGTGCACACTTCTGTGTAGATCCATGGTACTATAATCACTGTAAAAACCCCCCAATACATTATATATAGTTTTTGCTATACCCCATAGTAAAAATACCTTCTCCTAAAAAGGCAGCGTTCGTAGCTGTCTTTTTTATTTATTTTTTTCAACTCTTACAATGACAATTTTACTTCCCGGTTCGTGTGTTCATAATGGCGCAGTGTCACACCGGCGGCGCGCAGCATTTTTTTGGATGCGATTACACCTGGGGTAGAAGCGTATTTGTCACTGTCGTAAACAACTTCACGGATACCACACTGGATAATAGCTTTGGCACATTCATTGCATGGAAAGAGCGTAACATATATGGTTGATCCTTCCAGGCTTCCGCCCCGGTAGTTGAGAATGGCATTCAATTCACTGTGGGTAGAGTAAAAGTATTTGTTGTCATCGCCTTCGCGTACCCATGGGAAATCATCATCGGAACATCCTGTTGGAAATCCATTATATCCCATGGAAAGAATTTTGTGTTTGTCACTGACAATACAGGCTCCAACCTGTGTGTTTGGATCTTTGGAACGCATACCGGAGAGCATGGCAACGCCCATGAAGTATTCGTCCCAGCTGATGTAGTCCTGTCGTTTTGTGCTCATATGTGTTAGCCTCCTTTGCAGTTTCTGTAAAATAACGAGAGGGGCAATAAGTCAATCCTGACTTTTGCCCCCTGGATATTGTAATATCTGATTATTTGGTTCCAAAGATACGATCACCGGCATCTCCCAGACCCGGAACAATATATTTATGTTCATTTAAATGATCATCAAGTGCTCCGATGTAAAGATCAACATCCGGGTGAGCATCGGTAAGTGCTTTTACACCTTCCGGTGCAGCAATGATGCACATAAAACGAATGCTTTTTACACCCTTGTCTTTCAGCATCTGGATTGCTGCGATGGCTGATCCGCCGGTAGCCAACATCGGATCTACGACAAATACTTCGCGGTTGGCACAGTCTGCCGGAAGTTTGCAGTAATATTCCACTGGTTTTGCTGTCTCAGGATCACGGTAGAGACCGATATGTCCGACTTTTGCAGCAGGAATCATTTCCAGCATACCGTCTACCATGCCAAGTCCGGCACGCAGAATCGGTACCACTGCCAGTTTTTTTCCTTTTAATTCTTTTACGGTCGTCTTACAGATCGGAGTTTCGATCTCCACATCCTGTAACTCCAGATCACGGGTTGCCTCGTAACACTCAAACATTGCAACTTCGCCTGCAAGTGTACGGAAATCCTTAGAGCCGGTCTCGGTTCTTCTCATTAATCCGATCTTGTGCTGGATCAGCGGGTGATCCATAACGACTACTTTTCCCATAAATTTATGCTCCTTCTTCTTCGTTAAATTTTTTCACAAGTTTTTTGATTGATTTGCGCAGCGTTTCATAACAGAGTCCATAGGCTGGCAAAGCGCCTCCGTATGGATCTAATATTTCCAGTTCGTCCCCGACATATTTGGTAAGAACCTGTATATTTTCCGGAATCGCATTTTCAAACTGCTCCAAAATGCGTTCCCGGTGAATTTCTTCCATGGTGATGACAAGGGCATCTTCTGTCAGATCTTCCTCCGTCAGCTGCTGGGAAACATAATTTTCCATATTGATACCGTTGCTGATCAAAACAGCTTCCGCCTTTTGATTCATCGGCTCCTGAAACTGTACAACAAGGCCACGGGATAAAATCTCCAGCGGATGCCGCAGGGTAAAATCTCCCATGATACCGGCTGCCATTGCCTCGCGACAGGTTCCCGTCTGGGCAACGAAAATCAGTTTGTTATACTCCATATGATTACTCCTAATCGCAATGTATTACGGTATGACCGGCGGCTTTGAGCAGACGATTCATAATTGCCTGTCCGATCCGCGGGGTCTGAAAGCTCTCTGAATAAATGGCATCTACGTGCAGTTCATCACATTCTCGCAAAATCCTGTACAGATGCTGTGCAATGGCATCCTCATCCAAACGGCTGCCCATGGAAAGAATGACATCGGCGTGATAAGAAGGTCCGGATTCTTCCGTGGCAATGACAGCCACTTTCTGTCCGTTCTCCTGCTTTTGGTGCACCAGTGCATTGATCTTGGAAACAACAGCATCCGATGGTCCGTCTACGATTACCATATCGGCTTTTGGGGCATAATGTTTGTATTTCATACCCGGAGCTTTCGGTTTGCGTGTGTCATCTGCAGCAATAATGCCCGGATCAATGATAACCTCTTCGCCAAGCACCTCGGAAAGCATCTGCGGCGTAATGTAGCCAGGACGCAGTACCATAGGTTTTGTTTCGGTCAGATCAATAATGGTCGATTCGATGCCGATACCGACCGGCCCACCGTCTAAAATCATGGCAATCCGACCGGATAAATCCTCTGCAACATGAGAAGCTTCTGTCGGACTCGGACGACCGGATGTGTTGGCACTTGGCGCAGCGATCAGACATCCGCTTTTGCGTATCAGATCAAGTGCAACCGGGTGATTCGGCATCCGTACAGCGACAGTATCCATTCCTCCGGTTGTTGCCATCGGAACGGCATCGCTTTTCCAGACGATCATCGTCAGGGGACCCGGCCAGAAAGCACCGGCCAGTTTGCGGGCAGCCTCCGGAACTTCACGTGCAACACGTTCCATATCGGAAAAGTCCGCAATGTGCACGATCAGGGGGTTGTCCGAAGGACGTCCTTTTGCTGCATAGATTTTGCGGGCAGCTTCCGGATGCAGGGCATCTCCGCCAAGACCGTATACCGTTTCTGTCGGAAAAGCGACCAGTTCACCCTCTGCGATCAGACGTCCGGCCTCTTCCATAATTGTTTCGTCAATCTGTTCGGGATTGACACGTTCTATTTTTGTATTCATCATATTCACACTTTGCTTTCCGCTTTATATCCCGTCTATTATAGTCCATAGGCTCTGGGATTGTCAATCGGATTAGCTGGCTGCTAAAGAAAATGATTGGTGAAAATGATAAAATATTCTAAAAACTATGGAATTTTATAGACAAAACGACGAATAATGAGGTATAATACATCCATCGGGACGGAGGAAGGCTATGAAAAAAGACAACAGATCCGTGATACAGACATTAACACTCATTTTTCAGTTTGGAATCAGTATGCTGGTGCCGATTTTTTTATGCAGTATACTGGGAGTGTGGCTGGGAAATCTGACAGGGATTAACTGGTTAATGATTCCGTTTTTCTTTATGGGAGCTTTGGCAGGGTTTACGAATATTTACAAGACAGTAAGGAAACTATACAGGCAGGAGGAAAAGAAAGAAAACCATGTTAAAAAGGATTAACGAAGCATTACCGGGGCTGGTCGTCTCAATTTTATTATATGGGGTGATGGTAGAACTGATCGGGGTATGGTTTGTAAAGGACAGGATTGCATATTCCATCGGGGTATGGTTTGGCATAGCGGTTGCCGTGGGGATGGCAATTAATCTTGCAACTGTGATCTTTGATTCTGTTACGATGGGGGACACCGCACATGCGACGCGAAGAATTGTCACAAAATCAATTCTTCGTTATGTAGTAGTGGTGATTTTGTTCGTGTTATTTGGGTATTTTCAATGGGGAAACCTGATTGCGGCTTTTCTTGGGCTGCTTGGTTTAAAAATTGGAGCATATCTTCAGCCTTTATGGGAGAAAGTAAAAGGAAGGAGGTGACTATATGAATGAGGGGATTTTACTGGCGTCGGACATCGACTTTATGATTCATGGAATTTTTAAAGTAAAAGTATTTGGTCAGGAAGTCTGGATCACCGACAGCCACGCATGTATTTTGATTGTTATGGCAGTAATGGTTATTTTTGCTGTGATTGCCAATCGCAAGTTAAAGCATGCCACCGAAAAACCGGATACTTTTCAGAATATAATCGAGCTGATTGTAGAAAAATTAGACGGAATGGTGGATTCCACCATGGGAAAGTGGGCACCCAGATTCGTCAACTATATCAGCACGATTTTTATTTTTATACTGATGAGTAACATATCTGGATTGTTTGGCCTGCGCCCGCCGACGGCAGATTACGGAACCACGCTTGCACTTGCACTGATCACATTTTTTATGATCCGTTTCAACAAGGCAAAACACCAGAGTCTGAAAGAAATATGGACAGGTATGTGTTCACCGCTTCCGCCATGGCTTCCACTCTGGGCGCCGATCAACATTATCAGTGAGATTGCAATACCGATCTCATTGTCGCTGCGTCTGTTTGCAAATGTGTTGTCAGGAACCGTAATCATGGCACTGGTATACGGTTTGCTTGGGGTAATTGCAACGGCATGGCCGGCAGCACTGCACGTATATTTTGATCTGTTTTCCGGAGCAATCCAGACGTATGTATTCTGTATGCTCACAATGACTTATGTGTCACAGGCGTGTGGAGAAGATTGAAATGCATTTTTAGAATGCATTTCCTACGCAAATCGCTTCCGCGTAAGCGGAACTCTCATGCGATTTGCTCCTTGTATCAAAACAAGTATTTAAATTAAGGAGGATTTTACTATGAATATTTCAGGACAGGATTTAATCAGAGCATGTTCGGCTATCGGTGCAGGACTTGCAGTTATTGCAGGTATCGGACCTGGTATTGGACAGGGTATCGCAGCCGGACACGGCGCAGCAGCCGTGGGACGTAATCCGGGAGCAAGGGGACAGATTATGTCCACCATGCTGTTAGGTCAGGCAGTTGCAGAGACGACAGGTCTGTATGGTCTTGTTGTCGCACTGCTTTTACTTTTTGTACATCCGCTTGGATAAAGGAGGGGCAAACGAGTGTTAGCTGCACAGGAATTTTTATTTGATTTAAATCCACAGCTGCTCTTTGATGCTGCCCTGCTGGCAATTGCAGTATTTTTCCTTTATATGCTGATGTCATATCTGCTGTTTAATCCCGCACGGAAACTTTTAAAAGACCGTCAGGATCACATTTCATCGGAACTGGATGAGGCCAGCGCCGACAAAGAAAAAGCAGCAGCGCTGAAAGCGGAGTATGAGGCAAAGTTAAAAGAAATTGACAAGGAAGCGGAAACGATTCTGGCAGATGCCAGACAAAAGGCGTTAAAGAACCAGAACCGCATTGTCAATGAGGCAAAGGAAGAAGCTGCACGCATTGTAAAACATGCACAGGAGGAGGCACTTCTGGAAAAGAAGCATGCCATGAATGATATGAAACAGGAAATGATCACTGTGGCATCCCTGATGGCACAGAAAGTTGTGGCATCTTCCATTACCGCAGAGATTCAGAGCACACTTGTGGATGAAACATTAAAAGAAATGGGTGAATCGACATGGCAAAATTAGTATCCAAAACATATGGGGATGCTTTGTTTGCGCTGGCGGTTGAAGAACATATGGTGGATCAATTATATGAAGAGGCGCAGGCTGTTGCACAGATTCTGCGTGAAAATACAGAACTGACCCGCCTGATGAATCATCCCAAAATCGAAAAAGAAGAAAAAGTCAGACTGATCGAGGATATTTTCAAAGGACGTATCGGTGATGAACTGGTGGGACTGCTTCGGATGCTTGTACAAAAAGGGCATTATAAGGAGACCGATCAGGTATTCACTTATTTTATTGACCGTGTCAAAGAGTATAAAAAAATAGGTACTGCCTATGTCACATCGGCGATGGAACTGACACTGCAACAGAAACAGGCGGTGGAACAAAAGCTGCTCGACACGACAAAGTACGTTCAGTTTGAGATACATTATACCACGGATCCCGCACTGATCGGAGGCATGGTCATCCGGATCCGGGACCGTGTTGTGGACGGCAGTGTCCGGACCAGACTGGAACATCTGACAAGAGACTTAGAACGTATACAATTGAAAGTAGGTGAGTGCGCTCCATGAATTTAAAACCAGAAGAAATCAGTTCTGTCATTAAGGAGCAGATCAAAAGATATGCTTCCCAGCTGGAAGTGGCAGATGTGGGAACCGTCATTCAGGTGGCGGACGGCATTGCACGTATCCATGGACTGGAAAATGCGATGCAGGGAGAATTGTTAGAATTTCCGGGAGAGGTATACGGTATGGTACTGAACCTGGAGGAAGATAATGTCGGTGCGGTACTTCTCGGAAGTCAGCACAATATCAATGAGGGAGATACGGTTAAAACAACCGGACGTGTGGTAGAAGTGCCGGTAGGAAATGCACTGCTCGGACGTGTTGTGAATGCGCTCGGACAGCCGATTGACGGAAAGGGACCGATCACAACGGATAAATACCGTCCGGTAGAACGTGTGGCATCCGGTGTCATTTCCAGAAAGGGAGTGGATACACCACTGCAGACCGGTATCAAAGCCATTGATTCCATGGTGCCGATCGGAAGAGGACAGCGAGAACTGATCATCGGAGATCGTCAGACCGGAAAGACCGCGATTGCAATTGATACCATTATTAATCAGAAAGGGCAGGGCGTAAAGTGTATTTATGTGGCAATCGGCCAGAAAGCTTCTACCGTTGCCAATATTGTCCAGACACTCGAAGAGTATGGAGCTTTCAGTTATACAACCGTTGTTGCGGCTACGGCAAGTGAACTTGCGCCTTTGCAGTATCTTGCTCCGTATTCCGGCTGTGCAATCGGCGAAGAGTGGATGGAGAATGGCGAAGATGTACTTGTTATCTACGATGATTTGAGCAAACATGCCATGGCATACCGGACCCTGTCGCTGCTGTTAAAGCGTGCACCGGGCCGTGAGGCTTATCCGGGTGATGTCTTTTACCTGCATTCACGTCTGCTTGAGCGTGCGGCACGTCTGTCGGACAAACTGGGAGGAGGTTCCCTGACGGCATTACCGATCATTGAAACGCAGGCGGGAGATGTATCTGCATATATTCCGACAAATGTAATCTCTATCACAGATGGGCAGATTTATCTGGAGACGGAGATGTTTAATGCCGGTTTCCGCCCGGCAATCAATGCGGGACTTTCCGTTTCCCGTGTAGGAGGAGCCGCACAGATCAAGGCGATGAAAAAGATTGCGGCGCCTATCCGTACAGAACTGGCACAGTACCGGGAACTGGCTGCATTTGCACAGTTCGGTTCCGAACTGGATGCAGACACGAGTGAGAAACTGGCACAGGGAGAACGATTAAAAGAAATCTTAAAACAGCCGCAGTATCAGCCGATGCCGGTTGCAAAACAGATCGTTATCATCTATGCGGCAGTGAAAAAGTATCTTATGGACATTCCGGTAGAGGAAATTCTGCATTTTCAGGATGCGTTACTCGAACTTATTGATACCAGATATCCGGAGATTACCGGAAAGATTACAGAGACGCAGGTGATCGATGAGGAGACAGAGCAGAAACTGATAGCAGCTATTCAGGAAACGAAAAAAGAATACCTGGCGTGAGGGTATGATAACAGGGGGTGATAACACATGGCGTCTATGAGGGATATAAAAAGACGAAAAGGAAGTATCCAGAGCACACAGCAGATTACCAAAGCCATGAAACTTGTTTCTACCGTAAAACTCCAGAAAGCCAAAGGGCGGGCAGAACAGACAGATCCCTATTTTCAGTATATGTACCGGACGGTAAGTTCCATTTTAGCACACAGCGGCAATATTGATCATCCATACTTAAGAAGCGGGGAATCCAAAAAGAAAGCGATCGTTGTACTGACTTCGAATCGTGGACTTGCAGGAGGATATAATGCGAATGTGGTGAAACTGATCACAGAAAGTGATGATGTTGCCAAAGAGGATGTCGTGATCTATGCAGTTGGCAGAAAAGGAATTGAGATACTGGAGCGAAAAGGATATCACATCGAGGTAGATGCCTCGGAAATTATGGAAAATCCGACATATCCGGATGCAGCAGCACTCTGTAAGAGGGTGCTCGACGATTTCGCGGAAGGAAAAATAGGAGAGATCTATCTGGCATATACGCATTTTAAAAATACCGTTAGTCAGGAAGCGCAGCTGATCCGTATGCTTCCGGTGGAAGTAAGTGAACCTTCGGAGGAAAAGTCTTCCAGAGAAATTCTTATGAATTATGAGCCAAACGAACAGGAGGCTCTGAATCAGATTATTCCAAAATATGTGACAAGTCTGTTTTATGGGGCACTGGTAGAAGCCGTGGCAAGTGAAAACGGTGCCCGCATGCAGGCCATGGATTCCGCAACAAGCAATGCGGAAGATATGATAGAGGATCTTTCCTTAAAATATAACCGTGCAAGACAGGGATCTATCACACAGGAATTGACGGAAATTATTGCGGGAGCAAATGCGATAGAGTGACGTAATAAAGGAGAAGAAACATGGAAAATAAAGGAGCAATAGGAAAGATCACGCAGGTGATCAGTGCCGTGCTCGATATCAAATTTCCGGAAGGACATCTTCCGGAGATCAATGATGCAATCCGTATTCCTTTAAAAAAGGGCGGAGAACTGATCGTTGAGGTAGCACAGCATCTGGGGGATGATACCGTGCGCTGTATTGCACTCGGACCGACGGACGGACTTGTCCGCGGTATGGATGCCATAGCGATGGGAGGACCAATTTCGGTACCGGTAGGAGAAAAGACACTTGGCCGTTTGTTTAATGTGCTGGGAGAGCCAATCGATGAGATTGCACCTCCGCAGACCAAGGAGCACTGGCCGATTCATCGGAAGGCACCTTCGTTTGAGGAACAGGCAACTTCCCAGGAAATGTTAGAGACAGGAATTAAAGTCGTCGATCTGCTCTGTCCGTATCAGAAAGGTGGAAAAATCGGACTGTTTGGAGGAGCCGGTGTAGGAAAAACTGTGCTGATTCAGGAACTGATCCACAACATTGCCACAGAGCATGGTGGATATTCGGTATTTACCGGTGTCGGAGAGCGTACCCGTGAGGGAAACGACCTGTATTATGAAATGAAAGAATCCGGGGTTATCGATAAGACAACCATGGTGTTCGGACAGATGAATGAACCGCCTGGGGCACGTATGCGTGTAGCACTTACCGGGCTTACAATGGCAGAATATTTTCGTGATAAAGGCGGAAAAGATGTTCTGTTATTTATTGATAATATTTTCCGTTTTACACAGGCCGGATCGGAAGTGTCTGCCCTGCTCGGACGTATGCCGTCCGCAGTAGGATATCAGCCGACCTTGCAGACCGAGATGGGTGCATTACAGGAACGAATTACATCCACAAAGAACGGATCTATCACTTCCGTACAGGCGGTATATGTGCCGGCCGACGATCTGACAGACCCGGCACCGGCCACAACGTTTGCACATCTGGATGCCACAACGGTATTGGATCGTTCCATCGTGGAACTTGGAATTTATCCGGCAGTGGACCCGCTGGCTTCTACTTCTCGTATCCTTGACCCGAGAATTGTCGGGGAAGAACATTTTAAGGTTGCGCGTGGAGTACAGGAGATTTTGCAGAAATATAAAGAACTGCAGGATATCATCGCAATTCTCGGTATGGATGAGTTGTCGGAGGATGATAAGCTTGTTGTCAGCCGGGCACGTAAAGTACAAAGATTCCTGTCGCAGCCGTTTTCCGTGGCAGTACAGTTTACCGGACTGGAAGGCAAATATGTTCCGGTGGAAGAGACCATCCGCGGATTCCGTGAAATTCTGGATGGAAAACTGGATGACGTGCCGGAAAGTTATTTCCTGAATGCCGGAACAATTGATGAGGTAAAGGCGGCATATGCAGGGTAATGTGTGTGCCGGCTGGAGGAAACAGAGATGGAAAAGACATTTGATGTAGAAATCATCACGCCGGACCGCGTTTTTTATAAGGGAACTGCGGATCTACTGGAGTTTAATACGGAATCCGGCGAGATCGGTGTATATCGTGATCACATTCCACTTACAACGGTACTGGAACCGGGGCTTGTCACGATCCATCATGGGGATGAAGAACAGGTGGCAGCAGTGCATGCCGGATTTGCCGAGATTCTGGGAGATAAGGTAACACTTCTGGCAGAACTGGCAGAATGGCCGGAAGAGATTGATCTGGAGCGTGCGGAAGCCGCAAGAGAGCGAGCAGAGGAGCGGATTCACAACAGAAATGACAATCTGGATCTAAAGCGCGCGGAATTTGCATTGCATAAGGCTCTGATCCGTATTAATCTTGCAGAGTATCGATAAGTGAAAATGGAAATAAGAGGGAGGGTATTTCATGGGAATATCCTCCCTCTTTTATGGACTTTTACACCGGAGTTTGGTACAATCGTAGTAGTAAGTTTGTATACAAATGAGGAGATATTGTGTACCGGAAGAATAAAAACAATTGGGTAAAGCATCTGGATTTTATGATTCTGGATCTGATTTGCCTGCAGGTGGCATTTTTTTTAGCCTATACATTACGACATAGAACTGTCAATCTATATACCAATTACATATATGCAAATTTGTCTATCGTTCTGATCCTGATAGATGTTTGTCTTTTGATTTTCCTGAATACACTTAAAAATGTATTAAAACGTGGATATCTGGTAGAGTTTATCGCAACCATTAAGCATGTGGCGATTGTGGAACTGGTTGCTGTCCTGTATCTGTTTTCGGTAAAGGATGCGGGAGATTTTTCGCGAATCACGTTCTTTCTCATGGCATTATTCTATGGATTGCTTACCTATGGAACAAGACTTCTGTGGAAAAAACATATTCTTCGCACGCTGCATCTGAAGCAGAACAAGTCCGTACTGGTTATCACAAACTTTGACCGGCTGTCTCAGGTGGAAAAGGATATCCGGGCGAAACGTTATGTGATGTTTCAGATATCGGGAGTGGCTGTGACAGGAAACATGCCAGAGGATCATCCAACGGAAATTGCAGGGATTCCTCTGGTTGCAGCAGGTGATTACGTGGTGGAATATCTCTGCAGGGAATGGGTGGATGAAGTATTTGTAAATCTGCCATTGCAGAGTGCCCAGCTGGATGATCTTGTCCGGCAGTTAAACGAGATGGGAATTACGGTACATATTCAGCTGGCAGATAAACTGATGGTCGGAACACAGCGGCAGTTTGTGGAGCGTCTTGGGGGATACACCGTGTTAACCACAAGCATCAATACCATTTCCACCGGAGAGTTATTGGTAAAACGTCTGATTGATATTATCGGGGGACTGGTGGGATGTGTGCTCACCGGTATTCTGTTTCTGTTTCTGGCTCCCGCCATTAAGATTCAGTCACCCGGACCGGTATTCTTTTCCCAGATCCGTGTGGGAAAAAACGGAAAGAAGTTTAAGCTGTACAAGTTCCGGAGTATGTATACCGATGCAGAAGAACGCAAGGCACAGCTTGCCGCAGAAAACAGAGTCACAGACGGGCTGATGTTTAAGCTGGATTTTGATCCGCGTATCATCGGCTGCAGACAGCTGCCGGATGGAACGGTGAAGAAAGGAATCGGGAACTTTATCCGTGACTGGTCTTTCGATGAGTTTCCGCAGTTCTGGAATGTCTTAAAGGGGGACATGTCTCTGGTAGGGACGAGACCGCCTACAGAGGATGAGTGGGTCAGATACGAACTACACCACAGAAGCCGTCTGGCCATCAAACCGGGAATCACCGGAATGTGGCAGGTGAGCGGCCGCAGCAATATTACGGATTTTGAAAAAGTTGTGGAACTGGACCGGTATTACATTTTAAACTGGAGTCTGGGACTGGATGTGAAAATACTTTTCCGGACGGTACCGGAAGTCGTGAAAAAGAACGGGTCTATGTAGGCAACTTCCCGGTTGCAGCAATAAATAGTTTGAGAAGGCGTATCGCATAATTCCTTTGGGAGGCGGGCGCCTTTTCGATTATATGGATCAGTGTCATTGCATCTTTTTGCTGCCATTCCCGCTCCGTTTCAGAGATTTCTCCAAACATCATATAATCTAAATTCATATCTAACGATTTGGCAATCGCCAGCATGGTTTCCACAGACATACCACACATCCCTCGTTCAATATCGGAACAGTATTTTGTTGCCCGGTTGATCCGCACCGCCAGTTCATCCTGCGAGAGTCCAAGTTGTATCCGCTTATGGCGAATCCGTTCGCCAACTGCAATTCTATCATAAGGTTCCCGTTTCTTATTCATTTCGTAATCCTCTGTATTCCCAAAAATTACCAATTTTCCTATATAAAGATAGTATCAGTTATTAAAATATAATAAACACTTTTCAAACGTAAAATATAGGCGCGTTTAGGACTTGAGTATTTGTGCGTTTACAAACGGAAAAACGGGAAAATTCGCCAATTTTCGCGGGTAAACCTACTGTGAGAAGACCAGGATATGGAGTAAAATATTTTTGTCGCAAATATAATTATAGAATAATTATGAACAGCAAAGAGAAAAAATGCCGATTGATTTTCACACACATATTCTTCCGGGAATAGATGACGGAAGCCGGAATGTAGAAATGTCACTAAGAATGTTAGCAGCGCAGAGGGAGCAGCAGGTTGATGAAATCGTAGCAACTTCCCATTTTTATGCACAGAAGGATTCTGTGGAGGAATTTTTGCTGCGCAGACAGCGAAGCTATGAAAAATTAAAAACTGCGATGGAAGAAAATGGTTTTGACCAGAAGCTGTATCTGGCAGCGGAAGTTTACTATTTTCAAGGAATCGGAAGTGCTGGAATGATCCCGAAGCTTTGTGTGGAAGGAACACAGACACTTCTTCTGGAAATGCCGTTTGCCCAGTGGGATTCTGCCATTTATGCAGATGTGGAGAAACTGGTACGGCACCAGAAACTGAAAGTTGTCCTTGCCCATATTGAGCGTTATTACGAATTCCAGAAGAAAAAAGAAATCTGGGATGCCGTCATGGAACTTCCGTTATACAGGCAGATGAATGCAGGCGTATTTCTGAACTGGAAAAAGAGGCATAAAGCGTTTCAGCTTGCAAAAGAAGCCACAACCATTATTCTTGGCAGTGATTGTCACAACATGGATACCCGGCATCCAAATCTTGCCGAGGGACGCATTGTGCTTGTGAAGAAATTTGGCGAAGCGTTCCTCCAGAAAACGGATCGCCTGACCAGGGAGGTACTGCAGTGAACGGGAAAAAGAAGACCATGCGTGCAGTTATAGAAATTATCATTGCCGTACTTGTAATCATTGCTGTATATTTTATCATCCGTGGGATGGATCGGCACGACGTGTGTATCCGGCAGGCAGCCACAGAAAATGAAACGCAGCGTGTCTGGAAAGAATTTCAGGAAAAACCCGTCTCGATCAAGCTGCATAAAAAGACCTGGAAATTTGCCCATCCGGTTCAGACGTATCTCTTTATCGGAACGGACAAAAGCGGAAACGAAGATGCCGAGGGAGAAGAATATCATGGCTCGATGGCAGATGCACTGATGCTTGTTGTTGTGGACAAAGAAGAAAAAACATATGGAATTTTGCAGCTGAACCGGGACACCATCACTGAAGTGCCAATGCTTTTGCAAGACGGAAGTGCCAATGCCAGTGCACAGATGCAGCTTTGTACGGCACACTGGTATGGAAAGGACAAGGCTGCAAGCTGTGACAATACGGTTGAGACCGTATCCAAAATGCTTGGGGGGCTGCCTATTGATGGATACTATGCATTAAAAATGGATGCGATGCCACTTCTGAATCATGAGGTGGGGGGAGTAACCGTTACACTAGAAGATGATATGACCAAGCTGGATCCGGCTATGAAGAAAGGTGCAACGCTTACCTTGACGGACCGGCAGGCAGAACTGCTCATGCAGTCCCGGTATGCCATGGATGACGATCGCAATACGCAGCGTATGCGCCGCCAGCAGATCTTTTTAAACGCATTCATGAAAAAGATAAAAAAACAGAATGCGGGGGATGTCAATGCGACCGTGAAATTATATGACCGGCTGCGCCCGTATGCGACGACAGATATTAAGATGAATGATCTAACTGCCCTGTTAAAGGATATGCAGGGATATACTGACAAAGGAATTATCACAATCGACGGTACATCCAAAATTGGAGAAAAGCTGCACGATGGGAAAAAGCACTGGGAGTTTTATATGGATGAAGATTCACTGGAGACATCCATGAAACAACTGTATCCACTGGTGCAAGAGAAAGGAAAGTAACGAATGAACCAGGAAAACCAACTGACAGAGCAGAACAGCGAAGAAACCGAAATTGATCTGCTTGAAATTTTTTATCTGCTGCGGGCAAAGCTGGTATGGCTGATTCTCGCATTTGTGATCGGGGGAGTGATTGCAGGCTCCATCACACATTTTCTGATCACACCAAAATATACGGCAACTGCAAAAATGTATATGATTTCCGCATCCAGTGGAAGTGTGCTTGATCTGTCGGATTTCAATATCGGAACATCCCTTTCCCAGGACTATACCGAATTGATCAAAATCCGTCCCGTGTTCAATGAAGTGATTGATAACCTGAATCTGGATATGGAATATGAAGATCTTTTGAAGAAAGTAAGCATCTCGGTTGTTGGAGATTCACGGTTACTTGCCGTGTCGGTGGAGGACAATGATCCAAAACTTGCACAGTCGATGGTCAATGAACTTGTAGATACAGCGGTAACCTATATTCCGAAAGTTATGAATGCATCTGAGAATGCACAGCCGACCATTGCGGAATATGCAGTGGTTCCAGATGAACCGAGTTCGCCGAACCTTGCCAAAAATATTATTCTCGGAGCGGTTGTTGCAATGCTTCTTGTAGCCGTGATCTTCGTGGTACGTATGCTTATGGACGACAGCTTAAATACGGCAGAGGATGTCGAAAAAGAATTTGGTATCATGCCGTTTACCGTTATTCCGGAGGGGGATATCGAAGAAATTTCTGATGAGGTAGAAAAAGCGATCAGTAAAGAGAAAAAGAAAAGAAGGAAGAAAAAGTAATGGAATTTACACCGAAAAACCGTGCGACAGTCCAGAATATGCCGAAACTTCCGTATGCGGTAGAGGAAGCACTAAACCGTCTGCGCGTCAATGTGAGCTTTCTTGGAAGCAAAGTGAAAAAAATCATGGTGATATCCAGCGCTCCGGATGAGGGAAAAAGTTTTATTGCCATGCAGCTGTGGCGGCAGATGGCAGAAGCCGGCAGCAAGAGCATTCTTGTGGACATGGATCTGCGCAAGAGTGTTATGGTTGACAAATATCAGATTGTCCGGGAAGACAATGGAAAAATTCTGGGAACTTCCGATTATCTGGCAAGTGACGATACGCTGGACAAATATGTGTTGCGTACCAATATCGGAGCGGGAGATCTCCTTCCGAATAAAGAAAATATTATTAACCCGTCCATGCTTCTCGAAGGACAGAAACTGGCAAGTACATTTGAGGAACTGGATGAAAATTATCGTTATACGTTTATTGATGCTCCACCATTGAATCTGGTATCGGATGGAGAAAAGATTGGCTCGCTGTGTGATGGCGCACTGCTGGTTGTCCGCGCAGGAGAAACGCCAAAGGCAATGGTTCGTAATTCGATCCGCCAGTTGGAGCGTGCCGGGTGTCCGGTTGTCGGCATTGCACTCAGCCGTGCCAAAGGCGCTGCAAATGGATATTATCACAAATATGGCAACTACTATGGCAAGAGTTATTATGGAAAAGGCTATGGCTACTATGGAAAACATGGATATTATGGCTATGGCACAGAGCAGAAATAGGTGATTCCCCGAAAGGGTTTTCACATAAATAATCAGGGAAGGAGGATTATATCCCAATGAACAAATTAATCAAGAAGGTGCTGGTAGGTATTACCGCTGCTACTATGATGTTTGGATCTGTTTGTACTGCTTATGCTGCAACAGATTCTGCAACAGTAGCTCCAGCTCCGGAAAAACAGACAAACGTCAAGGCTGATAATGGCGCAAAGGTAAGTACCGCAGCAAACGGTACAGCAACCGTAAAGGCTTTACCAAAGACAACAAAGAAGAGTGTTACAGTAGCTTCTAAGGTTGTTGTAGATGGAGTCTCTTACAAGGTTACAGCAATTGGAGCAAAGACTTTTGCAAATGCTACAAAAGCTACAACTGTTACACTTCCAGCCAGCATCAAGACCATTGGCGCTCAGGCATTTACAGGTGCAAAGTCTGTAAAGACAATCGTCATCAAGTCTGCTTCCGTAAAGGTTGACAAGACTGCATTTAAGGGTGTAGACACCAAAAAGATGACAATCAAGGTTTCCGGTATGTCTGCAAAGCAGCTGAAAGCATTCAAGGCTCAGCTGAAGAAAGCCGGATTCAAAGGAACCGTAAAGAAAGTTTCTAAATAATCTCGGGTTCTTGAAAAGGGCGCACAGAGTTGATTCTGCTGTGCCCTTTCCCATAGAAAAAATTGGGAATGAACAAAAGTAATAAGAATCATAAAAATGAAAGAAAGGAGACATCATGTATCAGAAAGCAAAAAACAGCTGGATCAAACACATTGATTTTGTGATACTGGATATTCTGTGTCTGCAGGTTTCTTTTTTCCTGGCATATCTCGTCAGACACCGGAATCTGAATTTATATTCCAATTCCGTGTATGGAAACCTTGCCATCGTGTTGATCCTGATCGATGTATGCATGATGTTCTTTTTAAATACATGTAAGAACGTTCTGAAACGTGGACTGCTCATAGAACTGGCGGCAACCATGCGTCAGGTCAGCCTGGTGATACTGTTTGCCGTGTTTTATCTGTTCTTTGTGAAAGATGCGGGTGATTTTTCTCGTATTACACTGTTTCTGACCGCTATCTTTTATGCTATAATCAGTTATGGGACAAGAATTCTCTGGAAACGGCATGTATTGCGGAATCTGCGGCTTGGAAGAAAGAATTCTATCGTGATATTGACCGACTGGGCCAATCTTCCACAGGTGCGGGAAGATATCCAACATCACAGCTATGAACTGTTTCAGATTCGAGGAATCGCTGTGATCGATGTCAATGAAAAGAAAACACTTCCCGAAAAACTGGGGGACATCCCATTTGTGGCAGAGGGAGAATCTGTTATGGATTACTTGTGCCATGCATGGGTGGATGAAGTATTTATCGATCTGCAGCCAAATGATCCGCGGGTAGACAGATGGATCGACCAGCTGACGGAGATGGGAGTAACGGTACATCTGAAGCTTGCCAACCGGATGGATCTGGCGGCAAACAAACAGTTTGTGGAAAATCTCGGACGATACACGGTGCTGACCACAAGCATCCGTACCGTAAGTACCTGGGAATTGTTTCTCAAACGGTTGATGGATATTCTCGGAGGCATCGTCGGATGCATCCTCACAGGAATTCTGTTTCTGATCCTTGCACCGATGATCTATCATGAATCGCCCGGTCCGATCTTCTTCGGACAGACCAGGATCGGAAAGAATGGCAAGAAATTTACGTGCTATAAATTCCGCAGTATGTATCTGGATGCGGAGGAGCGCAAAGCAGCACTTGCTGCAGAAAACCGTGTATCGGACGGAATGATGTTTAAACTGGATTTTGACCCGCGCATCATCGGCAGCAGGCGTCTGCCGGACGGAACGATAAAAAAGGGGCTTGGAAATAAGATCCGCGACTGGTCTATCGATGAGTTTCCACAGTTCTGGAACGTGCTCAAAGGGGATATGTCTCTGGTAGGTACACGACCACCAACGGAAGATGAGTGGGTGAAATATGAGCTGCACCATAGAAGCCGCCTGGCAATCAAACCGGGGATCACCGGGATGTGGCAGGTAAGCGGGCGCAGTGAGATTACGGATTTTGAACAGGTGGTAGCACTTGATCGCAGTTATATTGCGAACTGGAGCCTGGAACTTGATGTGAAAATATTGTGCAAAACAGTGGGAGTCGTGCTGAGACATGAAGGTGCGATGTGAGCGGTAAATGGGAAAGGAGAGGGCATTTATGACAAATTCTGTACTTGATGAGCTTCGGGAAATTTATTCGTGTCTCTCACGGTAACAGGTTGTAACGTTGCCTGATGCACTTTCACGTATCAGGGACAAGACAGGTCAAAAGTTTGTGATCATCATAGATGAGTGGGATGTGCTGATCCGGGATGAGTCTGCGAACAGAAAAGTGCAGGAAGAATACATTAATTTTTGGAGAGGCATGTTTAAGGGAGACACAGTCGGCATTGAATAATTTTGACGAAAAGTGTGATAACGATGGAAGAAAAGTAATGGGGAAAAAAATTAGACTGGCTGTTTTCGGTCAAAAAAGGTGGTTGAGAGAGGGCGGTGTAGAAATCGTCGTAAAAGAACTGTGTACACGAATGGTACAGCAAGGCTGCCAGGTGACATGTTATAACAGATCAGGACATCATGTGAGTGGCTCTGAATATGATTGTGTAGATAAAACTGAATACAAAGGAATTAGCCTAAAGTATGTTCCAACCATTGAAAAAAAGGGGGCTAGAGATATAATAGGGTTGGTCCTATGTCAAGATTTAGTACAAGTTAAAATGAGAAACTTTTCCCATTTTAACCCGCTAGAAGCTCAGCCTCAGTGTGTGTTCTTTCATACAATCGTTCGAATTCATTTGGTGACATATAGTTACAATGGCTATGAATTCGTTTCGTATTGTAGAAAGCTTCCAGATATTCGAAAATCAAGCGGTATGCCTGCTTGTAATCGTAAATTTTAAAGCGGTTGAGCCATTCACGTTTGATAATCGAATGGAAGGATTCAATGCAGGCATTATCCCACGGAAATGCTTTCTTTGAGTAACTACGCTGCATATTTTCTGTTACTTTTTTATATTCCGTCGCAACGTACTGACTGCCACGATCAGAGTGAATGATCAATGGCTGGTCGATATTTCGGCGAGCTTTGGCTTTGTTTATTGTATCAATCACGCAGGATACTTCCAGTGTTTTTGAAAGTGTCCATGCTATGATTTTTCTGGAAAATAAATCCATAATACTGGTCAGATAGACAAATCCGTCTATTGTCCAGATGTAGGTGATATCCGAACACCAGACGGCATTCGGGCGGTCAGGATTAAACTGCTCATCGAGGATATTTTGTAATTCAGTGCTGAAATCAGAATCTTTTGTGGTAATTGTCCATGGCTTGCTCCACTGGGCACGGATTCCCATTTGACGCATGTATGTACCAACAGTTCTTTCCGAAATGACTTCACCGGTTTTCCGCAATTCTACAGTGATTTTCGGAGCACCATAGTTCTGCTTGGAATCATCATATATATCCTGTATTTTTGCTTTTACAGATTCACGGCGTTTTTCTGTATCAGAAGGCACGCGGTGGAGCCATGCACGATATCCTGAACGTGAGACACCTAAAAATTTCAACATTCCGGAGACGGAAAACCGGCGTCCAGCCTTTTGGGCAGCTTCCGTCTTCTCAGACACTTCGAGATAAATGGCTTCCGTCATTTTCCCAGAATGTTGATTGCTTTTTTTAATACATCAAGTGCATCTTGGGCATCACGTAATTCACGTCTGAGACGGGCGATTTCCTTCTGTTCATCGGATGCGTAATTACCAGAACCCCGAACAGGAATATCACCTGATTCTCGGAAGTCTTTCAGCCACTTTGTTAGTGTGCTGTATCCGATGCCAAGATTTTCTGCACATCCACGTACACCGAGATCTTTATGATCTTGATAGTACTGGATTGCATCAAGTTTAAATTGTTTGTCATGTTGCTTTGCCATATGAGATCCTCCTTCAGCATGTCTCTATTGTACCATGTTAATATGTATTTGGAATTTCTCATTTTGGCTTGTACTATTTATATTCTAGCACCAGGTCAACCAAGAAAACCTACGATAACTAAAGGGTTTTGACGGCTTGAGTTGTCCTTCAAAAGTTTTGTTTGTTGAAAAACTGCAAGAAGCGGGAAATCCTGAGGGTTATATGTAGATGGCTTTCGGAAGCTCTGTTTTGACCCACAAAAAGGAGCAGCAAATAGAGATTGAAGGAGAATTCAAGCCTACGGTGGATTGCCTTTGTGCGACCCGCCGTGGGTTTGTTTATTTTTGTCCATAAGGGAATAGATGTAACATTAGCGATAAAATGTGAGGGTGGAATAGAGGAATGAATTTAAGGAAAGAAATACAGCACATATATCTTGTGGGCGCGAAGTCATTGGGGGCTTACGGAGGTTATGAAACCTTTGTCTACAAGCTCACGGAGTATCACCAGAATAAAGAAAACATCAAATATCATGTTGCCTGCAAAGCCAATGGCGATGGTTGCATGGATGAGAGCAAGTTTGAGGGCGTGACAAAGATCAATGATCACGAGTTTGAATTCCACAATGCCCACTGCTTCAAAATTGATGTTCCTCAGATTGGGTCTGCGCAGGCAATTTATTATGATGTTGCTGCACTAAAGGCTTGTTGCGAACATATCAAAAAATACCATATTCTGCACCCAATTGTTTACATCATGGCTTGTCGTATTGGGCCTTTTGCTGGTCACTTTTACAGAGAAATCCATAAACTGGGAGGTACTGTGTATCTGAACCCGGATGGACATGAGTGGATGCGAGCTAAATGGTCTGCACCAATTCGGAAGTATTGGAAGATTTCTGAGCAGATGATGGTCAAGTATTGCGACCTTGCAATCTGTGATTCTGTGAATATCGAAAAGTACATCCATGAATGCTATGACGGTAAGGGCATCAAAGGAAGTAGTCCGAAAACAACCTTCATTGCGTACGGTGCGGATCTTACCCTTAGTAAGCTGGCTGACGATGATGAAAAACTGGTGAGCTGGTATAAGGAAAAAGGATTGACTAAAAAGGGCTATTATCTGGTTGTAGGTCGCTTTGTGCCAGAAAACTCTTTTGAAGTTATGATTCGTGAGTTTATGAAAAGCGGAAGCAAAAAAGATTTTGCGCTTATCACAAATGTGAACGATAAATTTCTGAATGAGTTGGAAGAAAAACTTCATTTCAAGGGCGATAAGAGAATCAAATTTGTCGGTACTGTGTATGACCAGGAACTGCTGAAGAAGATTCGCGAGAATGCCTATGCTTATTTCCACGGTCATACGGTCGGCGGTACGAATCCATCACTGATTGAAGCTCTTGGCAGTACGGATCTGAATCTGTTGGTTGATGTTGGTTTTAATAAAGAAGTCGCAGAAAATTGTGCTTTGTATTGGAGTCGAAAGCTGGGGAGTCTTGCAAATCTGATCGATAAAGCGGATCAGATGAGTGCAGATGAAATTGCAGAGATGGGGCAGAGGGCAAAGAAACGAGTGGCGGAAGAGTACACGTGGAATAAGATCTGCGGACAGTATGAAGATGTATTTCTCAAATACAAAAAAAACTAAGCAAGGTGGGAATGATGATCGAATATTATGCAATTGTTGTTTTATACAACAAAAAAATACAGGAATCGATTACGATTTCGCATTTAATGCAGCTAAAGGAAGAGCAACTTCATATTATTGTATTAGATAATAGCACAGATGACTATGTGGTGGAAAACAAGGAATATTTCCCAATTGATTTGCTGACCTATCATAGTATGGGAGGAAACGTTGGCTTATCAAAAGCATACAATTATGCACTTTCTATCCTAAAAGATAAGTCTGAGGATGATATTGTAATCTGGTTTGACGATGATACACCTGTAAAACAGGAATACTTTGATTGCTTGAAAAATAAAGTGGTGGATAAAACGTTTGATGTTTTTGTGCCGGTGATATATGGGCAAAATGGCGTGATTTATTCGCCAAATGAGTCAGGTTGGCTGAAAGGAAAGTATATTCAATCCCTAGAACAACAAATTCCACAGAATAAATTCAATGCGATCAACAGTTGTCTTGCTGTAAGATTAAAAGCATACAAAGGGTATACCTATGACGAAGGGCTGTTTATGGATTGCGTTGACACAAAATTGTTTGATGATTTTCGGAAAAAAGAGTTGAAATTCTGCACGCTTCCGGTAAAAATATATCAAAATTTTTTTCAGCGTAGTGACAGCAGGAATGTTCAAAAATACTGGAATCGATTCCGCATCAGAATAAATGATACGTTATATTATTCAAGTCTTAATGGTTTTAGCAGTAAGCTTTGTGGATATATTCGTATTTTGGGTTGGAGCTTGGTTTATGGCATAAAACTTAGATCGGTTAAATTTAGTTTACTTTGTATTGCACAGATGTTGAATCATGGGGGAGAAAAGTGATAACAAAATTTAAAAAGGATGAAATTTTATTTTATTTGACCTACATTATACTGTATATATCATTGTTTATTGGCGATGTATATAATATCGGTGGCATGGATATATTGGCGAGATATTTGCGCATAGGATCATATATATTGATTTTTATTTCTTGCATTAATATGAGATTGAAGAAGAAAGACTTTTTCTGGATGGTTACTATTTTAATGGTGACATTGCTGTATGGAGTGAAAACCGGAGATTTATATTGGAGTGTTTTAATCTTACTTATTTATAATTCGAAAAAGGTTGATATAGAAAGGGTTTATAAAACAAGTTCAAGAATAATTGCAATCGGCGTAATCAGTGTTTTGGCTCTTTGTATGTTTGGAGTGTTGCCAGATATTTTAACGTCTCGTAATACAGTAGAGCACATTAACTATAACAGACATTCATTTGGATTCTACCATAGCAATGTTTTGCCATTGTCGATTTTTTATTTAGAAGTGTATTATATTTGTATTGTAAAAGAAAAAATACGAAATAACGTAATAGTTCTTTTTGTGTTGCTTGCAGGAGCCACAAATACTTTCTGTCATTCGAGAAATGCATTAATTCTGTCATTGGCTTTATCATTATTTGTTGTTTTTGCAAAGCAAATGAAGAAAGATAAGCATAAAATATTGTATCGAACTACGGTTTTAAGTATACCTTGTATGTCAATCTTTTCATTTTCAATGATGTTTTTACTACTAAAAGGGGGCATTTGGAATACAATTGACGTTTTCTTTTCTGGAAGATTTAGGCTTGCAATATTTAAAATGAGAAGAATTGGCCTTCACCTTATAAATATTATGAGTAATGAATCATTCGTAAACGACAACATTACCTATGTTAATGGAAAAGATTTAAGTACGATTGCCTTAGATAATGGATATTTGTATATAATATTGAGATATGGGATTTTATTCTTATTTGTTTATTTTTTGATCGCATATCGTTTAGCAAAAAAGAGTAAAGAAAATATATGTGTATTAGGGGCGCTAATAGCAGTTTTTATAGCAAATTTCATTGATAATGACTTGGTAGATTACTCATTTCTTCCGTTTATCATTTGGGCTTTTAATGATTTTAGAGCTGATGCTATCATTAAAAATGTGAAAGAAAAAGTTGACGGAATATATAAAGGAAAATAGATAAAATATGAAAACAGTAATAGTTGTAATTTCTGCATATAATGGCGCAAAACATATTGAACGACAATTAGATTCAATTTTTGAACAGGTTGGTGTAGATGTTCAGGTCTTAGTGCGAGATGATTGCAGTAAAGATAATACGGTAGAAGTTGTACAAGAATATGCACAAAATCATCCACAAAACAAAATTGAAATTATCAAGGGAGAAAATGTTGGATTTGCAAAAAGCTTTTGGCTTGGTCTTTCGATGTGCAGGGATGCAGACTATTATGCATTTGCAGATCAGGATGATGTCTGGAAACCGAATAAATTGATTCGGTGTATTAATGTGATGCAGGAGGTAGATAAAGTTCCACAGCTGGCATATTGCAAAATGCAGCGGAGTGACGTTCAGCTGAATCGCTTGGATGAACAGGTTGAAGTTTTGAAGCCCGAACAGCTGACAAAAAAACTTACGCTGATCAAAACATATAATTATGGAGCAGCAACGGTTATCAATAAAAGTGCAAAAGAGTTGGTTTGCCGAGTGTGGCCTGAAGTGGACGATTTGCCTCATGATATGTGGGTTGGAACATTATGCCACTGGTTTGGCAAGGTATACTTTGTAGATGAAGAACTTTATTATTGGATTCGTTATGATACCAGTGTTACGGGTGAAGGAACAAAAGGAACTGCGATTCAATATAGACTGAAAAAGACGCTACAAAAGAAATCGTATCCTAATATCAGTACAGCTATGTTAGAGGTTTATAGTGACCTTCTGCAGTCAGAGGATCGCGCTTTTCTGAAAAAGGCAAGCGATTACAAAAAAGTGTTCAAAGACAAAATATCACTTCTATTTGATCCAGCTTTCAAAAGGCTGACGTTCAGTGGAACACTTGCTCTAAAACTGGGGATTTTATTAAATTGGTATTGAGGGAAAGGGGGAAGAAAGGATGGAGCAGAAAGTATCAATTGTTGTTCCCGTGTATAATGTAGAAAAGTATCTGAAGAGATGTGTGGATTCGCTTATTGAACAAAGCTATTCAAATCTTGAAATTCTCTTGGTAGATGATGGCTCAAAAGATAGTTCGCTTTCAATCTGTAAGGAATATGAGTTGAAAGATTCTCGGATTCGAGTATTTCATAAAGAAAATGAAGGTCTTGGCCTGACACGAAATTATGGCATTGAAAGAGCCACTGGTGAGTATATTACATTTGTCGATTCGGATGATTATTTAACTTTGGATGCGATTGCAGCTATGCTGGAACCAGCAACTGCGACAGGTGCAGATGTGGTAATTGCAAATATGTTTTATAAAGATGAAGAAATGAAAGTTGCAGTAGCAGAACATCTGTATACAGGCGCTGACATAAAAAGAGTAATAATTAATCGCATGATGGGCAACTATGCTAAGAAAGAGGACGCTTTTTCTTACACAGCAACTGCAAAGTTGTTTAAGAAAAAGCTGTTTACTGAAAATAATTTGATTTTTCCGTCTGAAAGAAAATTAATTTGGGAAGATCTGGCATTTAGTGTAGAAGCATATCCCTTGTGCGAAAAAGTATATGTTCTCCATAAGCCTATTTATTACTATTGTTTTAATGATGGGTCTTTGACACATACATACAAACCAAATAAGTTAGAACTTGTTATGGAATTATACCATTATATGGGCATAAAAATACAGGAACTAAAGTTGCCAGTTGAAGCCCAATATCGTCTGAATACGAATTTTATCGGGCATATTCGTACTTGCATTAAACTTGAAGTATTTTATGCGGATAAAAATGGATTTGGAACGGCAATTCAAAATATCAGGAAGATTTGTTCCAGAAAAGATGTTCAGACATTAATAGGAAATTATCCAAAGTCTTCTTTTAATAGGTCGCAGTATATTTACAATTTTGCAATGGAGCATAGGTGGATTTATACTATTTATTTCCTGACATGGCTTCAGAATAAAAAGAAGAGAATTGAGTAAACTTTTAAAATGGAGGATGTGGCATGGATGCGCCTTTAATTTCTGTCCTTATGAGTACCTACAATGAAACAACGAAAGAATTGAATGAGAGTATAAATTCCATTTTACAGCAGACATATTCCAATTTTGAATTCTTGATTATCAATGATAACCCCAATAATTATGAATTAGAAAAAACATTGAAATCATATAAGGACAGTCGAATTAAAATTATACATAATGAAGAAAATTTAGGACTCGTAAAAAGTTTAAACAGCGGATTGAAATATTGTAACGGCCAATATGTGGCAAGAATGGACGCTGATGATATAAGCTGTCCATCCAGAATACAGGATGAGTTGCTGTATTTACAAAATAATCGTTTGGATATGGTTGGTAGCTATATTGAAACAATTGATGAGAACGGAAAAACGATAAAGCCTCTGATGAGGTTTCCTAAAAATCATAATCAAATTGTAAAGTTTATGCGATGGGGAAGCTGTATCTGTCATCCTACATGGCTTTTAAAACGGGAAGTTTGTTTGGAATTACATGGATACCGAAAAACACCGCATTGCGAAGATTACGATTTTATTCTCCGGGCAATAGCACATGGATATAAAGTTGGGAATATCCCGAAGGTTGAACTGAGCTATAGAATACGTCAGAGTGGCGTATCAAAATCACATGAGACTGAACAGTTTTTACTAAGAGATTATCTTGCCAAAAATATGAAGCAGATTGATTTGCTCACGGAAGACACCATTACAGAATTTCTCAATTCTGAAAAATTCCGTCGGCAGCTTGAACAGCTTTCATACTATAAAAGCGAAAAGCAAATGATAAAAAATGGATCAAGCATCAAAAAAATAAAAAGTACTGTGCAAATTCTGGAAAATCGGTTTTTTTGGAGAGATATCGTTGACAAAACAACACTGTTGCTAAGAGAGCATATATAACTGAAAGGATGGTTCAAGTGGAGAAGCTTTTACTTTTAATGCCCTCATTTATGGAATATGAGAAAAGCTTGCAGGATCAGTTGGAAAAAAAATATGAAGTAACATTACTTAATTGCGACCAATATGATAAAGTGATTCTTGAAGAATATAAAAAATGCAGTAAATTTCGGTGGATATTGCGAAAATTTTTTTTGGCAATTAAGGAACATGATCAAGAAAGAGCGGAAGCTAAGTATTTGATGCAAACGCTTGAAAAGATAAACACAACGAAGAATTACTATTCGGTGGTATTTTGCATCAATGGATCTTTTTTGTCTGATAAATTTTATCAAGTAGTAAAGGGAAAAAACCCACAAGCACGGTTTATTTACTATGCGTGGGATGATGTGAAAAATTTAATAAAACAATCACATATCAAGTTCTTTGATGAGAGGTTTGCATATAATATTTCTGAATGTAAAAAGTATAATTTTTCGTATTGCCCGATGTTTGTCCAAAATGAAACAGTAGGACATGATTCAAAAGATTTATATGACATTCTTTTTATTGGATCGGCGCACTCAGATCGAAAGAAAATTGCAAATGAATTGTATTCAAAATATGGAAAAGAGTACAGGCTGTTCATTTATTTGTATGATCCTACACATACAAATGGTCAGTTTTGCCATGACCAGCCATTAACATATGAAAAATATATCGCGTATATGCGTAAGTCTAAAGTTCTTATGGACGTACCGCAATCTACACAAGAAGGCCCTACTACACGTTCATTTGATGCGTTGCTAACAAAGACGAAAGTGGTTACGGTAAATCCGTTCATAAAGGAATACCCAATTTATTCTGATAATATCTTGATTGTAGACAGGAACAACATAGTCATAGATGATGCATTTATAGAAAAGCCATATGTCGAAACAGGTTATCAGGCATTGACTATTCCAGAATGGTTGAAAAAATTCGATTTATAAGGGAAAAGAAAAATGAAAATTTTAGTTATTAACTGCCATCCGGATAACCGTGGCGATGAAGCGGCTGTTCATGCGATGGTAGATGAAATAAGTGCTGCATATCCAGGCGTTGAAATCACATTGGCTATCCGTGGTGCTGGTACAAAGTACCCTAATATGCCATCGAATGTAAAAATGATACATCAGTTTATGCCAATTTCTTCTAAAGCAAAATTGGCACATAGAATCGCTGTACTGACAGGGGGAAGGGTATCAATTTCTTCAAATGAGAAATCTCTGATTTCGGAGATTTCTAAAGCTGATATCATTTTACACGCCCCGGGTGGTCCTAGCATTGGTGATACATATTATAGTGATGAGCCAACTTATCTTGCAATTTATGATTTGCTGATTGCAATGCATAAACCATATATGTTTTATGCTCCGTCTATGGGACCATTTCAGAGAGAAGAACGTAATTCATGGCGCAAAAAAGTACTGGAACATTCAGAGGCTATTGTGTTAAGAGATCCTATTTCAGAGAAATATGTACGAGATTTTGTTCCGGATAAAACAATTTCTTTGACCTTAGACTCGGCTTTTCAACATGATGTGAATATTGAGCAAAACAAAGAAAAACTGAATCAATATATGGAATTAAAGAGATTTTTAGAAAAACATGAAAAATGTGTAGGTGTGACAATTACAGATTTACTGTGGCATCCGGTGTATTCTAAAAATCCTGCAATTTCAAAAAAAATTCATGATGTATTCCACGAATTTCTTTCAAGTCTTACAAAGGCTAGTTATGGTGTAGTGTTTATTCCGCAATTATATGGAAACGGAAACGATTATGATTTAATGCGTACATTCTGTTGTGATACAAATGATTATTTTGTAGTAACAGCAAGTGATGAGCGATATGATACTTACTTTCAGCAGTATTTGATAGGTCAATTGTACGCAGTTATTGGTATGCGATACCATAGTAATATTTTTTCTGCAAAGATGGGAACACCTTTCATTTCGATATCATATGAGCAAAAGATGAAAGGCTTTATGGAAAAAATGAATTTGGCAGAATATTGCATTGACCTTAAAACATTATCAAAAGATACTATTGAAAATCGTTTTAAGCATCTTGTAAATCATTATGATGAATACAAGAAGTATCTCTGTAATAAACATACCTTTATGAAGTCTGAAGCTCATAAAACAACAGATATTTTAGCAACGGTATTGGAAAGAAAAAGAGAAGGCACAGTGATATGAACAGAACTCAAAACGCAACAAGGAATATAGTGTTTGGAGTCATTTTAAAAATTTACCAGATTTTATTGCCGTTTATAATGCGAACGGCAATGATTTATCTGATGGGTGTAGAATATCTAGGATTAAATAGTTTGTTTACATCCATTTTGCAAGTTTTGAATCTTGCAGAACTGGGAGTGGGCTCGGCAATGGTTTATAGTATGTATAAGCCAATTGCCGAGAATGATCAATCAACGATTTGCGCATTGTTAAAGTTATATAAAAAATACTATTTTTTTATTGGACTAATAATCGCTTGTGTTGGTGTTTTATTGACACCTATGATTCCAAAGCTAATTAGTGGAGATATTCCTGGACAGTTAAATGTTTATATTTTATATCTGCTAAACTTAGCAGCTACAGTAATGACATATTGGCTGTTTGCCTATAAAAATTCTTTACTTCAAGCTTATCAACGAAGCGATATAGCGAGCAAGATAACGATTGTAACAACATCGCTCCAATATGCGACACAATTAATTGTCCTATGGTTGTTTCATAACTATTATCTTTACATTATCGTTATGCTTTTCACACAGGCAATGGCGAATGTTATTACTGCGGTGGCAGCATCGCATCTGTATCCAGGCATGGAACCAAAAGGAGACTTGACTGATAGAACGATCAAAACAATTAATCAAAGAATTAAAGACTTGTTTACTGCAAAACTTGGTGCAACGATTGTTAATTCGGCAGACACAATTGTTATATCAGCGTTTTTAGGTTTGACAATTCTTGCCATGTATCAAAACTATTATTTTATTATGTCCTCTGTTATGGGTATATTGACAGTAGTTTTTAGCTCCTGTTTAGCTGGAGTCGGTAATAGCATGGTGACGGAGAGTGCAGAAAAAAATTATAATGATTTTAGAGTTCTTACATTTTTAGTAAATTGGATCGTTACTGTCTGTATGTGTTGCTTTGCAACAGTATACCAACCATTTATAGAACTTTGGATAGGAAAAGATTATACTTTTGATGAAATAGTTGTTGCACTTTTTTGTGTTTATTTTTATCTTGTAACGATGCAGCAGGTAAATGGAATGTATAAGGATGCTGCGGGCGTATGGCATCAGGATAGATTTCGTCCGCTTATTGCGGCAATGGTCAATTTGTTTCTTAACATTATATTAGTTCAATTTTGGGGTATTTACGCAATATTACTTTCAACCATCATTAGTTATGTTTTTATATCAATGCCATGGATGATTAGTAATGTTTTTAAGTATGTATTTCATAGAAGCTGGAAGCAATTCATGAAAGAGTTTGTGACATATTTCATTGCCGCATGCATTATTACATTTTTATGCTGTATTTTATGTAGAATAACAAGAGAGCTTTCTTTGTTAGGACAGGTTATAATAAATTTGATTCTTTCAGTTGTTTTGTCAAATATAGCAATGTTTGTTATATATAGAAAAAATAGCTATTATAATCAGATGGTTGAACTGGTTGATAGGATAACCAAGTTTAAATTTACACGAGTATTGAAAATAATAAAAAAATAGCGAGGAAACCTTTCTGCAAAAGCATATAGTAAAGGGGAAAATAAATTATGTATTCAAGTGAAAGAAATGTGCAAATGCTATTATCGCTATTAAAAGCGCATAAAATAAAAAAAATGGTATTAAGCCCAGGAAGTGCAAACGCGTCTTTTGTAGCAAGTGCACAATATGATGGAGAATTTGAATTGTATTCTTCTGTTGATGAGCGATCCGCAGCATATATTGCCTGTGGGCTAGCAGAAGAATCTCAAGAGCCTGTTGTGATTTGTTGCACTGGAGCTACAGCATCAAGAAATTATATGCCCGGATTGACAGAGGCATACTATAGAAAATTGCCTGTTATTGCGGTAACGGCAACGCGACCAATTGCATGGCTGGGGCAAAATCGTGATCAGCTAATTGATAGAACTGTTATACCAAAGGATATTGCAGTAAAAAGTGTACATCTTCCAGTAATAGAGAATGAGCAAGATGAATGGGAATGTAATTTAAAAATTAATGATGCTTTATTGGAACTTCGAAGAAATGGAGGCGGACCCGTACATATAAATTTGACTACATCCTACAGCCTTGATTTTTCTGTAAGCAAACTTCCAGAAGAACGTGTAATTCAAAGAGTTGATTTAGAAAGTAAATTACCTGAATTATCTAAGGAAGATATTGCAATATTTGTAGGAGCGCATTCGGTATGGAATGAGAAACTAAAAGCTTCGGTTGAATCATTCTGTGAAGAATATAATGCGTTTGTTTTTTATGATCAAACAAGCAATTATACCGGAAAGTATGGTATTCCTTGTGGCGTATTCGATATTGCAGGGTTTCCTAATTTAAAGATAAATCTTTTGATTCATTTGGGGAATATTTCAGCATCATGGCCAGCATCTGCCGAAGAAATCTGGAGAGTGAATCCTGATGGCGAGATTCGTGATACATATCAACATCTTACAAAAGTATTTGAAATGCAAGAAGAAGATTTCTTTAAGGCATATTGCGGAAACAATCCAAAAAGTCGGATTACACAATATGAAAAGTGGCATGCTGTATATCGTTCACAAATAGAGGCGATCCAGAACAGTAATAATGATATGGCATTTTCTTCTTTGTGGATTGCACAGAACATGTATAAAGAAATGCCAAAGAATTCCATTATTCATTTTGGAATTTTGAATTCTCTCCGTTGTTGGAATTGCTTTGAAATTGATCATAGCATTCGCGGTTATTCGAATACAGGCGGTTTTGGAATTGATGGAGGTGTATCCAGTTTAATAGGCGCATCCCTTGTGAACTCTGATACCATATACTATGGTATTTTTGGAGATTTAGCATTCTTTTACGATATGAATAGCTTGGGAAACCGACATATTTCATCGAATGTACGTATTCTTGTTGCCAATAATGGATTGGGAGGAGAATTTAAAAATTCGTTGGGAAACGTTCAGAAAGCAGGTCTTGGTGACTCGGCAGATGCGTATATTTCTGCTTATGGGCATTATGGCGAGAAATCACAGGAACTTTTAAAGCATTATGCACAAGATTTGGGATTTCAGTATTTGTCGGCAACTGATAAAACAAGCTTTCTTGCGGCAATGAAAGAGTTTACCGCTACGGAACATAAGGAAAAGCCGATACTTTTTGAAGTGTTTATGGATGAACATGAGGATGTAAGTGCTCTTGATTTGATTCAGAGTCTAAGAGATTTTTCAGAAAATGACCAAAATGTTATGGCTAAAACAAAAAAACTAGCTAAAAATATTCTTGGCCGAAATGGTGTAAAAATGATTCAAAAAGTTATGCACAAAAATGACTGAGGTGTAAATATGGGAGTGGGTTCAAAAATCCGAGAGTTGATAGATTATTATTACTCAAAAAAGAATGAAAAGAATGTGGTTCCAATCAATATTCCGAAAAACAAGAGTAATTTACTGGAAAATAAAGTTGCATTGATAGTTGGCGGAACTGGTGGTATTGGAGTAGCAATCGCAGAGTCATTTTTGGAAGCTGGTGCAAAAGTTATTATTTCAGGAACAAGCGAAAAAAAAAGTAACAAAGACTGTTGAAAAACTTGGAAATGCTGCAAGAGGTATACAGATAGATTTAAACAATGTGACAGAATTTGATAATAAAGTCTCACAGGCTATTAGTTTGTTTCCTGAAAATAGGATTGATATTCTTGTGAATTGCGCAGGAGTACATGGAGATCAAAAATTTGGAATCGTTTCAGAAGCAACATATGATGCAGTTATGAATACGAATCTTAAAGGATTATTTTTTATGACGCAGATAGTGAGTAACTATATGAAAAAGAAAAAAATAAAAGGACATATTCTTAATGTTAGTTCGGCCGCTGCCTTAAAACCTGGTTATACTCCTTATGAAATATCAAAAAGTGGAGTTCGCTCGTTTACATTGGGAGCTGCAGCTGAATTGATTCCATATGGAATTGTTGTAAATGCAATTGCTCCAGGACCAGTTGCAACGGCAATGCTTGGGCGCAAGGAGGGAGATACTTTGTATACAGATTGTATTCCGGCAAAGCGTTTTGCAACACCTTCAGAGATTGGACAACTGGCAGTGATAATGGTTAGTGATATGTGTGATTTGGTAATAGGAGATACATTTTATATTAGTGGGGGATCTGGAACTATCCAATATTGATAATGCGAAATGGAGGGGAAAAATGTGAAAAGGAATTCTTCAATTGAAATGGTTCGCATTATTGTGAACTTCCCGAAAAATTAACTCTCGATGGCTTCCAGGTTTAATCCTGGAAGTCATCGGTGCCAAGGAAGTCGCAGATGATGGCAACACTGAAGTGTTCTACTTCAAGAATGGTGTGGCTACCATTAGTTCTTTCACCCATGAGCCGAAAGTAATCAAGTTTTGATGAAATGCCGTGTGGACAAACTGAACTCCAGGAGTTCACACGGTATTTTTTGAAGGTTGATGTATAGTTTGTAACGGAAATAAAAGAAATGGAGCGTGAGAAAAATGAATTTATCAAAAATACATCATATTGCAATTATCGTATCTGACTACGGAGCAGCTAAGGACTTCTATGTAAACAAGCTGGGATTCTCTGTTATCAGAGAAAACTACCGCCTGGAACGCGAGGATTGGAAGCTGGATCTGCGTGTTAATGAGCACACAGAACTGGAGATTTTTGCAGAAGAAAATCCTCCGAAGCGTGTGAACCATCCAGAAGCCTGTGGTTTACGCCATCTTGCATTCTACGTTGATAGCGTGGAACAGACAGTGAATGAGCTGGCAGAGGTAGGGATTGAATGTGAGCCAATCCGTGTGGATGATTATACCGGCAAGAAAATGACTTTCTTCCATGACCCGGATGGACTGCCGCTGGAGCTGCATGAGTAAAGAGGTGGGCAAAATGATATTCCGTAAGGCAGAAAAAGAGGATTTTTACAAAATCAGATCCCTGTACTGGAACTTGATTGACCAGGAGAAGGACGACCCATCATTCTCGCATTGGAAGAAAGGAATCTATCCATCTGACGAAATGATACAGAACAGCATTGAGAGGGAAGAGCTATATGTGTTGGCAGATGGTGATGAAATCGCAGCGTGTGTCATAGCAAACGATGAGAAGGTCGAAGGGTATGCAGATGCTCCGTGGCAGATTGATTCGGACGAGGTGATTGTTCTTCATGTTCTGGCGGTTCATCCGAATCATCGTGGAAAAGGATTTGCACGGAAATTAGTAGAAAATGTAATTGAACAGGAAAGAAAAGCTGGCAAGAAAGCATTGCGACTTGATGTAATCGAGAACAACACAACGGCCGAAAAGCTGTATCAGGAACTGGGATTTCGATATATCCAGACCAAGACACTTTATTATGATGTGGTAGGTGAGATGACGTTCAAATTGTATGAACTGGTGCTATGAGCTATGGGAGAGAAAAGAAAGTATAAGCCCCGGAAGCCAGGCGGCGGCCGGAAAAAGTTAAAGCCTGAATACGATGCCGGGAAGAATCTGAAAGAGCAGATGGATGCAGCTGTGGCGCTTTATGAGGAGGACTGCTCCCTCCGATCCATTGCAGATGTGCTAACTCTGAATTCCATGAAAGTAAGAAAGCTGCTCATCACAGCTGGTGTGTATGAATCGGATGCGGCGAAGAAAGTGAAAAACACTTTTGAAGAGTATAGAAAAACACAAGACCACAAAACTGCCATACTATCAACTGCAGCAGTTCTTAAACTTTCCAACGCCTCCGTCACCTCGTATCTGCCTTATGAAAAAGGCGTGTACTTCCCAAGCGCAGCAGATAAAAAGAAAATCAGCGTAGGAGCAGAGCGGCAGCGGAGATACAGAGCGGTAAGAAAACTGAGAACCGAGCCGACAGAAGAGCATCTGTGGGAGGTGGTTCTTCTTTATGCTGGTGTGCGTTTCAAAACGTACTCAGGTTTACCCTTTACCTATGAAATACGAAAGGGCCGGAATGTGCAATACACAAAGGAACTGTGGATAGATCGCAGAGTGAATAGTAAAAGCCTGGCGTGGAGTTCCGTGCTGCTGGCTCTGGGCCATATTAAAAAGGTAGGAGAAATAGTTGAACGACCGAAAGCGCTGGGCGATATCCGGGGTGTGACCTATATATACGGAATGTTCTATCGGTTCGGACTGATCAACGTGCCGGATGAAGCAAAAGAAAAGATGAAGAAAGCATTCGGCAAATCGTTCTGACACGGATGCCGCAGAGGGGGCGGAAAGAAGCATCACCCAATGTTTGAGGTCATTGCGTGACCCGGAGATTACACAAAAAATCCGCCTGCGGAATGAACCACAGGCGGCTGAAATCACATTATAGCTTATTCAAAAAGTCTTCCAGAACACGGTTCCACTTTTCGGGGTACTCATAGAACATCAGGTGACCACCCATGACGTAGGTGTCGTAACCGGGAAGCTGTGCTTCGACAAAGGGCTTTGCAATGTCCTGCCAGTGTTCTGCAATGAACATCAGACTGGCAGACTATGCCGAATGAGTCGTAGCCAGAATCAATGCAGTAAGCAGAGTTTTTCTTGTAAGAATATGAGATTCATAGTATCATAGAAGCAATAAAAAGTCTGTGTGTGGCTACGCGAAAGGAGCAGCAGAGATGAAAAAATTGAACATCCCAGTTGGTATTTCGGACTTTGAGAAGATTCGGAACGGTGGGTTTTATTAGAGACATTGGGGTCAGACCCTTTGAAATACTAATAAAATGAGTAAATATGTTCTAAAAGTTTTCTAAAGAAAGTATAACATAAAGAAATTACGAATCTGTATGTGTTAAGGATGCTCAGTTAAAGCAATATGAACACAATAAGGAGAGATATGAACACAACATTACTTATCATGGCTGCTGGTATCGGTAGCCGTTTCGGAACAGGAATTAAGCAGTTGGAGCCAGTGGATGATACTGGACATATCATCATGGATTATTCCATTCATGATGCAATTGAGGCTGGCTTCAACCATGTAGTATTTATTATCCGTAAGGATATCGAGAAGGAATTCAAAGAGGTCATCGGTGATCGTATCGCAGCTATTTGCTCTGCTCATAATGTAACTGTGGATTACGCTTTTCAGGACATTAACGATATTCCGGGAACTCTGCCGGAAGGACGTACAAAGCCGTGGGGAACTGGACAGGCCGTGCTTGCAGCGAAGGAAGTAATCGATACCCCGTTCATTGTGATCAATGCAGATGATTACTATGGCAAAGAAGGCTTCAAGGCCGTCCACGAGTATCTGGTAAATGGCGGTGAGTCTTGCATGGCTGGCTTTGTGCTGAAGAATACCCTGTCTGATAATGGCGGTGTGACTCGTGGTATCTGCAAGATGGACGAGGATAACAACTTGACTGAGGTTGTGGAGACCAAGAACATCGTAAAGACTGCGGATGGAGCAGAGGTAGATGGTGTGGCAGTCGATGTGCATTCTCTGGTCTCCATGAATATGTGGGGCTTGACTCCTGATTTTCTGGATGTACTGGAGGACGGATTCAAAGAGTTTTTCCAGAAAGAAGTACCGGGTAATCCTCAGAAAGCCGAGTATCTGATCCCCATCTTCATCGGTGAGCTGCTGGAGCAGGGCAAGATGTCTGTGAAGGTTCTGAAGACCAACGACACCTGGTACGGCATGACCTACCATGAGGATGTCGCAGCAGTGAAAGACAGCTTCAAGAAAATGTTGGCGAATGGCGTGTATAAGGCCGACCTGTTCAGTGATCTGTAAATAACGATGAAAGAAACGATTGATTTACTCGGCAAGATCATCACAAACATCCTGACTGCTCTCTATGAACCGTTTGGATGTAAGCGCATAGTTTTAGGGCGTACCCTATAAATGAAATCTGACACCCCGCGCTAGGATGCCAGACATGCGAGTATTTCACTACATTTTATTTACAAGTTTCCTGAGCCAATTTACTCCACGGGGCAAATTGTTCCAATTCCTCGTCTGACATTTCAGCACCAGGACGATGCTCCAGAAGGAAGCTCAGATATTTAAGTGGATCAAGTTCATTGGCTTTTGCCGTTTCTATCATAGAATAGATTTTCATACTGGCATCTGCCCCGGCTGGTGTATCACAGAAAAGCCAGTTCTTACGGCCAACTACCAATGGTCGAATGCTGTTCTCACTGAGATTATTACTCAGGCTGCATGCACCATCTTTCAGATAGTTCATCATAAACGGACGGCAGCCATTGGAATAGTTGATTGCCTTGATCAGCCTGTCTCCGGATTCCGGATGCAGCTGGTCAAGCCATGACAAAAAAGCCTCTATGACAGGTTTTTGATCCTTCAGGCGGCGATGATAAATCTGTTTGAGCGATAATCCTTTTTCTCGATAAGATCGTTCATACTCAAACAGCTTATTACAGTATAGGAATCCCTGGACTGCCGGATGTGTATAATCCTTTTCGTGGCCTTTGGGTATTGCCCGCAGCCAATAGCGTCGTATGTGAGCCCAGCAACAACAACGCTGTGCCTCCGGCACTTTGTTGTATCCTTTATAACCATCAACCATTAGATAGTATCCGGGATCTGCACCTGCAAGAAAAGCAGCGGCATGACTGCCGGCTCTGGTCGGAGTGTAATTATAAAGGATGATAGGAATCCCACCATTGTCACCAGTTCGTACCAGCCAGACATAAGATTTACTCTGTGGTCTGCGGCCTTCTTCCTTTAATACCTGGATCGGAGTCTCATCTTATGAAAAGTTTTATATTATGTAGAGTTGGCAGAAAGAACCCTTTATTATAAGGTTTTCTGCCAAGATAACTTTACATAATCAAATGTTGTGTTTTAACCACTCCAATAAAGATTCTTTTTCTTTTTCGGAGAATTTATTTACTGAAATGTCAATGTTTGATGCTGCATTTTCAAGATATTTGCGCTTGATTTCTGGATTTGATTTTGCATATATTTCCGTAGTTATAACAGACGAATGTCCTAAAAAGTCACGGATATATATGAGATTAACACCACTTTCAAGAAGATGCATTGCTTTTGAGTGTCTTAATACATGTGGATGAACAGTAGCCATTCCAAATATCTGTGGATTTTTAATCCGTGCGGAATCAGAATGTTTTTTTATTATGTAGGAGATTCCTGATCTGGTAAGTGATTTTGCTTGTTTGTTTGTAAATAACACTTCCGTACTGTCAGAGATTTTATATATGGCAGTGTATTTGTTCAGAATTGATACTACTTTATTACTTATGGGAATAATTCTTGTTTTATTTCCCTTTCCTGTTACACTAATTGTTGCAGGTGAGTTTAGTGATAAATCGCCATATTTTAAATCAATCAGTTCCTGTACTCTACAGCCTGATTCATAAAGTAATGAAAGGATTGCCAGATCCCGTATACCGCTATAGCTGCTCGCATCTGGCTCCTTTAGTAACAGCGTAATTGCTTCGACAGTTAGATAATCTACTGTTTTAGAAGACCCTTTTTTGGGCGGAATATCCAAAACTGCCTGAAAAGTATCAAGATATTCTACAGTGTTTAATGACATATATCGACTAAAGGATTTCAATGCGGCCAGACGCTGATTTCTGGTTGAAACCGAGACTCCCCGTTTTATTTCAAGCCACTCAAGAAATGCTACGATAGTGTCCTTGCGAAATAGCTCAATAGAGATTTTTCCGCGCTTTGTAAGATGTTCTTCTTCTGCGTATAAGAAGAGCAGAACAAAAGTATCTCTATAAGATTTGATTGTATTTTCTGAATATCCAACTGTGTTTGGAAGATAGTTGGTAAAAAACATCGTGATATTGGATGTTAAAGAATTCATCATCACACCTCCGGAAAAATAGTATCAGCTTGTTCTTGTGTATAATTTAAGACATTGACAAAGTATTGCTTGGTTAATCTGAGATAGTATTCCGTGGACTCTATTCCTTTATGCCCCATGTAAGTGCTAAGAGCTGGTAATGAACAATACGGATCCATTCCTTTGCTTATCGATAACTCAAGGGCATGAACTGCATATGTATGTCTTAAATCATGTATACGTGGATAGCTTCCGCTAGAAAGCTTACGAATACCTGCCTGTTGCAAAATTTTTCGAAAAGTATTTCGAATTGTTGTTGGAGAATAGTGTTCTCCATGACGGGCTGGAAAAAAGAAAGGGTTACCATCTGTTCGGTCTACTCTGTGGTTATACATTCTTAGGTATTTAGTCAGTGAATCAGACATTGGAATCATGCGTGAGACTTTATTTTTTCCATTGTACAAAGTGATAATCCATTCTTCGAGATTAACGTCATCTGTTTTTAGTGATAGAGTTTCACCAACTCTGGTTCCACATGCATAAAGGAGCCTAAAAACAGCCGGATAAATAAAAGGTGTATTGATAAATTTGTTTTTATTTGGTCCTATTCGGTTAGCAAACAAAAAAATGCTATGGATTTCTTCTTTTGTAAAAATATATGGTACGAAATCTTTAGGGCATTGTATAAGTTTGTCCGGGTAGATATAGGAATCGTAACCATTCAACCGCAGATACAAACCGTACTGGCGAATGAAAGATTGATTTGCATGAAGTGTTCGAGGCTTACTACCATTTGATAGAGATAGAAATGAATCAACAGCATCTTTTGTCAGATGAGTAACATCATTATGATTATGGATGTATATGTGGTTCAACATGTATAACAGCTTTCGCTGGTCATCCATGGAAAACTTAAATCCGAGAGAACGTTTATATGCTATATATTCTTCAGCTTCAGCTTTAAATTTCTTTGGGAAAATAATGTCAGTTATTGTTTTCATAAGGAACCTCCAATGCAAAATTTAACAAAGTATTGAAATCAATATTTAAATACACACGTGTGGTGTTAAGATTTGTATGTCCCAGTACATCCTTTATAACATGCATAGGTGTATTGTTTGCTAAGAGATTACTGGCTAAAGAGTGTCTGAGAGCATGTGGACCATGTTTTCTTTTTGAAATATCAATGCCGGCAAGGGTAAAATATTTTGATACTACAGAATGCATCTGACTTGCACTAATCATTTGATAGTTGTTTTTTATACCTATGAATAGTAAATCCGATTCACATGTAGGCATGGCATTTTTTAGATAATCGATTATGGCAAACTTAATATTTTCCAGTAAAGGAAGTTGATTAAAAACACCTGTTTTGAATTGAATGAATTCGATAGTATTGCGTTCCCAGTGAATATCAGAAATCTTGAGCCTGCAGATATCACCTGAACGTATTCCGAGTTCGGCTGCGAATAATACAATAAGTAAATCTCTTTTACCATTGGCAGTATGATTGCTGATACATGATATGAGCTTTTTGATTTCGGTTTCGGAATAGAAAGACAGAATTCGATCCCTTTTATTCGAAACAATAACAGGGAAAAGTTCATTTCCAGAGAAAAAGATATAGTTTTCATCATAAAGATAATTGAAAAAATGCCTCAGAATAAAAAGTTTTCCACTTTTTGTAGAGGATGACATACCAGAAATACTATCCAAAAAGCCTGTTACATTTTGAGGGCGACATTCCGTGAAAGATGTAACCCCTGAATCTCCAAGGTAATTGCAAAGTGATGTTATGGTGACACGTTTGCTACGCATGGTTTCAGTTGCTTTCTCTTGGAATTCTGGCAATGATATATAAGTATCAAGTATTGATTTGTATTGTGAATAGCGTAATATTATTTTTGAATTATGTGACATAGTGCTATCCTCCTTTCACAGAGGATATCGCCATAAGATTATGTAGAGTTTAGTAGTGCATAGATATTGGGAAATAGGACATATGTGCGATAACTCTACATAATATAGAACTTTTCATAAGATGAGACACGAATACAGGTACTGAAGGAGCCTGAAAGAAATCCCGAAACGGATTCTTTCATGTGGCTGTTCCGTTCTGGTGAAGATGGACTGCCACCTATCGTCCTTTACCATTACACTGAAACAAGGGCAAGATACAATGCAGTTGATTTCCTTGATGGTTTTTCGGACGGATACCTGGAAACGGATGGTTATCAGGGCTATAATAATCTCCCTGGTATCAGGCGCTGCTCCTGCTGGGCGCATACAAGAAGATACTTCATTGATGTGGTTCCAAAAGGAAAGCAGTATGATTACAGCAATCCGGCAGTACAGGGAGTCCAGTTCTGTTCAAAGCTTTTTGAGTATGAGCGCAGATCACAAAACAAGAAGCACACATTTGAGCAGAGAAAAGCCTATCGTCTTGAAAAAGAAAAACCGATACTCGACGAGTTCTGGAGCTGGCTTGACGAGCAGAAGCCACGTAAGGGAAGCCGTTTCGAGACAGCGGTGAAGTATGCCAAAAACCGGAAAGATACGTTGATGACATATCTTGAGGATGGACACTGCAGTTTTTCCAATAATCTAAGTGAAAATGCCATACGTCCATTTACAGTTGGAAGGAAAAACTGGCTGTTCAGCGCAACTCCAAAAGGTGCCACTGCCAGTGCACTGGTCTACACAATGATCGAGATGGCAAAGGCCAATGAACTTAACATTTATAAATACCTGACATATCTTTTGGAGCATCGTCCAAGTGAAGATATGTCAGATGAACAGCTTGAGGCATTGACTCCGTGGAGCAAAGAAGTTCAAAATGTTTGCAAAAATTAAAATGTAGTAAAACGCTTGCATCTAGCAAAGATGATGCAAGCGTTAATTAAAATCTAGCGTTGGAATATTGAGCGCTTACGTATCATGGACTGAACGATTCCATTACCGTAACAGGATGCTTTACCCATGCGAGACGCCGTTTTGATGCTGCGCTCACGGCATTAAAAAAGGATTTCACAAAGGAGCAGCTGAAAGAAACCGTTGCATATCAGGCAATGACGAGGATCGGAATCCTGTATAAAGTGGAGGAACTGATCAAAGATAAGACACCGGAAGAACGGTATCAGGAACGCCAGAAGCAGTCGCGTCCGGTAGTGGATGCCCTGTTTGAATGGCTGCATTCGATGGAAGATTCTGTAGACAGATCTTCCCTTATTGGTGATGCCATTTTATATACGCTGAATCAGGAAACCTATCTTCGCAGGTACTTGGATGATGGGCATCTGAGCATTGATAATAATAGTGCGGAACGTGCAATCAGAAATTTTGCAGTAGGCCGCCGGAATTGGTTGTTTGCCAAGAGTATCCGTGGTGCAGATGCCAGTGCTATTGTTTACAGTATCGCAGAAACTGCCCTGTTGAATGGACTGAAGCCGTATGTATATCTTTCCTATGTATTAGACGAGCTTCGAAAAATGGGACCTTTTCCAAAGCCGGATGATCTAAATCGGCTTTTGCCATGGTCAAATGAATTACCGGAAGGATTTCGAACCAAAGAGAAGAAATAAAATGTGCCGCCCGATGGGTGGATTTTTAAAAAGTCAAGGTACGGATGATTACGTACTTACAAATGTTTCATTCAAAAGACCTGAAAACACACATTCATTTTCTCCCCTTAATATCCTACAAACGACGGTGTGAAATTTTTTCTGTAAATTTAGATCTTCTATGATAATTGATGCGGCTTGACAGCGGTTTCTGCTGTTAAGCCGTTGTTTATTTAATAGCAAAAATAAGCTGGTATGTCAAGAGCGCCCAGAAAATCTGGGCGTATATTTACTCTTGATATTCCAGCTTTTGTTGCTATATCAGCATCCGGTCAGGGTACATGATTTCCAGCTCGCCACGAACTTTTCCCCAGTTCCTGATTGGCATTGTCCACTTTTTTGCGATCTCGAAAGTTCCCAGATATAGGGCTTTCATAAGTGCCTGAGAGCTTGGAAATACACTGCGTTGCTTATTCAATCTACGATAGCAGGAATTCAGCGATTCTATGGCATTTGTAGTGTAAAATGCGGTACGAACCTCCTTGGAAAACTTGAAGATTGGGGATATTGCATCCCAGTTTTCGTGCCAGCGATTCATCGCACTTGGATACTGGGCAGACCATTTTTCTGTTACAGACTCTAACTGCTTTCTTGCGGTTTCTTCATCTGCAGCGGTATAGATTGTCTTTAAATCTTTTGCAAATGCTTTCATATCCTTGTTTGCAACGTATTTAAGCGTGTTTCTCACCATATGTACAATACAACGTTGCTGCTCCGTTTTTGGAAATGCGGTAGAGATTGCATCCTTGATACCGGTCAAACCATCAGAGCAGAGAATGAGAATGTCCTGAACTCCACGATTCTTTAAGCTGTTCAGGACAGACAGCCAGTATTTACTGCTTTCATTTTCGCCCACAACAATGCTTAGGACTTCTTTCATGCCATCTTCATTCATACCAAGCACGACATATGCTGCAAGTTTCCTGATCACACCATCATCACGTACAGAAAAGTGTACCGCATCAATAAAAACGATAGGATACACAGGGGACAAAGGACGATTCTGCCATTCCTCGATTCGTGGAAGGAGTTTATCTGTGATATCCGATACCATTCCTTCACTTACTTCAAAGCCGTAAATATCCTCTATGGTTTCTGAAATCTGTCGAGTAGTCATTCCCTTTGCATACATTGAGATAATCTTGTCATCAATCGAAGAAATATCTTTTTGACGCTTTGGAAGTATTTGTGGCTCAAAAGAACTCTGGCGATCCTGAGGGACATCTACCTGAAATTCACCATATTTACTGCGGACAGTTTTGGATTTCATACCATTACGGTAGTTAGGCTCACCGGATCTTTCATAACGGTCATAGCCTAGATGATCATCCATTTCCGTTTCAAGCATATCTTGAATTGTTCCGGAAAGCAGATCTTTTAAAGCATCCTGAATATCCTCAGCAGATTGGATATCGTACTCCTGAAGCAGACCCTGGATAAGATTTCTTTTTCCTTCGGTCATTGGTTTTGGTTTGTAAACTTCTTTTTTTCTGTTTGCCATAATAAAAGGCCTCCTATGATTTTAATATTTTATCATAGAAGACCTTTATAGTGTTGAATTTACAGAGATTATTTCACGGGCTCCTACAAACCGCAGAAAATCAAGGTTTCTTTGAAAGCAGACAAACGGTTTCAATATTCCCCTGAACACTTATTTTATACTGCATAGCGAAAGTATATTGAAAATATTAAGATAGGGTAAGTGTTTTACCCTTATATATCTTCCTACTCCCTACTCTTTTTAGAATAAATTGTCAGTGTAACTTCTGCTAATTCTCCACAATTTAATGGAATCTCATCCATTAAATCATCATCTATTTTCTGTTTTCCCAAACTGCCGCTTTTTTCTAAAACTTCTGTTAGCTTTTTTTCTAATTCTACATTAATATTTTCATTAGGAACTGGTCCTAGATCATGTCCCATTATTTCTAATGCTTTATCAAACTGTTCCTTATCTTTTTCTATTTTGCTTCGATAACGATATTCCCCGTCTATCTTAACCACATTAAACTGCTTTCTAATTTCTTGGGTATGTTTAACAATGTACTTTTTCCACCCAACGATATTATCAACTACAGACTTCGATAAATCTATCTCAAACAATTTTCCTTTTTCTGTTTTGGCCAGGCAAAAATGTTTTTCCCAGTCTATATCAATAATTATTTTGCCAACAACCAAACCTTCACCATTCTTATATCGTATAGAGATTTGCTCAAGAATCTGATTATCTAAAATTCCAGTTTTTATTGAATCTAACACGTCCTCCTCAACACCAAAACTTTCTGCAAGTTCATAAACAAAATAATATAAAACTTCCAATCTTGGCATTATTTTTACATCAATACTAGATGCTAATCTAATTCTCTCCATCGCATTTACCCTCATATGAATATTGATAATTACTTTTTAATCTTTTTTCAGCCAACTCATACAATTCTTGTAAATCAACCTTATATGTATTAATTCTATCTAACTCAAAAATACTCCTTCCGACATCAATATTTTTACTCTGATTAAAATAACAACGCATTCTTTCTTTTACTATATCATTCTTAATCTCTTTAAAAAAGGATACCGGTTGCTCTTTATATGATTCCACAAAATTTTGTATCTGTTTCATTTCCTTTTTTGAAAGTAAATCTCTAAAAAGATTATATGAAATATCATATTTCTGCTCTAATGGAGCCCTCCAAGTAAAAAAATCCATTCTGCCATCTCTTTTTAAAGGTTCATATACATCTTTAAAACTGTTTCCAATTAATATTACTGGAGTCCTATATTCTTCAATACTTTTTGCCTTATCACACAAATTCATTAAAAAACCTGTTAATATCTGTGAATTAACAGTTGTTCCCACACCATTCTTTGTCGATGCCGGACTTAAGTGAAAATCATCTATGATAATGACACATGGTACATTTTCAGAAGCAAAATAGTTACATGCTCTTATATAATTTTCTTCCAAATCTAAAATTGAATCCTTTTCATAATTTCCCGATAATTCCGCTCCTGATATGTAACAAATTTTCACTCCGCTTTCCATACAAATTTTAAGTGTCTGAAAGGTTTTTCCTTCACCTGGATAACCTTGTATTGCTAAAAACAAAGGCATATTTACGTTTTTCATATAATTTCCTGCTATATGAGCAAGTACCACACTCTTAAATGTGGAATCAATAACTGCTTCTTGATCTTGTCCTAAATCCAATCTTTCTATAAAATAATTTTTTCTTCGTTGCATATTCATAAATTTCTCCATATAAAAATCAAACTTTATTCTGAGTAAAATTTAAAATTCTTTCCAACTTAATCTTATATTGTTCTGAACCAACTGTTTCATTCCAATAGTCAATGGGTAATCCCGGTGGAAAAATATCAACCGAATCAATGGGTTGCTCAATATCATCTGATATGATATAAATTTCAATTCGTCCACTTTCTTTTAGTGATATATTATCGTACTCCACACAACCTGCTTTATCTGAATATTTAACTAAGTCACCTGAAATATTTTTTATACTCATTAAGCCCAAATTATTATAAAACTCTAATCGAACTTTTTTCCCTTTAATACCATTGCCGTTACTATCCAACACTTTTACTTTTAAATACGGTGTTAATATTTCTCCTTTACAGGCAGCAATCGGCATACTTATTATTTGAAACTTATCTACCTGTTTCTCTTCTATTTCAAACTGAGCACCTAATATTTCTCCTCCCTTTAACTTGACATTTTTATGCTTTATAACAAAATATCCAATTATAATCGTAGCAACTAGCATTATTCCTATTCCCGTAATAATTACATCCAAATATTCCAAAATTAATCCTCCTCTTTTGCTAAAAAGTATTTTTTCGCCAAAATGTATATCTTCCGTTCCCAAAAGTCTATCCCCTGGGGTAAACATCCGGTTATATCATCACTCTACGGAAACAGAAACACACATCTATTTTATTCCAAAAATGGCGAAATCCTTTGATTTATTGGGCTTTTTTCGACAGAAGGCAGACTGTCTCAACGGATGCAACATTTTCCCTCAAAGCATCCATAACCTCTTTACTTACTGGAAATGCGTACTTTATTTCTTTTATCGGATTCTTTCCCGCTTCCCATGTTTCCTTTGGATGAAGGTGTACTTCCGCTATCATGCTCTCAATAAGCTTACGCTTATCCACATCATTCATTTTATCAAAAATCTTGTTGAAAACCAATAGCATCTTGAAAAATAAAAGGGGTCTGACCCAATTAAAAAACATAAACTTTTTAAATGGGGTACTGTTTGCCGATATTATGGTATCCGGAGCAGATGCATTTTTGCTGCATGTTACCACTACGCCAAGTGTGGCATATGTAGTCCGTGATTTATCTGGCTACCAGATCTTACGATGGGATGCGCGTGGGGCTGGATTATTCCAACGGAAGTACGTTTAATATTGCAAAGAGTGTGTTTGATGCGCTTGGTACCAAAACATATGTGGTTGGCAATGAGCCGGACGGTATCAACATCAATATGGGATGCGGACCGGTGTATTGCCGTGGATGAGAACGGTATGGAAGTGCACGGGGATTATATCCTGTATGTCTGTGGGAAGTATCTGAAGGAATGTGGCCGTCTGCAGAATAATACGGTGGTTGCCACGATCATGTCCAACATGGGATTGTTCAAAGCAATGAAGCGCGATGGCATTGAGGTATGTGTGACCACGGTCGGCGATAAGTATGTCAATGAGGCGATGGTTGCCAACGGATATGTGCTCGGCGGAGAGCAGTCCGGACATATCATTTTCAGTAAGCATGCGACGATCGGAGATGGAATCCTTACGGCATTGATGCTGATGGAGGTGATCCTGGAGAAGAAGCAGAGCCTCGGCACGCTGTGCCGGGGGATGCAGATGTACCCGCAGCTTTTGAAGAATGTGAAGGTTGAGGACAAGGCTGCGGTTACCGGCAATGCGCGTGTGCAGGCGGAGAAGGATCGGATCAGCGCTGCTTTGGGCGAGGATGGAAGAATTCTTCTGCGTGAGAGCGGTACGGAGCCGGTGATTCGTGTGATGGTTGAGGCACAGAGTGATGAGTTGTGTGCGAAGTATGTGGATGAGATGGTGCAGGTGATCCGAGAAGAGGGGCTTGCAGTGGAGTAGAATGGTATAGAATAGTGAGATGGTAAGGGGAGCCGGCGCTGGTGCGCCGGCTTGTTTGTTATATATTTTTCTTGCTATGTTATGCTTTATGAGGAATTGAAGCGCGAATTGTCATTTATATAAAGACCACTTGATAAAGGATATGAGCGAGAGTATTATGTAAATAAAATGTAGTTGAAAAAATTTTATATAAGCACCCCAAGGGGTTAATGTTATGGAGAAAACAATGGTAGCTAATTAACATATTCTATGTTCGGTATTTTTCGAGATGGGATATGTTAGAAAAAGTCTGGAGGTCAAAATGATTAATAAGGAAGAATTAATTAATGAGTATTCCCAGATGGCATATAAAGGAGAAGCTGCGTTATTTGTTGGTGCGGGAATTTCTATTCCATATGGTCTACCTGATTTTCAGGGGTTAATTAAGGAACTAGCGAGGGGAACTATAGATCTTGAGATAACACCAGAACTAAATTATCCTCAAATTGCGCAGTTTATTTGTAATGAAAAGTTGGGAAAAAAAGAAATAAAATATAAAATAAATCAACGTATTTGAAATCTATTGCAAACTCAAGTATCTCAACAATATGGACAACAAATTTTGATAAATTAATTGAACAGAGTATCAGCTTCTCTGGCAGAAACTATGATGTTAGAAATGAAGAAGAGCATTTTAAGTATTATAGTAGCAGGAATAATGTTGAAATACTAAAAATACATGGAGATATAATATCAAGTGATATTGTTATCACACAATCTGATTATGAAGATTTTAATATTAATCATAGAATAGCGATTAGTCGATTAGAGAAAGATTTACTTTCGAAATCATTTCTATTTATAGGGTACAGTTATAAAGACCCTAATATAAAGACTATTGTAAACACGGTAAAGCAGTTGCTGAATAGCAAATTTGTTTATAAACATTATATGATACTTGAACAACCAAAAGATACTAATGAATCTAAATTGCAAAAGCTATGGATAAAAGATATGGAGCGCTATGGCATATATGTGTATGAGTATCAGTATGGAAATTATAAAGAATTAGAAAGTATACTTGCTAAAGTGTCAAAAAAATCTAAAGGTCGAAGTGTGTTTGTAACAGGAAGTCACTTGAATAATCATAATACCATTGCAGCTGAGGTTGGGCGTGAATTATTTCATATAAATAATTTGATTTTGAAATATGGTCACTCAAAAGGAATTGGTAGTATAGTATGTAACAATTTTGTTCAGAAATGTATTTCTAATAATGTTGATATAGGTAAACGAATAGAGATATATGCAAATCCATATTCGTTTTGTGATGACTGGGATAATAAAGACTTTTTATTGGGAGCATTGGAAGAAATGCGAAAGGACATTTTAGAAAATGTTCAAATTTTGATTGCATTTCCAGGAGGAAAAGGTACAAAACTAGAAATTGAAATGGCTTTAAAACGTGGAGTAGTTGTAATTCCAGTGATGGGGGAAAGAGATAAGGAATTTAAAGAGTATATCTTTAAAAATTTACAATTGATAGAACAATTAAGACAATATTCTGTAGAATATATTAATAAATTAGAATGTAATCAAGTGAAAGTTGCTGATATTATAAATTGTGTAAGGGTGATATTAAATGATTAATTACACGGTCTCCTGGGGGAAAAAGAAGATATGTGTTGGAGGACAGGCACCAATACTAATAAATCAATTGGTTGGATGTAATGGTACTTCAGGGGTTAGAGAATGTATTGAAAAAATTGAAATGTGGGAACTGGATAATGAGAGCCCCGATATTATTACAGATGTGAGTCTGAGAAACGATAATGAGAAAAAAATATGGGAATATGCGGTTGAGAAGGAACAATATATTGTTGGGACGGTTCCAATATATACATGTTGTTCAAAAACAAATATTGAAAAAAATTAACTTTTAGAAGTAATTGAAAAACAATTGCAATCAGGGGTTAGAATTATCACAATACACATAACCCCTGAAATAGAGATTATTAATTTGGCACAGAAGAGAATTGTTCCAATTACATCTCGTGGAGGTGGAATAGTTGTTAAAGATTTTTTATTAGGGAAGAAAGAACAAAATGTATATGTTCGTGCAATTGATGAAATTATTTCATTGTGTATTAAATATAATTCTGTAATAAGTATTGGTACTACATTTAGACCAGCAAATATAATTGATTCTTTGGATGAAGCACAGATACTTGAAATAGAAAAGCAGCAATATTGGGCAAAATATATTACGGAAAGAGGAGTTAGAGTATTAATAGAAATGCCAGGTCACATGCCTCCAAAAAAAATAGAGGTTTTGAATCATATTTTAGAGAATAATGATTATCCTATTATGCCATTGGGACCAGTGGTAACAGATGTTGGGATAGGTATGGACCATATAACATCTTCGATAGGATTGACTTTAATGGGGCTAAAAAATAATGTTCAAATAATTGCAGCAATGACATCAGAAGAGCATACAGGAAAAATTCCATCCATTGATTCAACTAGAGAGGCTGTGAAGATAGCTCGTCTGGTTGCACATATTATAGATATGTCAAGATTTGAGGATTATACAAAGGATTATGAGTATGCAATTAAAAGGAAAACTAGTTGTGTAATTGGTCATGAAGAAAGTGGTTGTGAGCGGTGTGGAAGATGGTGTCCATTAAGAATGACATTTTAGATCACAGTAGAAAGGTGTTGAAACTATAAACACAGAAAAGAGATGAGAGCATATGCGTTGGTTTTGGATTGGGTTTATTGGCATTTATATAGTTCTATTGTTTTTAATTTTTATAATGAAGGAGTCAAACAAATTAATTTCAAGTATATTGGAAAGAGGTAAAACAGTTGTGTGTACAATTCTATTTACTTGGTTTGTTTTTCTATTTACCTTGTTGTATTCAATAGTTGCAATAGTAACAGAAAATATTGTAGTAAATGCGTTACTTTGTGCGATTTTTCTTGTGTTTTCTTGGTTTATAGAAGAAAAATTATATCAATTGCTGACAGGAGAAAACGGTTGTGAAGAGGAAAAAACTAAAATTTTGACAAAAGAAGATAAAAATTTATGCGCTCTTTTTGCTTTAATTGGTGTTATTTTATCAAGTATAGTGTTATTTTGTGAGGATGGAAATTCGGAGCACTTTATTTTGATTAGTATGGCTGTTAGTGTTTGGATGGGCACATATATTCCAGTGTCAGAGGTATACAAAGGTACATCAATAAAAAAAATAGTATGTATTATAAAAAAAGAGTTTAAAAATGAAAAAGTGTCTGTACGGATTTCAACAATAGGATCTTCTATTATAGTAACAATTTTGGCTTCCAAAAATGAAGTAATTTTTAAAGTTAACGAATTGGTCAATAAATTTGGAGGAGGTATTGCTTGCGGGTCTATAGTGTTGATTGTAATTTTGATAGTTGTTGCACTATGTAAAAAAGAATAAGTAGGTAAGGTAAGTGTACCTAGAAATAAGATAAATTATTGCATTAGCACGAGAGAATTTTGTGATGATGGAACGGACATAGTAGATTTGATGTCCTGTTTTACAAAAAGAAGTAAAAACCCGAAATTCCATGTATTTATTCGTAGAATGAAGAAGGGTCTCTATATCATGTGTGAAGTAATGCAGTCAAGATTTAGTACAAGTTAAAATGAAAAATTTCTCCTCATTTTAACTTGCCAGAAGCTCCGCTTTAGTGTGTGTTCTTTCATATAGATGCGTATTGTTAATCTGCTTGACCATCGCCCAAGCGAAGAAATGTCAGATGACCAGATGGAAGCACTAACGCCGTGGAGCGAAGAGGTTCAGGCTGTCTGTAAAAACTAAAATAGAGTAAAACGCTTGCATCTAGCAAAAAGCTGCAAGCGTTATTTAATAATCTAGCACTCTTTTCATAACAAGGGTTATACGGAGAAGCAGTGGGGGCGCGATTGCAAGGATCTTCCGGCTTTTATTATTAAGCGACTGCCGGTTCGACTGACGTTTGATAACAATTATTTTAATGCTTTGTATCAGGGGATTCCGGTGGGCGGCTATACGAAGATGGTTGCCAATATGCTGGATGGAATCGAAGTGCGTTTGGATACGGATTATTTTGAAAATAAGACAAAGCTGGATGCTTTGGCGGATAAGATTGTTTATACAGGGGCGATTGATGCTTACTTTGAATACCAATTGGGTGCTTTGGAGTATCGTTCTGTACGCTTTGAGACGGAAGTTCTGGACAAACCGAATTTTCAGGGAAATGCGGCGGTGAATTATACGGATCGCAAGACGCCGTGGACGAGGATCATCGAGCACAAGTGGTTTGAGTTTGGCAAGGATGATGCCGGAAATGATATTTCGAAGACGGTGATCAGCAGAGAATACAGTTCGGAGTGGAAGGTCGGTGATGAGCCGTACTATCCGGTGAATGATGAAAAGAATGGTGCACTGTATCAGGAATAAATATAAGAAGCTGGCACACAAGGAGCAGAAGGTAATCTTTGGCAGACGGTTGGGCGAGTATAAGTATTATGATATGGATGCTGTGATTGCTTCGGCGTTGGAGCTGGCAGAGAAGGAAGTGGCGTAGCTATTTGATAAGATAAGAGAAAAATGGTGGTCGGTATGAACTAGCATTTTTGTGAGACACTCTAAAAAACACGAAAAAACTAATTCAAGTGGGATGATATCATTCACAACAGTTTAGGATGTATGATCGGGCGCATGATTGGCGGATATATAACCGCTAGGCTCATCTAAAATAAAAAACCCTATCTATTCGGGACAGAGCATTTATAGATGAAAGAGATTATTTGGCAGGCGTCGCGGCTCCTGCATCTCTTTTAACCCATAGGGTGCGTGGTTGCAACGAAATTTACCACCTCAAATAATCTCTTTACTATCTTATACGTATTATAGCTTAATTATGCTTTTTTGTAAATAACATCCTTGTTACGCAAGTAGTTATTCAGCCTCTTTTCGGTTATTTTCCAACTGGTAATTACAGAATTTTTATAATCCTTATTATCATCAGAAGTTATGATTTTAAGAGCCAAAAGAGAACTTTTTTCGTCATTTTGGATTTTTTTAACAACCAAACCAGTATTGGGATGCTTGTCCCTAAAAATATAATCCGGATCATCTAATATTTCTCTTACATAATGCATCGTGTCTATGTATGCTTCTGGATGCCTTTCACGAATATGCATCATTTGTTCTTCTGTAATAATTACCTCGTCGGCTATGTGATTATTGGAAATGCAATCATAAATATTCCAGTCCAGAGTTCCGAGGCTGTGAATTACAACATTTTTCTCATTAGCGATAACGCCATCTCCTATACGAACCTGATTATACTTCATATTGGTTCTCCTTTCTGCCAATAACTTTTCTTGGTTTGTGATTGCGCCCCTTTTGCACAATCAGTTTACATCATTATCATAACATAGATACTTAACTATGTACAAGTAGTGTAAGCGCAAAATAATTCGACGGATTGCATACCCTCACATTCAATTTCATAATAAGAAGCAGGAAATGCTAGTTAAGAGAAATGGTGGTCGATAGAAATTGGCCACCATAAATTTTACGGATTATTTGTTTTGTTTAGCTAGTGCAGCCTCCAATTCTGCAATACGAGAAGCTTGGTGATCAACGGTTTGAGTCAACTGTGAATTGGCTTCTTCCAGATAACGAAGTTTATTGTTCTTTAAGGCTTCCCAGTAGGCGGCATCAGCGCGTGACTGCGCACACTGGCGGGCAACTGCGTCAGAGTTGAGCTGATATAAGGAGTTCATTGATAATTGAACCGAAAAATTGTTCGTTATGATCTGGCAACTAAGCTGCTTGAAATGGATATATATGTTGTGAAATTAGAATAGCGAATGGCAGGAGAAAAGTCAAGAATTTTTTGAGGATGGCATTTTTTATCTAGAAATCGTATAATTGAGGAAGATGATGCGGAAGATAATATGGAAGATAACGGAGAAGTTTACATGGGGGATTGAGAATGAATACATTTGATGATATTGTTTTAAGTTATGATCTTCAATTGAATCAATTTAAAGAAGAACTTGCTTTTGACCAGGAACTTCTGCCGGCTGAAATGGAATACAAATCTGTAACCGAGCGTGAGTATAATCATGATAGTTTTGCATTCTATACAGGTGATGATCTATTGGCGCGGAATCATTTTTTTATGCAGATGCGAAAACTGGCAGAACTGCCCAGGTCATCTGATTATCAGGAGGAGAGATTATTTCTGCTCAAGATCGCTTGCGAGGATTTGGAGAAATATGTATTTGCGTTGAGCATGCGTCGAATCTCCGAACCGCAGATCTGCTCGTATGGACCTAGAATGGCAACTTTGATTTTGGCATACGGTGGTGCAGAATCTTTGTATGCTCTAATTAAAGAAAAACATGCGGAGACCATTCGGGATTATGATGGTGAATATGCGGATAATGTTAGCGATGACGGTTTCTTTGATTTCTATCAGATATATGAACAGTATGGTGATTATGCTCTCTTTATTTTGCAGGATGTAGATACCGCTTTAAAATATTACGAGTTGGCAGCGTTGGATTGGTATTATTTTGAGGGTGAAGTTGAGTGGGATATAAGTTCTGCAAAAAAGGAGGCAATACTTCGAAGAGGACAAGAGTTTCGTCGGATGAGTCAGTTAGTACGGAATCCGGGGGAGAGTGTTAGTCTGTGGCGGAGAATGGTTGTCTGGGACGGAGAGGAAGCTTATAAAGAGAGTTTTATTGAATATATACATAATCTTAATGCGAAAGATCACAGTGGGATTTATCAATGCGCGACGGCTTTTTTTCATAATGTGAGTGGAATGATAGATGCCGGTGCAGCGAGGGATGATCTGCGCGTTGCAGTACTTTTGGCGCATGTTGTGCGGGATAGTTCGTTGTATTCGACGATGGTCATGATTGCGCCAATGGTAAATAAAATACAACTGAGTGCGAAAACGAAGCACGATATGTTTGAATGTTTATGTGCAAACCAAAGCAAAACGCTTGTTGCCATCCGGAAATATCTGGTAAATGTGGGAGAATGCGAGGAGAGTTTCGATGTTTGCTTTCGCCTTTTGACCATTAAGGAATGTGTGCAGCGTATTGCGCGATTCTTGCGGGTGAATCCGACAGAAGAGACGGAACTGGCGTATTATACAAGTTTGCAGACGTTTTCCTATATGTTGCCTTTTAAGGCCGAAAAGGGGATGGAAGGAAAGCTTTCTGTTATGAACATTGCGTATATGAACGATCCGAACGAGGGACGGACGTTGCAGAAATCCTTATTTGCAGGTGAGATTCCGTTTGAAGGTGATATTAGGCACCGAAAAGATGCACGATATCCATATGTTTTTATAAAGTGTTTTACGCCACAAATCGATTTCCTTCCCATGTGGGAAATGTATGGTGATTATGCGAGAGGTTGCTGCCTGGTATTAGACTGGAGCCGGATCAGGACGCAGAAGATGGAAGTCCCGTTGTATCACGTATGTTATCTCAGCAGTGATGTTGAGGATTTTCATGTGGAGCAGCAGTTTAACGCGAATTTAACATCATATAAGGAAATGGAAGAGGAATTGCATGAACTAGCCGCTCTTTGTGATTTGCTTTATCGCAAGAATGACGCGGCGTGCTTGGAAGCGATGCACAGCATCCTGAATGAAATTCTTTATCTGTTTAAGGATTCCAGCTATGCGTATGAGAAGGAAGTGCGTATATGCTATCAGTATCCGGGGGTGGATGAGGCATTTCGGCATACGTCGGGTGAATTTTGCAAATTATATGTGGCAACGGATTTCCCGGTTGCAATTAAGGAAGTGATTCTTGGACCGAAGTTTTTGAACCGTTCGGAAGTGATGCCGTATTTGCAGGAACAGATTGATCGAATGAGTGAAATGTGTAAGATGCAGGTGACACAGATTACGTTGTCGGATATTGAGTACTTGTAAAATTCGAAACAGACGAGAAGGGTACGGGAGATATGAAGATACTAATGATTGGAAACGGCTTTGACCTAGAACACGGTCTGCCTACAAAATACACGGATTTTTTGGATTATATCATTACTTTTCGGGGATATTATGCAAGGGTCTATCAGGGACAGGTTAAGCCACGATGCTATGCTGATAAAGGCGACTATTTTGAAAAGTTATTTTCCGATAAGAAGAATCACTATAAAGTAGAGGCGTTGCAGGCGATGACGAAGGATAATCTGTGGATCGATTATTTTATTAAGGTCAGAGAGCAGCATCTAAAGAATAAGGAGAACTGGATCGATTTCGAAAGTGAGATATCGAGAATTGTTCAGGATCTTGATGAATTTCAAAAGATTGCAGGCAGTTCTTCCCGGACAGAAGAGTACTATCATTACAAAGAGAAACTAAGAGAGATTCTTGAACAGGAAGATCTGACTCCGGAAGCTATCCCAAAAACGATTGATAAACTTATGCTGGAGTTGAATAAGTTGATCTGTGCATTGGAGATTTATCTGGATGATTATGTTGGCGGGAAGGAGATTATACTGTACAATCCGGATATTGCGCAGATCCATCCGGATAATGTGATTTCGTTTAACTATACGGATACATTTCGGAAAGTATATGGCGAGTATGATACGAATACCCTGCCGTCATTTGTTCATGGTATGGCTACTGATCATACAGATCGATTTCGGGTTCGACTTAGAAAAAAAGGCGATAAAAATGCCAATCGGGTTGAACGAACCATTGAGAAGAACAATATGGTCCTTGGTATTGATGAATATTTGCCGGAGGATCGTAGAGCTGCAGAGATTGATTTTATTGAATTCAAGAAGTTTTATCAGCGGATTTATAAAGGAACAGGCAATGAATACAAGAAGTGGCTGCTGGCAAATGAACCGAAAATGTTATATATATTCGGACATTCTTTGGATGTTACGGACGGGGATCTCTTGCGGGAATTCCTCGAGCGGGATGATGTTAAGACGGTAGTCTTTTATCTGGATAATAAGCAGCGCCGACAGCTGATCACGAATCTGGTAAAGATACTTGGAGAGGATGCGGTCATTGAGAAGACATATGGGAATAACCCAAGTATTGTTTTTCAGAAACAAAGTCCGGCAGAGAAGATTGAAAACAGCAAGTTTGATCTGCTTCGCGACATCGGCAGAGTGCGGCGTCTGTGTGAGATGCCGGAAGCATCGGCAAGAGTGCTTTTGGACAAAATCGATACGAAGATCAACGATCGGGATCTGGAGTATTTCGGAACGCAGGTGGAAGTGATCGATCTGTTCGATGCGTTGCAGAGAATCGGTCTGGGTGAGCGATACAAGGATGATTTGTACCATATTGCGGTTTCTTTGGTGGAAGAGGTTGGCTGTGAACCGAAGCAATTTAACGAGGAAGATTGGAGCTGCGGTGAATACGATGGCTCGTTTGGACCGGATGCAGATACGGCAGCGTTTATTAAAGAAATTAATTCATTTACCTGGATTTATCAAAATGCGCACGAACAAGAGCATACAGATGAGGAAGATGATATATTTTCAAAATATGAGTATCTTTTTCATAGTGATGGAGAGGTTCGGGAACCGATATTTAAAAGAGTATGGGAAGATTTTAGAAAGGCATGTTCCGAGGGGGCATATAGCCAAAAGAAATTGTGGGATTTCATGCGTTCGATTGTTTTAGGACCTGCGCAAAATATTGCGTATGGAATGATTCGTAAATTCCGTCAGGAAACGGATGATCCGATCGAGATTGCACAGCTCACAGAGCTGATGTATGAGATGGAGGCGAACGAGTACATGGAGTCTGTGGCGGAAAATTTACATAACAAATTGAATTAGGAAAAACAGGAACCGCCCCAGGTGAAGACATGGAGCGGTTCGGTGCTACATATTATTTGTTTTGCTTAGCAAGTGCAGCTTCCAATTCAGCAATCCGAGAAGCTTGTTGATTGATCTGCGAGGCCTGTTGGTCAATTTGAGAGGCCTGTTGGTCAATTTGAGAAGCTTGCTGATCAATGGTTTGCGTCAACTGTGAATTGGCTTCTTCCAGATAGCGAAGCTTATTGTTTTTTATGTTTTCCCAATAGGCGGCATCAGCGCGTGACTGTGCGCACTGGCGGGCTACTGCGTCTGAGTTGAGCTGATATAAGGAGTCCGCAGCTTTTTGCATTGTTTCATTATTTTTTGTGATCATACGCAAATCCTCCCATGTCTTTGTTTTGAAAAGTTTTGCCCAACGGTCAATTCCATAGTGCAGGTCCTCTTCTGTGGCAAGGTCGATGCGGCTTAGATCAATCACATGAATCGAAAACTTTTCACTGTACAGAGTTTTCGTTTTCACATTGAGAAGCTGATACAGAGCATTGAATTCCGGCATCTCTTAGCGTAAAATTGTATGCTACCTTTCCTTTAGTATATATCATAAGGATTTATTTTCACACCCCCAAAAAGCAAAAATAAATCAGAATGATTTAAAATATTTAATTGTATTATCCATTGATAATTGAACCGGAAAATGGTTTGTTATGATCTGGCAACCGAGTTGCTTGAAATGGATAGATGTGTTGTGAACTCAGAATAGAGAATGGCAGGAAAAAAGTTAAGAATTTTGAATTGAACATGCGTTCGTGTTATGCTATAATACGTTTTGTATAACTGAAAAGAAAGTAGGATGTGGATTTCCGATTATTAAGATGCCCTCTAGTATTACGAAAGAGGGTTATGCCCTATGAACACAATGGAAGTGCTTACTCTATTGCTAGTAGTTTTTGCGGCACTGTCTTACATAGATAATCATAATAAAAAGAAATAGCATCCCAGACCGTCCAAAGTTGAGGATGCTATTCTTTGTAGTTTAACTTTACTGAGGGCAAATCGGATAACACATCCGATAACCTTTCTGAGTAAATTATACATGAGGGTGCTTGATTTTTCAAGTGCCCTTTTCGATACAATTAGCAAAACAAAATTGCTTGGAAAATATTGGTGTTTCAATAGTTGAATTTGACCAATCATAACCTTGATATTGCATCTTAACTTAAAGTAAGTTATAATACAAAAAAAGAGTTATAAATGGAGGCGATAGAGTGGAATACCTTAAGCGGGTTTTAGGAATTGAAGTGCTGTATGAAAATAAAACTTTAGAGCATTTGCCAAACTTCATCAGTACAAGGTACGATTCACAGAAAGTATCTCTGAGTGGTCATAAAGCCGTTTTTTTGTACCCTAAAACCGAATTGGAACAGGTGGAAACATTAAAAAAGCATCTGGAACGTGTGAAAAAGGTTGCAGATCGCCCTGTGGTTTTAGTACTGGCACAAATCACTGCACGGCAGAAAGAGTATTTACTTCGAGAAAAGATAGCATTTATTGTGGATGGAAAGCAAATTTATCTGCCCTTTATGGCGGCATATTTGCAGGAACGTTGTGATGCAGAAAAGAGCGACAGAGAAGAAATCTTGCCATCAGCTCAGATGCTGTTGCTTTATTTTATTTATGAGGGAGCAAAGGAACTGTCCACAAGTCAAGCTGCAAAAGATTTGGATTTGACACCAACATCTATTTCCAGGGCGTCCAAACAACTTGAAGAAATGGGAACGCTGCAATCGAGAAAAATCGGAGTACAGAAGATACTGTTTTCAGAAAACTCCCCCAAAGAGTTGTTTTATAAAGCAGAGAAAGTTCTGCTCAATCCTGTGAAAAGGACTGTCTACGTTCCATGCGAGGAAGTAAAGAATGAATTGTTGGAGAGCGGATATTCCGCATTGGCGGAGTATTCGATGCTCAATGCGCCTGGTGTTTGGTGCTACGCTTCAGAAAGAATATCTCAGTGGAATGACTGTATGACAAAGGATTTACAGGACTCAAATTCACAGGTGGCTGTTGAAATGTGGAGATATGACCCACGAAAATTATCGAAGAAAAAAATGGTCGATGAACTTTCTCTGGCATTATCGCTCAGGGAAGATGCAGATGAACGGGTAGAAGAAGCAGTAGAAGAAATGTTAAATGATCTGTGGAGGAAGATAGATGGTAACAGGGATTGAAAGCTTTAAGGAATGGTTCAAGGGTAACGAAAGCCAGTATGCAATTATCGGTGGAACTGCGTGTGACATCTTGATGACGGAAGAAGGCTTAGACTTCCGTGCAACAAAAGACATTGATCTTGTTCTAATTATTGAAGCCGTGGATGTGGCTTTTGGAAGAAAATTCTGGGACTATGTAAAACAGGCTGGATATGAACATTGTAATAAAAGCTCTGGTGTGCCGCAGTTTTATCGCTTCAGTCACCCGACCTCAAACCGTTATCCAGCAATGATCGAATGAAAAATGAAACGGTTGATGTTAAACAGTTGAGGCTTGTGGGACGAACGAAAGAACAGATTCTTCAGGAAATAGGAGAATTATATGCTATACAATAATCAGTGAGTTGTCTAATAATTAAAATAAGTACGAATAAGCCGCATGGGGATTCAGGTGAAGACATGGGGCGGCATCAGCGCGTGACTGTGCGCACTGGCGGGCTACTGCGTCTGAGTTGAGCTGATATAAGGAGTCCGCAGCTTTTTGCATTGTTTCATTATTTTTTGTGATCATACGCAAATCCTCCCATGTCTTTGTTTTGAAAAGTTTTGCCCAACGGTCAATTCCATAGTGCCGATCCTCTTCTGTGCCAAAAAGCAAAATAAATCAGAACAGCGAATGATGGGTGAAAAGTCAAGAATTTTTTTGAACATGAGGGACAAGCCGAATAGCAGAAATCACAGATATGTGCGAGTCTAAATTGTATTTTTAAAATGAATCCGCTATACTATAAACAGTATAGCGGATTTTGTGTTTGGAGAGAGTGTATATGGTCCAGGAATTTGATTTCAATATGATGAAGATAAGTGAAATTATTAAGCGTGTTACACAGATTTGTCGTAGCCTTCATGTAGTACGCCTGGATTTATTTGGATCTTTTGCGACTGGAACCGCAACAAGTCGTAGCGATGTTGATTTTGTTGTTTACGGAGAAGTGGATCATGAGGCGTTAGAAGAAGCTGTGGAGAAAATTGATACACTTAGGAAGATTGATTTCTTTTATTATGATGAAATAGAAAATAGGTATTTGCTGGAGGATATTAAGAAGTATGGAAAACAAATTTATTAATCGATATCATTCTTTTTGTCATAGTTTAGCGAATCTGAAGAAAAGCACCGTGGCGGATTCTCAGGCAGATTTTGTGTTAGAAGGTACAGTATGAGGATGATTACGATCAGATTCTTTGCTACGGTATTTCGTTTTTAAAAAACGTTGCATGGTAAAGAAAAAGTGATTCGTAGCAAATCTTAACTTGAATTCTGTATTATAACTTAAAATGAGTTAAAATACAGAAAAAGAATTATAAAATAATGTTAAACTCCAAGGCTGACAAGAGTGGCCTTTAACTCCTTTGCCATGCGGATAATGACAGTGCAGAGGAAAATGATGCAATGCTGCAGATCATTCTCATCAAAGCAAAGCGGAAAAGATAGAAAATAAGGCATTGGCAGATGGAGTGAAACATTTCAAGGAGACGAAAGGTGGGAGAAAACTTATGTGTGAGGCAGTAGAAAAGTATGCACAGGAAGTTGCTGAAGAAAGAGAGAAAAAGGCGGAAAAGAGAGGAGAAAAAAGAGGAGAAAAAAGAGGAGAAAAACGCGGCATTTCAAGAGGAGAGATACTTAAAATAATAAAGATTACAGTAAAAAAAGTACAAAAAGGCTATACGATGGAGGCCGTGGCAGAAGACTTGGAAGAAAGCGTGGATACGCTGCGCCCGATATATGAAGCGGTAGAAAAAGCAGCACCGGACTATGATGCAGAGAAGATATATGAGAGCCTCGATAAATAGAAGATGATCTTCATGGCAGGGATTCGTATCACTGTTTAAAACAAAATTGTATTTTTAATATTAATCCGTTATACTATATGCAAAGTATAACGGATTTTTATTAATCAATAAAACCAATAACATTTCATTCGTGAAATCGTATAGGATAAATCAGGAGATAATTATGTTAACAATCGTTTATGGAGAGGTTGATGGGGCAATCAATGACCCAGACACCTATTTTAATCATACCTATTCTCAAAAATGGTTTGAGGACCCTTTTGTTAAGGAGATGATCCGGGCGGTAGACAAGTCGGAGGTATTGTCATCCCATGCAATTGAAAGTCCTGTTCTTGGAATTATTCCGACATCGAAATTGTCTGGTGGGGTAAAGGCACTTATCCTTGTTTATAAAAAGCCGGAGTTGTTGATAGATTGTACTGCATGCGGTGAAAATTGTGCCGAATGGCTTCTTAAAATTGCGGAAAACCAGAATACTTTGATCAATTTGAATTATTTTATGGATTTTCCGGAACCATTTGAACTTAAGATACAAAATACCGGGGCTGTTTGTCACGATTCCAAAGAGTTGTATCGTAATTCTATTCATTTTGTGAGGTGATCAGATCATATGATAGGAAAACACAGAGTTCAAATTGGAGATAATACGATCAGATATGACTTTGTATTATCACGCAATATTACCATTATACGTGGAGACAGCGAAACTGGAAAATCCAAGTGACTATACAGAGAGCACAAAATATCTGAGCTGGGAAAGGTATTTTACGCATGTACTGGAAGAACATACGAAGGGGACAGAACTGGAATATCACAAGAAAAAATTAAACAAACAGTATCTTTATGCCAGAGCGATGAAAATATTATCAAAGTTTTTACTGGACAGTAATATTAATTTTGACAGGTGCATGGTATAGGAAAAAAGGATGAGATAAAACCAGCGTCTAAGCCCGACACATAAAGAAAGGAGAACGAAAACGATGAAAGCATTAAAAAAACAACAAATTGCGGTCATTTTGGTACTGTCTGTCATACTCAGCACATTCGCAGCTGTTACACCTGTAAGTGCGGCATCGCTGTCTGCACAGCAGTATTTGGAAAAGATGGATATAGCGGTGCGAAACTTAAAATCATATGATTTTACGCAGACAACCGATCAGAAGATGACAATGGAAGGGCAGATCATTCAAAATAAGACGGTGGTAAAGCAAAGCGTATACAACAGTCCTCTGAAGGTAAAAAGCGTAACAGATACAACCACAGTACTTGCAGGAATGAGTTCTAAGAACCAGGCGGTTGCCTATCTGACAAAAGATGCGGATGGATTGCTGTGGGAGTACATTTCTTCCAATGGTTCCGGATATCAGAAAACAGGGATTTTAAACTATACCAATCAGATCAAAGGTATGGATATTTCCATGTATTCGGATGCAAAAATTGTGAAAAAGAAAATAAAAGTCAACCGGATCAATACCGTTCAGATTTCGGCGCAGGTAAAGGGCTCCGATGTGGTGAAATTTTTGGACCAGATGGGAATGAGCAAAGAGATCAATGCGGCAGCTGCTGTGGATTACAATACGTTGCCGGCAATCAAAGTGACCTGTTGGATCGATAAAAAAACCTGTCGTCCAGTCAGAACCACGGCGGATATGAAAGCGTTTATGAACGGGTATATGTCGGCGCTGTATCAGAAGCTGGGACAGGATCTGAAACTTGTTTATTCGCAGGCAAAAGCAACGGTAATCTATAAAAATTTTAATAAGGCTGCAACATTTACCATACCGAAGGAATGCAGATAAAGATACCACATTTTCAAAGATGACAACAACAGTTACTGCGGATACAAATAAAATAGTATATACGGCAAAGGTTCCGAAAGACGCTACATCTGCACGGTAAGTATTCGGTTGGAACATACACCTATCAAAAATAAATGTTTCTGAGAAGAGAGAATAGCTGTTTGCGAAAACGGCTATTCTTTTTTTATCTAAAATGGCATATTTCTTGTCAGAAGCAATTGAAATTATAATTCAAATATGATAGGATAAAGTAGGCTGTCTAGTGTAGAAAAGACACATAAGGCAGAGTGGGGGATATATGTAATGTCAGAGAATGATAGTTACTACATATAAAATTATAAAACTACGGAGGAAGAAACATGAAGAACAAAGATTATTTAACAGTAAGACAGGAAGAATTAATGAATTTTCTGTGGAAGGTCAATGAGCCGCTGACTGCCAACGAGATGGCAGAGCGCCTGGCAGAAGACGGATGGAACAATGTTACATTGTTTAAGACCGTTCAGTCTCTGACAACGGATGGCTATCTGGAAGTTGTAGGACTTGAGAAAACCGTCAAGACTTATGCACGTAAACTCGCTCCGTCTATGTCAAAAGACGATTATTATGCATCTGTATTGATTAAGCGTGGAATTGACAGCAGTTCTATTGCGAACATTACAGCTGCTCTGATCGGAGCAAAAGATAAGCAGGCAAAAGAAAAAAATGCAGAGGTTATTGCAAAGTTAGAGGAGATTATTGATACCCTGAAAAATGATGAGGAATAAGAATGCAAATAACGATATTTTCGGTTTGGATGACGTTCGTTTGGTGTAGCATTTTTATTGTACTGTGCTACATTCTCAGAAAACGATCGGTTCTGCTGAATTTATCCAGTATGACAGGAATCATCATTTTATATTTGTTTTGTCTGATCAGGCTTGCCGTCCCGGTGGAATTGCCATGGACGAAAGTGGTATCCGGAGGCAGCCTGTATAATTTCCTGTATCAGATATTCGGGTGTGAAATAACCTGTGTGGCAGGACACGAAATCTATGTCTATCATGTATTTGTGGTGGCATGGGGAGTGGTCATGGCAGTTCTTCTGACGCGGTATCTGATACAGTATCACAGAGTTGTGTCGTATTTTTCAGAGATGGAAAAAACGGAAGATACAGAATTAAATAATATTTTAGATGAAATTTGTACGGATAAAGAAAAGCGGAACGTTAAGATCGTACAGACAGCCGCGGTAGAAGTACCGTGTTGTATTGGGATTTTTGAGAAACGGATATTGATTCCGGACAAAAAATATTCGCGTGAAGAATTGCATTATATTATTCTACATGAATATACACATTTGAATAATAAGGATATACTGACGATACAGCTGATCAACATTCTGTGTATTGTGTTCTGGTGGAACCCGTTTGTGTATATTTTAAAAGGAGATATGTATCAGAGTATTGAGATCCGTTGTGACCAGACGGTTACAAAGAAACTCAAATCGGCAGAGCGGGGTAACTATCTGACGGTGATATTAAAAGAGTATAAGGCAAGTGTGCAGGGAAAAGAATTTCGAAAACCTGCAGGAGCCATGCCATTGTATGAAGATCATTCGGATCATCTGATCGAACGATTTCGTCTGGTCGCGGAGGGAAAGCAAAGCAGTTCGCGTATTGGAAGAATTCTTGTTCCGGTGATTGCGGTTGCACTGTTGGTGCTTTCTTATTCAATAATACTTCAGTCTAGATATGAGGTGCCAGAGAGTACCTATGGTTTGAAGGGCGATAGTTTGGAAATAAACCAGAAGAATGCATATATGTATGAGAAGAATGGGGAGTATTATCTTCATTGTGAAGAAGGAAATTTTCCTATCGATAAGAAAACAGTGAAACTTTTGGAGAAAAATGAGTTTAATATTCGAAAAGGAGGAAGATAACATGAAAAAGAAACTTTTAATTGTAGCAACGGTTTGTGCATCATTATTTGTTGTTGCGCCTGCTGTGAGTGTGAGTGCTGCAGAAGTTGAATCGGAGTCGCAGGTACAGACTATTCAGAATGATGATATAGGGATTGCACCGTGTGCGGATGAGATTGTTACAAAATTTCGGCTTTACAAAAAAACTAAATTACAATATCGAAGATGGAATCAGACCAGAGGATATTGGGTAGATAAAGATTGGATTGATTTAAACTAATCAAAATTTTTGCCGGTGCAGCTGCACCGGCATTTTTTTACAAATTATTCTTTCGCAAATTATAATTCTTCCGGCAGTTCCCACACCTGTGCCTGTTGTTCATATTCCGAAGCACGGGAGAGAAGATCCCCGGCAGAGCATGGATCACAGAGGTCATTTTCTGCCAGCGTGCGGTAACATTCCGCCAGTCGCAGCAATGCTTTTTTTCCTGAAATTTCAATATCCAGAACAGGCTGTGTCTCAAATGCAGCATTGTAAAACCACAGAGAAGCTTCCTGGGGATTCTGCCGTTCCCGGTAGTATTGTCCGAGCTCATAACAAATTTCGGAGCAGGAAGAACCGCACATATCTTTCAGACAGATCGAAAAGAAATCATCCACAGAATTTTGGATACGGGCAGCGTGTGCCAGAATACACGCGGATTCTGCATCAGCGTGTGCTTCATAGTGTAACGAAAAATAATCCGCCGCGCGTAGAAAATCTTCCTCATCCCCACATTTATAAAGTTCTCTTGCATACATGCGCGTGATTTTCTCCGAGAGGACATGATTTTCACGAAATGCTTTTTCAAACATGGCAAAATCCCGCTTGGCATGCATGGTATGTGGGTGGTGCAGAATATCAATATCACTGTCATAGATGACGGGATCGGTGCGGATCGTTTCGTGAACCGGATCGACCCATGAAAACGTGCGCAGGCGTTTAAAAAGTTTTGGCCGTGGTTCTTTCTTACAGTTCTGTACGGTGTTGAAATCCGGTGGGGTGATATAGTTCATCTGAACAATTTCAATTTCCGGAAGAAGAGCACCTTTTAACCGGAGAAAACGTCTTTGATTTTCCAGATCAAGGTATTCGTCCGCATCCGGACAGTAGATGTAATCCATGGTTGCAAGCGAAAACGCATAATTTCTTGCGGCGGAGAAATCATCACACCAGGTAAAATCATAGATCCGGTTGGTGTATTGTGCGGCGATTTCTTTGGTGCGATCTGTGGAGCCGGTATCAACGATGATGATTTCGTCCATCATGGAAGCAACGGAATCCAGGCATCTTGCCAGAACCGGTTCTTCATTTTTGACAATCATACATAAACTTATTGTGATCATAATAACAGATGGTCCTTCCGAGGTTTTTCTTTTATATTACACTATCCTGCAACAGTTTTACATAGAAATAAAGAAATATACTTGTATCTTTTTTGAACCATGGCTATAATAAAATTTATGTGGTGTGAAATTATAAAACAAATTTTGGCAGATATGCGGCAGCCACTTCAATATGTGCCATGGGCACTGGTTATTGTGGTACTTGGGCTGGTTGTAACAATTGTACTTTCTGAAAAAAAGGATGGAAAAAAAGCATCTGTCCGGTTTTTTCGTATACTTTTTGCGATTTATATACTTGTGGTGATACAGATTACTTTTTTTTCCAGAGAACCCGGTTCCAGAAACGGGTGCATGAATCTGGATCTGTTTTCCACGTGGGGATACAGCGTGGTTACCCATGCATTTTTTATTGAAAATATTCTTATGACAGTGCCTTTCGGAATTCTGGCACCGCTTTGTTTTCACCGGCTGCGGCCGATGTGGAAATGTGTTGTGCTCGGAGGTGTCTGTTCGGTTCTGACGGAACTGAGCCAGTACGTGACGAAACGCGGGTATTGTGAAGTAGATGATATGTTGACCAACACCATAGGTGTTTTATGTGGTTGCATTTTGTTATGGCTGATTGAACTGATAATAAAACAAAGGAGAAAGAAATGAAGTATGATTATCTGGTGGTAGGAGCGGGATTATATGGCTCCGTATTTGCTCACGAGGCAGCAACAAGGGGGAAAAGGGTTCTGGTTGTCGATAAACGTCCGAATATTGCCGGAAATGTTTATACGGAGGACATTGAGGGAATCCATGTGCACAAGTATGGTGCACATATTTTCCATACCAACAATAAAAAGGTGTGGGATTACATTACAAAATTTGCGGAATTTAACCGCTTTACGAATTCACCGGTAGCAAATTACAAAGGGGAACTATACTCGCTTCCGTTTAATATGTACACCTTTAATAAGATGTGGGGTGTGGTGACACCGGAGGAAGCAGCGGCGAAAATTGAGGAGCAGAAAAAAGCCGCAGGCATTACAGAACCGAAAAATCTCGAGGAACAGGCGATCAGTCTTGTGGGAACCGATATTTACGAGAAACTGATCAAAGGATATACACAGAAACAGTGGGGGCGTAAGTGTACGGATCTGCCTGCTTTTATTATCAAGCGCCTTCCGGTGCGCCTGACGTTTGATAACAATTATTTTAATGCGCTGTATCAGGGAATTCCGATGGGCGGTTACACAAAGATGGTTGAGCATCTGCTGGAGGGAATCGAAGTCCGGCTTGGGATTGATTATCTGGAGCAGAAAGAGGAACTGAAGGCTCTGGCTGAGAAAACGGTATATACAGGAGCGATAGATGCGTATTTTGATTATTCGCTCGGCGCGTTGGAATATCGTTCCGTGCGGTTTGAAACAGAACTTCTGGATACTCCGAATTTCCAGGGAAATGCAGCAGTCAATTATACGGATGCCCAGACGCCGTGGACACGTATCATTGAACACAAATGGTTTGAATTCGGCAAGGATGATGAGGGACATGATTTACCGAAGACTGTAATTTCGAGGGAGTACAGTTCGGAGTGGAAACCGGGGGATGAACCGTACTATCCGGTAAACGATGAAAAGAACGGAGCTCTTTATCAGAAATATAAAGAACTTGCGGAAAAGGAAAAAAATGTAATTTTCGGGGGAAGACTCGGAGAGTATAAGTATTATGATATGGACGCTGTGATCGCTTCTGCACTGGAAATGTGCGAAAAAGAACTGGGATAGGCTTCTAGAAAGATACAAAAAAGAGCATTCGCTGTATGGTTACAGCTGGAATGCTCTTTTTGTTATACATATTTGTCCAGCATCATTCCGGAATAGATGGATGTGATGTATGGGGTTGCAAAGTTGTGACCGGGATTTTTATAGGCCACGACTATCTTGTTGACATAGTTCATCGGATTGATGGAGATATTTTCCGCTTCTTTTCCGATGGAATCCCGAAATTGGGATAAAGTTTCAAATGTATTCTGATCACGTTCCGGAACAACTGCTTCACGGAGCGCTTCTTTATCAATAGAGATGGAGCCGTTCTCGTTTGTGACCAGACCGATGTCCTGTAAAGAACTCCGGCTTGAACCGGATATGGAAAGAATCTCTGTCTGAAGTTTGTTTCCGGCACTGGCATTGGTGTCTGCATACACGGCTGCGGTGGAAAGTATGGAATTATAGGCATCCACCAGAGACTGGATATTGTCCGCAATTGCATCCGCATCTGTTTTAAATCCAATGTTTACTTTCTCACTATCGGTTGGCTGATGTAAGGTCAGTTCAAATACCTGATTGATGGAAAATGTGTTGGTCAGGGAAGAGTGGCTTGTGCCATTCAGTGTAAAGGCGGAACTCTGTGCAGGGGAAGTGATGCGGTCAATTCCCAGCTGATCCATGATTTCCGTGGAACCTGTGCTGGCATCCGGTGCAATGGAAAAAAGTTCGGTTTCGTTATCTGCCAGACCGGTCTGTATGGAAGTCAGTTTCAGCGCACTCGAACCGTTTCCATCGGACAGTATTTCGGCGGTAATTCCGAGACTAGAGGAGTTGACAAGCCTGGCCAGCTTGTCCAGCACATCCAGATTGGTTTCGTCGGAATTGATATTATATTGAAATTCATATGCAGCACCAGACGTATTCAGATCAAAAGAATATGCGCCGGGACGCATCGACAGTGTATTGTCTTTTAAAAAACGTCCCTGATTGATCTGGGGTGTGGCAAGCCGCTGCACTTCAATGTCAAAGTTATTGGTTTTACTTTCTTCACTTCCGTCGCCGATATAGGTCACACTGACTTTTTCGTCATCGGAAGACATGGCAACTTTCTTCTTAAAAGAATCCTCAAATGAACCGTACTGGTCGGAAAGAGATGCCACAACGTTCTGAATGGAGCGCGCGTTTTCCTTGATGTCTATGGCATATTTTTTCGCATCGGTGAGATTCGGAATTTTATAAAGAGGCGAATCTTTATTTATTTTGACAATTTTATTATAAACTTTGCGCAGTTCACTTTTCTTGTGTGAATCATAACGTGAAACCGTTTTCTGGGCATACGTCGAGATATAATAAGCGTAGGCATTATCAATCTTTGCCATTGAGATTCCCCTCCTTTCTTCCGTGAATTGAGGATTGAGAGCAGGACAGTAACAGACCTGTTCTCCTGTGAGGTGCATATCCTTTGCACCCAAAAAGATTCTACTTGAATAGTATATCGGCATCATACCGCATTTTCCATACCCTTGTATATGGTAAAATTTTACTAAAAATTCACAATTTGGCGTAAAAGCTGCAAAAAACCATAAAAACCATTGTAAAAGATGTTGACGGACATGGAAAATCATGATATAGTATGAAAGCTTGGAAGTAGGTCTTTTTTTTATGCCTTTTTTTAGGCGGGACAAAACACGAAAATTAATAACGGAGGTGGAAGTTGTGCGTACAAAGATTACATTAGCCTGCACAGAATGTCAGCGTCGTAATTACAACATGACAAAGGACAAGAAGACTCATCCGGACAGAATGGAAACCAAGAAGTACTGTAGATTCTGCAAGACTCATACAGTTCATAAGGAAACCAAATAGTCCGTACAGAGCAAAGGAGTTATGAAATGGGACAGACAGAAAACGTTGAAAAGGCTCCAAAGACAAGCTGGTTTGACGGTGTAAAGGCAGAGTTCAAAAAGATCATCTGGCCGGAACAGAAATCAGTTGTCAGACAGACCATTGCAGTGATTGTTACATCCGTTGTAGTCGGTCTTATTATTGCACTGCTGGATTGGGCAATTCAGCACGGTGTGAATTTCCTTGTTGGTTTGAAATTTTAACGGAGGCATAGTGATTTATGGCAGAGGCGAACTGGTATGTAGTTCATACCTATTCAGGTTATGAGAACAAAGTCAAAGCGAATATTGACAAGACAATTGAGAACAGACATCTGGAAGACCAGATTTTGGAGGTCCGTGTTCCTCTTGAGGAAGTGACGGAAGTTAAAAACGGAGTGAAAAAACAGGTTTCCAAGAAAATGTTCCCGGGCTATGTGCTGATTCATATGATTATGAATGACGATACATGGTATGTTGTCCGCAATACCCGCGGTGTGACAGGGTTCGTTGGACCGGGAAGCAAACCGGTGCCACTCACAGATGCTGAAATGAGACCGCTCGGAATCAAAGCTGAAAACGTTGTGGTGGATTTCGCGGAAGGCGACATGATCGTTGTTATCGGCGGTGTCTGGAAAGATACCTGCGGTGTGATTACAGCGATGAACCATAACAAACAGACGGTTACGATCAATGTGGATCTGTTCGGTCGCGAAACACCGGTAGAAGTAAGTTTCGCAGATGTAAAGAAGATGAATTAAGGAGGCAATTCCAATGGCAAAGAAAGTTGAAGGATACATTAAGCTGCAGATTCCTGCTGGAAAGGCAACACCTGCTCCTCCAGTCGGACCGGCACTTGGACAGCACGGTGTAAACATCGTTGAGTTTACAAAGCAGTTTAATGCAAAGACAGCCGATCAGGGCGACTTAATTATCCCTGTAGTTATTACAGTATATGCAGACAGAAGCTTTAGCTTTATTACTAAAACTCCTCCTGCACCAGTACTGATCAAGAAAGCCTGCAAGATCAAGTCTGGTTCCGGTGAACCAAACAAGACAAAGGTTGCAAAGATTACAAAGGCACAGGTTCAGGAAATCGCTGAGCTGAAGATGCCTGACTTAAACGCTGCAAATATCGAAGCTGCCATGAGCATGATCGCTGGTACAGCAAGATCTATGGGTGTTGAAGTAGTAGACTAATCTAAGTTTAAGAAGAAATGTGGGAGGGTAATTGATTTCCCACCCGATATTACCACCAGGAGGTTTATATTTCATGAAAAGAGGAAAGAAATATCAGGACGCTGTAAAGGCATACGATAGAAGTGCTCAGTACGATGTTGCTGAAGCAATCGACCTCGTAAAGAAAAATGCCACAGCGAAATTTGATGAGACAATCGAACTTCATCTTAGAACGGGCTGTGATGGACGTCACGCAGAGCAGCAGATCCGTGGTGCGGTTGTACTGCCACACGGAACAGGTAAGACCGTTAAGGTATTGGTTTTCGCAAAGGGAACCAAGGTAGACGAGGCACAGGCAGCAGGAGCTGACTTCGTTGGAGGAGAGGAATTAATTCCGAAGATCCAGAACGAGGGATGGTTAGACTTCGATGTTGTAGTTGCTACACCGGATATGATGGGTGTTGTAGGACGTCTGGGACGTGTCCTTGGACCGAAGGGCTTAATGCCAAACCCAAAAGCTGGTACAGTTACCATGGATGTTACCAAAGCTGTTAATGACATCAAAGCCGGTAAGATTGAGTATCGTTTGGACAAGACAAATATTATCCACGTGCCAGTTGGAAAAGCTTCATTTACAAGTGAGCAGTTGAACGACAACTTCCAGTCTCTTATGGGCGCAATCAACAAGGCTAAGCCTTCAAGCTTAAAGGGTCAGTACATTAAGAGTGCTGTATTAACTTCTACAATGGGACCTGGCGTAAAGCTTAACGTTGTAAAGATTGCTCAGTAATAGAAAAATCAGAAGTCGGGAACCGGAAACGGTTCCTGATGAAATGATAAAATGTATGATCAGACTTACACAAGCAAAATGCGGAAAACACTTGACATCCGCATAAGAACATATTATAATAGCAAAGCATATTGCCGAAGACAGTAAGGTGCTATCGCATATTGCGACAGCGTAAAGGGAAATCCACCTACCGAGGGAATTTTTGATGATAATCGTCATAAAGAATGATACCCCTCTGCTGTAAGGCGGAGGGTTTTTATTATACCTCACGCTATATGCAAGAAATAAAATAAGGAGGTAAATGAATCGTGGCAAAGGTAGAATTAAAGCAGCCGATCGTTCAGGAGATTTCTGAAACAATTAAGGACGCACAGTCACTTGTAGTAGTTGACTACCGTGGACTTACAGTTGCTGAGGATACACAGCTTCGTAAAAATTTAAGAGAAGCTGGCGTAACTTACAAAGTATACAAAAATACTTTAGTAAACCGCGCAATCGAGGGAACAGAGTTCGAGAGCTTAAAGGATGTCCTGGAAGGACCTAACGCATTTGCAGTATCTACAGAAGATGCTACAGCTCCAGCCAGAGTTCTGGCAGAGTTCGCAAAGAAGGCTCCAAGCCTTGAGATCAAGGCCGGCGTTGTAGAAGGAACATACTATGACGCAGAGGGAATGAAGCAGATCGCAAGTGTACCAAGCAGAGAAGTACTTCTTTCCAAATTACTTGGAAGCTTACAGTCACCTATCACAAATCTTGCTCGCGTTCTTAATCAGATCGCAGAGAAGGGTGGCGCAGCAGATGCAGCAGCAGACGCAGCACCGGCTGAGGAAGCACCAGCAGCAGAATAATTATTAAAAATAAAATTATAACGGAGGAAATAATCATGGCAAAGTTAACAACAGCAGAGTTTATCGATGCTATCAAAGAGTTAAGCGTATTAGAGTTAAATGACCTTGTAAAGGCATGTGAAGAAGAGTTCGGCGTATCTGCAGCAGCAGGCGTTGTAGTAGCAGCAGCAGGCGGAGACGCAGCAGCAGCTGAAGAGAAGACTGAGTTCGACGTAGAGTTAACAGAAGTTGGACCGAACAAGGTTAAGGTTATCAAGGTTGTTCGTGAGATCACAGGTCTTGGACTGAAGGAAGCTAAGGACGCTGTTGATGGCGCACCTAAGGTAATCAAGGAGCAGGCTGACAAGGCATCTGCTGAAGACGCTAAGGCTAAACTTGAGGCTGAAGGAGCAAAGGTTACATTAAAGTAGTCTGTGCTTAAACGACGAGAAACCAATAATAACCCGGCAGAGATGCTTGCATTTCTGTTGGGTTATTTTATTTAGCTGTATCCCCTCTTTCTATCTGAAAAAGTTCTCAAAAATAATTCTTGCAATTCCCTTGATTTTATTGTATAGTATAAGTTGCACTATTGTGGTGCACTAGGCATTTCCATGCTCTTTTTTAGGAAAAACTAGATTGAAATAAAAACGAGAGGTGAAACGTCAATGGAGAAAAACAGAATACGTCCAGTCAAGGCTGGAAAAGGCTTGCGTATGAGTTACTCAAGACAGAAAGAGGTTTTGCAGATGCCAAACCTGATCGAAGTCCAGAAGAATTCTTATCAGTGGTTCCTGGATGAAGGTTTAAAAGAAGCATTTGCAGATATCTCCCCGATCACGGATTACAGTGGTCATCTGAGTCTGGATTTCGTCGATTTTACACTGTGCGAAGACGATGTGAAATATACAATCCCGGAATGCAAAGAGAGAGATGCGACATATGCAGCACCTTTGAAAGTCAAGGTTAGACTTCATAACAAAGAGACAGATGAGATTAACGAACATGAAATTTTCATGGGTGATCTTCCTCTTATGACAGAGACAGGTACGTTCGTTATCAACGGTGCAGAACGTGTAATCGTCAGCCAGTTGGTTCGTTCCTCTGGTATCTATTACGGAATTGCTCATGATAAAGTGGGTAAAACTCTTTATTCATGTACTGTTATCCCGAACCGTGGTGCATGGCTCGAGTATGAGACTGACTCCAATGACGTTTTCAGTGTAAGAGTAGATAGAACCCGTAAAGTGCCGATTACCGTATTGCTTCGTGCACTTGGTGTAGGTACCAACCAGCAGATCATTGACATGTTCGGCGAGGAGCCAAAGATTCTGGCATCCCTGCAGAAGGACCCGGCGATCACAGAGCGTGAGCCACAGGGAAGTTTTGAGGCTGGTTTATTAGAGTTATATAAAAAGATCCGTCCGGGTGAGCCGCTTTCCGTAGAAAGTGCGGAGAGTCTGATCACTGCCATGTTTTTCGATCCGAGAAGATATGACCTGGCAAAAGTAGGACGTTACAAATTTAATAAGAAGCTTGCTTTAAAGAACCGTATCAACGGACAGGTTCTGGCAGAGGATGTACTGGATCCTTCTACCGGAGAAGTAATTGCAGAGGCAGGCACAACTGTTGACCGTGATCTGGCAGATCAGATTCAGAATGCTGCAGTTCCGGCGCTCTGGATTCAGACAGAGACACGTAACGTAAAAGTTCTTTCTTCTATGATGGTAGATATCAGAAGCTGGATTCCTGAAATTGAGGACCCGAAGGCTATTGGTGTTACAGAACTGGTATATTATCCGGCTCTGCAGCAGATTATGGAAGAAAACGAGACATTGGAAGAGCGTATCGCTGCAATTAAGAGAGATATTGCAGACCTGATTCCAAAGCATATTACAAAAGAGGATATCTTCGCATCCATCAACTATAATATGCATCTGGAGTGGGGCATCGGAACAGATGACGATATTGACCACTTAGGAAACCGTCGTATCCGTGCTGTCGGTGAATTGTTACAGAACCAGTATCGTATCGGTCTTTCCCGTCTGGAAAGAGTGGTTCGTGAGCGCATGACAACTCAGGATCTTGAGGGAATTTCCCCACAGAGTCTGATCAACATCAAACCGGTTACGGCTGCGGTAAAAGAGTTCTTCGGCTCTTCCCAGCTGTCACAGTTTATGGATCAGAACAACCCACTGGGTGAGCTGACACATAAGAGACGTCTTTCTGCATTGGGACCTGGCGGTTTGTCCAGAGACCGTGCCGGATTCGAAGTACGAGATGTCCATTATTCCCATTATGGACGTATGTGCCCGATTGAGACGCCTGAAGGACCAAACATCGGTCTGATCAACTCTCTGGCATGCTACGCAAGAATTAACGAGTACGGATTTGTTGAGGCTCCGTACCGTAAGATTGATAAATCAGATAAAGACAATCCTCGTGTTACAGACGAAGTTGTATACATGACTGCGGATGAGGAAGATAATTACCATGTAGCGCAGGCGAACGAAAAACTGGATGAGGATGGACATTTTGTTCGTAATTCCGTATCCGGTCGTTACCGTGAAGAAACGCAGGAGTACGATAAGACTGCATTCGATTACATGGACGTATCTCCAAAGATGGTGTTCTCCGTTGCTACAGCACTGATTCCGTTCCTGCAGAACGATGATGCAAACCGAGCACTGATGGGATCTAACATGCAGCGTCAGGCAGTGCCGCTTCTTACCACCGAGGCACCTGTGGTAGGAACCGGTATGGAGACAAAGACAGCGGTCGATTCCGGTGTCTGTGTACTTGCAAAAGAAGCAGGTATCGTGGAGAGTTCTGAGTCTAATCGTATCGTAGTACGTGAGGAGGACGGAAATCGCAGAGAATATATTCTGACAAAGTTTGCACGAAGCAACCAGTCCAACTGCTACAACCAGAGACCAATCGTGTTCAAGGGACAGAAAGTAGCAAAGGGTGAGGTGATCGCTGATGGACCATCTACATCCAATGGTGAGCTGGCACTTGGAAAGAACCCGCTGATCGGCTTCATGACATGGGAAGGTTATAACTACGAGGATGCCGTTCTTTTGAGTGAGCGTCTGGTAGAGTATGATGTATATACTTCTGTCCATATTGAGGAATACGAAGTAGAGTCTCGTGATACAAAGCTCGGACCGGAAGAGATCACAAGAGATGTACCGGGTGTCGGTGATGATGCCTTAAAGGATCTTGACGAGCGCGGAATCATCCGTGTCGGTGCCGAAGTCCGTGCCGGAGACATTCTGGTAGGAAAGGTTACACCAAAGGGAGAGACAGAGCTTACCGCAGAAGAGAGACTGCTTCGCGCAATCTTCGGTGAAAAAGCGCGTGAGGTTCGTGACACTTCCCTGAAAGTGCCGCATGGTGCATATGGTATTGTTGTAGATGCCAAAGTATTTACCAGAGAAGATGGCGATGAGTTATCTCCTGGTGTAAATGAGTCTGTTCGTATTTACATTGCCCAGAAACGTAAGATTTCTGTTGGTGATAAGATGGCCGGACGTCATGGTAACAAGGGTGTCGTTTCCCGTGTATTACCTGTAGAAGATATGCCATATCTTCCAAATGGCCGTCCACTTGACATTGTATTAAATCCTCTGGGTGTGCCTTCCCGAATGAACATCGGACAGGTGCTGGAGATTCACTTAAGCCTTGCTGCGAAGGCACTTGGTTTTAATATCGAGACTCCGGTATTCGATGGCGCAAAAGAGATTGATATCCAGGATACACTGGAACTTGCAAATGACTATGTAAACATGCCGTTTGATGCAGAGGAAGCAGAAGACGGAGAAGAAAACTTCTACGATAAGTATAAAGATACTCTGAGAGAGGACGTTATGGATTATCTTTCAGAGAATCGTGCACACAGAAGTCTGTGGAAGGGTGTTCCGATTTCCCGTGACGGAAAGGTTCAGCTGCGTGACGGACGTACCGGAGAATACTTCGACGGAAAAGTCACAATCGGACACATGCATTATCTGAAACTGCATCATCTGGTTGATGATAAGATCCATGCACGTTCTACAGGTCCTTACTCCTTAGTTACACAGCAGCCGCTGGGTGGTAAAGCACAGTTCGGTGGTCAGCGATTCGGAGAGATGGAGGTATGGGCACTGGAAGCTTATGGTGCTGCATATACTCTGCAGGAGATCCTGACTGTTAAGTCCGATGATGTCGTAGGACGAGTAAAGACATACGAGGCTATTATCAAAGGCGAGAATATCCCTGAGCCGGGTGTTCCGGAATCTTTCAAGGTACTTTTGAAAGAGTTACAGTCTCTTGGTCTGGATGTCAAAGTGCTTGACGAAGACAGAAATGAAGTAGAACTCATTGAAACCAGTGAGTACGGAAATACCGATATCAATGCCATCATTGGAAATGACAGAGATGACAGAGATTATGCATTTGAAGACAGTGAGTCGTTTGAAAAACACGGATTTACCAAGCAGGAGTTCGATTCCGAGAATGAAGAGCTTGTCAATGTAGAACCGGAAAATGATAACGATGATGAAGATTTCGGCGATGCTGATGATCTCTTTGATGACGCAGAAGAAGTTCTTGATGATGAAGAGTAATTGGGAAGGAGTGTCATAAATGCCAGAAACAAATAAAAAGGACATGAATCAGGCAATGCAGTTTGATGCGATCCAGATTGGATTAGCATCACCTGAGAAGATCCGTGAGTGGTCTCATGGCGAAGTAAAAAAGCCGGAGACAATCAATTACAGAACCTTAAAGCCTGAGAAGGATGGTCTTTTCTGTGAGAAAATTTTTGGACCGCAGAAAGACTGGGAATGTCATTGTGGTAAATATAAAAAGATTCGTTATAAAGGTGTTGTCTGCGACCGCTGTGGTGTAGAAATTACAAAATCCAGTGTTCGTAGAGAGCGTATGGGACATATTGAGCTGGCAGCTCCGGTTTCCCATATCTGGTATTTCAAGGGAATTCCATCCCGTATGGGTCTGATCCTTGATTTATCTCCGCGTGTACTTGAGCGTGTGCTTTATTTCGCTTCTTATATTGTGCTTGATGCAGGAGATACTTCTCTTGCATACAAGCAGGTACTTTCTGAGGCAGAATATCAGGAAGCAAGAGAGCAGTACGGAAGTGCATTCCGTGTGGGCATGGGAGCAGAAGCCATCCATGAACTGCTTGCTGCGATTGATCTGGAAAAAGATTCTGCAGAGCTGAAAGCAGAGTTAGAGAATGCAACGGGACAGAAGCGTGCACGTATTATCAAGCGTCTGGAAGTTGTAGAAGCATTCCGTGAGTCCGGAAATAAGCCGGAGTGGATGATCATGACGGTTATCCCGGTTATTCCGCCGGATTTACGTCCAATGGTTCAGCTGGATGGTGGTCGTTTTGCAACATCTGATCTGAATGATCTGTATCGTAGAATTATTAACCGTAACAACCGTCTGAGAAGACTGCTTGATCTCGGTGCACCGGATATTATCGTGCGCAATGAGAAACGTATGTTACAGGAAGCGGTTGATGCCCTGATCGATAATGGCCGTCGTGGACGTCCGGTTACCGGTCCTGGAAACAGAGCACTGAAGTCTCTGTCTGATATGTTAAAGGGTAAGGGCGGACGTTTCCGTCAGAACCTGTTAGGAAAGCGAGTTGACTACTCCGGACGTTCCGTTATCTGTGTAGAGCCAAAACTTAAGATCTATCAGTGTGGTCTGCCAAAAGAGATGGCAATCGAGCTGTTTAAGCCGTTTGTTATGAAAGAACTGGCAGCTAAAGGAATTGCTCATAATATCAAGAGCGCCAAGAAAATGGTAGAAAGACTTCAGCCGGAGGTATGGGATGTGCTTGAAGAAGTAATCAAAGAGCATCCGGTTATGTTAAACCGTGCCCCTACACTGCACAGACTTGGTATTCAGGCGTTCGAGCCAATCCTTGTAGAAGGTAAGGCAATTAAGCTTCATCCGCTGGTTTGTACTGCGTTCAACGCCGATTTCGACGGTGACCAGATGGCTGTGCATCTTCCTCTGTCCGTAGAAGCTCAGGCAGAATGCCGTTTTATGCTGTTATCACCAAACAACCTGCTGAAGCCGTCTGATGGTGGTCCGGTAGCCGTTCCTTCCCAGGATATGGTCCTCGGAGTATACTATCTGACTATGCACAAACTGGCAGATTATAAGGATAAAAAAGATGCAGTTGCTGTTTCCGATAAAGTGTATAACGATATTGAGGAATTAAAGAAAGCAACCACACCGGACCCGAAGACAGGAAAGAGTGAGATCGGATTGTATGATCTGATCTGGTTTGAAGATACAACAGACAATAACCGTCGGGTATTATGTAAGCCAATGGATCTGTTCGGATATCATTATGGAAGTATGAATCAGGCATTGCTTGCGTATGAGAATGGAGAGATTACACTTCATCAGAATATTTATGTATACCGTAAGGCAACTATGGCTGACGGAACAGAAGTATCCGGATTTATCAAGACAACACTTGGTCTTCTGATTTTCAATGAGATTATTCCGCAGGATCTGGGATTTGTAGACCGCAGTACCCCGGAGAATGCTTTGAAGCTGGAAATTGATTTCCATGTTGGAAAGAAACAGATCAAACAGATTCTGGAGAAGGTTATTAATATTCATGGTGCGACAAAGACTGCCGAAGTACTGGATGATGTCAAGGCAATGGGCTATGGATATTCCACAAGAGCTGCCATGACCGTATCAATTTCCGATATGACAGTGCCACCACAGAAGCCACAGATGATCGAGCAGGCACAGAATACGGTAGACCGGATCACACGTCAGTATAAGCGTGGTCTTATCACAGAAGAAGAGCGTTATAAGGAAGTTGTAGAGACCTGGAAAGAGACGGATGATGAGCTGACAACAGCACTTCTTACCGGACTTGACAAGTACAACAACATCTTCATGATGGCCGATTCCGGAGCCCGTGGTTCTGATAAACAGATCAAGCAGCTGGCCGGTATGCGTGGATTGATGGCCGATACAACCGGTAGAACCATCGAGCTGCCAATCAAGTCAAACTTCCGTGAAGGTCTGGACGTACTGGAGTACTTCATGTCAGCGCATGGAGCACGTAAAGGTCTGTCCGATACCGCACTTCGTACGGCCGATTCCGGATACCTGACCAGACGTCTGGTTGATGTATCCCAGCATATGATCGTTCGTGAGTCTGACTGTTGTGCAGGAACAAACCGTGAGATTCCGGGAATGATCGTTAAGGCATTTATGGAAGGCAAGGAGGAAATCGAAAGTCTGGAAGAACGTATTACCGGACGTTTCTCATGCGAGACAATTTGTGACAAAGACGGAAATGTTATTGTTAAAGCAAACCATATGATTACACCTCGCCGTGCGGCGGATGTTGTGAATAAAGGCGTTGATGAAAAGGGAAATCCGATTACAAGTGTGAAGATCCGTACCATTCTTACCTGCCGTTCCCACATGGGTGTATGCGCGAAATGTTACGGTGCCAACATGGCAACCGGTCAGGCGGTACAGGTTGGTGAAGCGATCGGTATTATCGCCGCACAGTCCATCGGTGAGCCTGGTACACAGCTTACCATGAGAACATTCCATACCGGTGGTGTGGCCGGTAACGATATTACACAGGGTCTTCCTCGTGTAGAGGAAATCTTCGAGGCACGTAAGCCAAAGGGACTTGCAATTATTACAGAGTTCGGCGGCATTGCTACCATTAAGGATACAAAGAAAAAGCGTGAAGTTATCGTTACAGATCCGGAGTCCGGAGAGACAAAGACTTACCTGATTCCTTATGGATCGCGTATTAAGATCATGGATGGTGCCGTACTTGAAGCCGGTGATGAACTGACCGAAGGTTCTGTAAATCCACATGATATCTTAAAAATCAAAGGTGTGCGTGCCGTACAGGATTACATGCTTCGTGAAGTACAGCGTGTATATCGTCTGCAGGGTGTAGAAATCAACGATAAGCATATTGAGGTTATCGTTCGACAGATGTTACAGAAGATCCGCGTAGAAGAGAATGGAGATTCCGATCTTCTTCCGGGCAGCATGGTAGATTCTCTTGATTTCCTTGAACTGAACGAAAAGCTTGAGGAAGAAGGCAAGGAACAGGCAGTTGGTTCCCAGGTATTACTTGGTATCACAAAAGCATCCCTTGCAACAAATTCATTCCTGTCAGCTGCATCCTTCCAGGAGACCACGAAGGTTCTTACGGAAGCAGCAATCAAGGGCAAGATTGATCCGTTGATCGGTATGAAAGAGAACGTTATCATCGGTAAGTTGATTCCGGCAGGTACCGGTATGAAGAGATACCGCAATATCAAACTGGACAGTGATGTGAACGAAGAAGAAGAGTTCTCATTTGACGATCTGGAAGATTTCACTATGGATGAAGAAGAGGAAATGATCCCGACAGTAACCGTTCCGGATGGAACAGATCTGTCAGCCGTTTCCGGAACTGATGAGGATTCATCGGAAGAATAAATTACAGCACAGATAATAGAATCTGTGAAGATACAAAAGAGGGAGAGCAAATCTCCCTCTTTTTCATGTATTTTTTAAAAGTGGGTTGACAAGCACAACAGAAATTTATATAATATTTTAGCGTGCATTGTGGTATGATGCATGCTTGAAGAATAATACAGGAGGTGAAAATAATGCCAACATTTAACCAGTTAGTAAGAAAAGGACGTCAGACTACTGTAAAGAAGTCTACAGCACCTGCACTTCAGAGAAGCTTTAACTCTCTGCAGAAGAAGCCAATCAATACTTCTTCTCCACAGAAGAGAGGTGTTTGTACTGCTGTTAAGACAGCAACTCCTAAGAAGCCTAACTCAGCTCTTCGTAAGATCGCCAGAGTTCGTCTTTCCAACGGAATCGAAGTAACATCTTATATCCCAGGTGAAGGACACAACTTACAGGAGCATAGTGTTGTTCTGATCCGTGGTGGTCGTGTTAAGGATTTACCTGGTACACGTTACCATATCATCCGTGGTACATTAGATACCGCTGGTGTTGCGAACAGAAAGCAGGCCCGTTCTAAGTACGGCGCTAAGAAACCAAAGGCAGCTAAATAATAAACAGATTATTTGGCAGACAATGGGTCACAAACAGAGCTAAATAGGTTTAGTGTTGGGATTATTGTTGTATCCGCTACCGGATATAACCTACTCATTATATAGCCCGCACGAACACATTAGAGAGACACATGTGAGTACCGTTGAATTAATTAAAAATGATTAAGGAGGGAAGTAACGTGCCACGTAAAGGACATACTCAGAAAAGAGACGTATTAGCAGATCCGTTATACAACAACAAAGTGGTTACCAAGCTTATCAACAACATTATGTTAGATGGTAAGAAAGGTGTTGCACAGAAGATCGTATACGGCGCTTTTACTAAAGTAGAAGAGAAGACAGGAAAGCCAGCAATCGAGGTATTCGAGGAGGCTATGAACAACGTTATGCCAGCTCTTGAAGTTAAGGCAAGACGTATCGGTGGAGCTACCTATCAGGTACCTATCGAGGTTCGCCCAGATCGTCGTCAGGCATTAGCTCTTCGTTGGTTAACAACTTTCTCACGTGCTAGAGGTGAGAAGACTCAGGAAGAGAGACTGGCAAACGAGATCATGGATGCTGCAAACAATACTGGTGCAGCAGTTAAGAGAAAAGAAGATATGCACAAGATGGCAGAGGCAAACAAGGCCTTCGCACATTACAGATTCTAATTGGAAATCTAATAGGAGGAAAAAACCTTGGCTGGAAGAGAATATCCACTTGAGAGAACCAGAAATATCGGAATTATGGCTCATATCGATGCTGGTAAGACAACATTAACAGAGCGTATTCTGTATTATACTGGTGTTAACTATAAAATCGGTGATACTCATGAAGGTACTGCTACCATGGACTGGATGGAGCAGGAGCAGGAAAGAGGTATCACAATTACTTCAGCCGCTACAACATGTCACTGGACAGAAGAAGAGTTCACAAAGCCGAAAAATGGCGCTCTTGAGCATCGTATCAACATCATCGATACTCCTGGACACGTAGACTTTACAGTAGAGGTTGAGCGTTCACTCCGTGTATTGGACGGCGCCGTTGGTGTCTTCTGTGCAAAGGGTGGTGTTGAGCCTCAGTCAGAGAATGTATGGCGTCAGGCTGATACCTACAATGTACCTCGTATGGCATTCATCAATAAGATGGATATCTTAGGTGCAAACTTTTACGGCGCTGTAGATCAGATCCGTGAGAGATTAGGAAAGAACGCAATCGTTCTTCAGTTACCAATCGGTAAAGAAGATGATTTCAAGGGAATCATTGATCTGTTCGAGATGAAAGCATATATCTACAACGATGAGAAGGGTGATAACATCACTGTTACAGATGATCTTGGAGATATGGCTGATCAGGCAGCAGAGTATCGTACAGAACTCATTGAGAAGATCTGTGAGTTAGATGACGATTTAATGATGCAGTACCTTGAGGGCGAAGAGCCATCCGTTGATGATATGAAGAAGGTTCTTCGTAAAGGAACATGTGAGTGTACGGCAGTGCCTGTTTGCTGTGGTTCTGCATACAGAAACAAGGGTGTTCAGAAGTTACTGGATGCTATTATCGAATATATGCCAGCTCCAACAGACATCCCTGCAATCAAGGGTGTTGACCTGGATGGCAACGAGATCGAGAGACATTCATCTGATGATGAGCCTTTCGCAGCTCTTGCATTCAAGATTATGGCAGATCCATTCGTAGGAAAACTTGCTTACTTCCGTGTTTATTCCGGAACATGTAAGTCTGGTTCTTACGTGTTAAATGCAACAAAGGATAAGAAGGAACGTGTTGGACGTATTCTTCAGATGCATGCAAACAAGAGACAGGAGTTAGACATTGTTTACTCTGGTGATATCGCAGCAGCAGTTGGATTTAAGTTCACTACTACCGGTGATACCATCTGTGATGAGCAGCATCCGGTTATCCTTGAGTCTATGGAATTCCCAGAGCCAGTTATCGAGCTCGCAATTGAGCCTAAAACAAAAGCTGGACAGGGCAAGTTAGGTGAAGCATTAGCAAAACTTGCTGAAGAAGATCCTACATTCCGTGCACATACAGATCAGGAAACCGGTCAGACAATCATTGCCGGAATGGGTGAGTTACATCTGGAGATCATCGTTGACCGTCTGCTTCGTGAGTTCAAGGTAGAAGCAAACGTAGGTGCTCCTCAGGTAGCATACAAAGAGACATTTACAAAGGCTGTTGATCAGGAATACAAGTACGCTAAGCAGTCCGGTGGTCGTGGACAGTACGGACATTGTAAGGTACGTTTCGAGCCGATGGATGCCAACGGAGAAGAACTGTTCAAGTTCGATTCCGAGGTTGTCGGCGGTGCTATTCCGAAGGAATACATCCCAGCAATCGGTGAAGGTATTGAGGAAGCTACAAAGGCTGGTTCCCTTGGCGGATTCCCTGTTGTAGGTATCCATGCTACCGTATATGACGGATCTTACCATGAAGTCGATTCTTCCGAGATGGCATTCCATATTGCCGGATCTATGTGTTTCAAGGAAGCTATGGCTAAGGCAGCTCCAGTATTACTTGAGCCTATCATGAAAGTTGAGATTACTATGCCGGAAGAGTACATGGGAGATGTTATCGGTGACGTTAACTCCCGTCGTGGACGTATCGAAGGTATGGATGATCTGGGCGGCGGTAAGATTGTACACGCTTATGTACCACTTGCTGAGATGTTCGGATACTCAACAGACTTACGTTCTAAGACACAGGGTCGTGGTAACTACTCTATGTTCTTCGAGAAGTATGAGCCAGTTCCAAAGAACGTACAGGAGAAGCTTCTGTCTAATAAGGCAAAATAATAGAAAAAGCTTGAAATATAGCTGATTATTCGCTATAATCGAGTTAGTCGGTTTGACAACCTAAAACCATAAAAACAAGCCCAAAACCGGGCATAAAATGAAGGAGGACATTTCAAAATGGCAAAGGCTAAATTTGAAAGAACAAAACCACATTGTAATATTGGTACCATCGGTCACGTAGATCATGGTAAAACAACTTTAACAGCAGCTATTACAAAGGTATTAGCAGCTCGTGTTGCTGGTAACGAAGCAACAGATTTCGAGAACATTGATAAGGCTCCAGAAGAGAGAGAGCGTGGTATCACAATTTCTACAGCTCACGTTGAGTATGAGACAGAGAAGAGACATTACGCACACGTTGACTGTCCTGGACATGCTGACTACGTAAAGAACATGATTACTGGTGCAGCTCAGATGGATGGTGCTATCCTCGTTGTTGCTGCTACTGATGGTGTTATGGCTCAGACAAAGGAGCACATCCTCCTTTCTCGTCAGGTAGGTGTACCTTACATCATCGTTTTCTTAAACAAGTGCGATATGGTAGACGATCCAGAACTTATCGAGTTAGTAGAGATGGAAGTTACCGAGCAGCTTGAAGAGTATGGTTTCAATGATTGCCCAATCATCAAGGGTTCTGCTTTAAAGGCTCTTGAAGATCCTAACGGAGAGTGGGGAGACAAGATCATGGAGCTTATGGATACTGTTGATTCTTATATCCCAGATCCAGAGCGTGATACAGATAAGCCATTCCTTATGCCAGTAGAGGACGTATTCACAATTACAGGTCGTGGTACTGTTGCAACTGGTAGAGTAGAGCGTGGTACATTACATCTGAACGACGAACTTGAAATCCTTGGTGTTAAGGAAGATGTTCTTAAGACAGTTGTAACTGGTATCGAGATGTTCCGTAAGCAGTTAGACGAGGCTATGGCTGGTGATAACATCGGTGCATTACTTCGTGGTGTAAACCGTGACCAGATCGTTCGTGGACAGGTTCTTGCTAAGCCAGGTACTGTAACTTGCCATCACAAGTTCACAGCTCAGGTTTACGTTTTAACAAAGGATGAAGGTGGACGTCATACTCCATTCTTCAACAACTATCGTCCACAGTTCTACTTCAGAACAACTGACGTAACAGGTGTTTGCGAGCTTCCAGCAGGAACAGAGATGTGCATGCCTGGTGATAACGTAGAGATGACAATCGAGCTGATCCATCCAGTAGCTATGGAGCAGGGTCTTACATTCGCTATCCGTGAGGGTGGACGTACAGTAGGATCTGGACGTGTTGCTACAATCATCGAGTAATTATAAATTGCTTAAAATTAAGGGTTCCCATTATTGGGAGCCCTTTTTTGGTACCATTGCAGCTCTTTCATGATAGCATCCGGCATTGTTATGGTTCTTATGCCGTTGGTTGTCTTTTTGTGGGGACAGAATGCCACTTTTTGGAAAGAGTTATGCGGATATGTTATGGTATTGGACGTAAAATTGATATTAGAAGGTGTGAGCGCGAGCAATTCACCAAACTACATACCGGAATAAAACAGAAGCTGCAGAGCAGTGTGTGCAGTTGGATTATCTACCAGGGCAATGAAGTGGTTGTACTGATCGAGCGTCTAGAAGAAGAAAAGACAATAGTAACGACATTTAGAAATTATGCAGAGGTAAAGAAAGCATGAATGGAAGATTACACCGTGGCTCGTGTGACAACCGGGATCAATACGGAGAAAACGGACATTTTAATTTCTGTAGGAAACTTTGGCTTTGCATAAGTTGGATCTATTCTTCGGATATATCATAGTCAGTGGCTGTATCAGAAAATTTTGTATCCCAAATGGCTTCTTCAATGGTTTGTAAACATTCATCTGTATGTTTGGAAATGTCTTGTCCCCAGAAGTGAAGGACAGTATAGCCTAGAAATAGAAGCTTTTTATCATTTTCATAATCACGATTACGGTTTCGTTCGATTTTTTTGATCCAAAAGTCTGGATTTTTCCCATTTTCAAGTCGGAGTTTGAGAATCTCCCAATCCTTTCCGTGAAAAAATTCACTATCGCAAAAAATAGCAATTTTATATTTGGTAAGAACAATGTCAGGAGAACCAGGGAGAGCCTTATAATTTTTACGATAGCGATAACCTTTGTGCCATAGAGCTTTTCGGAGCAATAGCTCTATGGAAGTATCTTTACTGTGGATCTTACGCATATTGTTTGAAACAGTAGCGGAATCACGCGACATATAGGTACCTTCTTTCTGCCTGAACTGCTGAGAATATATTATCAAAAAACAGGATAAATAGCAAACGGGTTAAGAAACATGCAAGAGGAAATCTAACGATATGGTGAGAAAATTGCTTGTTGCTAATTGTGGTATATGATAAAATATGAGTTGTACTATTTTTGATTTTGGAGGAATTTTAATGGCGATTTGTTATGACAAATTATGGAAATTACTGATAGATAAAAAAATGAACCGCACAGAATTGAAGGAAGCGTCAGGAATAAGTTTTAATGTGTTAGCTCGATTAGGAAAGAATGAGCCAGTTTCATTTGAATCAATAGAAAAAATATGTTTTACATTAAATTGCAAGATAGAAGATGTTGTAGAGATACAAAAAGACGAACCAATACAAATCGATAGTGATGCATTTACAACCATAGAACTGTTTGCTGGAGCTGGCGGTTTGGCTTTAGGGATAGAAAAAGCTGGATTTGAACCATTGGGACTAATAGAGTTTGATAAAGATGCTGCAGAATCTTTGAAAACCAATAGGCCGAACTGGAGAGTTATTCATGATGATATAGCTAATATATCTTGTTTAGATTTGGAAGATTATTTTGACATAAAAAAAGGAGACCTGGATTTATTATCGGGAGGGGCACCGTGTCAGGCTTTTTCCTATGCTGGAAAAAGATTAGGACTTGAAGATGCGAGAGGAACACTTTTTTATCACTATGCAACTTTTTTACAGAAATTACAGCCAAAGATGTTTTTATTTGAAAATGTGCGAGGATTGCTGACTCATGATAAGGGAAGAACATATGCAACAATAACAAATATTTTTGAACAGGCGGGATATACCATTCAGAAAAAAGTTTTAAATGCGTGGGATTTTGGTGTGCCGCAGAAAAGAGAGAGGCTAATTACTGTTGGAATTAGGAATGATTTAGTGGGAAAAGTTTCATTCTCATTTCCTAAAGAACATGATTATAAGCCTGTTTTGAGAGATGTTTTATTGGATTGCCCAGAAGGACCAGGAGTGCCATACGGGGAAAATAAAAGAAAAATATTTGAATTAGTTCCACCTGGAGGATATTGGAGAGATATTGATCCGGAGATTGCAAAAGCATATATGAAAAGTTGCTGGGATATGGAAGGCGGAAGAACAGGGATTCTTAGGAGAATGAGTCTGGATGAACCATCATTGACAGTATTGACTTCACCGTCTCAGAAGCAAACAGAAAGATGCCATCCATTGGAAGCAAGACCGTTTACGGTACGTGAGAATGCAAGATGTCAAACATTTCCAGATGAATGGCAATTTTGTGGAAGTGTTCAATCTCAGTATAAACAGGTTGGAAATGCTGTTCCTGTCAACTTAGCATATGAAATTGGGTTGGAGATACATAAATCATTAGAGGGGATAAAATAAATGGCGTGGAATTTAGATTTTATATCAGAAGAAGATTTTAAGAAGCATGTGCGTGCAACGATTATGAAATATGGAGAAAAACTGGAATCGTATGATTTGAAGCGGTTCAATAGTAATCTGATTGATCCGATCAAGCTGATTTTTGATAAATCGGTGTATCGTACAAGCTGGGAAGAAATTGTAAATAATGAAATTTTCCGGCAGAGAGATAAGTCTAATAATAATGATATAGGATATTTTCACCAGAATATTTTTTCTTATTTCAAAGGATGCGAAGTCCCGCAGGCAGGCTGGGATGTTATTTACAGAAATCCCGATGGAATACAAATACCAGATGGAGATATTGTACATACAATATATGTGGAAATGAAAAACAAACACAATACTATGAATTCTGCATCTTCTGCAAAAACATATATAAAGATGCAGGGACAGATTTTGGAAGATGATGATTGTGCGTGTCTGTTGGTTGAAGCAATTGCAAAGAAATCACAGAATATAAAATGGTCAACAAAAGTTGATGGGAAAAATGTACAGCATAGGTTGATTCGCCGTGTGAGCATGGATCAGTTTTATGCAATTCTCACTGGTGAAGAAGATGCATTTTATAAGATGTGTATGGCATTGCCGGAGGTAATCAATTCTGTTGTAAATGAAGAAGGCGGTGTTGAAGTACCACACGATACGGTTATTGATGAATTGAGAAAAGTGGCATCATTGTATGGTGATGAAAACGACGAGCTGTCTATGGCAATGGCTGTATATATGCTTGGATTTAATACGTATATGGGATTTGGAGATAAAATCCGTGGAGAATTAGGAGAAGATAAAGACGGAATGCTGAAACGGATTTATGAATATGTGAAACGGTTAAAATAGGCATATAAAGAATGGTGGGGAATGAACATGAGCACTTCGACACATGATTTATTTGATTTTTTAAAAAAGGCAAATAGTAATATTTCGGATGAATACACAAGAATTTGTAGAAAAAAGTCGCGGAAGAAGGAACACCGGAGGAGTTAATGAGCACCAACGGAATCTACCGGCATATGACAAATCTTCAGATGCAGAGCGCCGGATGGAAAATACAATAAGAATCAATGGAAGCTTTTCGGAATAGAGGCTGCAATATTGCCGTCTACAGGTCGGGCAAACGCAGCCTGGTCATCCGATGGACTTTGTTGGAATTATTTTTTCTTTTTTACAATCCCGATTCCGATCAGTAAAGCACTGATGAGAATTCCGGCGACAAGAAGGATGACATACACGTTGGCATTTACGTTGAGATCTGTCGTCCAGGTGGAAAAATTCGCATGGCGGATGGTAAGCTGTCTGGTATCATACAGAAGATAACTGCAAACATCATTGGAGAAGGTAATCCATATACTGCAAAGAAGTGTACACAGACCGCCTTTGATAAAACCATTGACCGGAAGATAGCGAATTATGAGGAAAAAGAGCCATACACCGATCATCAGAACTGTTGCCACAATGCATCCGGTTTTCAGACTGCCTAATCCGGAACGGTAAGATACGGTAAATATGGTCAGGTAGAGCCAAAGCGTATCCCAGATCATGATAATAAGGGCTTTTTTATCGGATAATACAGGCGGTAATGTCATTTCGCGTATCACCAGAGGGAAAAATACAACGGAAAGTCCGAATACAGTCGGAACGGACCAGAAGAAAAATTCTCCTCCGCCATTCATGGCATTTACAAAAAATAAAATCAGCAGCAGGGCACCGACACCACATAAAATACATTTCATCAGCCGTTTCTGGGAAGAAATAAGCGGAACAACAGTGAGTGCTGCGACAAGCATCATGGAAGCGGTTACGACAGAGAATACGCCGAGTCCGCTGCCGCCGGCCATGGATACAATAAAGGTAATAAGGATCGGAACAAGCAGCAGGGCGGCAATGACTATACCGGCTTTGTATGCCAGGTTCCGTTCTTTTTTGGCGTGCCGTTCCAGAATTTCGCAGGATTCGGTTTCAATTACGTTGTCAATGGTATGATTGGCTAAATCTTCGTAAATTTTTTCGCAGTCAGCGCAGTCAGCAAGATGCTGTCTGACCAGTTCACAGCTGGCAGGACTGCATGCATGGTCGTAATATAATGGCAGGAGATCCTGCACAATGTCACATTCGTTTGGATTATGATTCATAGTGGTCCATCCTTTCTTTAATTTTTAATCTTGCCCTGTGATAAGTAACTCTCGCCCAGTTTTCTGTTTTCCCGAAGATTATTCCAATTTGTGAAAAGGATAATTCTCCGAAAACTCTTAGCTGAAAGACTTCTTTATAAGGTTCCTGAAGTTCATGAAGTACGAGATGAATCTGCAGCGCAGAGTCCTGATCCGCAATATGGTTTGCAATATCATCGGATGTTTCCGCAGCAGATGCATCGAAACAGGCATATTTTTGATTTTTGCGGCATTCATCAACTGCAAGGTTTTTGGCTATGCTGCACAGCCATGTGAATTCACGGGATTTCCCTTTATAGCCGTGTCGGGCAGTCAGCGCTTTATAAAACGTATTTTGTGTGATTTCTTCCGCCAGGGACTGATTTTTGACGATTGTCATCACGTAAGAGTAAACCTGCAGGTAATAGGAATTGTACAATTTTTCATAATTCAGAACCGGTCACCTCCTTTTTACACAGATTAGACGGCGAAAAGATGGTTTCGTTACAAACTTTTCCAAATTATTTTATAATATTTTTCATGGATTTAACAGGAAAGAATTTCAAGTGTCTATGTTTTAAGGTTAAGTTAAGGAAAACATCATAAGAAAATAATATGACAATTTATGGCATACATTATTTCCGGTGTGAAAAAGAAATCAAAAGTTGTCATTGGAAAGGCAAGTATAAGGATTCCGTTTTTTGAGCGTCTGGATAAACTGAATCTGCGTCTGATTCCGATTGATGTCAAGACGAGTAACGCGGTACCGACAGCGGATTACATCAATATCAATGTGGATGCCACGGTCAATGTCAAGATCAGTAATGATCCGGAGAAACTGCGTCTGGCAGCAGAGAACTTTCTGAATAAAAATACAGAGTACATAGCAAGTGTGGCACGTGAAGTGCTTGAAGGTAATGTGCGTGAGATTGTTGGTAAGATGCGGCTGGAGGAAATGGTTTCCGACCGTCAGAAATTTGCCAACCTTGTCAAAGAAAATGCGGAGCCGAATCTGGCAGCAATGGGGTGGATCAGATTGCCGGAAATGTGCCGGTGGTCATGGCAAAAGTCTTTGAGAGCATGAAAGAAGCAACCGGAATTGATCTGGCAGATATTATCAACGCAGAGTCTTACGATGCGAAGGTAAACCGCAATGTGAATGTATCGGGACTTGATTCCGTGAACTTTGTAGTAAAGGATGACGGAACAAAGGTTACGATGGCAAAAGTGGAGCCGCAGAATAGTACAAAACCGGTAAGTACAGATGTACCGGAATCCGGAGAACAGGGATAAAACCAAAAGAAAGAGAACAGTGTCAGATGATAAATCGGGGCACTGTTCTCTTTTTGTCGGTGATGATTCATGCGAAATGTTTAAATAATAGGTGCAATTCGGAAAATTTTTCGTTATACTAAATATATGAAGATGAGGAAATGAAAAAATTGAAACAGCAATCGCAGCATTACAGCAGGAAGCAACGGAAGAAGAGGTAAAAGGTTCAGGAAGTGTTATGTCTACGTTTTTGGCAGATATGCATCAGCTTTTTACGCGGCACTTCCTGTGGATGAAATCATAGGAATAAAGGAGAGACCACGTGGGCAGAAAAAAAGAGCAGGAACATAAAACTTTAGCCCGTTGGATCATTGATAAAACCAATACCGATCATTACAGGGCGGGGATGCTCAGTGGATGGAAACATCCGTATATCGATGCGGATGTTATGGAAATCGTGGGTGGAAGAAAACAGCTTTTGGATCAGGCAAATATTCTTGAAAATGAGACAAATGCGGGAAAGATGGGGAAGTTTAAGCCAAATTGGAAAGATGTAAAAACAAGTATTAAGAAAATTGATTATGATGTTGCGATTATTCCGGAATTGTGTGAAAGGGAACAAATCGAAGATCCAAGGGAAAGGCAGCTTCGTCTCATTGCCCGTGTGGAAAAATGGCGGAGAAAAGGACAGGATTGTGCATGGTTGTGCTCCTACTATGATGATTTATTGGATCTGTTGAACAGAGGCAAAGAGCAGAAAGAACTGGAAGATGAAACTTTTTTTGTATGTATAGATGCAGTTGCACATCAAAAGGAACACATCTGGAAATGGGTGTTCAGTGCGCGTGTCCTTCACAATTCCAAATGTTTCCAAAAAAATTATGAGGATAGAATACTGTCTGTTTTAAAAGCAAAATCCCCATTTTATATAGAGGAAATGAGTGATGATGAACTGCTGGATGCGCATAATATTCATTCTTATGCGCAGACGCTTGAGTGGAAAGGCACACTGCAGTATATTATAAATGATGAAAAAGTAATTGATTCTTCATCACAGATTTATGGAACGATTATAAATACACAGACAATGGAACATGCAATGGCGTATGCCCTGTCAGGTTGCAAAAGAATCATGACAATTGAAAATAAAGCAAACTATGAGGACATGTCTTATAGAAAAGATACTCTTTATATATTTTGTCATGGTTTTTTCTCTCCAAAGGAAGTTCGGTTTTTGAAGACGATTTGTGATCTGGTTTCTGAGGAATGTGAATTTTATCATTGGGGAGATCTGGATTATGGAGGAATCTGTATTTTCCAGTTTATTAAGGCGCAGGTATTCCCAAAACTTCTTCCATACAAAATGAGTCAGGAGGATTTTGAATTAGCAGTCAGGGAGGATGCAGGTATTTTATTAAAGGAAGATACCAGAAATAAGCTGATAAGGAAAAATGCAGGACTACTGGAACCATTAAAGGAAGCAATACTTAAGTCAGGTCTGACGATAGAACAGGAACGGCTGTTGTAGAAAATAAAGAGGAAATTCATTCATGATTTTAAAAAAGAAAATTCCAAAGGAATTTTATAAACTATTTCGCACGAAAAACCGTGATGCATATATGCAGTTTCTTGTGGCAATTTATGAGGAAAATAATGAAGTGTATACAGCACTTGGATTGACGATAGAGGAATGCCGTGTGATTATTGCAGATACAATTGCAAAGGCAAGGATTATCTGGGAGGATGAGGAAATAGAAGAAGAGGACGAGTCGGATACCTTATTTCCGGAAGATTCGCCGTCTGGCATATTGAATACCTTGATTCGGTGGGGATGGTTAAAAAGCGATTTTGATGAAAAGTTAAATACGTATATTATTTCTTTCCCGGAATACAGCCAGCTGTTTACGGAATTGTTTCAGAAGCTTCAGACAGAAGATGACAGCCGGGAGAGGGAAAGTATCCTTTCGATTTACAGTGCTTTGTTTACGTATCATTCGGATACAGAAAAAAATAATGATATTTTAAAAAACGCACTCCAGACGTCCAGACGGCTGGGGCAGCTTCTTTCCAATATGCAGGATGGAATGCGTTCCTATTTTGAGGAATTGTCGCAGAAAAAAAATTTTATTGGAATTCAGAAAGTTCTGGTAGAGGAAATTAACAACAGTGACAGTAAAAAATATGCAATTCTTACGACAACAGACAGCTTTTACCGTTATAAGGAAGCAGTTAAAGAACTGGTCAGCCAGATTCTTCGCGAAAATGACCAAAAAAGGGAACAGCTTGTAAAAGAGCGTACCGGACTTGTGGAGGGAACTGTTACCAGCAAAAGAAACCAGTATCGTCTGGAATATTGTGAAAGTGCCAGTCAGCTTGTGTATCAGGTGGAGCGGGAATTTGATCTGATCGAAAAAAAATATAACAAGCTGATCGAACAGAAAACTGTCTTTGCCAAGCGTGCACTGGCACGAATCCATTATATTCTGCAGGAAGGCTCTTCGGATGAAGATCATATTGTAAAGTTAATTAATTTGTTGGATCATCATGCAAACAGCCCACAGGTGTTAGAACAAATGCGTGACCGGATCAGAGTGGGAACACAGTTTAAGAATATAACCGATAGAAGTTTTTACAACCGGAAAAATGCGGAGGATGCAGGATTTCACCCGATTGCGATGGAAAAGCACAACGAGGAGACTCAGATGACCGATTTTGTACCAAAGCCGCTTTATACGAAAAAACAGTTGCAGGAATTCAGGCAGAAAAATATCGTGGATGGCAGATTTGTCACGGATGAACAGACGATTCAGTCTGTAGAAGATCTGGAAAAACTGCTGTTTTTGTGGCAGGAGGAAACGGATGATACGAAACAGGAGGAAACGGTGCATATTGATGGAGAATTAAAAGGAGAATATGGATTTGTTTTTTCAAAACTGGTGATTGACGCAAAAAAAGGAGAGAAAAAATAAATGTTAGAATACATGGAAAATATCTCGCAGAGTGAGGCGGAAAATATTAGAAAAACCATACAGGATCTGTTTCGCCAGACCTGTATTTTGCAGACAAAGTGTGATCCGGTTACTCTGATCCAGAAGGATAATCCTCACTATCAGGTATGTGCGAGAAATCGGGAATTTATTGCAGATTATCTGCAGGTGCTTGACTGTGAACTGGTTCATGATCCGCAGGAACATATTTTCCGGATTACAGGAGATGGCGTGCTGACGGAGCGTATGACACTTTTAACAACGAAACTGGTGATCCTTATGAAATTGATTTATCGGGATAAAATTATGGGAGAAGGACTACATGCCACGACAACCAGTCTTGCGGAGATCCGAAGATATGGAAAGGAAACAAACTTGATTACGCGCAGACTGACCGCTCAGGAGTGGCAGGAGGCATTGATCCTGATGAAAACACACCAGATGATCGAACTGCCAAGTGCCATTGGAAATCTCGAAGACGATTCCCCGATTTATATTTACAGTACCATTAATATTTTCTGTTCAGCGGCAGATATTAATGAGCTGGTTGAAATGTTCAAAGGAGAAACCGGGGAAACGGAAGAACAAAAGGAAGCAGAGTATTCGGAAAAGACGCAGGATCAGTGGGAAACACAAGACGAAATGAGGAGTGAATAAATTGAGTCAGGCAAAAAAAGTTTTTACAAGGATGTGCCTTAACAACTGGGGAGGCATTGATCATAAGGTACTGGAGTTTCATGAATATGTGAATTTGTTCAGTGGAAAAAGCGGATCTGGAAAATCGACAGTGATGGATGCCATCCAGGTCATTTTGTATGGAAGTTTCTCACCGAGTTTTCTGAATAAAGCAGCGGATGATGCAAAAAATCGCAGAAGTGTGTTAAGTTATCTGCGCGGAGAACAAAAAGACGGATCTGCCAATCGTAAAGACTGTGATTTCTGTTCCGTAATTGCTCTGGAAATTGAAGATACCGGAACCCATATTATAACCTGTATTGGAATTGCGTTTGAAGTAAGAAAATCAGATTCTGAGATTAAAAAATTTGTGTATTTCAGTCACTCCGGGAAAATGCCGACATCGGGCTATCTTACAGAACAGGGAGTATGTTATTCCAATCAGGAGATCAAAAAGCTGATCAGTAGCAGAGCAAAATCGGAGGATAACCGTGGAAAAGGGGATGTCAACCGTATCTATGGTTCGAAAGAGGCTTATCTGGGAACACTCTATGATGTAATACTTGGATATATTGATCAGAATCGTTTTATCACGATGGAAAAGAGCGCAATTGCTCTGAAAATGACCAATGGAACGGGACAGTTTATCCGGGATTATATGTTCCCGAAGAACACTTCCGATACCATTGCTTCCATCAGTGAACAGCTGGATTCTTACCGCCAGATCAAAGAAAAAATAGAAGACCTGCGGAAGCGGATTGAGCTGTTATCTGAAATTCAGGCATCGGGAAAGGAACTGGTGCGTCTGCAGACGGATATCGTCCGGGCAGAAGCCATGATACGCTGCATCGGTATTGAAGATTTGCGGGCAAGGATTCAGGCAGCAGAAGACGACAAAAGGAATCTTGCAGAAAAACAGGAACAATGCAAGAAAAAAGTGCAGGAACTTTCTGCCTCGCGGGAGGAAGCACAGCAGAAATTGATACAGGTCAGTGCCGATTTAAAAGCCAGCGATTTAGGGGGAAAACAGCAGCAGTACGAGGAATTAGATGAGCGCAGCAGGATGCTGGCAGATAATACCAGACAGTGGCAAAAGATCCTTCAGGGAATGAAAAACTGGGAAGAAGACGATGTGATCACGGATTATATCAGTAATCCGGTACTCAACATGATTGCTGAATTAAACCAGGGAAGGGTGTCAGAAGAACTGTGCCAGAATCTGCATCTGAAAATTGAATCGGCCAAGCAAAATATCGAGGATGAAGTGGAGGATTACAGCGATCAGAGACGTGAGATCGGAAAACAGCTAAAAGAAAAAAAGCAGCTGGTAGATGATATGAAACATGACCGCAAACCATATGATGAGAATTTGCGGTCAGCAAGAAGTGCACTATCCCAGCAATTAAGTGACCGCTATGGGCAGACGGTGAAAGTACAGATTTTTGCAGATCTTTTCGATGTGCAGGAGGAAGAATGGAAGAATGCGATTGAAGGTCGCATGGGAAGGCTGAAACATTCCCTGATTACAGAGCCGCAGTATGCACATGAGGCCGCCGTATTGTTTCGCAATATGAAGCAATATGAAAATGTTGATTTGATTAATTCCAAAGCGATTGCAGACAGTAAGCCGGATTGTATGGAAGGGTCATTGTATGAAGCGGTAAAAACGCAAGAGGCTTATGTGGATGTATGTCTGAAACGGTATCTGGGACATATTATGAAATGCAGGTCTGTGGAGGAACTGGAGCAGGTAAGGGATGGTGTGACACCGGATTGTTATTCGTACAGCAATTTTATTTTCCGGCATCTTAAGAAAAAAGACTATACGACCAGAGCGTGTATTGGACGCCGTGTTTCCAAGGCGCGGCTTACAGAATATGAAAACGATGTGGAAGATTTAAGCAGACAGGAGACGGAATTGGATCATCTGCTGCGCAGATTAAAAGCTGCAAGAGAATTTGAGTGTCTGAAAGATGAGCCATCTCATTATGTAAAGCTGTCGCGGGCAGGGGAGGAACTTGCAAGAGTAAACAAAAAGAAGATGGAACTGGAAGAAACCATCCGTTCGCTGCGCGAGGGAGTGTACAAAGAACTGGAAGAAAAGGAACAGTCTTTGCAAAAGCAGGTGAAAATGGTTCAGGAGGAGCTTGATCAGACACAGGGAGAGCTTGCACGCTTAGGCAGCCGCATAGGAGAACTTTCCGGAGAGAACGAAAGCCGCAGGCAGCAGCTTGAAGAAAAATTACAGGGATACGTCCCGAATGAAGCGTTAGAGCAGGAAGTCTGGGAACTGTTAAAGAAACAATCCGGACAGGCGGTTATAAACAGGAAGAAAGCGGAGGTCGCAGATTTAGAAGAAAAAGAACAGGTACAGGCAGAAACGCTGCGGGCAGCGCGAAATCGATATATTTTTGCGTATCCGGCAGGTCCTTTTAATGGAGCGGAAACTTCCAACGAGGCCTACGAAAAACTGCTTGAAAAATATCTGACTGATTTTGAGCCGGCATACGAAGAAGAATTTGAAAAAAAGTGTGCATCCATCTATAAGAGTCTCCGGGAGAATGTCATTGCAACAATTCACGGAGATATCAAAGCAGCCAAACGGCATGCATATGAGATCAACCGCCTGCTGCGGGAAACCAATTTCTCAGACAGCACGTACCAGATTAAAATTGAACCGGCCAAAAATGAAAACGGACAGTTCTTTGATATGCTCATGGCAGAGGAACTCGACAGCAAGAATCTGGACAATGCAGGAATTGACGGTCAGATCAGTTTCGGAGAAGATGCATTTTATCAGAAATATGAGCAGAAGATCAAACTTCTGACCGACAAGTTTATGCCACCAAAAGACGAGGATGAGCATTTGCGGGCACAGAAGCGCAAAGAAATGGAACAGTACGCAGACTACAGAAATTATCTGTCATTCAGCATGTTTGAACAGGTAACCGATGAACATGGAAATGTGATCCGGGAAAACTTTGTCGATGATATGGCGGGCAGGGATTCCGGTGGTGAGGGACAAAATCCAAAGTATGTAGCACTGCTTGCTGGATTTGCCATGCTGTATATGCAGCAGAGCAAACGGGATTCCAAAATCAAGCTGGTGCTGCTGGATGAGGCCTTTTCTAAAATGGATCAGGAGCGAAGCGCGGTCTGCTTGAAATATGCCAGGAAGATGGATCTGCAGCTCATTGTCTGTGTACCGGATGAACGTTTGCAGTCGCTGATCCGAAATGTAGATTGTGTATATGGTTTCCGCCGGTATCAAAATCGGATCTCCATGATGCATATTGACAAGGGGCAGTATCTGGAAATGATGGAAGGATAAAATTGGATAGTTGATTTTATTACCTCTGTAGTGGTACGATAATTTTATTGAAGATTACATACAAAAGAGGAGCATGGTTTTATGAAAAAAAGGTTTTATTGTCTGCTTGCAGCAGTACTTATGGCAGGTGCCTGTATCTGCGTACCGGTGGCAGAAGTGAAAGCAGAAGATGGTTATAATATTGATTCCTATGATAATGATGATTGGTACGACAGTGATGATAGTCCAACGGATATGGTTCTGGATTTGTCTAATGTAACAATTGATAAAACCAGCCAGCCAAAGCGTATGCAGGAAAAATTTTACGACTGCAGTTCCCTGGTATGGAAATCTTATCATAAGAATGGTGTAAATTTTGGAATGGCATATTATGCACCGGTTGCGGCAGATATGGGAAAATGGTGTGCACAGCATAAGAAACTTGTCAGCGGAGGTCTGAGTCAGGCAAATATACAAAATATGAAATTGAATCCGGGGGATGTGATGTTTGAAACCGGACAGAAAAATGGAAGATATAAGGGAATCTATCATGTAGAAATGATTACTGGTTATATATTCTATGGATTTGATGGGAATGGAAAGGCAGAACTTGGAATTCAGTGGGCAGCTGGAGATGAAAAATATTACCCAATGGGGCAGATGGTAGGCAGGCCGTAAAGGTCTGTCTTTTTTTGTTGGAATATGTTACAATGCAAAAAAATGAGAAAGAGGGAGAAAAGGATGTTTCAGTCACTTGAATATAAACACCCGAAATTTTATCAGGTATTCCGCCTGTTTATTGTGTTTTTTGCTTCACTTTTGTATGCGTGGAATCTGCGCTGTTTTGCCAAAACGGCAGGCCTGTTTCCGGGAGGATTTTCCGGATTGTCACTTTTACTGCAGCAGATCGGGTTAGATTTTATCCATGTCAGTATACCGTTTTCGGTGTTTAACATCGGACTGAATCTGGTTCCTACTTACATTGCATATAAATTTATCGGGAAAAAATTTACTCTGTATTCTATTATTGTTATTGTACTGACGAGTATTTTTACAGATATGCTTCCGGCGTATGTGTTTACAAAGGATGTGCTGCTGATCAGTGTGTTTGGTGGACTGATCAATGGATTTGCCATCAGTCTGTGTTTAAATGTCGGCACCACCACGGGTGGCACCGACTTTATCAGCATCTTTTTATCACAGCAGAAGGGCATTGATGCATGGAATTATATTCTGGCAGGAAATGTGCTCATGCTTGTAGTTGCAGGTGCCCTGTTCGGCTGGTCGATTGCGTTGTACTCGATTATTTACCAGTTCTGCAGCACGCAGATCATTTAGGCACTGTACAAACGTTACCAGAAGGAAACGATGTTTATTATTTCTGATAAATCCAATGAAATCTATCGTGCCATCCGGGAACGGACCAACCATGATGCAACGTTATTCCAGGGAATCGGGTGTTATGAGGAAAAGCAAAAGACCCTGATTTATTCCGTCATTAATTCCGAGGCAAAAAGGGAGCTGCTTCCGCTTATCCGTCAGATTGATCCCCATGCTTTTATTAATGTTGTGCGGACAGAAGAACTTGCGGGGCGTTTTCATGATATTCCGCATGATTAAAAGCTTTATGCAGATTCAATCTCATAAGTAAAGCCGGCATCCTCGATGGTTTTGATGGTATCCTGGATGCCCTGTCCATCAGCGGTCAGATAACCGGAGGCGAAGATGGAATCGACGACACTTAAAAGCTTTTTTTCTTCTCCTTTGAAATATACCTCACGGCCGGCGGCACAGCGGATATCTGACTGTGGAACCATCAGTCTTGCAAGGCAGAGGACTTTCATGCAGTATTCTGTGGTCAGACCGGAAATATCTTTATCGCCTAACGGAGTTCCCTTGATCGGAAGCAGAAAATTGATCGGCAGTGCTTCCGGCTGGATCTCACGCAGTTCCATCAGCATATCTACCACATCTTCTTTGCTCTCGCCCATACCGATGATTCCGCCACTGCAGATTTCAAATCCAATCTTCTGCAGCATATGAATATTTTCAACACGCTGGTCAAAGGTGTGGGTGGAGCAGATATGGCTGTAATAGGCGCGGCTACTGTTTAAGTTGTGGTTGATACGGTCAAGACCGGCATCGTAGAGCATGCGTGCCTGTTTTTCCGTTAAAAATCCAATGGAACAGCACAGATGTGTGCCGGTTTTCTTCATGGCACGGATGCGTTCGGCAAGTTCTTCAATTTCCTCATCTGTAAATTTCATTCCGCTTAAGCCGATACAGTGGCGGCTTAAATGGTGTTCATTGACAAAATCGTTATCCTTGTACAGTTTCTCATCGGAAACCCATTTGTATTTTTCAATATCTGCGGTGGAACGGCAGGATTGTGCACAGTATGCGCAGTCCTGGGAACAGTTGCCGCTGCGGGCATTGGTCAGAATATGGATGCTGACGTGATTTCCTTTATATTTTCTCCGGAGTTTTTCAGCACGGGCGATCAGATCATCCAGCTGATCGTCCGGAGTGTTTAAAATAGAAAGAGCCTCCTCGCGGGAGAGAACCGGATCGTTTTCTTTTGTTGTATGCATTTGCTAAATACCTTCCTTGTGTGTAATTATTAACAATATGCATTCACTTTAGCATGGAAAAAATGAAATGTCAACGATGATGAGTGAACAGGTTGACAATAAAGAGTAAAAAACCCGGAGAATGAAAAAATTCTCCGGATTTGAAGTATTATAATAAAATTTTTGATTTATGCTTTAGTAAGCGGGACCCGTTTATAATAAGAAGAACCCCTGCGGCGATTCCTGTGGCAAGTACACAGATTCCGATCACGAGGCTTGATACGGCTGATGATCCCATTGCTTTATATATTTTCTCGTTCATAAAAACAAACCTCCTTAAATTGACGAAGTTTAATATCTTAATTCATTCTTATTTTAACACAACATCCGTTGACATTGCAACGTGGATTTGCTACAGTTGACAGTGTATGAATTAGATTGGTTATTGTTCAACGGTTATCCTGCGAACAGTAACATCAGATTAGGAAAATAACACGAAAATATACAGTAACTGAGAAAAATCAGGAGGCATGGAAATGGCAAAAATTATATTAACAGGAGATCGCCCGACAGGAAGACTGCATGTGGGACATTATGTAGGATCTCTGCGAAGAAGGGTGGAATTACAGAATTCGGGAGAATTTGATAAGATCTTCATTATGATAGCGGATGCACAGGCACTGACCGACAATTTTGATAATCCGGAGAAGGTGCGTCAGAATATCATAGAGGTGGCACTGGATTATTTGTCTGCGGGGCTGGATCCAGCGAAATCCACATTGTTTGTCCAGTCACAGATTTCCGAATTGACAGAGCTTACGTTTTTCTATGCCAATCTGGTAACTGTTTCCAGGCTGCAGCGGAATCCGACTGTTAAGTCAGAAATTAAAATGCGCAATTTTGAGACCAGTATTCCGGTCGGATTTTTTACATATCCGATCAGTCAGGCAGCAGATATTACTGCTTTTAAGGCAACGGTTGTACCAGCGGGAGAAGATCAGCTTCCAATGATTGAGCAGACAAGGGAGATTGTCCGTAAATTCAATTCCATTTATGATGAGGTGCTGGTGGAGCCGGATGTGCTGCTTCCGGAGAATGAGGCATGTATGCGTCTGCCGGGAATTGATGGAAAACAGAAGATGAGCAAATCCCTGGGGAACTGTATTTATCTTTCAGATACGGAAAGTGATGTCAAAAAAAAGATTATGAGTATGTACACGGATCCGACACATATTCAGATCTCTGATCCGGGACATCTGGAAGGAAACTGTGTATTTACCTATCTGGATGCCTTCAGCAAACCGGAGCATTTTGAAGAATATCTCCCGGAATATCATAATCTGGATGAATTAAAGGAACACTATACCAGAGGCGGTCTTGGAGATGTAAAAATCAAAAAATTCCTGAACAACGTCATTCAGGAAGAGCTGGCTCCGATTCGTGCGCGAAGGGCAGAATTTGAGAAAGACATTCCGGCAGTATATGAAATTCTGAAAAAAGGAAGTGATGCAGCGCGTGAAGTTGCAGCACAGACACTTTCTGAAGTAAAACAGGCGATGAAAATCAATTATTTTGATGATGAAGAACTGATTCGTGTACAGAGTGAGAAATATCAGGGTGTATAAAAAGAAAGGATCGGAAAATATGATGATGAAAAAGACAGGACTGCTGGCAGTACTGACAGCAGGAGTACTTTTATTTGCAGGGTGCGGTGGGGAAGCAAAGACAATTGATGCGCAGGCTCTTGCAAAATCGCTTGCAACAGAGATTAAATATGATGATACATTAAAGGAACTGACAGCGGATGAAATTTCAATGCTTGTAGATTTACCGGAAGATGTTGATTCTGTTATGTATGCCGGAAGCGGTTCTACGGCAGAAGAGGTAGGTGTTTTTACCGCAAAAGATTCAAATCAGGCAAAAGAAACCATGGAAGATGTCCAGAAATATCTTGATGATCAGGCGGATTCTTTCCAGGATTATGTGCCGGAAGAGACAAAACGGATTGGAAATGCGGTGCTGGAGCAGAAAAATCAGTATGTGGTTCTGTGTGTGTCCGGGGATTCGGATCAGGCAAAAGAAATTATAGAAAAGGCGTTTAAATAAAATGGTTTTTAGTAGTTTTGTATTTTTACTTGCGTTTTTACCGATCGTATTATTGCTGTACTATCTCTGCCCGGCAAGGCTTAGAAACCTTGTTTTATTGGTTTTCAGTCTGGTCTTTTATGCGTGGGGAGAGCCGGTCTATGTATTAATCATGCTGTTTTCGATTGTATTTGATTATGCGAATGGGCGGTTGATCGAGCACTTTAAAAACAAAAACTGTCCGGGGAAAGCAAAAGCCGCACTGATCGTTGATCTGTGCGGAAACCTTGCCATCCTCGGGTTTTTTAAGTACACGGATTTTGTTATCGGGAGTATCAATTCCATTACAGGGGCAGGGTTGTCGCTGCTGCATATAGCACTTCCGATTGGAATTTCTTTTTATACCTTTCAGACAATGTCCTATACGATTGATGTTTATCGCGGGGAGGTTGCAGCACAGAAAAACATCCTTACATTTGCGACCTATGTAACCCTGTTTCCGCAGCTGATCGCAGGACCGATTGTGCAGTATAAAACGGTGGAAAAAGAACTCATGCACAGAAAAGTCACGCTGGAAGATTTTTCCGAAGGAGCATTTCGTTTTTCCGTGGGTCTGGCAAAGAAAGTGCTTCTGGCAAATCAGATCGGAAGTCTGTGGGATTCCATTTCACAGTTGAATCACATGTCGGTGGCTACGGCATGGCTTGGTGCAATTGCATACAGTTTTCAGATTTATTTTGATTTTTCGGGATATTCGGATATGGCGATCGGACTGGGCAGAATGTTTGGATTCTATTTCCTGGAAAACTTTAATTTCCCGTACATGTCAAAGACAATTACGGAATTCTGGAGACGCTGGCATATTTCTCTAAGTTCCTGGTTCCGTGAATATGTATATATTCCGCTTGGGGGAAACCGTAAGGGTCTGGTACGGCAGCTGTTTAATATTATGGTTGTATGGATGCTGACCGGTCTGTGGCACGGGGCAAACTGGAACTTTGTACTCTGGGGTGTGTATTATGGTGTGCTTCTCATGATTGAAAAGTTGTTCCTGCTTAAATGGCTGGATAAACTTCCAAATTGGATCGGGCATATTTACAGCATGTTTCTCGTGGTTATTGGATGGACAATTTTTGCACAGACGGATATTCACCAGCTGGGAGAATATTTAAAGACAATGTTTGGAATCGGACATGTGGCAGTTGCGGATTCTGATTTCTTATATTTCCTTGGAAGTAATGCGGTACTTCTGGTGGCATTGATCGCGGCATCTATTGATTACCGTGTCTGGATGCGCAGATTAAAGCAGGGAAAGGATGCTACCGTTTACGATGCGATTGCAACGTCGAAAGGATGGACCATAGCAAAGCCGGTTCTCATGGTTGTGTTTTTGCTGGTGTCCTTTGCATTTCTGGTAGGAGACAGTTACAATCCGTTTTTATATTTCCGTTTTTAGGAGGCATAGATCATTGAAAAAAATCAGTGTGACAATGATTGTCATTTTTGTTGCGTTTCTTGTGCTGGTATCCGGTGGAAGCCTGCTGATGAAAGATCGTGAGTTCTCACCGAACGAAAACAGATATCTGGCGGAACCGCCCAGACTGACGGTTGACAATATATTGAGTGGAAAATTTCAGGATGGTCTTGAAAATTATCTCAGGGATCAGATCTGTTTTCGCGATGGATGGATCACGGTAAAAACCGGAATTCAGAAAGCCTGCAAAGACACAGATATCGGAGGGGCTTATGTGGGAAAAGACGGCTATGATTTTGAAAAAATCACACCGGAAGATGTGGATGAAAAACAGATTGCCCGCAATGTGAAAGCGGTGCAGGATTTTTTCGCAAAAGCTTCTGAAAATGTAGAAAAGGACCGGATATCTTTTCTGCTTGTCCCGTCATCCGGGCTGGTAATGGCCGATAAACTTCCGGCACATGCACGGCTGTTTGATCAGGCAAAGTATATTGACCAAATTGAAAAACAGATGAAGGACTGTCGTGTGACAGATGTGAGGGAAAAACTACTTTCCCATAATGAGGATTATATCTATTACAAAACGGATCATCACTGGACGAGTGAGGGCGCTTACCTTGCCTATGAAACATGGTGTGACAGTACCGGGATGGAGAGCACGCCGCTGGCTGATCTGAAAAAACAGGTTGCAACCAAAAAATTCCGTGGAAGCCTGTATTCCAAAATACTGGATGCGGATTCGGCATATGACAGTATCTGGACGTATGGAGATACGAAGCAGAAGGCATACGGAAGTGACTGCAGTCTGACAATTGATGAAAAGAAACAGACGGACAGCTGTTACGATACAGCGCAGCTGAGTCAAAAGGATAAATATAAATACTTTTTCGGAGATAATTACGGAACGGTACAGATTGTATCAGACCATGCCAGACATCAGGATCGCAATCTGCTCGTCATCAAGGATTCGTTTGCAAACACCTTTGTGCCGTTTGCAACAGAAAACTATGGACAGATTACTATGATTGACTTACGGTATTATAATGGAAATATAGAGGAATATATGAAAGAACATAAGATTACAGATGTACTCGTTCTCTATAATATTACAAATTTTATTTCAGACCGGAATCTGTATAAACTGGTCGGAAGAATTTAAAATGGAAAAGAGGTAAGATAAATGGTTTATAAGAGAGTAAGTAAAATAATCTTTGCTGCCATACTTGCCGTAACGGTGTTTTCGGGTTGCGGGAACAGGCAGGAAGAAGGAATAGATAAGACAGAAACAGAGACCACAACACAGAAAAGCACACAGGATTCCACACAGGATGTTACGCAGGAAGCGGAAGAGGAAACAAAATATCCGTCCATCACTTCGGATGGAAAAATAAAAGATTACAAAAGCGTTGTGACAGTGGATGATACAGCATATGAGTTATACACCTATCTGGACAAAACAGCAGACAATTATGCAAAGAGTGTAAATAAGGTAGCGGATACTCTGGCCGGAAAATCGGATGTGTATGATCTTGTCATTCCCCTCAGTTCGGGAATTACATTTCCGGATAATTTGAAAGACAAGATCTCGTCTTCCGATCAGCATGACGCAATGCAGAAGATCCAGGCAAAAATGGAAAAACATGTAAAAAACGTGGACGTATATGACGTGCTTATGCAGCATCGGACGGAGTATGAATATTTTCGGACGGATCATCATTGGACGACACTTGGTGCTTATTACGCATATACGGAATTCTGTAAAGCAAAAGGGATTACGCCGGAATCGCTGGATGCATATAGTAAGAAACAGGATTTTGACGGATTTCTGGGATCTTTTTATAATGATACTTCGGATGCAAAGCTAAAGGCGAATCCGGATACTGTGACAGCATATTACCCAAATGCTGAGAGCATATGCCATGTGACGGCATCGGATGGCAAAAAATATGACTGGCCGGTAATTTATGATGTTTCGAATTACAATGCGGGACTGAAATACAGTACGTTTATTGCAAGTGATAATCCATACACGGAAATTGAGAACAAGGATCTGTCGGATGGAAGTTCCTGCATTGTTGTAAAAGAATCGTTCGGAAATGCATTTATTCCATTTCTGGTTGATCATTATCAGACGGTGTATGTCGTGGATTACCGTTATTGGACAGGAAGTATCAGTAAACTTGCACAGGACAAGAAAGTGAATGATGTGCTGTTTTTGAATAATCTTTCCATGATTCGCAATAAAAGTCTGGTAGGAAAGTTATACAGAGTGCTATAATACATTACAGTAAATAATTCCGTACAGACGATACGAAAGGAGGGGAATCCGGTGGTTAAATATTACAGAACAGATGACCGAAAGATTCATGAAGAACCGACAATTCAGGATGGCGTATGGGTGCAGATGGTAAACCCCAGTGTCGCGGAGGGACAGATGGTCGCGGATGCTCTGGATATGGATGTTGAAGATGTGCTGGCCGCACTCGATGAAGAGGAGAGTTCCCGTATCGAACTACAGGATGGTTATACACTCATTCTGGTCGATATCCCGTCGATCGAGATCCGTCATGAAAAAGAATCGTATACGACCATACCGCTTGGTATTCTGATTACATCGGGTGAGATCGTTACAGTCTGTACGGAGGATACACCGGTTCTTCAGGCGTTTTTGAATAACCGTGTCCGGGAATTCAGCACGAAAAAAAAGCTTCGTTTTGTCTATCAGATCCTGTACCGGATTGCGGTGCTTTATCAGAGTGATCTTCGTATCATCGACAAGATGCGTACGGAGATCGAGGAACGTGTCGGGGATGATACGGAGGAAGTGGATCTGATTGCGCTGCATGAACTGGAATCGACACTGGTCTACTTTGCGACATCCCTTCGTGCCAACGGAGTAGTGCTTGACCGGCTGACAAGATACAAGCGGCTGGAGCAGTATCCGGAGGATAAGGAACTGCTCGGGGATGTAATCGTAGAGAACCAGCAGGCAATTGAGATGACAAGTATTTACCGTGACATTATAAACGGTACCAGAGAATTGTTGTCATCGGTCATCGATAATCGGATGAATTCCATCATGAAATCGCTGACAGTCATCACGCTGGTTATGGCGATTCCTACGGTTATTTCCGGAATTTACGGTATGAATGTCAACGAGCACTGGGTCCCGTTTGCCAATACTGCGCACGGATTTGCTATTATCATCGGAATTATGGTGATCATTTGTGTGATTATCCTGCTTCTTCTGCGAAAGAAGCGTATCCTCTAGCGGATTGAATTGCGGTATTGCAGCGGTGGGACATGAAAAGTATTTTTAAATGTCCGGATAAAATAGCTTACGTTTGGAAAGCCGCTCTGCAGTGCTGTCTCTGTGATGGAGAGACTTGTGGTTTCCAGCAGATGCTTTGCGTGGGATAACCGCAGGTACGTGATATACTGCGAGAGCGTAAGCTGGAAATGTTCCCGGAAATACCGGGAGATATATTTTTCGGACATATGGAAATGTCCGGCGAGATCGTGCAGAGAAATGCGAAAACAGTAATTTTGCTGAATATAAGATAACAACTCTTTCTGGAGACTGCTGGTGCTTTTGGTATGGCTGGGATAAAACAGATCCTGTTCTGCCATAAGAAGCACAAGTTTCAGGAGAAGAATGCGGGTGCCAAGCTGGTTTTGGTATCCGTTTTTTTGGTTCGCAGCAATACGGTCAGAGTTGGCGTTGATGATCTGATCAAGCAGAACGGATGCCTTTGCTGCTGTGTCGTGATCCTCTGGAAGTTTACAGGGAAAGGAGAGGGTGTGGTTCCGCAGGGGAAAGAAAAGTTCCCGTTCCAAAGAATCATCCGACTGAAACGAAATAAATTCGAGAGGAAACAGGAGGGTGTAGTAGTCGACATCCCCGGCTGCCGATCCCATCAGATGAAGCTGCCCCGGAGCAACAAAATAGACCGAACCGTCCTCAGCAGTATATTCTTTCCCGTCAATCAGGAGGTTTAAAGGTCCTTTTTTCGTGTAAATAACTTCAAGCTCATCGTGCCAGTGTACGGGAATCTGAAAAGCATGGAAAATATTGTGCATGTGATATTGTGTATAGGGGTAATTGTCTGTGCCGTGCGGACGGTTTTCCTTGAGTTCCGGATACATGAAGTCCCTCCTTCTGTCGGTTTCCTAAATTATAATGGAAAAGTAGAAATAATGCAATTATAAGACGATAAAATGCAAGCATTTTTTGAAAAAAGGGCATAAAATGAATACGAAAGAAAGGAGATACCATAAATGGAACAGAGGAGAAAAAATTTAACGCAGCTTTTTATTCCCATTTGTCTGGAAACACTTTTGTATATGCTTTCGGGGATGGTCGATACCCTGATGCTTTCGTCTGTAAATGATCAGGCGGTTGGGGCGGTGGGAACTGCAAATACATATATCGGAATTTTTATCATCATGTTTTCTGTGATCTCTTCGGGAATGGTAGCCGTTATGACACAAAATATCGGGGCGGGCAGGCCGGGGGTGGCATATCAGGCCAGACAGCTTGGACTGGCATTTAATGCAGTGCTTGGCATAATAATGTCTCTGTTCTTATCACTCGGTGCAGGGACCATTCTCTCTGGGGTCGGTGTGGCAGATGCACTGATGCAGCCGGCGAAAACCTATCTGCAGATTGTGGGTGGATTTTGTATTTTGAATGCTTTGATTCCCATCTGCTCGAGTTATCTTCGGGCATTTGGTTTTTCGAAGGAACCGTTGTATGCATCAATTATCGGTAATGTTATTAATTTTTGCCTGAATGCATTTTTCCTGTTTGTACTGCACAAAGGGGTAGCGGGTGTTGCTACCGCCACGGTGATCTCACGCATCATCAATCTGGTGATTGTTGTACTGCTTGGTGCTGTTTTGGTGAAAGCAAAACAGCATCCGGAGAGAGAGAGCAACCGGGCAGTGATGGGACAGATCATCCGTATCGGGCTTCCATCTGCATGTGAGACCGCGATCTATAACGTTTCCATGACGCTGGTGATCCGTTTCCTGAATCAGATGGATGCACAGGGGCTTAATGTGACAGCGCGTTCCTACACAATGCAGATTACAAATTTTTCCTATTGTGTAGGTGCGGCGCTTGCACAGGCGAATGCGATTATGACGGGATGGCATATCGGTGCGAAAGAGTATGATGCATGTGACCGCGGAACGAGAAAAGCGGCGATCATAGGTGTGATTGTTGCAGTTATTCTGGAAACAATGTTTGCGCTTTGTTCCGGATGGATTATGCAGCTGTTTTCCAAAGATCCGCAGATGGTGTCGCTTGTCGGCAAACTTCTGGCAATTGACATTGTGCTTGAGATGGGGCGTGTAACCAATCTGGTGTACGGGCAGGCATTAAAGACGAGTGGAGATGCCGTATTCCCGGTAGTGATGGGTGCCTGCTTTATGATTTTGTGTTCAGTTGGGGGAACGTATCTGTTTGGAATCCGTCTGGGTCTTCTGGCCGTGGGCGCATACATCGGTATGGCTGGTGATGAATGCGTCCGTGCCGTTGGCATGTACCTTCGCTGGAAGAGCGGAAAGTGGAAAGAAAAGGGATTGGTTAAATCCCGGTAGCTTCGTAGCGCCCACTGGCACCACATGGAAGAACCAGTCCGTTGGAGGAAACCGGAAGACCGATCTCGCTGGCGGTGACTGTACCATTGGCGGTGCCAAGCACCGTGCTTATCATATAGGAAAGAACTGCCGGCTGCAGACCGGTGGTATATGAGTTAATCAGGAAGAAGAGCGGATTGTCCGTTAAAATCTGGCTGCAGAGCTGGATGAGCGGATAAACGCTCTCTTCTATTTTCCAGATTTCTCCTTTTGGTCCGCGACCGTAAGACGGCGGGTCCATGATAATGGCATCATAATGGTTCCCACGACGGATTTCCCGCTCTACAAATTTGACACAGTCATCGACCAGCCACCGGATCGGGGCATCTTTCAGACCGGAAGAAATTGCATTTTCTTTTGCCCAGGTGACCATGCCTTTGGATGCATCTACATGGGTTACGCTTGCACCTGCCGCAGCGGCCGCAAGTGTTGCCCCACCGGTATAGGCGAAAAGATTAAGAACCTTAACCTGGCGTCCTTTGGAAACGGCGTCTGCAATGAGCTGGGAAAACCAGTTCCAGTTGGCAGCCTGTTCCGGAAATAATCCGGTATGTTTAAAACTGAAAGGTTTTAAATGAAACGTTAACTTCTTATTAATAGGCAGGGAATATTGAATGGTCCATTCTTTTGGAAGCTGGAAAAATTCCCATTCTCCACCTCCTTTGGAACTGCGGTGGTAGTGGCCGTTCATTTTGCGCCATCCTTTTTCCTTTTTCGGAGTATCCCAGATTACCTGGGGATCTGGGCGGACGAGAAGATAATCTCCCCAGCGTTCGAGCTTTTCACCTTTTGAACAATCGATCACTTCATAGTCATTCCATTGATCTGCTAACCACATATATCATATCCTCCTGATTTCTATCTGTATAAAACAGTAACATTATATGAAAAATAGAAAAAATAATCAATGATTAAATTTCAGCATGACGGATTTTGAAAGAAAAAGCAATTTTTAGACAAAAAATATTGCATTTGTGACATAAAATGATAGAATGTACCTAACGATGGAATAATTAAACGGAGGATGAACGACATGGAATCATTTATGGGAGATTTAAGTGCTTGTGAAACAATGATCATGAAAGTAATCTGGGATGCGAAAGAAGATATTGCATTGCAAGACCTGATTCGCGAACTGGCAGATCGATATAAAAAGAACTACGCACGTACAACTGTTGTGACATTTGTTCATAAGATTGTAGACAAAGGCTTTGCAACAACTTACCGTAAAGGAAAAGCGGCATATATTCATCCGGAAAAAAGTCTGGCAGCCTATAGGGATGAGTTGTTACAACAGCAGTTGGAGTTTTGGTTTGACGGAAAACCATCCGCATTTTTGTCTGCCTGGTGTGAAAAAAATAAACTGTCCCGCGAGGAAGCAGACAGGATCAGAGAAATAATTGAGAAAGAGTAATCGTGGTATAAAGGAGTATCTTCCTATTATAAAAGGAATGAAATAGGATGCTCCTTTTTATTTTTCTCTTTTTTGACAGAAAATCAAAAAAGTTCTTGCTTTTTTGGGAAAGACCATGTATAATATCAATTGCTGTGGCATGATAGCTGTGAAACGTGAGGTTGCTGCCTATGTGGCAGGTTTTCCGTGGAGCGAATGTCAAGTTAGGAAACTGACGACAAGTCACTGTACAAACAATATGGTCTATCAAAGATAGAAACAACGTGTGAAAAAATGCGAATCGCCTGACAATGGGGCGATACATCAGAGATGTACCGCAGGACACACACGGAGAAGTGTACAGTCACCGCTTGTCGTACTATTTACAAAGTGCGAAAAGGAGGCGACTTTTTTTATGGCAAGTCAAGTAATGAGAATCACTCTCAAGGCTTATGATCACGAATTAGTTGATTCATCAGCAAAGAAAATCATCGAGACTGTAAAGAAGAACGGATCACAGGTGAGCGGACCGGTACCTCTTCCTACTAAGAAGGAAGTAGTTACAATTCTTAGAGCTACTCACAAGTACAAAGATTCCCGTGAACAGTTCGAGCAGAGAACTCATAAGAGACTGATTGATATCGTTACACCAACTCAGAAGACTGTTGATGCTTTATCACGTCTTGAGATGCCAGCAGGTGTTTACATCGATATTAAAATGAAACAGAAATAATAACTGTTTCGACAAATTATTTCGTAAGTCCTGATTAGTTATTTCATATAGATATGGCTGCTCTAGGATGAACGGTTCCGCTACTCCACTGCAGATCAACAGGTGGGCAAGAGGCGTTCCGCTGTAGAAAACAGGAGGTTAAACAATGAAGAAAGCGATTTTAGCAACAAAAGTCGGAATGACACAGATCTTCAATGCAGACGGCGTATTAGTGCCGGTTACTGTATTACAGGCTGGTCCTTGTGTTGTTACTCAGATTAAGACAGTAGACAACGATGGATACAGTGCAGTTCAGGTTGGATTTGTTGACAAGAAAGAAAAGACTGTTAACAAAGATGCCAACGGAAAGAAAGAAATTCGCAACAGACATGGCGTAAACAAGGCTCAGATGGGTCACTTCGCTAAAGCTGGTGTATCTGGTAAGAGATTCGTTCGCGAGTTCAAGTTTGAGAACGCAGACGAGTATAAGTTAGCAGATGAAATCAAAGCTGACATCTTCGCAGAAGGTGACAAGGTTGATGTTACTGCTATTTCAAAAGGTAAAGGTTTCCAGGGTGCTATTAAGAGATTAGGTCAGCACAGAGGACCGATGGCTCATGGTTCTAAGTTCCATCGTCATCAGGGTTCTAACGGTGCATGTTCTTCTCCGAGCCGTGTATTCAAGGGAAAAGGAATGCCTGGACACATGGGTAGCGTAAAAGTTACAACTCAGAATCTTGAAGTTGTAAGAGTTGACGCAGAGAACAACTTACTGCTGATCAAGGGTGCTGTCCCAGGAGCAAAGAAAGCTCTCATCACAGTAAAAGAGACCACAAAGTCTGGTAAATAGTGCAAAGTAAGAAAGGAGGAACTTTACGATGGCTAAAGTAGCTGTTTATAATATGGAAGGTAAAGAAGTTGATTCTATCGAATTAAACGATTCCATTTTCGGCGTAGAAATTAATGAGCATTTAGTTCATATGGCTGTGCTTCAGCAGCTTGCAAATAAACGTCAGGGAACTCAGAAAGCTAAGACACGTTCTGAAGTTCGCGGTGGCGGAAGAAAACCATGGAGACAGAAGGGAACCGGTCATGCAAGACAGGGATCTACACGTTCTCCACAGTGGACAGGCGGCGGAGTTGTATTCGCTCCGGTACCAAGAGATTACTCATTCAAGCTCAACAAGAAAGAGAAGAGAGCTGCATTAAAGTCTGTTCTGACTTCTAAGGTAGCAGAGAACAAGTTCGTAGTTGTTGATGAGCTGAAATTAGATGAAATTAAGACAAAGAAGTTCGTACAGGTTATGGACAATCTGAAAGTTGAGAAGGCACTTGTTGTATTAAACGACATGGACACAAACGTGATCGCATCTGCAGCAAATATTCCAACTGTTAAGACTGCTCAGACAAACGAGCTGAATGTATTTGATGCATTAAAGTATGACAAGGTAGTTGTTACAAAGGCTGCTCTTGCAACAATCGAGGAGGTGTATGCATAATGGCAAACGTACAGTATTATGATGTAATCCTCAAACCAGTAGTAACTGAGAAGAGTATGAATGCAATGGCTGAGAAGAAATATACATTTCTTGTTCATCCGGATGCAAATAAAACTATGATCAAGGAAGCCGTAGAGAGAATGTTCGAGGGAACAAAGGTTGCCAAGGTCAACACAATGAATTGTGAAGGCAAGAACAGAAGACGTGGAATGGTAACAGGAAAGACTGCTAAGACAAAGAAAGCAATCGTTCAGTTAACAGAGGACAGCAAGGATATCGAGATCTTCGCTGGATTATAATTCTACAAGGAGTACTTGCATAAGAGTTGCTTCGCAAGCAAGTGCGTAATAGCGATATATCGAAGATATACCGCACGTAATGCTTCAGAGAAGCATTACAGGCTATGTGTCAGCGATGACACGATAATGAAAACATCGAAAGGAGAAAAACAATGGGAATTAAGACATATAACCCATATACACCTTCCAGAAGAAATATGACTGGTTCTGATTTCTCTGAGATCACTAAGACAACTCCTGAGAAATCCCTTACAACTTCTTTAAAGAAGAACGCTGGTCGTAACAATCAGGGTAAAATCACAGTTAGACACCAGGGTGGTGGAAACAGAAGAAAATACAGAATCATCGACTTTAAGAGAAGAAAAGATGGTATTCCGGCAACCGTAATCGGTGTTGAATACGATCCGAACAGAACAGCAAATATCGCACTGATCTGCTATGCAGATGGTGAGAAAGCATATATCCTTGCTCCTGCAGGATTAACCGACGGTATGAAGGTTATGAACGGACCAGAAGCAGAGGTAAGAGTTGGAAACTGTTTACCACTTGAGAATATTCCGGTTGGTACACAGATCCATAACATCGAGTTACTGCCAGGTAAGGGCGGACAGTTAGTACGTTCTGCCGGACTCAGCGCACAGCTGATGGCTAAGGAAGGAAAGTATGCAACACTTCGTCTTCCTTCAGGCGAGATGAGAATGGTTCCAATTCAGTGTAGAGCAACAATCGGTGTTATCGGAAACGGTGACCACAACCTCGTAAATATTGGTAAGGCTGGACGTAAGCGTCACATGGGTATCCGCCCAACAGTTCGTGGTTCTGTTATGAACCCTAATGACCATCCACACGGTGGTGGTGAAGGTAAGGCTCCGGTAGGTCGTCCAGGACCATGTACTCCATGGGGCAAGCCTGCACTTGGTTTAAAGACCAGAAAGAAGAACAAGCAGTCTAACAAGCTTATCGTAAGAAGAAGAGACGGTAGAGCTATCAAATAATTAGGAGGTTTATGAAATGGCACGTTCACTTAAAAAAGGACCATTTGCTGATGAGAGCTTACTCAAAAAAGTAGATGCTATGAACGCTTCCGGAGACAAGTCCGTAATTAAGACCTGGTCCCGTCGTTCTACTATTTTCCCATCTTTCGTTGGACACACAATCGCTGTTCATGACGGAAGAAAGCATGTTCCGGTATATGTTACAGAGGACATGGTTGGACATAAGCTCGGTGAGTTCGTTGCAACAAGAACTTACAGAGGACATGGAAAAGACGAAAAGAAATCAGGCGTGAGATAAAATAATATTTAGTGGAAGGAGGTTTCATCCATGGCAAAAGGACATAGATCCCAGATCAAGAGAGAGAGAAACGAAGTAAAGGACACAAGACCTTCAGCTAAGTTATCTTATGCTAGAGTGTCAGTACAGAAGGCTTGCTTCGTATTAGATGCAATTCGTGGTAAGGATGTTGCGACTGCACTTGCAATCGTATCCTACAACCCAAGATACGCTTCAAGCGTTGTAGAGAAGTTATTAAAGTCAGCAATCGCTAACGCTGAGAACAATAACGGAATGAAGGCAGAAAACCTTTATGTAGCAGAGTGCTACGCAAATAAGGGACCAACAATGAAGAGAATTCATCCTCGTGCACAGGGTAGAGCTTATAGAATCGAAAAGAGAATGAGCCACATTACAATCGTGCTCGATGAAAGATAGGAGGCAATCATGGGACAGAAGGTTAATCCTCATGGATTAAGAGTCGGCGTTATCAAAGATTGGGATTCTAAATGGTATGCAGATGGAGATTTCGCTGATTACTTAGTAGAAGATTACAATATCAGAACATTTCTGAAGAAAAAATTATACGCAGCTGGTGTTTCTAAGATTGAGATCGAAAGAGCATCAGATCGTGTGAAGGTTATCATTTACACAGCTAAGCCAGGTGTTGTAATTGGTAAGGGCGGCGCTGAGATCGAAAAGATCAAGGCAGAAGTTCAGAAACTTACAGATAAGAAGTTAGTTGTAGATATCAAAGAAGTAAAGAGACCAGATCGTGACGCTCAGTTAGTAGCTGAGAACATCGCTTTACAGCTTGAGAACCGTGTTTCTTTCCGTAGAGCAATGAAGTCCTGCATGGGTCGTGCAATGAAGACTGGTGCAAAGGGAATTAAGACTTCCTGTTCAGGACGTCTTGGTGGAGCTGATATGGCTCGTACAGAGTTCTACTCTGAAGGAACTATACCGCTTCAGACACTTCGTGCAGATATCGATTATGGATTCGCAGAGGCAGATACCACTTACGGTAAAGTAGGCGTTAAGGTTTGGATCTACCGTGGCGAAGTGCTTCCTACAAAGGCTAATAAGGAAGGAGGAGCTCAGTAATTATGTTAATGCCAAAGAGAGTAAAACATCGTAAACAGTTCCGTGGTTCCATGGCTGGTAAAGCAACCAGAGGAAACAAGATCACATACGGTGAGTATGGTATCGTATCATTAGAGCCTTGCTGGATTAAGGCAAATCAGATCGAGGCAGCCCGTGTTGCTATGACAAGATATATCAAGCGTGGTGGTAAAGTCTGGATCAAGATCTTCCCAGAGAAGCCTGTAACTCATAAGCCTATGGGTGTTCGAATGGGTAAAGGAAAGGGTGCCCTTGAGTATTGGGTAGCTGTAGTTAAACCAGGTAGAGTATTATTTGAAATCTCCGGTGTTCCGGAAGACGTAGCGAAAGAAGCTTTACGTCTTGCTACACATAAATTACCTTGCAAATGTAAAGTAGTTTCACGTGCAGATTTAGAAGGCGGTGAGTCAAATGAAAACTAGTGCATATTTAGAAGAATTAAAGTCACTTACTGTTGCAGATTTACAGTCACAGTTAGTTGATGCAAAAAAGGAACTTTTCAATTTGAGATTCCAGAATGCAACCAATCAGTTAGATAATACAGCCAGAATTAAAGAAGTTCGCAAGAATATTGCTAGAATTCAGACTGTTATCACCGAGAAAGCTAGCGTTGCTGAATAAATCCAATTCTCAGAAAGGAGACTTCGGTCGTGGAAGAAAGAAATCTTAGAAAAACACGTGTAGGTGTTGTTGTAAGCGATAAGATGGATAAGACAATCGTTGTAGCTGTAAAGAACAACGAGAGACATCCACTGTACAACAAGATCGTTAAAAAGACTTATAAGTTAAAGGCTCATGACGAGAACAACGATGCTAAGATCGGCGATACCGTCAGAGTTATGGAAACAAGACCATTATCTAAAGATAAGAGATGGAGACTTGTAGAAATCATGGAAAGAGCAAAATAATAAAAGGAGGCTACAAGCATGGTACAGCAGGAAAGCAGACTCAAAGTTGCGGACAATACTGGCGCAAAAGAGTTACTTGTTATCCGCGTAATGGGTGGATCTACCAGAAGATATGCGAACATCGGCGATGTGATCGTTGCTACTGTTAAAGATGCAACACCAGGCGGTGTTGTTAAAAAGGGCGATGTTGTAAAAGCCGTAGTTGTTCGTTCAGTAAAGGGTGCCCGTCGTAAAGATGGTTCCTATATTAAGTTTGATGAGAACGCAGCAGTTATTATCAAGGACGACAAAACTCCGAGAGGAACTCGTATCTTTGGACCAGTAGCTCGTGAGCTTCGTGAGAAACAGTTCATGAAAATTGTTTCTCTGGCTCCAGAAGTATTATAGGAGGAACGAAGATGGCAAGTATGAAGATCAAAAAAGGCGATATGGTAAAAGTTATCGCTGGCAGAGATAAAGACAAAGAGGGCAAGGTTATTGCCGTAAATAAAAAAGACAACACACTCCTCGTTGAAGGCGTTAACATGGTTACCAAGCATGCAAAGCCAAGCATGGCAAACCAGCAGGGCGGAATCCTTCATCAGGAAGGACCTATTGATGCATCTAACGTAATGTTCCTTCACAAAGGAAAAGCTACCCGTGTAGGTTTCAAGATGGACGGAGACAAGAAAGTACGTTATGCGAAATCAACAGGCGATGTTATCGATTAATTGAAGAGAGGAGGACAAAACATTGAGTAGACTTAAAGAGCAGTACGAAAATGAGATCAAAGACGCAATGATCAAAAAGTTCGGATACAAGAATACAATGGAGGTTCCAAAGCTTGACAAGATCGTAGTTAACATGGGTGTTGGTGAGGCTAAGGAGAACGCAAAGCTTCTTGAGGCAGCTGTAAAGGACATGGAGGCTATTACCGGTCAGAAGGCTGTTACAACAAAGGCTAAGAATGCGATCGCAAACTTCAAGATCAGAGAGAACATGCCAATCGGATGTAAGGTTACCTTACGTGGCGAGAAGATGTATGAGTTCGCTGATCGTCTGATCAACTTAGCATTACCTCGTGTACGTGACTTCCGTGGCGTTAACCCGAACGCATTTGATGGTCGTGGAAACTACGCACTTGGTATCAAAGAGCAGATTATCTTCCCAGAGATCGAGTACGATAAGGTAGATAAGGTTCGTGGTATGGATATCATCTTCGTTACAACTGCAAAGACAGATGAAGAGGCACGTGAGTTATTAACTCTGTTCAACATGCCATTTGCTAAATAATCAGGAGGGAATTTTTAATGGCTAAGACAAGTATGAAAATTAAACAGCAGCGTAAACCAAAATTCTCTACCAGAGAATATACACGTTGCAGAATTTGTGGACGTCCACATTCAGTTTTAAGAAAATACGGAATCTGTAGAGTATGTTTCCGTGAGTTAGCATATAAAGGTCAGATTCCAGGCGTTAAGAAGGCATCCTGGTAAACCTTTAAGAGAAAAGTTGTAGTCCAAAAGGAGGAAAAATGTCATGATGATGACAAGTGATCCAATTGCAGATATGCTTACAAGAATCCGTAATGCAAATACTGCAAAACATGATACAGTAGATATTCCAGCTTCTAAGATCAAAGTTGCTATCGCTGGCATCCTTGTTGATGAAGGTTTCATCGAGAAGTATGACATCATCGAGGATGGTAACTTCAAGACAATCCGTGTCACATTGAAGTATGGCGCTGATAAGAATGAGAAGATCATTACAGGAATTAAGAGAATTTCCAAGCCAGGTTTACGTGTATACGCTGGCAAGGATGAAATCCCGAGTGTACTTGGTGGATTAGGAATCGCAATCCTTTCTACGAACCAGGGAATCGTTACCGACAAGGAAGCAAGAAAGCTTCAGGTTGGTGGCGAAGTATTAGCATTTGTATGGTAGTCAAAACCAGATAGAAACTATTAACATCCAATAAATACAGGAGGTACGGGCATGTCACGTATAGGAAGAATGCCAATCGCAATTCCAGCTGGAGTAACAGTTGAGATCGCAGAAAATAATCATGTGACTGTAAAAGGTCCAAAGGGTACTTTGGAGAGAACTCTTCCATCAGAGATGGATATTAAGGTTGAGGGCTCTGAAGTCGTAGTTACAAGACCAAACGATTTAAAGAAAATGAAATCCTTACACGGATTAACAAGAACACTGATAAACAACATGGTTGTTGGTGTAACTGATGGTTACACCAAGACCCTTGAGGTAAACGGTGTAGGTTATAGAGCACAGAAGTCCGGAAAGAAGTTAACACTTCACCTTGGATATTCTCATCCGGTTGAGATGGAAGATCCGGAAGGACTTGAGGCAGTTGTTGAAGATAACAAGATTATCGTTAAAGGTATTGACAAAGAAAAAGTTGGCCAGTACGCAGCTGAAATCAGAGATAAGAGAAGACCTGAGCCATATAAGGGCAAGGGTATCAAGTATGCTGATGAAGTTATTAGACGTAAAGTTGGTAAGACTGGTAAGAAATAATTAAAGGAGTGGACAAGAAATGGTTAGTAAAAAGTCAAGAACAGAAGTTCGTGAAAAGAAGCATAGCAGAATGCGTAATCATCTTGCAGGTACAGCAGAGCGTCCTCGTTTAGCTGTATTCAGAAGTAATAACCATATGTATGCTCAGATTATTGATGATACAGTTGGAAATACACTTGTTTCTGCTTCAACTCTGGATAAAGATTTAAAGGCAGAGCTTGAGAAGACTAATAACGTTGATGCAGCAGCAAAACTTGGTACTGTTATTGCAAAGAAAGCATTAGATAAGGGTATTACCACAGTTGTCTTCGATCGAGGCGGTTTTATTTACGCAGGCAAGGTAAAGGCATTAGCTGAAGCAGCAAGAGAAGCTGGTTTAGAGTTTTAGGAGGAGACAAACATGAAACGTGAAATCATTGATGCGAGTCAATTAGAATTAGTTGACCAGGTTGTTGACATCAAGCGTGTAACAAAGGTCGTTAAGGGTGGACGTAACATGCGCTTCACAGCTCTCGTTGTTGTTGGTGACAAGAATGGTCATGTTGGTGCAGGTCTTGGAAAGGCTGCTGAAATTCCTGAAGCAATCCGCAAAGGAAAAGAAGATGCAATTAAGAGCCTCATCAGTGTTAAATTAGACGAGAATAACTCTATTACACATGATGTAACAGGAAAATACACAGGTGCTTCCGTATTATTAAAGAAGTCTCCTGAAGGTACTGGTATCATCGCAGGTGGTCCGGCTCGTTCCGTATGTGAGCTTGCAGGTATCACAAATATCCGTACAAAATCATTAGGATCAAATAATAAGCAGAACGTTGTACTTGCTACTATCGAGGCACTTTCTCAGTTAAGAAGCCCGGAAGAAGTTGCAAGACTTCGCGGTAAATCTGTAGAAGAAATCTTAGGTTAAGGAGGAGCGACTAAGTCATGGCAGATAAAGTAAAAGTTACACTTATTAAGTCAACAATCGGTGCTGTTCCGAAGAACAAGAAGACAATCGAAGCTCTTGGATTAACTAAGTTACACAAGACTGTAGAGTTACCAAACAACGCAGCTACACAGGGCGCGCTTCGCAAGGTTGCACCATACGTTAACGTAGAAGAAGCATAGAATAAAATAAGGAGGTGCCAAAATGGATTTATCTAGTTTAAAAGCAGCAGAAGGCTCCGTACACAGCGATAACTTCAGAAGAGGTCGTGGACACGGTTCAGGAAATGGCAAGACTGCTGGTAAGGGCCATAAGGGTCAGAAGGCTCGTTCTGGAGCACCAAGACCAGGGTTCGAAGGTGGCCAGATGCCATTATACAGAAGATTACCAAAGAGAGGTTTCAAGTGCAGAAACTCTAAGGAAATCATCGGAATTAATCTTTCAGCTCTTGAGAAATTCGATAATGACACTGTAGTATCAGTAGATACACTGATCGAAGCAGGTATCGTTAAGAACCCAAGAGACGGCGTAAAGATTCTTGGAAATGGAGAATTTACTAAGAAGCTTACAGTCCAGGCTAACGCTTTCAGTGCTAGTGCCAAGGAGAAGATTGAAGCTCTTGGTGGAAAAGCTGAGGTGATCTAATGTTTAAGACACTGCGTAATGCATTTAAAGTAAAGGACATTCGAGATCGAATTCTTTTTACTTTTTTGATGCTGATCATCATCCGGATCGGAAGTGAACTTCCGGCTCCGGGGGTTGATGGGGAAGTGTTTAAACAGTGGTGGGCAAGCCAGTCTGCAGACGGACTTGGATTTTTCAATGCGATTACAGGTGGTTCTTTCCTGAATATGTCTGTATTCGCACTGAATATTACACCGTACATTACTTCATCCATCATTATTCAGCTGCTTACCATTGCGATTCCGAAGCTTGAAGAAATTCAGCGTGACGGAGAAGAGGGAAGAAAGAAGATGGTTGCACTTACCCGTTATGTGACCATCGTTCTTGCATTGATTCAGTCTATAGCAATGACAATCGGTTTTTACCGTGGTGGATATCTCACCGGCCAGGGACCTTTAGCCGTTATTGAGGTTATTACAGGACTTACGGCAGGATCTGCAGTTCTTATGTGGATTGGTGAGCGCATCACAGAGAAAGGTATCGGAAATGGTATTTCCATTGTATTGGTTATCAACATCATTTCACGTATGCCGGAAGATATGGGAACTCTTTGGAGTCAGTTCATTGCGAACAAATCCATTCCAAAGGGAATCGTGGCAGGCCTGATCATTATTGCAATCATCGTTGCAATGGTAGTATTCGTAGTAGTACTTCAGGATGCAGAGCGTAGAATCCCAGTTCAGTATTCCAAGAAGCTGCAGGGAAGAAAACAGGTGGGTGGTCAGTCCACACACATTCCGCTTAAGGTCAATACCGGCGGTGTAATCCCTGTCATCTTTGCACAGTCACTGTTACAGACACCAGTGATTATCGCAGCGATTCTTGGAAAAGGTAATGGAACAGGTATCGGAAGCAAGATCTTAAAGGGAATGTCCCAGTCTAACTGGTGCAATCCGGAAGAGCCGATCTACAGTATCGGACTTGTGGTTTATATTCTGTTAATTATCGCGTTTGCATATTTCTATACACAGATTACATTCAATCCTTTGGAGATTGCAAACAATATGAAGAAAGCCGGTGGTTTTATTCCGGGTATCCGTCCTGGAAAGCCTACCAGTGATTATTTAAATCAGATACTCAACTACATTGTATTCATCGGAGCAGTTGGTCTGTCCATCGTTGCATTTATTCCAATTTTCTTCAACGGTGTATTTAAGGCAGATGTTTCTTTCGGTGGTACATCAATCATCATTATTGTCGGTGTTGTTATTGAGACAATTAAGCAGGTTGAGTCACAGATGAGAGTTCGCTATTACAAGGGATTTTTGAACGACTAATTATATTTTGGAGATACTGGATTCCGGTATCTCCATTTCCCTTATGATACGGGGAGCAATTCTTCTATATAAAAATATATCGTGTTTAATAACAGAAATGGAGAAATGATATGAAGATTATTATGTTAGGGGCTCCGGGGGCAGGAAAAGGAACACAGGCAAAGCAGATTGCTGCAAAATACCAGATTCCTCATATTTCCACCGGTGATATTTTCCGTGCAAATATCAAAAATGGTACAGAGTTAGGAAAAAAAGCAAAAACATATATGGATCAGGGTGCACTTGTGCCAGATGAACTGACCTGTGATCTGGTTATGGATCGTATCCAGCAGGATGACTGCAAAAACGGATTTGTTCTGGACGGATTTCCAAGAACAATTCCACAGGCGGAAGCTTTAGATGCAGCATTAAAGAAAATCAGCCAGACGATGGATTATGCAATTGATGTTGATGTTCCGGATGAGAATATTGTAAAACGTATGGGTGGAAGACGTGCCTGCTTAAATTGCGGGGCAACATATCATATCGTATTTAATCCGACAAAGGTGGAAGGCAAGTGTGATGCCTGTGGAGCAGAAACCGTACTTCGGGATGATGACAAGCCGGAAACTGTACAGAAGCGTCTGTCTGTATATCATGAACAGACACAGCCACTGATCGATTATTACAAGGCACAGGGAATACTGAAATCCGTTGACGGAACCAAGCCAATGGATGAAGTGTTTGCCGATATTGTTGCAATCTTAGGTGAATAAGATGAAAGTAACGATCAAATCTGCTGAAGAGATTGAAAAAATGCGCCGCGCGGGGGAAATCCTCGCTGCCGTGCATCAGAATCTTGCAAGAGAAATCAAACCTGGGATGTCTACTTTGGACATTGACCGGTTGGGGGAAGAGATGATCCGCGGATATGGATGTATTCCTTCATTTAAAAATTATTGCGGATATCCGGCGTCCATTTGTGTTTCGGTAAACGAAGAAGTGGTGCATGGGATTCCGACAGACAAAAGGATCATCAAAGAAGGAGATATTGTCAGTCTGGATGCAGGAGTTATTTATGAAGGCTATCATTCAGATGCGGCGAGAACCGTTGCAGTCGGAGAAGTGAGTGAGGAGGCAAAGCTTCTGATCGAACGGACCAGACAGTCCTTTATCGAAGGAATGAAAAAAGCAGTGGCTGGAAATCATCTTTATGATATTTCCGCAGCAATTGGTGACTATGCAAATCAGTTTGGATATGGAGTGGTCGAGGATCTTTGTGGACATGGAGTTGGAAGCCATCTTCATGAAGAACCGGAGATCCCGAATTTCAGACAGTCACGGTTTCGCAGAGGAATTAAGCTAAAACCAGGGATGACACTTGCCGTGGAGCCGATGATTAATGTGGGAACCAAAGATGTACTCTGGATGGATGATGAGTGGACCGTTGTCACGGAAGATAAGTCATTATCCGCTCACTATGAGAATACGATACTTATTACAGATGGAAAACCGGAGATCCTTTCTCTGACAGAAGAGGAAAAGAAAGCCGGATTTTTAAATCTCTTTTAACAACAGGAAAATGGAAAAGAGTCGATACAGGAGGAAAGAAAGTTATGTCAAAAGCAGATGTTATTGAAGTGGAAGGCGTAGTAGTAGAAAAACTGCCAAACGCTTTTTTCAAAGTAGAACTTGAGAATGGTCACCAGATTCTGGCAACGATCAGCGGAAAACTTCGTATGAATTTTATCCGTATCCTGCCGGGAGATAAAGTAACAATTGAAATGTCCCCATATGACCTGACAAAGGGAAGAATCATCTGGAGAGATAAATAAAAAATATGTTGACTTCCACAAGGTGTCTGTGTATAATATTATTCGGACACTTTTTGGAAAGTACCTGAAAAATGCGGAAAACCGCAGAAACAGGGCTTTTATAGAGAAAGGAGGATTTGCTGTGAAGGTAAGATCATCAGTTAAGCCTATTTGCGAGAAATGCAAAGTCATCAAGAGAAAAGGAAGCATCAGAATTATCTGTGAGAATCCGAAGCACAAACAGAGACAGGGTTAATTACTTCTTGACAGAAGAACCCTGTTATTTGTGCGCTATGGTCAGTTTATAACAGACTGGCGAAAGCAGCATCGCATTTGCGATGAAATCATTATGTGCGGCTGCAGCGCAGTGAATTTGCGCTGTTCATAATAAACAGAGGCATAGTCTGGTCTTTTTTGCTATAATACCGAGTGGCATGGGACAAATATGCGAATATGGAAATCCTATTTGTATGCACACATTTCAGGACGTGCAACCGTAGCTGTATACGGATAGGGTTCGGGAAAATACGCGGTTGCAGGTGTATTTATGACTACTAAATAATCTTAAAAATTTTATGGAGGTGTAAACACACATGGCTCGTATTGCAGGTGTAGATTTACCAAGAGAAAAACGTGTAGAAATCGGTCTGACTTACATCTACGGAATCGGTAGAGCAAGTGCTGACCGTATCCTTGAAGCAGCAAACGTAGATCCTAGCACACGTGTTAGAGATCTTACTGACGATGAGGTTAAGAGAATCAGTGCAGTCATCGATGAGACACAGACTGTAGAAGGTGATTTAAGAAGAGAGATCGCTCTTAATATTAAGAGACTTCAGGAGATCGGATGCTATCGTGGAATCCGTCACAGAAAAGGACTGCCAGTTCGTGGTCAGAAGACTAAGACAAACGCAAGAACAAGAAAAGGTCCTAAGAGAACTGTAGCAAATAAGAAGAAATAAGTTTAATCAGAGAAAGTAGGTTAGTTTAGATATGGCTAAGAACGTTGCAAAGAAAACAACAAAAAAGCGCGTAAAGAAAAACGTTGAACGCGGACAGGCACACATTCAGGCATCTTTCAATAACACAATCGTGACAATTACTGATACTGAAGGTAACGCTTTATCATGGGCTAGTGCTGGTGGTCTTGGATTTAGAGGTTCAAAGAAATCTACTCCATATGCTGCACAGATGGCAGCAGAAACTGCTACAAAGGCAGCTTTAATTCATGGTTTGAAGACAGTTGATGTTATGGTTAAGGGACCAGGCTCAGGACGTGAGGCTGCTATCCGTGCCCTTTCCGCATGCGGTCTTGAAGTAGTTTCCATCAAGGATGTTACTCCAGTACCACATAACGGATGCCGTCCACCAAAGCGTAGAAGAGTTTAATTAGGAGGTATCGATTAAGATGGCAGTGAATAAAGTACCTGTACTGAAAAGATGTAGATCCCTTGGTTTAGAGCCAAGTTATTTAGGATATGATAAGAAGTCAAAGAGAAATCTTCAGAGAGGAAACCGTAAGGTATCTGAGTACGGACTTCAGTTAAGAGAAAAGCAGAAGGCTAAATTCATCTATGGTGTATTAGAGAAGCCTTTCCGTAATTACTATAAGAGAGCAGATAAGATGAGAGGATTAACAGGTCCGAACCTGATGACAATCCTTGAGTCAAGACTTGACAACGTAGTATTCCGTCTTGGATTCGCAAGAACCCGTAAGGAAGCAAGACAGATCGTTGACCACAAGTTCGTAACCGTAAACGGTAAGGTTGTAAACATTCCTTCTTACCTGGTTAAGGCTGGCGATGTTGTTGAGATTAAGGAAAGCAAGAAGAACATTCAGCGTATGAAAGACATCGTTGAGGTTGCTGGTGGAAGAATCGTTCCAGAATGGTTAGATATCGACGCAGAGAAGCTGCAGGGAACTGTAAAAGAGTTACCATCCCGTGAGCAGATCGACGTTCCAGTAAACGAGATGCTTATCGTCGAGTTATATTCTAAGTAATTAGTTTAACGCATCGTAAACCCGAGAAGGAGGGACTTTGTAGTGTTCGATTTTGAAAAACCAAAAATTGAGATCGCTGAAATTTCAGAAGACAAGACATATGGCAAATTTGTTGTAGAGCCTTTGGAAAGAGGATATGGTACTACACTTGGCAACTCTTTAAGAAGAATTATGCTTTCTTCTTTACCGGGAGCTGCTGTGAGCCAGGTGAAGATTGACGGAGTTCTCCATGAATTCAGTTCAATCCCGGGCGTTAAGGAAGATGTTACTGAAATTATTATGAACATCAAGAACCTCGCTATCCGCAATAACAGTTCTACAAATGAACCAAAAGTTGCTTACATTGAATTCGAAGGGGAAGGCGTTGTTACAGCTGCAGATATCCAGGTCGATTCGGATATCGAAATCATGAATCCTGAATTGGAGATCGCACATTTAAACGGTGGTGCAGACTGCAAGCTCTATATGGAACTTACCATTACAAAGGGCAGAGGATATGTCAGCGCAGATAAGAATAAGACAGAGGATACACCAATTGGTGTGATCGCAATCGATTCTATCTATACACCGGTAGATCGTGTAAATGTAACGATTGAGAATACTCGTGTAGGTCAGGTTACTGATTATGATAAGCTTACATTGGATGTATATACCAATGGAACTTTAGAGCCAGATGAGGCAGTCAGCCTTGCTGCGAAAGTATTGAGTGAGCACTTAAATCTCTTCATTGATCTGTCAGATGCTGCACAGCAGGCAGAGATCATGGTTGAGAAAGAGAACGATACACAGGAGAAGGTTCTTGAGATGAATATCGATGAACTGGAATTATCGGTTCGTTCTTACAACTGTCTGAAGAGAGCTGGTATCAATACGGTTGCAGAGCTTATCAACCGTACTCCGGAAGATATGATGAAGGTTCGTAACCTTGGCCGCAAGTCTCTTGAAGAAGTACTTGCAAAACTCAAAGAGTTAGGTTTACAGTTAAATCAGGGTGAAGAATAATAAAAACTGGCGGTGTCAGTAATCCCGATGAGTGTGACAACGTCATAGAACATTTATGGCTTGTGGTTTGAAATGCCACAGAATTAAGAATGGGTTCTGCCGGTAAATCCAAAGAGTATGGCAGGATACCCCACAAATGGAGGAAAATTAAAATGGCAAAGTATCGTAAGTTAAGCAGAACATCCAGCCAGAGAAAGGCTTTAATCAGAGGTCAGGTTACTGCTCTGATCGCTAATGGCAAGATCGTAACAACAGAAGCAAAGGCTAAGGAAATCCGTAAGGTTGCAGAAGGCCTGATCGCTGCTGCTGTTCGTGAGAAAGACAACTTTGACGAAGTTACTGTTACTGCTAAGGTTGCTCGTAAAGATGCAGACGGCAAGAGAGTAAAAGAAGTTGTTGATGGTAAGAAAGTTACTGTTTATGACGAAGTAGAGAAGAAGATTAAGAAGGATCAGCCTTCCCGTCTTCATGCAAGAAGAGAAATGCTTAAAGTTCTTTACACAGTAAAGACAAATGACGGAACCAAGAAGGGCGCAAAGGAAGTTGACCTTGTTGCTAAGTTATTTGATGAGATCGCACCAAAGTATGCAGACCGTAACGGTGGTTACACAAGAATCGTAAAGATTGGTCAGCGTAAAGGTGACGGCGCTCTGGAAGTATTACTTGAGTTAGTTTAAAATTTGTCAATGAGAACCCTCATCTGTGAAGGCAGATGGGGGTTTTTATACTTAAAGTGAGAATCCGCGACGGTTTTGCCGATGCGGATTTTTTAAATTTATGAACTATGTGATCTGGGGAGCGGATAAGGTTTCCGTTGGTCAGTTCTTCCGATCAGATAATCTACGCTTGTGTGATGAAAATCTGCCAGAGAAGAGAGAATTTCCGTTGGAATTTGTCGCTCGTCATTTTCATATCTGGAGTAGGTTCGTTGTGTAATATTTAAGATTCTGGCAATCTCTGTCTGTGTTAAGTCTTTGTCTTCCCGTAAATCGCGAATGCGTTTATATATCAAATATTTGTCACCTCCCCCATACTAATAGTATATGTGAGACCAAAATGGTCTATTGCTGTTTAGACCATTTTGGTCTAAAATATTCGGAAGGCACAATATAAGGCACATATTGAAATGCTTATAAATATTGATAAAATAAAAGCGTTACAAAAGAAAAATGGAGGCAGGAATGTCGGAGTTTAGTGACAAGTTATCAGAGTATATTGCAAAAAGCGGATCAAATGTGTACCAGCTTGCAAAAGAAGCATCTTTAGACAGAACAACATTGCAGAAGACGGCAAAAGGACAGAGACTTCCGTCTTTGGATTATATTAGGGAAATATGCCAGTACATAAAAATATCCAGTAAACAGGAAGAGGAACTGGTTCGTCTCTATAAGATTGAAAAGCTGGGACACAGTACAGTAAAAGCATGGGATGAAATTCAGCAGATTATTCTTGATATTTACCAGCTTAGAAAAAATGAAAAAAGTACCTGGCATATTCGTTTTGATGAAGTAAGCTTGAAAAGTTTTAATGCCCAAATTGTGCAGAAATGCGATTCGGAAATGGATTGTTTAAAAGCAATTATGTGCGTCATGGAACAGGAACTGGAAGATCCGGATCATGCCGAAATTTATATGGATGTTTCATGGGCAAGTAAACTGGTGTTATGTCAATTGAGGCAAAGTGAGGGAAATAAGTCGGAAAAATTGACTTGCCATCAACTTGTGAATTTAAAGCAGACAGAACATGTAAAAGACGGGATGCTGGAAAATATTCAGATACTGCATCAGGTACTGCCATATGCATTTACAACACATAATACCTATGATATCCGTTATGCTTATATCAGTGAAAACAGCGAAGAACAGAAATTGCATTTATGGGAACATTACATTATTACACGCAGACATATAATTTTGTGTTCGGAACAGGATTATCAGATGATTGTCATTTCCGATGAAATGATTGCAAAGGCATACAGGCAGGAAGTCGGGTGTATGCTGAGTGCATATCGTCCGCTGTTCAGCTATCAGGGGTATTCCGGGGAAGGGGTTCGAAAATACCGTGCATTGATTGATCATGATGAAACACATGTAACGTATGAGGGATTTCCGTGTCTGGCACTTATGATTCCCGATGAAATAAAAAAACAGTTGATTGCAGATCCGCAGATTGGAACATATGCCACAGCATTTTTTGATATGCCAAAAGTAAAAGAAAACCAGTACATTAATATTTTTGGAATGGAAGAGGTAAGGCATTTTATGAAAACCGGGCATTTACCGGGAGTGTTTGATCATTATTTTTATGTGGAGTCCATGGAACTTCGAAAGGAAATGCTTGAAAATTTCCATAGAAACCTTCTGGCGCATACACGGCAGTATTATATGATCAATGAGGATAAATTTAAAATAAACAGTTCTTTTGGAATTGATGTATTTGGACAAAATAAGGTCGCATTCTGTTCAACATCTGACGAGTTTCCATTTGGTTTTATCTCAATTGATGAACCGGGCATCAGTGAAATGTTTGCCAGTTATTTTGATAATCTGGTACAGTCCAAATATGTATATTCGATTGAGGAAACCATAACAAAATGGGAGGAACTGGTGGAACAGATAGAAAGAGAAATAGAAATAGAAATAGAAGATAGGAAGGAATGAGCTTTTTAGTGCATAGGTACTAAAAATAAAAGGCACAATAAAAGGCACATATTGAAAAGAGGAGAGAAATTGATAAACTGAAAGAGAAAAACGAAAGTTAGGAGCAGTTATGAAAACATTAGGTATTATTGGCGGTCTTGGACCAATGGCGACTGCATATTTCATGGAGCTTGTGACAGGAATGACAGATGTCGACTGCGATCAGAAACATATTCCAATAGTGTTACAGAGTATTCCGCAGACACCAGATCGTACTTCGTACATATTGGATCATATACAAAAAAATCCACTTCCGCAAATGGTAGAAGCCGGAAAACGGTTGAAGGAGGCGGGAGCAGCGTATCTTGCAATCCCGTGTGTTACAGCACATTATTTTTACAGGGAGCTTTGCCGGCAAATAGATCTGCCAATTATTTCTCTGTTGGAAAAAACCGCTGATTATTTCAGGACAGAGGGTGTTGATGAGGTGGCAATTCTGGCAACATCGGGTACGGTAATGAGTAAGATTATCCAGCAGGAATTAGGAAAAAAACATATCCAGACGTTGCTGCCTGATGAAAGACAGCAACAGAAAATCATGGAGATTATCTATAAGCAGATTAAGGCCGGACGCTCGGTAGAAATTGAAGAATTTGAACAAATTGGTACACAATTACAACAACGAGGCGCACAGAAACTGTTACTGGGATGTACAGAATTATCTCTTTTAAAAAGAGATTTTACCCTGAATCAGGCATATGCGGACGTATTGGAAATATTGGCATCTGCTGTAGTTACCTATAACGGATTGCCAGTAAAAGAATATCACAGACAGACACAGGAGATAAAATAATGCAGAGAAATGTTTTGGAATATTTGGAAGAGACAGTAAAAAGAGTGCCGGATAAAATCGCATTTGCAAATGATAAAACGCAGTTGACATTTCAGCAATTTTCAGATGACATACGTGCAATTGGCAGTGAATTAATTCGGAAAGGCTATCAAAAGGAGCCGGTTTTGATCTATATGAATAAAAGCCCGGAAGCATTGGAGGGGTTTTTCGGAGTGATCGAAAGCGGCTGTTTTTATGTGCCATTGGATGAAGAGATGCCGAAGAGACGCATCGAACTGATTATTGAAAATACGAAAGCAAGAGTTATCGTCTGTGATCAGGAGAATCTGAAACGTGTAAAGGAACTTCCTTTTGATGGAGAAATTATGCTGCATGAGGAACTGGCAAAGAAAAGAGAGGACAAGGAAAAGCTGGATAAGGTAAGAAGAACTGCACTGGATACAGATCCGCTTTATGTGCTTTTTACTTCCGGATCTACAGGGATGCCAAAAGGGGTAGTGGGACATCACAGAGGTGTCATTGATTATATTGACCAGCTTTCTGCGGTGTTGGATTTTGATGAAGAGAGTGTATTTGGCAATCAGGCACCTCTTTATTTTGATGCCTGTATGAAGGACATTTACCCGACACTGAAGTTTGGTGCAACGACCTGGCTGATTCCCCATGAACTGTTCCTGTTTCCGGTCCGTCTGGTGGAATATCTGAATGTACATAAAATCAATACCATATGCTGGGTGGTATCTGCACTTACAATGATTTCTGCATTTGGGACATTTAAAGAAGTAGTTCCGGAATATCTGCGCACAGTTGCATTTGGAAGTGAAGTGTTTCCAATCCGGCAGTTTAATCTGTGGAAACGGACATTGCCACAGGTAAGATTTACAAATCTGTATGGGCCGACGGAGGCAACCGGAATGAGCTGTTATTATCATGCAGACCGGGAGTTTTCGGAGAATGAGGTGATCCCAATCGGACAGCCTTTTGAAAATACGGAAATTTTACTTTTAAAAGGAGATTTAGAGGCTGTGCAGGGGGAAGAAGGAGAAATCTGTATTCGGGGAACCTGTCTTACCCACGGATATTATGGCAATCAGGAAAAAACGAAAGAAGCATTTGTCCAGAATCCGCTGAATCCGTATTATCCGGAGCTGATTTACCGTACAGGTGATATTGGAAAAAGAAATGCAAAAGGAGAGCTGGTCTTTGTGTCCCGTAAAGATTATCAGATTAAACACATGGGGCACCGGATTGAACTGGGAGAGATTGAGGCAAATGTACTTCTGGTCGATGGCATTCAGACAGCATGCTGCATTTATCCAAAAGAAGATGAAAAGATCGTCCTGTTCTATACAGGAACGCTGAAAAAGGCAGAACTTCTGACGGAATTAAAGCAGCGTCTGCCAAGATATATGATTCCAAATGTGTTGTTTCTTATAGAACAGCTTCCGCTTACCCCGAATGGAAAAATGAATCGCAAAGCAATGGAGCAGTTTTATATGGATCATAAAAAAAACAAAAGAAGGAGAACAAAATAGTTATGGAAACAAGAGAAATCATTTTGGATATTTTACAGGAAATGCATGAAGATATCGATTATGAAAAAGAAAAAGCATTGGTGACAGATAAAATTCTGGATTCTTTTGATCTGGTCAGTCTTGTCTCGGAATTGACAGATGCGTTTGATATTGAGATCACAGCAAAAGATTTTGTGGAAGAAAATTTTAATTCGCTGGATACGCTGGTAACTATGGTAAAACGTTTACAGGAAGAATAAAACAGGGAGGCGGTATGCTTTTTACATCATATGCATTTATTGCATTTATCGCTGTCGCATTTTTTCTGTATTATCGGATTCCACGCAAATGGCAGTGGCCGTTTCTTCTGATAATCAGCATTGGCTTTTATGCATCGGCAGGAATTTTTTATCCCATCTTTTTACTTGTAAGTTCGGCGGTGACCTATCTGGCCGGACTGTGGATCGAAAGAGACCGAAAACAGGAGAAAGATTACATCCGGGAAAATGGCGGTAGGTTTGCATCGCGGCAGGAGAAAAAGGAGTTTAAGCAAAAAGGAGAAAAACGGCGAAGAAAACTTATGGTGTCAGCATTTCTGATCTTACTTGCTGTTCTTGGAGTATTTAAGTATGCGGATTTTGTGATTGACAATATAAATGCTGTTTTTTATGCGGTTGGAAGTGACCGGGAGCTGGAATATCTGGATTTACTGCTTCCAATGGGAATTTCCTTTTATACATTTCAGTCGCTGGGATATCTGTTGGATGTATACTGGGAAAAAATCGATGCACAGAAGAATTTTTTCAAACATCTGCTGTTTGTGTCATTTTTTCCACAACTGGTACAGGGACCGATCAGCCGTTATTCCAATTTATCACAGACGTTGTATGAAGAACATGTATTTGACAAAAAGCAGGTGATATTTGGACTGGAAAGAATTCTCTGGGGATATTTCAAGAAACTTGTAGTGGCAGATACAATCCTTACAGCAACCACTGCCGTGATTGGAGATGAATATTACAACGGTGCGTGGGTGCTGGTCGGAATTATTTTCTATGGCATTGAACTGTATGCCGATTTTACGGGAGGCATTGATATTACCATAGGAATTGCGCAGGTATTCGGAGTGAAGGTTGCAGAAAACTTTATTCGTCCATATTTCTCAAAAAATATTGCGGAATATTGGCGGCGCTGGCATATTTCCATGGGAACCTGGTTCAGGGATTATATTTTTTATCCAATGAGCATTTCCAAACGAATGGGAAAGCTGACAAAGTTTTGTAAGACTCATTTTGGAAAAGGAGTAGCAAAGAGGGTGCCGGTTTATCTGGCAACCATGGTTACCTGGTTCGCAACCGGAATCTGGCATGGTGCAAGCTGGAACTTTGTCATGTGGGGCATTATGAATGGCGTGATCATCCTGATTTCTCAGGAACTGGAACCGTTGTATGCGCGGTTTCATAAGCAGTTTCCTTCACTTGGACAAAGAAAAGGATATCAGGCATTTCAGATTGTACGGACCTTTTTCCTGATGGGATCGCTTCGGATGTTTGATTGTTACGGGGATGTGCCTCTTAGTTTTTCAATGTTTTTTAGCATGTTCCGGGACTTTGATCTTCGTGCGTTGACCGTGAATGAGTTTTTGGATCTGGGACTGAATATCCCACAATATGTGATTGTGTTTGCGGGTACGGTGTTAATGTTTGCCGCAAGCGTGATCGGACGAAAGGAAAGTGTGCGTGAACAATTGAGCAGAAAGCCGTATGTTGTGAGGTATGCAGCAGTAGCGGCACTGTTTCTTGCCGTTGTTCTGTTTGGATCTTACGGTGTGGGATATGATGCTGCGCAATTTATTTATAATCAGTTTTAGATGAGGAGAAATGTTTTGAAAACCGCTGTTAGAAGGATTGTTTCTGTTGGAATACTTTTGATTTTGCTGTTTGCAATGCAGAGGCTTGTGATGCCAAAGTATGTGGATGATGTGATCGAAGGTGGATTTACAGCAGAATATTATCGGGAAGAAAATCCCCATGAGGTACTGATGATAGGGGATTGTGAGTTATACGAAAATTTCAGTCCGATCACAATGTGGAAAAATTATGGAATTACAAGTTATATTCGGGGAAGTGCCCAGCAGCTTACCTGGCAGTCGTATTATCTGTTAGAAGACGCACTGAAATATGAAACGCCGGATGTGGTTGTATTTAATGTGTTAGAACTGAAATATAATGAACCGCAGAGAGAGGAATACAATCGCATGACGCTTGATGGAATGCGCTGGTCAGTAAGTAAGGTACAGGCAATCCGTGCATCCATGCTGCCGGAGGAACATTTTATTGATTATGTTTTTCCACTGCTGCGTTATCACAGCCGGGTTACAGGACTTACCGCAAATGACTGGAAATATTATTTCAAAGACAAAACGCGGACAACAGCCGGTTATTATATGAGAGTGGATACAGCGCCGTATGAAGAAGGAATCTGGGAGGAAGAAGAACCGGAAAGTGACACGTTGGGGAAAAATGCAATGGCATATCTGGATAAAATCCGGATGTTGTGTGAAAAGAACCATATTCGTCTGCTTCTGGTCAAGGCACCAAGCAAGTCTCCGGTCTGGTATGACACCTGGGAATCACAGATTTTGGAATATGCGTCCAAATATGATCTGGATTATATCAATTTTTTGAATCTGGTGGATGAAATCGGAATTGATTACAATACCGATACTTATGATCAGGGCCTTCATATGAATTTAAGCGGAGCAGAGAAATGTGCGGATTATCTGGGAAAATTTCTTTCAGAAACGTATGGACTTAAGGATTTAAGATCAGATAAAACGATTTGTTCGGACTGGGAAAATAAGACAATATTTTATGAAAATATGAAAAAGGCACAGTATAAGGAACTGAAAAAATACGGAGAAATTGTAAACTATTAAAGAGAGAAAGAGGTTATAGGGATGAAGAAAAGTAAGAAAATTATAAGTCTGGTTTTGGCAATTGCAATGGTATTACTGGTACCGGTCAGTGTTGTATCGGCAGCACCAAAGGGATATGGATTTCGATATGCCGGAGTTACGGTATATGTTCATGGAAAGGCATCCGGACTGATCGATAAGATGGGCGAGCCAAATAAGAAAAGCAAGTCAAAAAGCTGTGCGTATGATGGGGAAGATATCAAATATGTGTATGACGAGTTCACATTGGTTACTTATACAGAGAAAAACGGTGGCACAGAATATGTACAATCCATCAAATTTACTTCAAAAAAGGTAAAGACCAAAGAAGGAATCAAGATTGGAAGCAAAGAAAAAACAATGAAAAAGAAATATGGAAGAGCACGCGACAATTTCGGCGTGTACACTTACAAAAAGGGAAAAATGGGAATTACATTTACCGTTGATGACGGAAAAGTTTCTGCAATCCAGTATGTGGCATATTAAAAAACAAAGGAGAGTTATCAATGAGAAAAAAAAGGATGAAAAAAGCGGCAATAGTGCTTGCAGCAACAATGGTGTTTAGCCTGTTTTCGGAAGCGGGAATGGCAGCCCCACAGACCGTGCAGGCAGCAACGTACCAGAAGACCATAAAAAATAAATCAGTAAAGAAACCGGAAGTATTGGTTCGTGCGGATGAAGTAAAAGTATTTTCAATTAAAGTCAAAGAGGTTGACAAACAGATTCAGGAGGCAGAAATTAAGCAGCCGGAAACTTCTGCAGATACACAGATTTCGACAGAAGAAAATACACAGCAGGAAGAAGAGACAACAGAAACAACGGAAATAACAGAGACAGCCAGAGAAAACAACAGTGTGGAGGCAATCGAAAATACGCAGGAAACCGAACCGCAAAAACCGGAAATCGCAAGCATTACCTATCGGTACAAGGTATCGTTGAACGTAAAAAATAAATCGAAAGCAGATATTCGAAAACTGGTGCTGACCGGAAAATCCGATGGAAAAACTCTGACATTTACGGCAAAGAATCTAAAAGCTGGAAAGACCGTATCACTTTCAAAAAGTTTTGAACTCACAGGCAAAACCGAAAGGGATCTCCCGGAGTTTCAATGTCAGAAACTTCAGGTATATGCAAAAGGTATGGTGAGCACCTATCGTTATGCCAGTGGAAAATTGAGCAGTGATTACGCGACACCGGATAAAAAGGCACCGGTGATCAGCGGATTTGTTGGAAAGAACAGTTACAACGGAAATATCCCATATCAGACAGTATACAGTGATCAGGAAAAAACGTATGATTATTTCAAATATGTAGGTGTAAAAGATAACCGCGATGCAAAGGTAACACTGAAAGTGGATACCAGTAAGGTGAATTTCAAGAAAAAGGGTACCTATACGATTACCTATATGGCAGAGGATAAAGCTGGAAATGTCAGCAAAAAAACTGCAAAAATTGCGGTACGTGTGAACGATTCTCTTGATCAGATGGCAGATACGGTACTGGGACGTATTATAAAAAAAGACTGGTCCAATCAGAAAAAAGCGACTGCTATTTACAATTATACAAGAGGTCATATTGCTTATACCGGAAATTCAAACAAATCAAGTTGGGAGAAAGAAGCTTCTAACGGTTTGCGTTATGGACGCGGAGATTGTTTCACTTACTACTGTGTGTCCAGAGCATTGCTCACGCGTGCCGGAATTCCAAATATTGAGGTGACGCGTGTGCAGGGGTATGGACATCACTGGTGGAATATGGCATATGTAAATGGTGGTTTTTATCACTTTGATACCTGCCCACGTAAGGCTGGTGGAAGATTTTGTCTGGTCACTGATGCTCAGTTGAAGCATTATTCTGCAACGGTAGGAGGACGTTCTCATATCTGGGCGTATAATAAGAAGCCAAAGTCACCAAAGAATGTATTGTCATCTATATTTTAAAAGGAGACCAGCTATGAAAAAGCAGTGGATTAAGAAAGTTATAGGGGGAATATTGTGTGGGGTGTTGTTACTTTCAGTTTGTACAGAGGTCGCACCAATACAAACATTAGCAGCAACAAAGGAAAATTTATATTTATATATGAGTCCAAATACCGGAAAATATGGATTTGTAAATGACGGGGGATTGGTAATGATTGATCCCGTGTATGATCAGGCATATGATTTTAATAATGGAATGGCGCTCGTAAGCAAAGATGATAAATATGGATATATTAGTGAAAATGGAAATATTGTTGTACAGCCTAAATATGAATATGCGAGTAGCTTTTCGTGTGGATATGCAGTTGTAAAAAATCAAGAAAAATATAAATTTATTAACACAAAAGGGAAAAATGCATTTTCTGCTGTATATGAAGATGCAAATCCATTTAGTGAAAATCTTGCGGCAGTAAAAATTGGTAAAAAATATGGGTATATTAATAAAAAAGGTAAACTGGTAATTAAGCCCATATATGATTATGCTTATGTTTTTTCAGAGGGAAAAGCTTTTGTAGTAAAAAAGGGGCAACCCGGATTTATAAACACCAAAGGAAAGTTTTTGTTTAAGGCTCCAAAGGGAACAAATGTTATGGAGTTTTCTGGGGGATATGCTTATTTTTCCTATAAAGGAAAAATTGGATTTATTAACAAAAAAGGAAAGGTAGTAATTAAGCCAACAGGATATGGGGTGGGATATTTTTCAGAAGGACTTGCTGTTTGGGCAAAAGATAGCGAAAAATATGGTTATATAAATACGAAAGGAAAAACTGTTATTCCACTTAAATATGAGTCAGCATATGATTTTTCGGAGGGATTAGCCTGTGTACAGGAAAAAGGAAAATATGGATTTATTAATAAGAAGGGTAAAATGGTTATCTCAGCCATATATGATGAGGCATGGGGATTTTCAAATGAATTATGTTATGTGAGAAAGGATGGAAAAGCGTATTTCATTAATAAAGCAGGGCAAATAATGTTTGAAGTCAAATAGGGATATTTGTTTTATAGGAGAAAAGGAATATGAGAAAAACAACAATAAATAAAATTATATGTGATTTTGCATTTGTAATGAGTATCATGATAATAATCGTCTGTATACCAAGTTTTTCGGTACAGGCAAAAGAACAAAATCCATTATATTCATACGTGGATTCAAAAACAGATTTGTGTGGCTTTGTGGACAAGAATGGCAAAGTTGTAATTGATCCTGCATATGATACAGTGTGTGATTTTTCCGATGGACTGGCAGCAGTGCAGAATAGTGATGGAAAATGGGGATTTATTGATAAAACAGGAAAAGTAGTAGTTCTACTTGTTTATAGGATGTGTGGCGATTTTTCAGAAGGTTTAGCATCTGTAGAAACAGAAGATGAAAAATGGGGATATGTAAATACACAGGGAAATATTGTCATTGCACCTGAATATATTGGCGTGAGTGCATATTCTGAAGGTTTGGCATGTGTAAGAACAAAATCGGGGAAATATGGAAAATATGGATATATTGATAAGAAGGGAAAAATGGTAATTAAAGCGAAGTATGACGATGCATATTCATTTTCCGATGGACTGGCAAAGGTAAGGCATGGAAACAAAGTTCAGTATATTAATCAAGCAGGTAAAGTTAAAATATCAAAAAAAATAAAAAATGATGACAGTGATTATATGGATTTTTCAGAAGGACTTGCATCATTTTACCAAAAGAATAAATTTGGGTATATCGATAAAAAAGGTAAAACCGCTTTTATATTAAATGCATCCGTTACTTATGCGGATGACTTTTATGAGGGAATGTCCATTGTATATGATAAGAAGGGAAAGATAGGATATATCAACAATAAAGGCAAAATTGTTATTCAGCCAAAGTATACAGATGCCTCTATTTTTCAGGAAGGCCTGGCTTATGTAAAGGTGAAAAACAAATATGGATTTATTAATAAAAAGGGTAAAACAGTAGTTAAACCGGTTTATGATCGTGTATCAATGTTTTGCAATGGCCTTGCTTATGTGGAAAAAAACGGAAAGGCATTTTATATTGACAAAACTGGAAAAAAGGCGATTGTATTACCATAATTACAGATTAAGTAAGATGATAGAAAAGAAAGCAGGAAAGGGAAAAACAGTAATAATTACCGCAATTTCTACAGATGGAACAAATAAAAAAGCAAATGAACAAATTAAGATTAAATAAAGTATCAGAGTGAAAACTGTGTCAAGGAGGAAATTTTTAATGAAAAAAATAATGAAAAATTTTGTTTGTATGTTTTTATGTGTGATAATGGCAGTATCCATTATACAGATACCTGAAAAAGTTACTGGTGAAACTACTGAAAGTTTCATCTTGTATCGATATATGGATGCAAAAACAGAAAAATATGGTTATGTAAATAAAAACGGAAAAGTTATTGTAAAAGCTGTTTATAATGAGGCATCCGAATTTTCAAATGGATTTGCACAGGTGAGAAAAAATGGTAAATCAGGTTTTATTAATTCAAAGGGAGAACTGGCAATTCCATTAAAGTATGAGAGTGTATCAGAATTTTCGGATGGACTTGCAGCAGTCAGCACAAAAAAAGAATTCTTTTTTATTACAGAAAACGGGGAGCCGGCATTTGATACGACATATTCAATGGCTTATGGATTTTCAGATGGTCTTGCACCTGTAAAAATTAAAGATAAGTTTGGATATATTAATACAAGCGGAGAGCTTGTGATTCCAGCAAAGTATAGTTGGGCATATCCATTTTCGGAGGGACGTGCATTTGTAATAAAAAATGATTATAAAGAACTAATTGATGCAAATGGAAACACTATTGTAAAATATAAAGATGATTTAGAAAGAGAAAATTTTTCAGATGGGTATGCAATAATTCGCAGAAATGATAAGTATGGATATATTAACAAGAGCGGAAAGGTAGTTATCAAGCCTTCATCCAAATGGTATCAGGTAGAGAGTTTTTCGGAAGGCCTGGCATCATATTGGGTAGGACCAACAACATTTGAAAATGCGTATGGGTATATCAATAAAAAAGGAAAAATAGTTATTAAACCATCATATGGACAGGCATTCCAGTTTTCAGATGGGCTTGCGTGCGTACAGGATGGAAAAACTTATAAGTATGGATTCATTAATAAAAAAGGGAAAAAAGTCATTAAGTGTACATATGATTATGCACTAAACTTTAAAAATGGATTAGCTTGTGTTATGAAGAATGGAAAGTCATACATGATTGATAAGAAAGGAAAAACGATTACCATCAAGTAATGAAGCAGTGTGAATAAATGAAGCAAACGATAAAATACCTGTGTTTTGTATTTTTATGCCTGCTTGTTACATTCGGAAAACATACCGAAGCATCGGCGGCTGTGCGTGACATCACAGTTGCCGATGATGACCAGATCAAGGTGGAAGTTTGTGTCGGAGATACTGGTCGAATTGTTGTCACAGGGGACAGCAGCAGGATCGTGAAATACGAATATTTAACATCCGCCATGGATGATTCGGAACTGATTACAATGGATGCAAATGGAACCTTCACAGTCAAGGCAAAGGGGGAAGAAAACATTTTTGTCTACGGCCACGATGAGAATGAGGAAGATATTTTTTATGCTAAAATTACGCTCATCATTCATCCGGATATGAGCGGAGTTACGCTAAAAAAGTCATCCATAACGGCCTATTTGCCAAGGTCATATCAGGACACAAAAAATACTTACTATAAGCGGGCAGATATTAATATTCCGGTGAACAGCACAGAGCTATTGGACGAATACGAGCGGCATACCTCTTTTCAGTACACATCATCGTTAGATGGAACAGATGATGTGTGGGTGAGTGCAGAACTGCGGAACAATACCATTGAGTTGTCAATTGAGGCAACAAAGAGCTGTAAAATGAAAATCATGTTCACAATTGAAGGAAAAACATTTGTAATTCCTGTAAAAGCAAAAGTGGTGGATCTTTCAAGTTATGGATGCTTACTGGAAAAAGGACATACCCAAAAACTCAGAGTGAAAGGGTGTTCGGAAAAAATTGTCTGGAAATCTTTTGATTCCAAAATTGCATCTGTAAGCAAAAATGGTGTGGTAAAAGGAAAGAAGATTGGAAATGTATTGATTTCGGCAAAACTTGGTGATCAATATGTTGGTTGTGTCGTATCCGTTACGACCGCACAGATCAAAAAAGTTTGTGCCAGAGCCAGTTATATGGGAAAAAACTGGAAATACAGTCAGGCAAAACGCGGACAAACGGGATATTATGATTGCAGTTCGCTGGTGTGGAAAGCCTATAAGCCCTATACAAAAGTCAATTTTGGAAGTGCAGCTTATCCGGGAACTACAAAAACAGAATCTGCCTGGTGCAGAGATCATGGAAAACTGTTGAAAGGCGGTTTTTCATGGAAAAAGTTAAAGCAAATGAAATTCAATCCGGGAGATATTGTATTCAAATCGGAAGATTCTTCTCATCCGTATGCAACAACCTATCATGTGGAAATGCTTACAGGCTATGTGTGTTATCGGTTTGATAAAAATGGAGAACCGTGGATTGAACCGCTTTGGGCGACCAGAGACAGTGACTATGGTGCGGAAGAGGGAGCACTTATGGCAAGACCGACAAAGTGATTTAAAAGGGAATGGAAAAATTGTGGGTAGATAAAAGTCAGTAGCTCGTTGGAGTTTGCTGGCTTTTGGTTGTTACAGCGATGTTTTGGAAAAGTAAAAGGCACTGCCAATTTTCATATTATAATACAAAATCTAATAGAATTACCTACTTTTTTTAAAAGAAAGTATTTTAATATCAAGATAAGTCAGATTATGCATCAGAGAGGGAAAGATTAGAGAACTGTTCAGTTTATTATAGTATGGATTCTCTAAAAAAGTAAAGGACCAATAGAGGGCACATATTGTTTGTCGGGCTGGAAAGGTTATAATAAAATTGTATATACATAATAAAGGAGCAATCTGGTGATATGTCAAGATGATTTTTGAAAAGATTTCGATATGTTTTTCAGAAAAAGGGTAACTTTAATAGACCTATGATTCAAGCAAAACATAAGTTCGACTAGTTAGAATCTTTAATTGATGTATCCAGCGATACGCCGGAGTACAATTGGTTTCTGGCCAGCAATCCATAAACCAAACGAACGAATTTACGTGAAGTCAGCGCGAGTGCTCTTTTGTGTTGATGTTTCGGAACTTCATTGTACTTCTTCCGATAGTACGTTCCGTACTCAACGTTGTGTTTTCTCATACTGTTGGCAGCTTCGCCAAGATAGTATCGAAGATAACGATTACCAGCTTTTATCATAGGAGTATCTTCTCCGTCGAAATCACCGGACTGGTTGGATTTCCATGTGAGACCGGCATACTTGGCAAGAGCATCAGATGAATGAAAAGCGGTTATATCGCCTATTTCAGCAATTATGCCACCAGCAAAGACAGGACCGATGCCGTCAATGGATTGAAGAATAATAAAAGCATTTGGGTTCAATCCTTTTATTTCTTTTTCAATAGCATTGTCAATGACTTTGATTTCTCTTTTAAAGGTTTCAATGCAGTTGAAAGAACTGGCAATAGACACATTTAAAGGCTCATAAAGAGCTTTGTCCAGACGATAAGAATCTCTGGCAGCTTTCTTTAATAAATCAGCGGTCTTGCTTATGTCTTTAATGCGGTTGCGGCTTTTCTTTGCAAGGAATGCAATCAGATCTTCTTCGGAAGAATCTAAGATTTCTTCCGGGGAAAAGTATTCCATTAATACACTGGAAGATGTAGCACCATATATATCGCAGAAAGGCTGATCGTCTCCTTCAAGCATCTGCAATTCACTGAATTTCAGATAAAGATTGGAAACAAGATAAGTTTTCTCTCTTGTCATGCATTCAACAAGGTGAAGGCGATGCCGTGTGAGACGTTTCAAAGCCAGGAACTGGCTGCCACGCCAAGGCTCGGATTCAATGTTTCCAGCTCTTGCATAGTCTGCAATAACAAAAGCATCGATAGGATCCGATTTACCAAGTCCTATATAGCTTTTCTTGTAGTTTGCAGTACATTTAGGGTTCAGGACGAAAACGTAAGGCTTGAACCGCATCAATTCTTCACAGGAAGAAAGATAATTAGCGATATGGATGCTGTAAACAGAAGTTGATTCTAAAGCTGCAACAATCGTAGTTATATCAGGGTGTTCTTTTAAACACTCAAGTATCTTCAATGCTAATTCCTCAGCCCCAGGCTGATTGTTAGC